>Ga0209809_1001153_pt1 | contig 22231 bp, 9 predicted proteins | sample YNPMSTMetaG_FD_186172 | JGI IMG/M metagenome (GOLD analysis project Ga0209809, IMG submission 186172) | Anoxygenic and chlorotrophic microbial mat microbial communities from Yellowstone National Park, USA - YNP MS-T MetaG (SPAdes) (version 2) ...
CCAAACCCAGTTACGCCTGACCCAAACGACCAATCGGCGCGTGTGCTACCTAATGCCTCGCTCACACTCGAAGACATCATCGCCAAAATGATGCAGCGCGGCACCACCGTAACCGAATCCGACACTCGTGCTGTGCTTAATCTCTTCTTTGACGTCGTCAGCGATGAAGTTGCCGATGGCAATTTTGTCAACTTGCCGCTTGCTAGAACGTGTGGACAAATGAATGTGTAGGTTTCGCCACACTGCTCCGCACTTGTCTTTTGTCATGATGTTGTAAAACATAGATGTTCTGCGCACCGTTGTTGTCATTTCAAGCGTAGCAAGGAATCCGCTATGGATGCTTCACTTCGTTCAGCATGACAAACGGATGTCATTCCGAGCGAAGCGAGGAATCCATATCTAATGTGGATTCTTCACTTCGCTGCGCTCCGTTCAGAATGACAGCACATCTGCAAGAGACTGGGGCATAATCAGTTCAATTCATTTCCTTTTCAGAGCATATATTCACCTAATTCTAATTGTCAACACAACCTAATATCCGTGTGGGCATTTCCGGTGTCTTTACCAGCATCACCGACTCCTTTGACCCCTCGCGGCATTCTATTCGTGCCACGCTTTCCCCCGGCTTGCTTCTCAGCGAAAAAATGCAAAAAGTTCGCCTTGAAAAAACGCTTCAACCCTTGCCAAGTCCCGTCATTCTCGAATTTCTCAACATCAATACCAATACCACCAATTCCGTTCTCACGCCCGGCGGTATTGGGCAAATCGTCGGTGAAGAATTAAAGTTTAATCCCAATAACCCGCAAGAAGGCATTTTCTTTGTCGCCGCCGATGGCACAGAAACAAAAGTGCAAATCATCGCTTCCCGAACCGAAGGCAAACTTGTGTTCAGCATTCCAACCCTGCCCGCTGGAAACTATACGCTCGAAGTGCGCCGCGCCTATACCAAAGAAAACATCATTCGCAAAGGGGGTCTCTCGGATACCTTGACCGTTGCGTAGTCTCGCCCCGCTTGCGCCTTGTCGTTTCTTGCAACAAAGCACGCTAAAAAGAACCGCTATGCCTTAGAGTTAACTCGACTTTAAGGCATAGACAAACCAACTTGAACGCTTGGATAACTTAACTTTAAGGCTTAAAAAAGTTGACTTTAAGGCTTTCACAAATTGACTTTAACGCACGAACAACTTAACTTCAAGGCATGGACAAGCCGACTTTAAGGCTTGGCGACAACGCTTTCCGCTAAGCTTGGCAGAAAACCTCACTGCCAAACTTGACAAAAACATTACTGTCAGCCCTATTGGAGATAGTTTCGTTCAAATTCGTTGCACTTTATCTTAACTAAATCACTTATTCTATATGACCAACCATATAACCAAAGAACAACGCTTTTTTCAAACGCTCGAAGACCTCTTTATCGGTGCTAAAATCGAAGGCGTAGGCGGCTTTATTAACCTCATGAAAATTAAATCCAACTATTACACCAAACTAAAATCCTGTCTCGAAAAAGATATTAACTGTGCCCTTACACAATACCCCAACTTCCGAGATGAACTCTTCGATAAACTTTACTCTTTCTTTCATCGCTACTTCACTCAAAACGGCTCTATCTATTTCAACGATACCCCCTTCCACAATAATGTCTATGAAAGAGTCTATACCAACACCCAAGATGTGATTCTCTTCTGGAAAACCCACATGCTCTACTATGTTAAAACCGATAGACTCTTTCGCAGCATAACGATTGAACTTGATAACCTCAAATTCTACTTCGATGTCTCTAAACTTGAAAATAAAAAAGCCAATGAAAAACGAACGCTCATTTATGAACTTGCCGAAGTAAAAGAAGATAAAGAAGGTAAAACTATTGTCTTCAATGTTCTCTACTCAGAAAAAGGAAGAATTACAAAAACCGATGATATTCTGAAAGAACTTAAAAAGCAAAACTTTAAACTGACAGAAGAAGAATTAGAACGGGCTTTTTCTCTCTTTGAACGCCAAAGCGAAGTTGATTTCTTTATCCATAAAAACGCCAAAGCCTTCCTGCAAGAACAGTTCAAACTCTGGTCATATCAATACTTCTGGGACGGTGCTGCGGAATGGACAAGCGATAGAGTCAATCAACTGCAAATCCTCAAAAATATCGCCTTCAAAATTATTGACTTTATCGCCCAATTCGAAGATGAACTCGTTAAAATTTGGAACAAACCAAAGTTTGTCAAAAACGCTAATTACGTGATTACATTGGATAGAATAAAAGATATACCCCTCATTGAAAAAATTTTACAACACCAAAACATTACTAAGCAAATTCAAGAATGGCAAGAGCTTGGAATTGTTGATGAAAACTTTAATGTAGCTGATGTTTGCGAAAGCGATTTAGCAGGAAAAAGATTATCCAAAAAGTATGAACATTTACCTATCGATACTAAACACTTCAAAGATTTAGAACTGGAAATTTTGGCTCAATTTGAGGACTTGGATAAGGCTCTTGATGGCTGGCTCATTAAAAGCGAAAACTATCAAGCCTTGAATACCCTATTGCCAAAGTTTAAGGAAAAAGTGCAGACCATTTATATTGACCCGCCGTTTAATTTGGATTCTTCTGACCAATTCCTTTACCGCACCAACTACAAAGACGCTAACTGGGCTACTTTGCTCGAAAATAGAATAAGAATCGCAAAAGAGTGGCTTAACGAAAAAGGAAGCATTTTTGTCCGTTGCGACTACAACGGCAACTGGATTGTCAGATGCCTGATGGATGAGATTTTCGGAAAAGAGAATTTTAGGAATGAGATTTCTTTGAGAAAAGTTAATTATCAAGGTACAAATGTTCCAGAGCGTTTTAATCCTGCTTGCGATTTACTTTATTTCTATAGAAAAAGTGAGAAAACAGCCTTCAACATGATTTTCAAGGAAAGAGATAGGGAAGCCAGATGGGTCAATGCAATTTCACCAAAGGAAAATAAAAATGCTAATGTGATAGAAATAGAAGGAAGAAAGTTTTGGGCACCAAAAAATCATCATTGGCGATTTTCACAAGCAAAATTTAATGAACTTAATGAAGCAAAAAGAATAAGAATTTATGAAGAGTACGAATACGTTGATGTGTTGGGAAAAAAACGAAAAGGGTTACCGCAGTATTTAGAGTCAGAACAAACTCCAGTTGACTCCAATTGGACAGACATAGGTAGTTATTCATTTGGTTGGGGTTTTTCCACTGAAAACTCTGAAACTCTATCGAAGCGTGTAATAGAGTCAGCGTCGAACAAAAAAGATTTGGTTATAGATTTCTTTCTCGGCTCTGGCACCACAACCGCAGTAGCCCACAAGCTCGGCAGAAAATGGATTGGTGTGGAAATGGGAGAGCATTTTTACACAGTAGTTTTGCCGAGAATGAAAAGGGTTTTGTTTTATGATAAATCAGGAATATCAAAAGAAGTCAAAGAATATAAAGGCGGTGGCTTTTTCAAATACTACGAATTGGAACAATACGAAGAAGCGTTGGCGAAGACGGTTTATGAAAATCACGATATGTTTGCAGTAGGGAACAAGTCGGTGTATGAGCAATATGTCTTTTTGAAAGATGAGAAAATGCTCAAAGCGTTAGAGATAGATTATGAAAATGAGAAAATCAAAGTGGATTTATCGAAACTCTATCCCAACATTGATGTAGCTGAGACGATTTCTAACCTAACAGGCAAATGGATAAAGCAAATAAAAGAAGATGAAGTTATTTTTGAAGATGGCAGTGTAGTGAATACGAAAGATTTGGATTATCTGTTAATAAAACCACTAATTTGGTGGGAATAAAGAGGTAGCAGTTAAAAAAGCGCACAAAAAAATTTATGAACCTACACTTGCAAGAAATTGTAGAGCATTTCAGCCTAAGCAACCTGCCTGCTGATTGGTTGGGAGTAGGCTTTGCCAAGTTTTCAGAGGGTAAAACGCTATTTGAGTATCAGCAAAAAGCCTTAGAGCATGCCTTGAAGGCGCTGTATTTGTATTTTGAAGTGTGCAGAGGCAATAAAAGTGAATTTTACAGGCATTACCGAAACAACGGTTTGATAGAGGATTTAAGTTACAATCTTAATAGCGGCAAGGCGAAAGAATACCTTTTAGATTATGAAGAAGAGTTTAAGATAAACAATGGGAAGGTATCGTTTGAGCATTTTATCAATCGGATGAGTTTTTGGATGGCGACAGGTTCGGGCAAAACGCTGGTGATTGTAAAGATGATTGAACTACTGGGATACTTGATGGAAAATCAAAAAATTCCAAAGAAAGATATACTCTTTTTGACGCATCGTGATGACCTTATAGAGCAATTCAAGCGGCATGTTGAAATGTTCAATCGTGCAGGCGCTTCAATTCATATCAATTTAGTTGAGTTAAGAGAGTATGAATCTCATAAGAATAATCTTGTGCTATCATTTGGTAAAAGTGTAGATGTTTATTTTTATCGGAGCGATTTAATTGCAGATGAACAGAAGGAAAAAATTGTAAGCTACAAGAATTATGACAACGGCGGCAATTGGTATGTGATTCTTGATGAAGCTCACAAAGGCGATAGAGAGGAAAGCAAGCGGCAGATGTTTTACTCTATTTTGAGCCGTAATGGGTTTATGTTTAATTTTTCTGCCACTTTTACCGATGAGCGGGATTATGCCACATGTGCCTTTAATTTCAATTTAGCTCGGTTTATTGAAAGTGGCTATGGAAAGCACATTTATGTTTCAAAAGAAAGTGTCAAGGCTTTAGAAGAAAAACGAAAAGAAATAGAGAGCGAGAAGCAAAAGATTTTATTGAAGTTGTTTATTCTTCAATCTGCCATTAACAAGCAGTGCGAGGCGATAAAAAAGCAGAATTCAGCACTTTATCACAAGCCTTTGCTTTTAGCACTTGTGAATTCAGTCAATACAGAGGATTCGGATTTAGAGCTTTTTTTCAAAGAAATAGAGAAAATTGCATTAGGAAATTTAGACAATGGGTTATTTGAGGTAGCCAGAGAGGAAATTATTAAAGAATTATCTGCGGAAGCGGCAAAATATGAATTTGAAGAAAAGAGTGTTGATAAAAAAGTTATTTCAATCATTGAGGGGCTAAAAGTAGGGGAAATGCTCAGATATGTGTTTAATGCAGAAACGGCGGGCAGGATAGAAGTTCTAAAAATTCCTTCCAACAAGCAGGAATTGATGTTTAAGTTAAAAACTTCGGAGAAGCCTTTTGCTTTGATGAAAATAGGCGATATTTCGGAATGGATAAAGAATAAACTTACAGGTTACGAAATCAATGAGCGGTTTGAAAATGAAAGTTACTTCAAAAGTATCAATGAAAGAGAAGATGTTAACATTTTGATGGGTTCTCGTTCGTTCTATGAAGGTTGGGATAGCAATCGTCCGAATATGATTTTGTTTATTGATATTGGGAAAGGGTCAGATTCAAAGAAGTTTGTATTGCAGTCTATTGGTCGTGGTGTAAGAATTGAGCCGATACCAAACAAGCGGAAGCGTGCTGTATTTCTCTACAACAATTGTGAAATAGAGCCGACGCTATACGAGGCTATCAAGGATAACATTGACGCACTTGAAACGCTATTTGTCTATGGCACGAAGGCAGAGAATTTGAGAGAAGTGATAAGCACACTGAAACAAGAAAAGCAAGAAGTATGGCTTGGAGATTTATTTGAGGTAAACCCTAATGTGAAAGATAAATTGCTGTTAGTCCCTGTGTATCGGGAGACCAATCAATTGCTCGCAGAGGAGCAAGAGGTTGTAAAATACCAGATTCATCCGGAAGATTGTGAGGTTGTCAAAAGTTACCTGAATTTTATTGGTGATAAGGTGGCGGTGTGTAAGTTTGAGTGCGATGTAAAGGTTTTACAAAAAGTGAAAGAAGCCCTTAACGGGAATAAAGAGGCGTTTTTTCTTGAAAGCAATGAGGTGCTCAGAATTCAAAATCCTGAATTTTTGCTTCGGAATATCTTTAGGCATTTTAGTCAAAGAGTGAAGAAGTTTGACAAGCTCAAAGCATTAGAAGATGAAATTATTCACTTTAAGCGAATTAGCATAAGTGAAGATAAGTTAAATTCTTTAAGAGATAAGATAGAAAGAGTGAAGGAATCGCAGTATAAAGATAAAAAAATTGCAGACCTGAAAGAAAAGCAGAAAAAAGGAGAAATTGATATTGATGAATATACAAAGCAAATACAAGAAATTGAGAATCAATCAAAAAAGAAAGATGAAGTTATCTATTCGGTTAATGAAAAACTTACAATTCGCTACCTTGCCAATCATTACTATATTCCTATTTTGCTGACGGAGTCGGAGCGTGTATCATTCATACAGCACATCATTCGGAACAAGAGTGAGGTTGATTTTATAAATGAATTGGAGCAGTATTTGAGTAAAGACGATAATGTTTTCAAGCAATTTGATTGGTGGTATTTCTCGAAGATTGATGAAGCCTTAGATGAAATTTACATTCCGTACTACAATCCGAAGACGAACCGAATGGATAGGTTTAAGCCTGATTTTATTTTTTGGCTATGCAAGGGGAAAAAATATATGATTCTTTTTGTTGACCCAAAAGGCACAGAATATGCGGATGGCTATCGCAAGATTGATGGTTACTTACGGATATTTGAAAGGAATCAAGCGGTCAGGGAGTTTTTGCATGGTGAATTGAGGGTCACTGTGGGGTTATTGCTAAAAGGGAAAATTGAGAGTGTTTTAGAGAATTACAAGAAATACTGGTTTGATAGTTTCACGGATTTTAGCGAGAAAATTGCTCAATTTTCTACGAATGTATTGAGTTCAACTTGATTGGGAGTAGGTGCAGGGCAGAAGTGTGAGAGATGTTCTTTTTGCATCTTTCCTGCCATTTCGAGCGAGAGCAAGGAATGCACTATGGGTGCTTCACTTCGCTTATGCTTCGTTCAGCATGACAAAAGCAGGAGTGTCATTCCGAGCGCAGTGAGGAATCCAGCATGGATGCTTCGCTTCGTTCAGCATGACAGAGCAGTGGCATTTCGCACATCTTTTTTGCCGTTCCGAGTATTTTGTGTAGAATAGGGCGTGATAACTAAACATGGCGTTATGCGCCTTTTGGCATACTTTTACTTCTATCTTTTCGGTTGTCTCCCACTGCAGCAGTCCATTTCAGCAGGTGATGAAGCCTTTCTAAAAATGGATTACCCGAATGCGATTGCCATCTACGAGGCGGCGCTGGAGAAATCGCCAGACAATGCAGACTTGCTTTGGCGGTTGGCACGCGTCTATGTCTGTCAAGGAGAGGTGGTGCCCTTTTCAGAGAAGGAGAGTTTTTATCGCAAGGCGGAACATTATGCACGGCGGGCTATCAAAGCCGATTCAAACAAAAGTGAAGCCTATACTTGGCTGGCGGCGGCATTGGGCAATTTGGCGATGTATTACGGCGGTGGTGCAAAAGTTCAATTGGTGTCGGAAATCAAGTGGGCGTTGGATAAAGCCATTGCACTCAATCCTAAGGATGATGTGGCATACTCGATTCTTGGCTCGTTTTATCGTTCGTTAGCAAGCGTCGGATGGTTTGAGCGACAGGTGGCGAATGTGTTTCTGGGCGGTCTGCCAGCGGGCGGCGTAGCGGAAGCTGAACAAGCACTGCGAAAAGCCATTGAGCTTTCGCCCAAAACCATGCGTCATCATTACGAACTGGGGATGCTGTATATGGAGCACAATCGGCGAAGTGAAGCACGTAAAGCGTTTGAGGCGGCACAACAGTGCCCGATACTGATTGCTAGCGACCGATGGCGCCTAAGTCAGGTGAAAAAAATGATTGCCTACATTGATGAGCAACTGCGCTAATTACAACCATAACACCGTAACATCAGCCCAACCGTGAATGCGACACTGACACGCCAAACTTAAGCCGCACCTTGCCAGCCCTTTTGGAGCATGGCAACGCCCGCAGAAAGGTAAGCGACAGATTTGTCTATTGACAAGCTACAGACAGCCAGTTTTATTTTCATCTGCGAAAAAATTGAGAAGTCAGAAAGCTCCGAACAATCTGAAAGCAAGGTGCAGGAAATTGTCATAGCTCAGACTCATTCATCCGATGAGGCAATACTTTTGCAAGAGGAAAGATATTGCTCATAGACACTTTGCGTGTAAGAGTGTGCTGACTTTCGTGAGTGTACTGGCTACGGTGATAAGCGCAGCGGCTATGCCTCTTCTGAATGAAGAACTGACAGCGCACATCGCGGCAAAAGGCTTGACTGCATGGCTATCGCACTGGATAGGCGCTGGCAAAAACAAAACGGCACCGAAACAGACATCTAAAAAACGCTTAGTTAGGCACTCATTACGAATTTCCAATTTTGAACGTAGCACAAATCAGACAAACCCAGTCGCAGATACCTTACAGCTTGAACCTACGGCGGCAGGCACGGCAGACGCAGAGCATCAAGGTATGGCACTAATGGAGGCACCGAAGCGAAACGTGGAGGCAGGCACAGATTCAGTGCAGCGCAGTAGCACCTACGCAAGCGTGATTGATTCCCTACTGGCAACACCATTTGATTCAACGGCGCGCATAGAGCAATTTCGCTATCGGCGTTACGATTCGCCGGTTTTGCGTGTAAGCGAGCCATTTTTGTCGCCGCTTTTTTTGCCAGCTACAGCCCCCAAGCGCGAAGTGACATTAGACTCGACAGGTCAGTTTATTACCATTTCGGAAAAAATAGATGGTTACAGCGTGAAGCCATCGGTGCGTGTGCCCTTTGAGCTGTATCGGAAACTGCGCTTTGAGGAGATGCTCAAGCAAAATTTTCGCGAGATTTCAAATCGGCAGTTTAGGATGCAGTCGCAGGATGCCTTTTCGGATGTGCTGGGCAAAATCACGAAGCTGCAGATTTTGGTGCCGGGCGGCGAGAGTTCATTTTTTGCCACGCTGTTCGGTCCGCCAACGGTCAGTTTGCAAGTGGCAGGGAACATTGACATTCGGGCTGGCGTGGAATTAGAAGATAGCAAAGACCCCCAGCGCATTGCCATTGGGGCAGGGCGACGCGCCGACCCACGCTTCGACCAGCAAGTGCAGTTTAACCTCTCTGGTCTTATCGGCGATAAGCTCAATCTGACTGCGGATTGGAACACACAGCGCCCATTTGAATTTGAAAACCAACTCAGATTAGGCTACCGTGGCTACGAAGATGATATTGTGCAGTCAATTGAAGCAGGCAATGTAGCACTGACCTTACCGACATCGCTGATTGGAAGCAGCCAAGCCCTGTTTGGTATCAAGGCGAAAATGCAGTTAGCAGGGTTGGGTATAACAGCCGTTGCCTCTCAGCAACGCGGACGCTCGGATGCACTGAGCATTTCTGGTGGCACACAAGAGACCACTGTCAACTTGCAGGCGTGGGAGTATGACATTCTACGACACTTTTTTATCAGCAATTTTTATGCTACGAACTGGGATAGAGCATTTTCGACGCAATTGCCTCAAATCAATGTGGCGCAAGACCCAGAGGGGCGACAACTTGGCAGAATTGAAGTTTGGCGGTTGCCTGAACAAGGCGCACAGCAATTTCCCGAGCGCCGTGCCGCCGTTGCACTTTTCAACTATGGCGACGAGCCTTACGACCCACGGAAATTAGAAGATGGTATCGGCTTTGCCTTTCCACGACCGCGCTACTATGATGTGCCAGAAGCTCAAAGTGATGCAGTGCTTGAGCGATTTCGCAATGCCGATACTTTAGAAGCCTTGCCAGTATCGCAAGGTGTAGTCGGCGAATTTGTCTTGCTCAAAGAAGGAGAAGACTACACAGTCGATCGGCGGTTGGGCTACATTTCATTTCGCAGTCCAGTCAATGATGGCGATGCGATTGCGGTAGCGTATCAGTTTGTGCGGCAGGGGGTGCCACCTGTGCAAATTGGGGACTTTTCAAACGACCCGCCACGCCGACGATTGATACTCAAGCTCATCAAGCCAGCGCAACTTACCAGCTCTAATCAAGGCGCATGGCTACTGATGCTCAAAAATATCTATAGCCTACGCACACAAAACATCTCGCCAGAAAATTTCAGCCTGAAAATTCTCTACTCCGTGCCGGGCAATGTACCACCTGAACAAGAAAATTTGCCAATTCCGGGCAGTGGGTTTCTGCTAACGATATTGGGTTTAGACCGCTTCAATCCAAACAATGTGCCGCCAGCTGACCAGCGCTTTGATTTTATTCCGGGCTTGACCATTGACCCACAACGCGGGCTCATCATTTTTCCGTATCTGCGACCGTTCGACAAACAAATCCGAGAAGAATTGCGGCGCTTGGGGCGCATAGATGCAAGCGGCAACTACATCAATCCAAGCGATAGCAACTTTGTCTATCAGGAAATTTACTTCAATCAGCAGCGTCCGACCGCCAGCGATGCGGGCACGAAAAATCGGTATATCATTCGAGCAAAGTTCAGCGGCGGGATTCAAAACCCCTTGCAAATTGGTTTCAATGTGGCGCAAGGTAGCGTGCGCGTCTCCAGCAACGGTCAGCCGCTGACGGAAGGTCTGGATTATACGGTCGATTATCAACTTGGACAGGTGCAAATTTTGCGTCCTGAGCTACTGGCGCCGGGCGCAAACCTACGCGTCGATTACGAACGCAACGATATTGTGCTCTTGGCAGCCCGAACCATACTGGGCTCGCGTGCGGAATACACCTTCAGCGAAAACTTCAAAATCGGTGGCACATTTTTGCAGTATGCAGAACGACCGCTTGCCGATAAAGTGCGCGTCGGCGATGAACCCATTTTTAACCGCATCTATGGCTTTGATATGCAGTTCAAGTCAGATATGCCGTGGCTGACACGACTCATCGATGAACTGCCACTTATCAGCACAAGAGAGCCATCGGAGTTAAACATCAACGCAGAATTTGCACAAGTCTTGCCGGGCACACCTAGCGAGTTGCAAACCTCACTTGACCCTGACGGCGTCAGTTTTATCGATGACTTTGAAGGCTCAAGGCAAAATCTGACACTGGGTTTAGAGAGCAATCTCTGGACGCTGGCGTCGCCACCTTCAAACGACCCCAGCCCAACGCTCTTCCAAGATTCCGTGCGTCACGCGCAGCGTGCGTATCTATCGTGGTATCGCTTGCCACAAGGTGACCCGCGCAATGTGCCTACAGCGGTCATTTTCCCTAATCGGCGTGCCGCACGAGAGGAAATTCAGCAGCGCCCATTCTATCTCGAATACTACCCACGACGAAGAGGACAGTATAACTTTTCACTTGACTTTCTACGCCAAGCGCAACTGACGCGACCCGATGGAGCTTGGGCAGGCGTGATGCGCTTCTTTCCACAATTTGTCCGTAACCTCCAAGATGCCAACATAGAGTTCATTGAGTTCTGGTTCAAGTACGACTCACTGGGCACAGGCACAGGCAACGATGTAGGAAACTTACACATTGACTTAGGTATCATTAGCGAAGATGTTATTCCAAATGGCAGGCTCAATACCGAGGACGGTATGCCAATTTCATCTGACCCGAATGGACAAAACGATAACCCAAACGATATTGGTCGCGACGCCTACGGACGCTTCTTGATAAACACAAGTCCAGCGCGTGTCAATGGTGTGGTCAATACAGGCGATGTGGGCACAGAGGATGTAGGCTTGGATGGGGTTCCAGATGAATTGGAGCGGCAGATTCATAGTGCCTTCATTGATGGTGCGCGAACGATTTTGGGCGCAAATAATCCAGAGTTCTTGCGCCTGCAGAGCGACCCAGCTGCCGATAACTTTGTAGGCACAGATATTCGGGTGTTAGACCGTGTGGCAAACACTGAAGGCAACAGCAGTGCACAGGGTGCATTAGTGGGCACAAAAATTCTGCCTGATACCGAAGACCTGAACGGAAATCAGGCGGTCGATAGGCAAAATAGTTTTTACCGATATACGATTCCCATCAATCCGGCAGAGTTACGGCAAGGGCGAGGGCGATTTGTAGTGGGCGGCGGAGAGCGCAATGGTGGCTGGGTACAATTTCGTATTCCCTTGCAGGCTTTTACAAGCAGGATTGGAGACATTGGCGATTTTCGTAACATTGCCTATGCTCGAGTGTGGGTCGATGGCTTTCGTCAAGCGGCACGGTTTGGATTTGCAACCTTTGATTTCGTTGGCTCGCAGTGGCGACGCACCGATTCCCTATCTGCTGTTGCTTCCATCAATGTGGAAGAAAACAGCGCCGTCTATGCCATTCCGCCGGGTGCGCAACGGGCACGCAATCTGCAACGCCCTGACCAGAACATCTTAGCCAATGAGCAATCTTTGGTCATCATTGGACGAAATATAGAGCCCGGTGCTGTGCGTAGCGCATTTCGCAACTTCGCTTTGGGCGGGCAAGGCTCTGGTTTCAATCTCAATCCCTACCGACGATTGCGCGCCTTCTTGCATGCAGACGCACGTGGCATTATCTATAACCCAAATAACCCACAAGATCCCAACAACACGCAAGCTGTGATTCGCTTTGGCGATGATATTGAGCAAAACTATTACGAATATCGACTGCCGCTAAAACCCTCGCCGAATGTGGTAGTACCAGAGCTCAACTCGCCTGACTACGAAGCTGTGGCACGCTTAGTGTGGCCACGCGAAAATGAGCTGGATATCGACCTGCAAGCCTTAGCCGCACTCAAATTGCGAGCTCGCGACACTCTGACACGGCAAATCAAAGAGCGACTGCCAAACGGACACGAAATTATCATTCAGGGAAATCCAACACTTGGCAATGTGCGATTTTTCTTGGTAGGCATTCGCAACCCAGCGCCTGTAACGATTGACTCTGCTGTCATTTGGATTAATGAACTGCGCGCCTCGGGCTACAATCAGGAAGCAGGTTGGGCAGTGCGCGCCAACGCCACACTCAAGCTGGCAGACTTTGCCGCACTGAGCGCAACACTTTCGCGCCGCACAGCAGATTTTCATGCCATTGATGTGCGACTCAATCAATTGGCGGCGCAAAATAACACATTGGATTGGTCAATTAGCACGACAGTCAATCTGCATAAATTCCTGCCTGCTGAAGCAGGTTGGTCTATCCCCATCTCATACACGCGTGCAGAACAGTTTGCAGAACCAAAGTTTCAACCGGGACAATTCGATATCCAACTTCAAGCAGCGATTGAGCGCGCTATTGCTGACACGCTCGAAAAGGGCGCAACCCAAGAACAAGCCGTCGCATTTGGCGAAACACTACGCAGACAAGCACAGTCACTTTCGAGCACAACACAGTTCAGTATTCCACGTGTGCAGAAAAGTCAGCCTTCTGAATCTTGGCTGGCGCGCCTTACTATCGACCGTCTGGCTGTTAGCTACAATTCAACCTATTTCAACTCACGCTCACCTGTTCAGGAATTCAACAATTCATGGTCATGGAGTGCTAATGTAGATTACACTTTGCCCATAGCTGCAGAAGGAGGCTTTTTTATTGAGCCCTTTCAATTCTTGGAAAAAGTGCCCGTGCTGAACATCTACAAAAATTGGAAGTTCTACTACCTGCCTCAAGCCATAGGTTTGTCGCTGTCGCTACAGCGCTCGCGCTCGCAATTTCAAAACCGTGGTCAGCCGCCTGCCACGCCTAATGTGCTTTTTACTGCCGTGCGCAACTTAACGATTGATTACAGCAAAATCACCGAAACCTTTGGCATGCGCTATTCATCCAGCATTGGCTCAAACCTGTTTTCAACCGTGTTTAACGTGGCAGATACCAGCGAGCGCAGCGACTCGGAAGTGTGGAACCGTATCTTGCAAGACCTTTCGCGCTTTACACTGGGGCGCGACCAAAGCTACAACCAAAACATCGCCTTCGACTGGCGACCCAAGCTGATTGAATGGTTGGACTGGATAAATCTTAGCCTGAACTACACAGCACAATACACATGGCAAAATCCACAGCCTGATGCAGTGCAGCCCATCGGTAATGCCACATCCAGCACAGGCAATTTCGGCATCAACGCCTCACTAAACATACGCGGCTTGATAAGCAAACTTGGCGGCTCGCGCTCGGGTAGTTATTATCAACATCCGTTTGGGCAACTCACGGCTGTAGCCGATTCGCTGGAGCAAGAGCCCGCATCAGTCTCGCTGGCCAACGTGCTCTCAAGCGTGGGCAGTGTGCTAAAAGTCTTCACCAACTTCGACCAAATTTCCATCCGCTACTCACAAACCAATAGTACGCGTAATACTGGCGTAGCTGGCGGCGCAGGCTTTTTTAATTTCTTCCCATTCAACCTTAGTCAGCGCAGAGATGTGCCACCGCCGCCTTCACTAGCTTACCAACTGGGCTTGAGCAGCGACCCGGGCGAACGCATTCGCCTCGAACCCGTCGGAAATACCGTGCTCACCTTCCCAGATGCACTAAGCAAAGTCATCAACATTAGCGCGCAGACGACTTGGAACATTGCCGAGAACTTCCGCATCGATATTACTTTCCAATCTAACTGGACAGACAATCAAAACCGCATTATCAATAGCGCCACAGGGCTTATCACGCAAGATGATTTTTCAGGCACACAGACGCTGTCTTTCGTCTTGCTCTTCAAAGACGTCGGCAGTTTCGCCAGTCAAGTGCCTCGCGATTCGGTGGGCGGATTTTTAAGCGATAACGCCAGACTATCCAGCGCCTTTCAACGCGGATTTGAAACCTTCTCCTTGGGGCGCAGCGTTGGCAGCTTGCTCGGGCTAAGCGACCTTGCCCAGTCGCGTTTCCCTCTGCCTAATTGGAGAATCAGCTGGACGGGGCTCGAGAACTTTTTCTTCTTCCGAGACCTCTTTGCCTCAGCCGTGCTCGAGCATGGCTACACGGCAACCTTTACAAAAAACTACACCCAGCCAACAGGTAATGAACAGCAAGTCTTAAACGCAACCATCAATGAGCAACTCTCACCACTGATTGGCTTGACCGTGCAGTGGAAATTTGGCATGTCCATGACCATTGCATATGGCACATCGCGCTCGTTTAGTTTGCTGCTGGCAAACAACACCTTAGATCGGAGCACGAGCACATCCTTCTCTATCGCCATGAATTTTCAAAAACAGGGCTTGAAAATTCCGCTAGAGTTCTGGCCCTTCAACGGCGCCGTCTTAGAAAACACCTTAGACCTCAGTTTTAACCTCACCTTAGCTGATGAAGAGCGTCAGCAAATTACCTTTCCTGCAGGGGCGCAAGAGCCGCGTGTCAATCAGGGCGTAGGCACCACACGCTTTAACTTCGAGCCGCGCATTGGCTACGCCCTAAGCTCACGTGTAAGTGCGAGCTTTTTCTGGCGCTACACACGCATCACGCCAAAAGCCAGCGGCGGACAGATTTTTGAATCCGTGCGCCAAGATATTGGCTTCAACTTCCGCATTGGCATTGGCAATTAGCGCGCGCTGTAAGTGTTGGAGTGAATGTGTAGGTTTTGCCGTATCGTTCTGCACTGTCATTTGTCATGCTATCGCAGAACACAGATGTTCTTACACATCTTCTTTCGGTCATGATATCGCAAGCACGGAAGTTCCGAACACCCTTTCCTGTCGCTCCGAGCACCTTTTTCTGTCATCACAGCATTCCGAACGCAGTGAGAAATCCATACGACAATGCACACGAAGCACACGAATTGAGCGTCCTTGCAAAGTAACCTCACCCTGTTGTCCCTCTCCTTCAAAAGGAAAGGGACGTCTGCGCCAGAAGACAGGGTGAGGTCAATCCAGCGTGGATGCTTCACTGCGCTGCGCTTCGTTCAGCATGACAATCACGCTGTCATTGCGAGCAGAGCAAGGAACATTACATGCGCTCAATTTTAATGGTCAACACAACCTAAGAAGACTTTGCTGGCGCTCGAGCAGCAAGAATGAAGAGAATCACGACGGCTTGCAAAATGAGAAAAATTTCTTTAGGCACATCGGCATTGATGGTCAAGCCACCATAATCTAACAACCCAAATAGTAGCGACGAGAGCAAAATGCCCAAAGGATTGGCATTTGCTAGCATTGCGACGGCAATGCCAAGAAAGCCTACGCCACTAATGCCTTGCGCTTCGTAGTAATGGCGATACCCCAAAACGTAATTTGCCGCCACAAGCCCTGCACAAATTCCGCCCAAAGTCATGGACATAAGAATATGGAACTCGGTGCGGATACCGGCATACTTTGCCGCATCGATGTTGAGACCAACGGCGCGTAGCTCATAGCCAAAGCGACTGCGAGTGAGTAGCAAATGTGTCAGCACCGCAATCAAGAGCGAGAGGAATATCGCTGAATTGAGCGGAGACTTTGCAGTCGGTCCAAGGAAGCTAAGGGGAGGAAGATATGCGGAGGGTACAATTTGAGCCGTGCGCACCGTGCCCGGAATCGCCACTTGCGTCAGCCAGTAGCTGACAAGGGCAAGCGCAATGAAGTTGAGCATAATGGTAGAAATCACCTCGTTGATGCCAAAGCGCGCTCGCAATGCTCCAGCTAAAGCACCCCAAGCCCCGCCTACTGCCGCCGCAGTAGCTAGGCAAATGGTTAGCGCTAGCCACGATGGCATTTGAGGCGAAAGTGCAGCACCAACAAGTGCGCAGAAGAATGTGCCAAGCAGGGCTTGTCCTTCGCCACCGATGTTGAAAAGTCCAGCTTGGTATGGAATTGCTACAGCAAGACCAGTCAGCACGAGTGGCGTGGCGCGAAAGAGAATCTGTCCCAAGCCGTAGCCCGTGCCGAGTGTGCGCATCAGCATCTTTCCATAAATCTCAAGGGGATTTTGTCCAATAAGCCCAATGAAAACCGCTCCAAGGGCAAATGCCGTAACTACTGCACCAAGTGGCTTAGCAAAGTGTGTGAGTCGAAGCGACAGCGTCTTCTCCATTTTGCGTTGAGCTTACTCCACTGTAACAGACTTGGCAAGATTACGCGGCTGATCGACATTGCACCCGCGCATCACCGCAATGTGGTAAGCCAAAAGCTGGAGCGGCACCACCGTCAGAATCGGCAAGAGTGCATCAAGCGTTTCAGGGACGCGAATGACAAATTCAGCCAAATCGTTGATAGCTTCGTCGCCTTCCGTAGCAATAGCAATCACACGACCTTTGCGACTGCGCACCTCCTCGATGTTGCTGATGACCTTGTGGTAAATGGCGTCTTTTGTAGCAATAAAAACTACAGGCATATTTTCGTCAATGAGCGCAATTGGACCGTGTTTCATTTCGGCGGCGGGATACCCTTCGGCGTGAATGTAGGAGATTTCTTTGAGCTTAAGTGCGCCTTCAAGGGCAACGGGGAAGTTATAACCACGCCCCAAGTAGAGAAAATTGCGCGCATCTTTGAAAGTTTGCGCAATCTGAACAATAAGTTCATTTTGAGATAAAATGCGCCGCACTTTTTCAGGCAAAAGGTAAAGCTCGTGGATGAAGGTTTTTACTTCTGCATCGGAGAGCGTGCGGCGATAGCCCAGCGACAGCGCAATGAGCGCCAGCACTGCCACCTGCGCCGTGAAGGCCTTCGTGGATGCCACACCAATTTCAGGACCGGCATGCGTATAGACTCCGCAATGCGTCTCGCGCGCAATGCTAGAGCCCACCACATTACAGATGCCCATCACCAATGCCCCGCGCGATTTGGCTTCACGCAGAGCCGCCAGCGTATCGGCAGTTTCGCCTGATTGAGAAATCACAATCACAACATCGCCCTCGCCGATAATCGGATTACGGTAGCGGAATTCAGACGCATACTCCACTTCGACTGGAATACGGGCAAGGTCTTCAATCAGGCGCTCGCCAACAAGCCCAGCGTGCCAGCTGGTGCCGCAGGCACAAATGATGATGCGTTTTGCGGCGCGCAAAGTCTCAATGTGCTCACGAATGCCGCCCAAGCGCACAGAATTTTCCTCGCGAGAGACTCGACCGCGCAGGCAATTGAGAATCGAATCAGGTTGCTCATAGATTTCTTTGAGCATGAAGTGCTCATAGCCGCCTTTCTCAATTTCAGCGATGCTAAATGTCAGCTCCTCAACTTGCTTCGGCAGTTCAATGTTTTCAATGGTCTTGACGCTGTAGCCTGTGCGCGTCAGCGTTGCAATTTCGCCATCGGAAAGATAGACCACTTTGCGCGTATGCCCGACAATTGGCGATGCATCGGAAGCTACAAAGAACTCGCCTTCCCCAATGCCAATCAGGAGCGGACTGCCATTGCGTGCCACAATGATTTTATCTGGCTCGCGCGATGAAATGACGCACAAGCCATATGTGCCAACCACTTCTTTGAGTGCCAATCGCACAGCGGTTTCTAAATCGCATCCAACTTCGGTGGCAACTTCCTCAATCAGGTGCGCCAAAACTTCAGTATCGGTTTCGCCCTTGAAGCAATGCCCCTTGCGCAAAAGTTCGGTGCGGATTGCCGCATAATTCTCAATAATTCCATTGTGAATGATGGCAATGGTGCCATCGCCACTGGTGTGTGGATGAGCATTGATGTCGTTCGGCTCGCCATGTGTAGCCCAGCGTGTGTGCCCGATGCCAATCGTGGCATAGAGCAGGTCAGCAGGCAAACGCCGTTCAAGGTCGGCAACTTTACCTTTGCACTTGTGCAGTTCAAGCCTGCCGTTGAGGAGTGCAATCCCCGCTGAATCGTAACCGCGATACTCTAAGCGTTTTAGCCCTTCAATCAAAATTGGGGCAGCGTTCTTATCGCCGATGTATCCGACAATTCCGCACATGTAAGTGGTGTTTTGTGGTTCGTGATTCTGCTAAATTTATGGACTTACTATATCGAAATGCTTGATTTAGGCAACACTGACTGCAAAGCCTTATGCCTGACTTCACTCTGTTTCGGCGTTGCCGAAGCGTTCCTCTCCTTTGTAAGGAGAAAGATGTCGCAGAGCGATAGGGTGAGGTTACATTCTTCTCCTTGCACAAGATAGACGCTCAATTACGCAGGTTTGTGGTTAAAATGCTTGCCATGTTGAGCCTTCTTTCTTTGAACTTGTCTTCAAATGTCTCAAATCGTCTTTTTTGCACTAATTTTGAGTGTAGCAAGTCTACTCTTTTAGCACAGCAAAGAGGCAAAGATAAAAATCATTCTGCAAACCGTTGCTAGCTGCGTGCCGCATTCAGTGAACGGCTTGAGCAACGCTCGTTTAGGGTGAAGAAGAGAGTGCAATGCCACTGACACGAAGATAGCAAAACGCATGCGAAAAAAAGCGGTATTGCCTAAATTTGCACTATGAAGGCTTTTGCAAAAATCAATCTGGCGCTCTTCATCACAAACCGTCTGCCAAACGGTTATCACACGCTCGAGACGGTCTTTGCACCCATCAACTGGTTCGACGAGCTCGATGTGCAAGCGTCCGATAGGCTTGAGCTGACTTGCTCCAATCCGGATATTCCGACTGATGAGACTAACTTATGCTTAAAGGCGGCGCGGGCACTTCAGCGCTACACGGGCATAAAAGATGGCGCAAAAATTCACCTAGAAAAGTATATCCCAGTAGGGGCTGGATTGGGCGGCGGGTCGAGTGATGCGGCACTGACACTTCGAGCACTCAATGCTTTTTGGCAGTTAGACTTGCCCGATTCGGTGTTGCATGAGCTTGGCGCGTCAATCGGAGCAGATGTGCCGTACTTTCTCATGCAAAGTGAGCTGGTCTATGCCACAGGCATCGGCGACAAAATGACAGATTTGCAAGCGGCATTTCCAGCCGCTCTTGTTACGGCTTACCCAAATGTGCCTATCTCCACAGCATGGGCATACAAAAATCTGAAACTCAACTTTCCGCGTAGTGCGCCAGACCTCAAAGCCCTCACGCTGAATTTGTGTGCTTCACGCGACTTGGAAATTCTGCGCAAATTTGAAAACGATTTTGAGCCTACAATCTTTGCCACATACCCAGCGGTCAAAAAATTGAAAAACATTTTTTATTTTGACTGCAGGGCTGATTTTGCATTGATGTCAGGCAGTGGGTCAGCAGTCTTTGGTGTCTTTGAACATATGTCGCGTGCCAAAGATGTAGCACGCCAATTGGCGTCAGACTACGCTGTCTCGCTAACCCCTCCCTTCTTCTCACCAAAAACCACCCAAGACAAAGCCGATTGAGGGAGTTTTGCTATTTTTGAAGCTAAAAATAGTCAGACAAGCCGAATGAGCATTTCTCAAAAAACCTTTGAGCGATTGCTGCATGCAAAGGAGCGCAAGGGTGCAGGCTTTCTTTTGCTGATAGACCCCGACAAATACTCTGACAAGGATGTCACCCGCTTAGCTTGCGATGCTGAAGACTGCGGTGCCGATGCCATTCTCATTGGCGGCAGTGTGATGGTAACTTACCGTTTGGACGAGTATATTCGCTCTATTAAAGCGGCAGTCTCGCTGCCTGTGATTATTTTCCCGGGCAGTGTGATGCAAATTTCAAAGGAAGCCGATGCCATACTTTACCTCTCACTCATCAGTGGGCGAAATCCGGAGTATCTGATTGGCAATCATGTTGTAGCAGCGCCAGTGCTGTATCATCTTGGCTTGGAGCCCATTTCTACGGCATACATGTTCATTGAATCGGGGACGAGCACGGCAGCAAGTTTTATCTCACAAAGCATACCTATTCCGCGCCATAAGCCAGAAATTGCCGTGGCGCATGCGTTGGCAGCAGAGTATATTGGCATGAAGGTGGTCTACTTGGAAGCAGGAAGTGGAGCATTGCATCCTGTGCCTGAAGAGATGATTCAGGCTGTGTCGCAAACAGTATCCATTCCGGTCATTGTAGGCGGTGGCATTCGTTCCCCACTCGTGGCACGTGAGAAAGTGGAGGCTGGCGCAAGTTTTGTAGTAGTTGGCAATGCATTTGAACAGCGGCGCGATAAATCGTATCTGCGCGAAATGATTGATGCTGTGCATGTCAAACTTGCAAAGGAAGTCTGATGCCTATGCCGAAAGACCTACCGCGGTGACCAGCGCGCCGCATCCAAAATTGACCAGAGATGAATAATCCAACCGAGAAAAATGAACCAAAGCAATGCGGCTAACACAAAATGCACAATTGCCATGAGCAATCGACCCTGAAGCAATTGACCAAGTCCCGGAATGAAAAAGCTGCATAGTGCCGCCAGCACATTGCCTGCAGAACCTTGCCCTGCCATTTGTGCTAAGTGGAAAGTTTGTCAGCAAGGTATGCTTTTGCTTGACTAATGTGGATTCGCACTTGTGCAGTGCTATCGCGCTCGCGCACGGTAATCGTATCGTTTTGAAGTGTTTCGTGGTCAATTGTAAAGCAGTATGGCGTTCCCACCTCATCCTGACGGCGATAGCGACGACCAATTGAGCCGCTATCATCATACTGCACCTTGAAGTGTTTTTTCAAATCTTTGAACAATTTTTCGGCAACTTCAGGCAGTCCGTCTTTTTTCACCAAGGGCAAAACACCAGCTTTAATCGGTGCCAGACGAGGATGAAGACGCAGCACAGTGCGGGTTTCATCTTCCAAGATGTCTTCGTCGTAGGCATCGCAGAGTACAGCAAGGAAGACACGGTCGCACCCAGCTGAGGTTTCTACAACATATGGGATGTAGCGTGTTTTGCCATCGGGCTCGACATATTGCATGTTTTTGCCTGAATACTCCTGATGACGACGCAGGTCAAAGTCCGTGCGCGAGTGAATGCCTTCGATTTCTTCTGTGCCAAACGGAAACTTGTATTTGATGTCGTATGCCGCATCGGCGTAGTGGGCAAGTTTGTCGTGCTTATACCAAACTAAATTTTCTTTCTTGAAGCCTAAGCATTCTGTGTACCACTTCATGCGCTGCTCTTGCCACATCTCAAAAGCCGCCATCTGTTCACCTGGGCGAACGAAATACTGCATTTCCATTTGTTCAAATTCAATCATGCGAAATGTGAAATTGCCTTTGACAATCTCATTGCGAAAGGCTTTGCCAATTTGCGCAATGCCAAAGGGAATTTTCAGTCTTGCCGATTCGCGCACTGTGTGAAAATTGACGAAAATACCTTGCGCAGTTTCAGGGCGAAGGTAGATGATAGAAGTTTCATCCGAGACGGCGCCAAGTTCAGTTTTGAACATGAGATTAAACTGCCGCACCTCAGTCCAGTTAAACGCCCCTGAATCTGGGGATTTAATTTGCTCTTTGAGAATGATGGCGTAAAGCGCTTGAGGCATGTTCTCAGCTTGTTGTGCGGCGATGTATTCTGCGCGCACGCGCTCGGCGTCGTCGTGTTTGCCTTTCTTTTCAAGCGAGGCAATGTA
>Ga0209809_1001165_pt1 | contig 22040 bp, 19 predicted proteins | sample YNPMSTMetaG_FD_186172 | JGI IMG/M metagenome (GOLD analysis project Ga0209809, IMG submission 186172) | Anoxygenic and chlorotrophic microbial mat microbial communities from Yellowstone National Park, USA - YNP MS-T MetaG (SPAdes) (version 2) ...
TCAAGCCCCCCTTGTGCGTCAGCGTCCACGTGCTGTCCGCGTTGCGCACCAGCTGGTCATACACCCCTGCCGGTGGTAGATACTGACCGCCAGAGAGCGCGAACACCGTCTCCGTGCCGTCGCCGGCCAGCACGATGGCTTGATTGCCCTGAGAGAGCACCTGCCAGTTGTACGAATGCGTCCATTTCGGACCCACGCTGCTGCTGCGTGCGCTCTGGCTGTTGAAGGTCAGCACAAAGGAGATGCCGCCCCCTTTGCCACCCCAGCCGCACACCGGATGCACCAGTTGCAGGTTACCCGTTGCCAGGTTGACCACCCCCGAATAGACGGGATAGCCCGGCTGCCAGGGCTGCGGGGAACCCGGCGCGGGTGGCAGAGGCGGATTGGCGGATTGCAGGGTAGAAAGCACGAGGTTCCATAGACTATTTGCCCACGTGAGGAGTTTGGAAGAAGAGGGAATGTTGTCAGTGGAAAGGTTCGCAACTGTCGCTTTTACCCCCCCCTTGTGCCGGGGGAAGCGAAGAGCGGAGCCGCCACCTGCACGGTGAGGCTCAGGATGCACACCGTAGCGAGTGTGCGCAGGTAAGGAAACCGTCGTAGCATTTTTCAGCACCCTCCTTGTGTGATGGTTTTGAAAGTCTTCAGGAACTTCCAGAAACCGCGGAAGACTGCTCTACTATGTTGATAATAGCAAACCCATTGTAGCTTTGTCAAGCGTTTTTGCGGGGGGTGGGAAAAATTTCTCGAATCTCGCCAAAGGTTGCGCCCTATGTTCTTGCGAGGGAGCGCAGCGACCAAAGCGATCTCCTGCGCTGTGGTGGATGCGGGCGCACTCGTAAAAGCTCTGCAACGGCTCGGCGGGAGCCTCGCCCTCAAGGGGTTGGAAAGGGCTGTATCCATCATTACCCCTGCCGGTGCTGGGCTAGCGGTTGACGATCCCCCCCTCACTCCTGTATAATTCCTTCACCAGTCCTTACATCCGTATGCTTAAGGAGGCGTATCGCTAACTTGATTATCGTACTGAAACCCCATGCGACAGAACAAGACATCGAAGAGCTGACCGAGAACATCCGGGCGCGCGGGTTTGGCGCGCACGTGTCACGCGGCGTCGAGCGCACCATCATCGGCTGTATCGGCGTCATGGATGCGGAGAAGGCGGTGCTTTCCGAACAGTTTTACGCGCTGCCTTATGTAGAACAGGTTATCATTATCTCCAAACCTTACAAGTTGGTCGGGCGTCCCTTCCGACCGGAGGGTACCGTCATCAACGTCAGAGGGGTGCAAATCGGGGGCAACCGCCTGACGGTAATGGCAGGTCCCTGCACCATCGAGTCGGAACAGCAGCTGATGGAAACGGCTCGATTTGTCAAACGGATGGGTGCGCACATCCTGCGGGGCGGCGCGTATAAGCCCAGTACCTCTCCCTACTCGTTTCAGGGCATGGGCGAGGAAGGTCTCAAACTGCTCGCCGCCGCACGCGAAGAGACGGGATTGCCCATCATCACGGAGGTGATGGACACGCGCGATGTGGAACTGGTCGCGCAGTACACCGACATCTTTCAGGTAGGCACACGCAACATGACCAACTTCGCCCTGCTGAAGGAGATTGGCAACACCAACATGCCCGTGTTACTCAAGCGCGGCTGGGCGTCCCTGATCGAGGAGTGGATGCAGGCGGCCGAGTACATCGCCTCGCGAGGCAACTACAATATCATCCTGTGCGAGCGGGGTATCCGCACCTTTGAAACCTACACCCGCAACACTTTCGACATCAACGCTATTCCCGTTGCAAAGGAGATTTCGCACCTGCCTGTGATTGCGGACCCCTCACATGGCACAGGCAAGGCAAGTCTCGTGCCCCTCATAGCGGCGGCGGCGATTGCGGCGGGCGCAGATGGCATTATCGTGGAAGTGCACCCGCAGCCCGAACGCGCGCTGAAGGACGGACCGCAGTCCTTGCGCTTCGAGGCGTTCGAAGAGATGATGCAGAGGCTGCGTGCCCTTGCGTCTGCAGTGGGAAGAAGCATCTAGGAGGATAGCATGGCGGAAGCGATTTGCGAACGGCTGTGCATCATCGGGGTCGGTTTGATTGGCGGCTCCATTGGGCTGGCAGCACGCCAGCGCGGCCTGGCGAAGCATGTGGTGGGCGTGGGACGCAACGCGGAGCGGCTGAAAACGGCTTTGCAGGCGGGCGCAATCGATGAAGCCACTACTTCGCTCCAGGAAGGTCTCACTGGTGCGGACATGGTGGTGGTATGCACCCCGGTCGGGCTCATCGTGCCCACCATCAAGCTGTGCCTGCAGTGGCTCCCTGAACAGTGCGTGGTGACCGACGTCGGCTCCGTCAAGAGTGGCATCGTACATCAGGCAACCGACCTGCTGGATGGGCGTTTCGTGGGAGGGCACCCCATGGCAGGGTCTGAACAGACTGGAGTGCAGAATGCACGCGCCGACCTGTTCGAAGGCACTGCGTGGGCGCTAACGCCCACCGAGAAAACCGCACACGATGCGTTGCAGAGGGTCACCGCGCTGGCTGAGGGAGTGGGCGCCCGCGTTCTCATCGCCGACCCCGACGAGCACGACCGTGCAGTGGCTCTGACCAGCCACCTGCCCCATGCGCTGGCTCTGGCTCTGGTGCATGTGGCGGAGAATATGCCTTATCCCCAGCTCATCGGAGGCAGCTTCCGCGACGGCACACGCGTCGCTGCCAGCTCCCCCGAACTCTGGCGCGACATCTTCCTGCACAACCGTGAACACGTACTCTGGGCGATTGACGAGTTCGTGGGACAGCTGCAGGAGGTGCGTTTTGCCATCGAGAGCGAGGACGCGGAGACCATCCAGCGCCTCTTTACCGAAGCACGGATGCTGCGACAGGCTTTCGGACTATGAGCATGGTACGCGAAATCATCCCCCTCTCCTCTCCACCTGACGCCTGCGTACAACTGCCCGGTTCCAAAAGCATCACCAACCGTGCGCTGTTGCTGGCGGCCCTGTGTGACCAGCAGGTAACTATTGCACACGCCCTCCACTCGGAGGATACGCAGGTCATGCAGGAGAGCCTGCGGCGATTGGGCTTCGTGGTTGAGCGACCAGACCCTGAGACGCTGACAGTGCTCGGTGCAGGCGGTAAGATACCCGCCTCTCAAGCAGACCTCTGGATTGCCAACGCAGGCACGGCGGCGAGGTTCCTGACGGCGATGGCGGCGCTGGGTGAGGGAACCTATCGGCTGGACGGCACAGAACGCATGCGCCAGCGTCCCATTCAGCCGCTGCTCGACGCCCTGAACGCACTGGGGGCAGAAGCGACTTCCGAGTTGGGCACAGGATGCCCTCCCGTGATGGTTCGGGCGCGTGGGCTGACAGGAGGGAGCGTATCGGTGCGTGGCAACATGAGCAGCCAATTTCTCTCTGCGCTGATGATGGTGGCTCCCTGCGCCAGACAGCCGGTGACCCTACAGATAGAGGGCGAGCTGGTATCTGCCCCTTTCGTACAGATGACCCTCAGGATGATGCGGCAATTTGGCGTAGACGCGCAATGGGAAAAGGAACGCACTCGCATTGTGGTCCCTGCCCCCCAACGATACCATCTGACAGGAGACGCAACCTACGCCGTAGAACCCGACGCCACAGCCGCTTCCTACTTCTTCGCGGCGGCGGCGATAACCGGCGGGCGCGTTTGTGTGCGGGGATTGAACAGGGCTTCTCTGCAGGGTGACATCCGCTTTGTGGAAATCCTGCAGCAGATGGGCTGTTTGGTGCGCTGGCTGCCCGATGGAATAGAGGTCAGCGGCACTGACGCGCTGCGTGGGGTAGATGCAGACCTGTCGGACATCTCGGACACTTTTATCACGCTGGCGGTAGTTGCGCCCTTCGCCGATAGCCCCACCCGAATCCGCGGAGTGGAGCACGCCCGCTATCAGGAAAGCAACCGCGTGAGTGCGGTTGCTACCGAGTTGCGAAGGCTGGGCATCGATGTGGAAGAACATATCGACGGATTAAGCATCTACCCGGGCAATCCACAGCCGGGCACGGTGCAAACGTACAACGACCACCGTATCGCGATGGCGTTCTCCATCATCGGGTTGCGCGTGCCGGGTATCGTCATTGCCGAGCCGGAGTGCGTGCAAAAGACTTTCCCCGGTTTCTTCGAGAAGCTGCAGGAGTTACGAGGAGGCGCGAGATGAAGCAGATGGTCATCGCCATCGACGGTCCAGCTGGCGCAGGCAAAAGCAGTGTGGCGAAGCGTGTGGCACAGGCACTGGGCTATCGGTATCTGGACACAGGCGCACTCTACCGGGCGCTGGCGTGGAAAGCAATGCAGCGTGGCTTGCGTCCACAGGATACCCGGTATATCATCGAGATGACGCGCGAAACGCGGGTGGAGCTGCAACAACACAACGGCGAGCAACGGGTGCTGGTGGATGGCGAGGACGTGACGGACGCTATCCGCGCGCCGGAGGTGGGGAACCTGGCATCGCCGATTTCCGCCATTCCCGAAGTGCGCGAGATCCTGCTGGACTGGCAGCGCGAGTTCGGAAGGCAGGGTGGCACTGTTGCCGAGGGACGCGATACGGGCACGGTAGTCTTCCCCAAAGCGGAGGTGAAGATATTCCTGACAGCCTCGCTGGACGAGCGCGCCCGCCGTCGCCACAAAGAGCTGCTGGAGCGCGGCATCAACATCTCCTTCGAGCAGGTCAAGCTGGACATGGAGGCACGCGACCAGCGTGATAGCACCCGTCATGTGGCACCGCTGCGCCCCGCACCCGACGCCGTGGTCATCAACACCGACCACATGAGCCTCGGCGAGGTGGTGGAGGAGGTTCTGCGAATATGCCGTGCCCGGTTCACGAACGAAGCACCACCCTCTACGTAATCTCGCGGTGGGTGGTCTGCCCCATCCTGCGCCTTCTCTTCTGGATGAAGGTAGAGGGGCGTGAAAACATCCCGCCGGGTGCAGCCATCCTCGCCCCCAACCACACCAGCTACATGGACCCGCCGGTAGTGGGGTGCGCCGCCTGGCCCCGCTTCTGCATCTACATGGGTAAAGCGCCGCTGTTCAAAATCCCTGTGCTGGGCTGGTACATCCGTCGCGCCGGTTGCTTCCCTGTGCATCAGAACACTGCCGACCGGCAGGCACTGCGCACTGCCCTACAGGTGCTGAGCATGGGCGAGCTGCTGATTATGTTCCCGGAGGGCACTCGCAGCGGGGACGGCTATCTGCTGGAACCGCAGACGGGCGTGGCACTGCTGGCGAAGATGAGCGGTGCGCCGGTGGTGCCTACCGCGATTATCGGCACGCGCGAGATAATGCCCGCAGACCCCCGTCTGCCGCGCTGGCACCGCCTGCAGGTGATTTTCGGTGAGCCGATGCACTACCAGCCCTTTGCCGAGCAGTATGCAACCGACCGGCAGGCGCGGGAAGCCTTCAGCCGCGAACTGATGCGCCGCATTGGAGAGATGATGGAGAGCCGGGGCTATCGTGCTTTCCGCCCGACGCCGTCGAACACTGCTTCTCGTTGAATCCGCCTTCGCGGTATAATATGCCTGGCTGAGGTGACATAGATGTTACACAGTGTGGAAGACATTATCCGCGCCCTGCAAGAGCATCCCGAATGGCGAGAGCCGTTGCTCAACGCCCTACTGACCGACCAGTATCGGCAGCTGCCTACCCGCGCTGACCGACTGGAAGAGGCACTGGCACGCCTCGCCGAGGAGAGCGCAAAAACCGACCAGCGTCTGGCGGAGATGGCGGCGCGGATGGAGGAGTCCCGTCGCGAGACCGACCAGCGGTTGCGCGAGTTGTCCGAGAAGACCGACCAGCGTCTGGCGGAGATGGCAGCACGGATGGAGGAGTCCCGTCGCCAGACTGAGGAGTATCTGCGCCAGCTCTCCGAGAAGGCAGATAAGCGGTTTGCCGAGATGGAAGCGCGCATCGCCGAGTCCAACGCGCGAGTGGACCAGCGATTTGCAGAGATGGCAGCACGGATGGAGGAGTCCCGTCGCGAAACTGACCAGCGGTTTGCGGAGATGGCGGCGCGGATGGACGAGTCGCGTCGCCAGACTGAGGAGTATCTGCGCCAGCTCTCCGAGAAGGCAGATAAGCGGTTTGCCGAGATGGAAGCGCGCATCGCCGAGTCCAACGCGCGAGTGGACCAGCGATTTGCAGAGATGGCAGCACGGATGGAGGAGTCCCGTCGCGAAACTGACCAGCGGTTTGCGGAGATGGCGGCGCGGATGGACGAGTCGCGTCGCCAGACTGACCAGCGGTTTGCGGAGATGGCGGCGCGGATGGAGGAGTCCCGTCGCCAGACTGACCAGCGGTTTGCGGAAATAACCAGCGATTTACGCGCACTCACCGAAACGGTGCGGAACCTGATACGTCGGTTTGACTCTGAACTTGGCAGCGTGAAAGGGATGACGCTGGAGATGCTCTACCGAGATAACGCTACGACCATCTTAGGCAAACATTTCAGAAACCTGAGATTGGTGGATCGAGGGCAGTATCTGCAGGAGATGCTCGATCAACATCCCATCACCGACAACGAGTGGAAGCAGCTGGTATCGTCGGACGTGATGGTTCATGGTGTGCATCGGCTGACGGGCAAGGAGTATCTGATGGTGTGGGAGGTATCGTGGGTGATAGACGACCACGATGTGGAGCGTGCGGCAGACAGGGCACAAATCCTTCGTCAGTGGCAGGCGAATGCACTGCCCGTTGTGGCGGGTAAGGCTCTCACCGCCAGTGCACACCAAGCCGCTCAGGAACGGGGCGTCTTGGTCATACTCGATAGTGAAGTGCTGGAGCAAACCGCGCCTGCGTAGGTAAGGGTGGGGTTCGATGGCACAGGTGCAGATTGGCGTTCTAGGTGGAGGGCAGTTAGGACGCATGCTCGCGCTGGCGGGCTATCCACTCGGAGTACACGTATCTCTGTACGACCCCGACTCTTCCGCCTGTGCAGGGCAGGTGGCGCCTTTGCTGAGCGGTGCGTATGACGATTGGGACACCTTAGCCCGCTTTGCCGAAGGCAAAGAGTGCATCACGTACGAGTTCGAGAACGTTCCCCTGCCTACTGCTCAGTGGCTGGCAGAACGGTTGCCCGTACATCCCACGCCGCGCGCCCTGCAACTCTTTCAGGATAGACTGCTAGAGAAAACCTTCCTGCGCGACATCGGCATCCCTACCCCCCGCTTCGCGGCGGCAGACCCCCATTCGCCTGAGCGCGCTCTTGAAGTCACGGGTTGCCCGTGTGTGGTGAAGACCCGACGTTTCGGCTACGACGGCAAAGGGCAGGCAGTGGCATACACCAAAGAGGAGTTCCTTCAGGCGGTGCGCACCTTTGCGACGCAGCCGCTCATCGTTGAGGAGTTCGTGCCGTTTGACCGCGAGGTGTCGGTGCTTGGGGTTCGTGCGCTGGATGGAGAGGTGAAGGTATACCCGCTGGTGCAGAACTACCATCGCGGAGGGATTCTCCGACTTTCGCTGGCGCCCGCGCCGGATACTTCGGCACAGGTGTCGGCTGCCGCGGTAGAGTACATCACGCGCCTGCTCCAGTCGCTGGATTACGTGGGGGTAGTGGCTCTGGAGATGTTCCAAGTGGGCGAGACACTGCTGGCGAACGAGGTCGCTCCGCGCGTTCACAACAGCGGGCACTGGAGTATCGAGGGCGCGGAGACCAGCCAGTTCGAGAATCATCTGCGTGCAATCTGCGGTTTCGCGCTGGGCAGCACGGCAGCACGGGGCTACAGCGCAATGGTAAACCTGATTGGCGAACTGCCACCTATTCGCGAGGTACTTGCTATCCCGAACGCACATTTGCACCTATATGGCAAGCAACACCGCCCGGGCAGAAAGATTGGGCACATTACCGTGCGCGCAGACAGCCCCGACGAGCGCGATGCGGGGCTGGAAAAAGTGTTTTCGGTATACCCTTCGGGACGTCCTTAACGATTGCCCGCCCGCAACAGGTTCGGCAGGTTCTGATTCTTGGCGCGGGACTGCTCCGCTAACTGCTCCTTGAAGGCGACTACCTTCTGGTGCAACGCTTCGTCAGATGTCGCCAGTATCTGCACGGCGAGGATGCCTGCGTTGCGTCCACCGCCGATGGCGACGGTTGCCACTGGTACTCCCGCAGGCATCTGCACGATGGAAAGTAGCGAATCCCAGCCCTGCAACTTACTCTCCACCGGCACGCCAATAACTGGCAGGGTGGTGATGCTAGCGGTGATGCCTGGCAGATGCGCGGAACCTCCTGCCCCTGCGATAATCACCCGCAACCCCCGTTCTCGGGCGGTGCGTGCGTACTCAATCACGTCCATCGTGGTGCGGTGAACCGACAGCACCCGTATCTCGTAGGGAACGCCAAACTCGTCTAATACCTCCGCCGCCAGGCGCATGGTGGGCAAGTCGGAGTCGCTGCCCATGACAATGCCAACCAGCGGTTGTTGCATTATTGTCCTCCTTCACAGCAAGAGGCGTTTACTCCACCAGAATCGTGCCTGCTTCCCCCTCCGAAATCTCTCCGATGATAGCGGCACAAGCGGCCTGATAGTCCTGCAGCCTGCTCAACAGATCGTCCACCCTGTCCACCGACACCGCGATAATCAACCCCCCTGAGGTCTGCGGGTCCAACAGAACGTGTTGTATCGACTCCTCGACATTCCTTCCCCATCGCAGATGCTCTCCCACATACTCGCGGTTCAGCTTTCCACCACGCGTGGTGTTGCCCTGCATCGCTAGAGTTTGCACCTCTGGCAGAAGGGGCACTCGGTCGGAGAGAAGACGCACGGACACCCTGCTCGCCAATGCCATCTGATACAGATGCCCCAACAACCCAAACCCCGTTACGTCAGTCGCCGCGTGAACCCCCACTTCTTGCATCGCCTTTGCCGCCCCCTGATTGAGTGATGCCATAACTCGTATCGCTTCATCCAGCACATCGGGAGGGCACTCGTCAAACTTCGCAGCGGTGGTGATAATGCCAGTGCCCAGAGGTTTCGTCAGCACCAGCAGGTCGCCCGGCTTTGCCCCCGAGTTGGTGACCACTTTGTCAGGATGCACCACGCCCGTAACCGCCATTCCATATTTCGGCTCAGGGTCGTCCACGCTGTGCCCACCCAAGATGACCACCCCCGCTTCACGCGCCTTGTCGTAGCCACCACGCAGGATTTCTCCCAACATCTCTGCAGGCAGGCTGTCGACGGGAAAACAGACAAGGTTCAGCGCGGTCAGCGGCGTTCCTCCCATCGCATAGACATCGCTGAAGGCGTTTGCCGCAGCAATAGCACCGTACCAGTAGGGGTCGTCCACAATCGGGGTGAAGAAGTCCACCGTCTGCACGAGCGCCATGTCCTCGTGGACACGGAACACCCCTGCATCATCGCGGGTTTCAATGCCCACCAGCAAGTCGGGATGGGCAACGTCGGCGAACTGACGCAGCACCTGCGTCAGCTGGGTGGGTCCCAGCTTGCTCGCTCAACCCGCGCAGCGTACCAGTTGTGTCAGGCGAAGGCGTTTGTCTTCCATACCGGTTTATGATACCATAAACACGTGTCGGCGAGGAACCATCTCTACGCCGCGCCGCCCCGTTACGGTATAATAGGTGCAGGAGATGTGATGACAGATGGCTCTGGAGACCATAGAAGACATTATCCGCGCGCTACAGGAGCATCCTGAGTGGCGAGAGCCGTTACTCAACGCCCTGCTGACCGACCAGTACCGGCAGATGCCTTCGCGCATCGACCGGATAGAAGAAGCGCTAATGCGCCTCGCGGAGCAGACTGCCGAGACCGACCGACGCCTGCGTGAACTCGCCGAGCAGAACGAGCGACGGTTTCAGGAACTTGCCGAATACCAGAAGGCAAGCGACCGCCGGATTGACCGGCTCACGGAACGCATGGAAGCCCTCGTCGAGCGCGTCACCGAGATGCACTACGACCTGGGCATCCTAAAAGGAATGACGCTGGAGGACTACTATCGCAACCACGCGACCTCCATTCTGGGCAAGTTTTTCAAGCGGATGCGTGTTGTCGAGACCGGAATCTATCTGGACAACCTCGACGACCAGCGTCCCCTCTCCCGAGAGGATTGGGACGAACTGCGTCTCGTGGACATGCTGTCCACCGGGAGGCATCGGGAAACGGGCGAAGAGTATCTGATGGTGTGGGAAATCTCGTGGACGGTCGATGACAACGACGTGCAGCGTGCGCTGGCGCGCGCCGAACGACTGCGCCAGTGGGACATCCGCACCGTGGCGGTGGTGGCAGGGAAAGGCATTACCGGCAGCGCACACGAGCTGGCGCAACAGCGCGGAGTACTGGTGGTACTGGATGGTGTGCCACAGGATGGGTCCGGGCTAATCCACTGAAGACATCCTGTGAGCTATCCCCGGCGGCAACTCTACCGTTGGTATCTCCCCGATGGCGTGATAGAGGGCGGAGGGAAGACATGTGGATTAGGCTGGTGGTATTGCTGATTGCGCTTATCACGAGTGGTAGCGTCTGCGCGTTCGCCCGTGTGCCATCGGATACCGATGCGATATTGCGGTTCGCCTCCAGCACGCTGCAGGGCTGGACGGTCGAGAACGAGCAGACGTGGCGAATCAGCCTGAATCCTCCCTTCTTCTCGCCGCAGGGTGTACAACCCGGCTACGTGGTGAACTCGCTGGAAGCTGGCGAAAGCAACACCGGCACGTTGCGCTCCCCTGTGTTCACCATCCGCACGCCCATACAGCGTTTCCTCATCGCAGGATGGGACGGCACCCTGAACGCCCAGAACGACGGCGACCGCAACTGGGTGCTCTTGCGCTCGTACCCTGATGGCGCCATCCTCCGCCGAGCGCATACGCCCGGCAGTAATACCCTGACGCCGGTGAAATGGGTCACGGCAGACCTTATCGGAAGGCAGGTGTATCTGGAGGTCATCGACGGTAACCCTGTCATTCGCCCCGGTGGCTTCGCGTGGATTGCCTTCGCTGATTACCGACAGGAAGACCTTCCCACTGCTAAACCTGTGGAACGCAACGACCTCTACGCTGTGCCCATCGACGAGGGGGCAGAGATGGTATTGTGCAGGTCGATACCGTTTCTGGCAGCGATGCCCGAACGGCGCGGAATATCCCGTCGGCAGGTGGAAGGTACACGAGAGACCATCCCGGTGCATGCTCAAGCCGAAACGCTGTATCTGCTGGGTATGATGAATGAAGGCTGGGATTACGGCGTAGCGCACTGGGGCGAACACCCCGAACTGCGCGAGAAACGCGACGACCTGCTGTATGTGGGCGCGTCCATTGGCGAACTGCTCATCCACTACGAGGATGGTACGAGCGACAGGGTGCCGCTTGTCATCGGGGCGACTGCGTGGTTCGTGGCGCAGTGGGCACATGGTCCGACCCACTCGGTAAGCGTGCCTATCCGCGAGCCTTTCGCCTCGCGCCCGGAATACATGCGCATCCTGCGGCGCGCCCTGCGCCTGCGCGAAAGCGAGGAAGTCGCCACCAGCGACACCCGGCACGCCCACTACTATCTGGCCATTCGCCCTCGACCCAAACGGATAGAAGGCATCACGGTGATAGACAATCCCGATGTGCGCGGACGCCCTCTGATTTCCGCCGTCACGCTGGTATCTGCCCAGCCAGAGGCAAACCTGAAGCCCTTCGGTCGGTGGCGCGCGGATGCCGATGACCTCAAGCCTGCTTTCGCCTCTTACCGCGTACCAAACTGGATTGCCGATTTGGACGCACTGGCACGTGCACTGTATACCTCGACAGAAGACCTCCCGCGCCGAGTGCCGCTACTGCCCTTTCCTGAAGACGCGGATGTCGCCCGTATCCGCTTTCTGGGCGGACGCGAGGCGGATATGCTCACCAACATCTGGACCGCCAACATCCTGCAGATGATGGAAAAGTTCGAGAGCAGCACGGGCTTTTTCCGTGAGACGGGTAAGGACTGCCCCTGGTACGGCGGCTACAGCGGCATCGGCACCTGGGCGCCCGTCGGGGTATACGCCGAGGGGGCATATGGACGCAGTTCGGACCACTACGCAACCCTTGTACTGCGATGCGCTTACGATGATGCCCGCCGCACCAACTATGTGGACTTCTGCGATCGATGGCTCTACTTCTACCGCGCCAACCGCGATCCAGCGCAGGGTCCTCCCAACGAACCTCTGGACATTTCACGCTACCCGAAAGATGCCCCACCGCACTGGGCGTTTGTGATGAACGGCCCTTATTCCCTGCCGTGGCCCATCAACGAGATTGACGGCAACGAGGAGATGGAGGGGCATGCCGCAACGATGGTGGGCAGGTGGGTGGCATGGCGGATGCTGGGCGCACCCACCGAGGAATGGTTAACCGCTCCACGCCCACACGTTTACGGCAAAAGCCGCTGGGACTCCACACGCGACGCCGCCGAGTTTGTGTGTTGGTTCATGGACTACACGGGACGCGACGTGATATTCAGTGAGGGAGAAGTCACGGGATGGGGTGGGGGACCCCACCTGCCGTTATGTCCGCCGGGCATGAGCAGGGAAACCGACCCTGAGAAGATTCGGCGCAACTACGCCAACGCCGATATGTATGAACCCTACGCCACTTACACCTGTATGGTGGCACTGCGTTGCTCCGCGCAAATCGCTGACGCACTGGGCGAAAGGGAACTGGCATCCCGCTGGCGCGCCTACGCCGACCGCCTGCAGGCTGGAATGGTGCGCCTGTTGAAAGTGGGTGACCATAACAACCTCTGCTGGCGAGTCAGCCCCTACTCGGTGTTGCCCAGCCTGCAGGATTCTCTGGTGCAGGCTTGGTTCTCCATCTATCTGGACGGCTACGACCCCGCGCGCTGGAACAGCATGATGACCTCCATCACCCGCAACACGTTGCGCAGGCAGTTGAGTCAGCGGTATGGACACGCGCCCGTACTGGCAATGGGCTACGGGCAGGGCTGGCTCACCCATGCCGCCCTCATGCTGGACGAGATGGACGATGCGGGCAAACTGCTCTGGAACCTCGCCAAATACACCTATGACAAAAACATGGATTACGTCGACCCCCAGCGAGGTATTGACTGGCGCAAATGGCTGTGGATTATCCCTGAAGGCACATGCATCCTGCCGAACGGGATGTGGTACCGAATCGGCGACCTGAGTAACGGCGCCAATCAGGGACCCGCCATGCACGCTCTGGAAGCCTGCGCCGGGATAGACGATACCGACCCCCAGCATGTGCGCATCCTGCCCCGTGCCCCATCGCCGTTGGCGGGAATCGAGGTCGACAACTTCCCGGTGCTGATTCCAGCGGAAAAAGGGTTACAGGTTGCTCGCCTGCGCTATTCATGGCGAAAAGGGGGAACATTCACGCTGTCCTGTGACAAACCCATACCCCTCCTGTCGGTGCGGTTGGGTCCCTTCGCCAGCGAGGAGGATGCCAGACGATGGCTGCAGACGAACACCCTGCCCTCCGGAGCAAAAACGCGACTACAGGCGTCCGGGCATGCGGACGGCAAGCCAGCGTGGTGGGTGTGGTTCGAAGAGATGCACACAGTGAGCCAGATTCAATGCTCACCAGACCGACGCACCAAAACCAGATAGAAAACCACCATGCCAACAATCAGGCTCACCAGCTGATAGTTCGCGTCTATCTCCGTAACCGTGAAGAAAGAGCGGCTGGGGATAGCGGTTTCCTGAAAGTTTGCCACCACTACGGTAAAGAGGTTATTCGCCGTGTGCGCCCCTATTGCTAGCTCCAGAGTGCCAGAGCGCAGGGTGATGAACGCCCAGAACAACCCGGTGAGGAAATACAAAAACATCACCTTGACGAATCCTGCAGAGGTCTCAGGATTTGCCGCATGGGGCAACGCGAAGAGCAAGCCGTTCAAGATGGATAGCAAGACAGGATGACGCAAGAGCCAACCCGTTGCCTGCAGCAGGTAGCCCCGATAGATAAGCTCCTCGGTGCCCGCCTGAAGCGGTATCAACAGCGCAGCCACCACCAGGAACGGCAAAACCGTCAGCGGCTCAGGGTTTGGCTGATATCTGCCCGGATGCAGCAAGGCTTCTACCAGCCCTGCTACCGCCGCAAGGACGAACCACCCAACGAAGCCCGTTGCCAATCGTTTCCACGATACCTGCGCGTTAGGGGTCACGAGCGTGCGGAAGGTCCTGCCATGCAGCAACCGCACCGCCACTGCGACTGCTGCCATGCCCGGCGCAAAGCTGAGCAGTAACAGCGCAAGCAGCAACAGGTCCGCGCGGGCGGGGTCAGGCTCGCGCGACACCAGAGGCACGGCGATAATCACCTGTCCGCCCATCCAGCAGACAAAAATGAACACAACTCCCGCCGCATACCGCCACCACTCGTTCCTGCCGTGGCGGGCTATTTCTAGAAAGGGGCTGGTTCTTTCCATCTCATCCCGACGCCATCGGCGTCCTCTGCATGAACTCCAGTGTCTCCTGCAATGAGCGCACGCCTGTAGTGGCGCCAAGCGCGGTTACACACAGCGCGCCCACTGCGTTGGCGAAGCGACCGGTCTGCTCCAAATCCCAGCCTCTCACCACGCCGGTTAAAAAGCCAGCGGCAAAGGCATCACCGGCTCCCAGCGCGTCCACCGCCTGCACCTGATAGCGCGGGATAGACAGCCTGACGTCCGCGGTGCGGATGTAACACCCACGCTCACCCATCTTCAACCCGACCACCTTCACACCGTGTTCCAGAAACACCTGCGCGATGTCCTCGGGGTCTTCCTTGCTGGTGAGCATCTTCGCCTCTTCGATGCTGGGTATCATGTAGTCCACGTAGGGTAGGCAGGGCTTGACGGTGTTCATGCCGCCACTTTGTGTATTCCACACGGTGTCAAAGCTGGTGAGGACACCCATCTCCTTCGCCTGGCGTAGCAGTTGCGCCGTTGGCTCGCCGTCGATGCCGGGCATGACCAGTGCGCCAGCCACGTGCAATACTTTGCTCTGCCGCACGATGTCCATGTCCACATCTTCTAGGCGCAATGCCGCGTTCGCGCCAATGTAGTGGATGAAGGAGCGTTCGCCATCGCTGCGCACCATCACCATCGTCGCGCTGGTGGCTTCCTTTTCGTCACGCCTGACTCCGCGCGTGTCGATGCCGTGCTTTTGCAGCACCTGTACCAAAAAGTCGCCAAAGCCGTCGTTGCCCACCTTGCCGATGACGGCGGTGCGGACACCGATTTTCGCCAGCGACACGCCCGTGTTCGCGGCGCAGCCACCACTGTGCAGCTCCATGCGCTCGACCAGCTGGAGCCGACCGCGTTCGGGATAGGTGTCGACGGGCTTGCCCACCACATCGGCAACCAGAATGCCCAGGCAGGTTACTTCGATCATGACTCACCCTCCTTTTACCCTGTAATCAAGCAGTGTGTTTTTGTCTGGCTATTTTGGAGCTAACGAGCGCAAGTCTCTTTTACTCGTCCGGTAGGCGAAACTGCTCATCGGGAATAACCTCCGGCTCCGGCGGCAGCACAATAACGCCGTAGTTAATGAGCAAAGCGCGGGTCCAGTATACCGTCGCCAGTGCCGCAAAGCCCGCGAACATCAGCGCTGCCCCGATGATGCTGAGTGCGCAGAAGATTGCCCATGCCGCTATCATTGCGAACATCCCCGCGCTGAATGGCAGGTTGCCTATGGTTAACAGAAGGGAACGTCGAAGCACCCTCCTCAGCCAGCTCGTTTTGGTCTGCTCTGCGGCATACGCCCCGAAGACATGCTCCACCAGCAACGGATATTGATACAGCATAGCGGTTATCCACAGGAGCAAAATGTACAGGATAACCACCCCGAACACCCGCATGAAAAGCAGATTGCTTTGCAGATAGAGTGCGATGTTGACCGTGATGACCAGCGTGACAAAGGTCTGGATGACTGCCATCCACAGCGTTTTCCAACCCAATCCGCGCCATGCTTCGACAAAGCACAGCAGTGATGGGTCATCACGCGTCGCGATGCGATACGCTAAATACACACACCCCATCCACGCCTCACCCAGCAGCACTGCACCGACAAAAAACATTGCCAGAACCACCAGCACCTGCTTCGTCATAGCGGCTGCGTTAATGGCAATGGACACCACCATCAATGCGACCAGCCACAGCAGGCTACTTGCCAGAGTCAACCCCAGCCGGTCGTAGGCGTCGCCTGTTGCGCTGCGCAACGCCCGGAAAAAGGTGATGGTGGGAGAAGACGGCTTTTCCATAAGCCTCTACCTGACGGGCGGTTTGACGGTACCCTGCGGGATGATATTCTCCGCGGTGAGCAACACCACATCGCACCACTGCACATAGGGCTTAGCGCCCTCGCCGGCACGCTGCACCACTCGCAGTTCCAGAACATGAAACCCCGGTGACAACCTCACCGTGCCCATACGGAGCCACCCAAAGCCCTCGCCGTAACCACCGACGGAGACGCTGCTTTCCGGTGGCTGTGGGGCGTTATCGTCGACACTCCACAACAGCGGGGAACCGCCTTCCGTGCGGCACGCTACCCACACGACGTAGTTCCCTTCCTCTCTCACGGCGAACCGGTAGCGCAGGAAATAACCTCGCGCGGGTGGGTCGTTGATGTTTTGCAGTCGGACTACCTTACCACCACTTGCCCATGGCAGGTCTACAATCTCATCGAAGTTGCTTTCGTCCGCCGTTTCCGCTTCCATCCAGAGGTACTGCGATAACCGCTGCACCAGCTCTTCCAGTGCTTCGCTGGCGAGCAGGTAGGCGGTGTACACCTGACCAGCCCGGAGGTTCTCGCGTGCCTGCTGCCAGCGGAATCGAGCCGTTCCCACCTCTACCCGACGCGACTGCCCGATTTTAATCAGCCTTGCCAGTTCGTTGATGGCATCCTCGGCAGCTTCGACAGGAAACAGCGTTCCGCTACCGGTAAACACCACCGGCACCGTTGGGAGATTCAACGAGAAATTGCGCCCTTTCCCGCTGATTTTGACCGGTGTGCCATCAGGCAGGAATGCCGTGAACACACGTGGCTCGTTGAGGCGGAAGTTCACCGGGCGGTCGCGGTCCGCAGACCACAGGACGTACTGCTCGCCAGCAAGGGTACGGATTTGGTAAGCCCGGTAGTTCCGCCCCACGTTCACTATCGTTCCCTCGCGTGCCGAAGGGAGCCACCACACGTCTCCTGGCAGCTTTTTGACCTCACAGATACCCGACGCGGTCAGGGGAAAGAAGAGCACTTTGGGAGGCTGCTGCCATTCCGGTCGCGCCAGCACCGTCTGCTGGAAAGAGCGCAGCCACTGCAGTGGGACGGTGTCTGTCAACGCCTCAGTCACCCGGAAGAACCAGCCCCGGCTGCCTGCTTGAGCCAGAGCCTCCGCCTCACTGTGTATAGCCTGACTGTCAGCGTAGTCCCGACTCACATCGTGTGCCAGCGCAGCCAGTAGCCATGTGGGGCGTACGCTCTCTGTCGCCTGTCCCACTGCCGGAGCCATGCTCTTCACGGCAAGGTTGAATCCGTGCTCCGCAGTAACTACCAGCAGCCCTTCTACGCCCGGCTGGTTCTGCGTGAACACATACATCGGGTGGAACCTCTGCCAGCTCAGCAGGACAGGCACATCCGCCAGGTGGCGACGCAGCACTGCCGCCAGGCGGTCAGCTGCTTCCTGCAACGCTTCCCGCCGATACTGGTTTACGTCTCTCCAGTAGGCACAGCGGGTCGCCTCCACCCGACGCAGGTTGCCCGTCTGCAGTTCGTACAGCTGGGGAATACCCTTTTGCCCGCGCCAGAGGGGGAGTTGACGTGCGGCTTCGGCAAACGACTCCAGGTTGCGCTCTGAGAGCGCCCACGCGCTCATCAGGTTCTCCAGAGTCTGATACTTGCGCGCCAGAAAGGCTTCAAAGCCCAACCGAAACCCCGGCGACGACGGCACGATACCGTCATCTTCTAAAGGCGGTGTCCACCGTCCCAGCGGGTCGGCAAAGAAACGAAGCCCTTTGCCAAATCGCACTTTGCCCAGAGTTTGCAGCACCCCATCCCGCCATGCATCGTAGCTCTCCCACACGTCGGGAACGAAGCCGCCGTTATCCGCCAGAGGGCGATGAGGATAGGCGACCATAACCGCCATGACGCCTTCTTGCAGCTGGAGGGGCAAACGCCCCACGCCCTGCTCCACAGCCACGCGCGTATGGCTGAGGATACTGCCGTCATGGGTGTCTACCACAAATACCTGCGCATGGTCGGCGTACGGCGCGCGGAAAACGACAACCCCACCCTGCGTGATGTTGGCGATACGGTTAGACGCCGGCGCCACCACATATCCCTGCGCGACAGGCAATCCCGCCTCCCCGAGGGAAAGACCATAGCGCATGTTCCGCGACTCCAGCGCATCTACCAGCCGCTGCCAGCGTTCGGCAGGAATGGTCGGCGCCGCGTCGCGAGGCACGATACAGACATCGCTAATGCCTGCCCGCACCAGTGCATCCAGCAGTTGCTCGTCGCGCTGGAAGTCCGCCTCGGTGGAGTCTGCTCGCAGCCACTGCGGGGTGAACCACACTCCTGCTGGCATGTAGATTTCCCCGTCCCACTGGAGGCTGTGCGCAGGCGTCACCTGCCAGCGATGGGTTGCCCCATCGCGGTCTACGAAAACGCCCTGCCCCTGCATCAGCCCCTGCGCCTGCACTACCAGAGTAAGTGCAACCAGCGCCAGCGCGAAAACAAACACTCTGGACACACTACTCACCCTTTTCCACGAATCTCCGCGTACGCTTTCGCCATACACAGTGGTTGTTCCTGCCGAAAGGTTTTTGCCACCGCGATTGCGAACCATACCGTAGCAGTGGGGCGTCATGATAGAGATACAGGAAGCGTCGGTGACATATCCCAACGGCGTGCACGCGCTCCGAAACATCAACCTGCGCGTGGAAAAGGGGGAGTTCGTCTTTCTGGTGGGAGCCACTGGGGCGGGCAAGTCCACCTTGCTCAAGCTCATCACGCGCGAAGTGTTGCCCTCTGATGGCAAGGTGATTGTGGCTGGACGCAACGTTGCCGAGCTACCTCCCCACGAAGTGCCCTACTACCGCCGGATGATGGGAGTGGTGTTTCAGGATTTCGGGCTTCTGCCCAATAAAACCGTGTGGGAGAACGTGGCTTTCGCCCTGCGGGTACTGGGGCTTCCGCGCAAGGAGATTCGCAAACGCACCGCCAACGCCATCGATCTCGTGGGGCTTCTGCGCCGGTGCGACAGCTTCCCTGCCCAGCTGTCGGGAGGTGAAGCACAGCGGGTTGCCATCGCGCGCGCCATCGCCAACGACCCGCCCCTGCTTCTGGCGGATGAGCCGACAGGTAACCTGGACCCTGATACTTCGTGGGACATCATGCAGCTGCTCAGCCACATCAACATCCGGGGAACAACGGTGCTTGTCGCCAGCCACGATAAGTATGTGATAGACCGGATGCGCAAGCGCGTGGTGATGCTGGATAGAGGTACCATTGTCAGCGACGTTCCGTGTGGGGTGTACACGCATGAACCTTAGCCATGTGGAGTTTCTGGTGGAAGAGGCTCTGGTCAACCTGCGGCGCAACGGTTTAATGACGCTGGCAGCCATCGGCACGGTCGCGCTCGCGCTGGCGGTGTTCGGTGGTTTCGGGTTGATCCTGTGGCGACTGGAGAAGCTGGCGAACAGCCTGCCCCCCAAGTTCGCCATCGACGTGTTCCTGAAGGACAATGTCTCGCGCCAACGGGCACAGGAGCTGCAGAAGCAGTTTGAAAAGCACCCCGACATCGCACAGGTAACTTTCAAACCCAAAGAACAGGCGTGGCCCGAGTTCCAGAAGGCACTGCAGCAGGAGATTACCGCCGCACTGCCGTATAACCCATTGCCCGACAGCTTCGTCATTCAGGTCAAAGACCCTTCGCGGACAGGGGCGGTCAGCGCATGGCTAAGGAGTTTACCCGAAGTGGATGCGGTGCGCGACGCGAAGGAAGAGGTGGATATCATCCTGTCAGTGGCAACGGTGGTGCGATGGGTAGGCATCGGCGGCACGGTGTTGCTGTTGATTGCCACCAGCATCATCATTTACAACGCCATCCGCCTCACGGTCTTTGCCCGCCGTCGGGAGATACGCATCATGCAGCTGATTGGCGCAACATCGGCTACCATCCGCACGCCGTTCGTGCTGGAGGGGGTTGTGCAGGGCGTGCTGGGTGCGTGGATTGCCTGTGGGCTGATTTTCGCAGTGTCCAAACTGGTATCGCACTTTGTGATGCGCAAACTGGTGTTTATCGACAGTCTGGGCGGCTCGCCGATGCCCGTGTGGGTGGTATTCCTTGCCTTGACCATTCTGGGCGCGGCGATAGGGGGTGTGGTCAGCACCCTCTCCGTCCGAAAATACCTGCAGGCAGTGTGAGTCCTGTTGGGGGTGAGTCATGGGGTTAAGATGGGAATGGCTGGTTAGTCTGTTCATTGTTCTGGTGATTGCATCTTTTGCGGTGGCAAAACCGCCGCAGCGTTCGTCTTCGCAACCTTCCAAGCCAGCCGCCGCCAGCAAGACCGAGCTGCAGAAGAAGCTGGCAACGGTGCAGAAGCAGATTCGACAGGCTCGTGCCGAAATCCGACAGATTCGCAAGCGGGAACGTGCTATCACCGCCGACCTGCTGGCTACCGAGCAAGAGCTGGACGCCACCCGCAAGCGATTGCACACGGTGCGCACCCGATTGAACACCGTACGGTCTTTACAGCGCAAAACCGCTGCGCGCCTAAAAGAGCTGGAACAGCGACTGCAGCAACGCCAGCAGCTGCTCGCCCGCCGTGTGCGCGTGGCTTATCAGCAGGGTAACGCCAGCACGGTGCGCGTATTGCTCGGTTCGCGAGATGTGCATGACCTCATCAGCCGCTCGTACGTGCTGGGGCGTATCGCGCGGGCGGACTCGAGGCTGGTGCTCGCCATCCGGCAAGACAAGGAGGAAGCCGCTCAGGCAAAGGCGCAACTGGACAAGCAGGCACAGGAAATCGCCCAGCTGGAAGCGGAACTGGCGCAGCAAACCTACCGTTTACACCAGCAGACACAAGTCAAACGGGAGATATTGCAGGACATCGCCCGCGACCGCCAGCTAAAGGAACAGGCGCTGGATGAGTGGGAAGAGGAGTCGCGCCAGATTGCCGCGATGTTGCGGGCAATGGAACAGACCCCGCGGGGTCAGGCTCGCCTTGCCCGACCGTTCCGCGGGGTGTTCATCTGTCCGGTCAACGGCCCAATTGTATCGGGCTTCGGGATGCGGTTTCACCCCATTTTGAAAGTGAACCGAATGCACAACGGTGTGGACATCGCTGCGCCCTATGGTACCCCGATTAAAGCCGCAGCAGATGGGGAGGTCATCTTCGCGGGATACCGGCGCGGCTACGGTAACACGGTCATTATCGACCATGGCGGGGGCGTGGCGACGCTGTACGCACACTGTTCCGCGCTGGCGGTGGGCGAGGGCGCGACGGTAAAGCAGGGACAGGTCATCGGCTATGTCGGCGCGACAGGACTGGCAACGGGTCCGCACCTGCACTTTGAGGTGCGCCGCAACGGCGAACCGGTGAACCCCTTGTAGGCTGTCATGGAGATGACCGACTACAAAAGTATCGCCGTTCGTGTCAGGCTGTCAGTATTTCGGCGCATGTCATCTGCTGAAGACTATGCTCTCTGCCGAACCGCAGACAAGCTGCAATCGGAGGCGTGCTTGATGAGCTATCATATTGAACAACGCTTGGATGAGTTGTTTTCTCCGAAGAATTCAGGCGGAATGCGTGTCTTCCTGTTCGCAAAGTTTTACGAAGAGGTGCTGAGGGAATATTTTGAAAAAAATGGTTATCAGGTGCTGCCGGGAAAGCCCAGGATTTTCTGGAGCAAAATCTCCTTTCCATTCAACGCTCTTAGTGATAACCACAGAAGACTTATCAATAAGCTAAAAACCCTGCGCGAAAGTGGATCCCATTGTACGCCAGATGGGTTGTTTGTATGCGGTAGGAGCTACTTTGTATGGGAAGCTAAGAACTGGGTACAGGAACTGTACCCTTCGCCCTTCGCG
>Ga0209809_1001166_pt1 | contig 22035 bp, 19 predicted proteins | sample YNPMSTMetaG_FD_186172 | JGI IMG/M metagenome (GOLD analysis project Ga0209809, IMG submission 186172) | Anoxygenic and chlorotrophic microbial mat microbial communities from Yellowstone National Park, USA - YNP MS-T MetaG (SPAdes) (version 2) ...
AGATCCGGATCGCCCAGCCCGAACCGGAGCCGGTCCCCGCGGCGGCCGCGCCGCGTGCCCGAGCGCTCGCCATGGCCGACGGCGGCGACGGGATCGACCCGGGCGACCCGCGCAGCTGGGGCAAGGTCCCGCGCAACGCGCCCTGCCCGTGCGGCTCGGGGAAGAAGTACAAGCAGTGCCACGGGCGGATCGCGTGAGCCGCCGCCCAGGGTCTGGGCGACCGCGCCGCGGGTCATGACGGCCATCGCGGCCGGTCGGTTGTCGCGGGGCTTCGACCGGCCCATGCTCGTGGCCGGGCCGGCCGATCCGGGAGGCCACGGGTGTACGTGTTCGACAAGACCCGCCTCGACCTCGCTCGCGAGTTCAAAGCGAACCCTTACGGCCCGCACAGCCCCGATCTCCAATATCTCTTGCACCTGATGCGCCGTCCCTCGCCGGATCGGCCGTTCCATTGTCTCGTCGTCGACAAGGACGACGAACGTTGGACGCTCGCGCTGATGGAGCCGGGTGGCCGCCGCGCGCCGACCCTCACCAACCACGTGTTCACCGATCTCGCGGAAGCCGAGTGGTTCGTCTTCAAGTTGCGTTGGCGCGAGCTCGCGGGGGAAGACCTGCCGATCGACTGAGCCGCGTCGCGACCACCGCCGGAGCCGCCGATGACCACCTTGATGGGCTATTGCGACCGTTGGAGCGCGCGGCCGGGTGACACCGTCCGCTTCATGGTCTCCTGCAAGGGGGCGGCGCGCTACGACGCCCGGATCGTCCGACTGAAGCAGCCCTCGGCCGGGCCGCGCGCGACCCCCTTCGCGCCGGAGCCGATCGCGGCCGCCTGCGACGGCAGCTACCCGGCCCGCTGGCAGCCGATCCCGATCGGCTCCTTCGTGGCCGTGCCCGCCCATCCGCGGATCGGCGACCTCGCGAGCTTCACCCTCTCGGTCCGCGTCTGGCCGACGACGCCGGACCGCGGCCGTCAGGCGCTGCTCGGAACCTGGCGCGGGGACGAGGCCACGGGTTGGGTGCTCGCGCTCGACGAATCCGGGAGCCCCGCGCTCCGCATCGGCGCGGGCCCGGAGGCGGTGGCCGAGGTCGCGACCGGGGTGCCGTTGCGGGCCCGTCGCTGGTACCGGCTCTCGGCCGGCTTCGACGCCACGACGGGCCGCCTGTTCGTCCGCCAGGAGCCGCTCGAGGCCGGGGGCTTCGATCTCGACCGCCCGGCCGAACGGTCGATCACGACCTCGGTCCGGCCCGGCGGCGGGCCGGCCCCGCTCCTCATGGCAGCCGCGCAGGCCGGACCGACCGACGGGCCCGCGGCATGGGGTGGCATCCGCACCACCTGGCATTTCAACGGCCGGCTCGATTCGCCGCGTCTCGCGGCTTCGGCCTTGGACCCGGCGGCGGTCGCGGCCCTCGGCGCCGTGCCCTGGCCCGCGGGCCTGGCCGAGCTCGTCGTCGGGGCCTGGGACTTCTCGATCGGGATCGCGACCGAGACGGTCCACGACCGTGGCCCGCATCGCCTGCACGGGACCACCGTCAATTTGCCCACGCGCGCCGTCCCCGGTGCCGATTGGGACGGCTCGGTGGTCGATTGGACGCGCGATCCCTCGCACTACGGGGCGATCCACTTCCACGACGACGATCTCGTGGACGCCTGCTGGGACACCGATTTCACCTTCACCGTGCCGGCGGAGCTCCGCTCGGGCGTCTACGCCGCGCATCTTTCGGCGGGCGGGGCGGAGTTCTGGATCCCCTTCTTCGTCTGCCCACCGCGCGGGGAGGCCCGCTCGCCGGTCGCCTTCCTCGCCGCGACCGCGACCTACACGGCCTATCTCAACAATCGCGGCCGCTTCGCCTCGCTCGCGACCGAACTCTACCAGGGCCGGCTCTTGACCCTCGACCGGACCGACATGCTCCTGCTCGAACATCCCGAAATGGGGCTTTCGACCTACGATCGGCACAGCGACGGCTCGGGCGTGGCCTATTCGAGTCGGCACCGGCCGGTGATCAACTTCCGGCCGACCGGCCGCCACTGGAACTTCAACCTCGATCTCTTCATCGTCGACTGGCTCGAGTATCTGGGCGGCGACTACGACGTCATCACCGAGGAGCAGCTGCACGAAGAAGGGCTCGACCTCTTGGCTCCCTATCGGGTGGTGATCACGGGCTCGCATCCCGAGTACGACAGCCGCGAGATGCTCGACGCCCTCGAAGCCTATCTGCGCCGCGGCGGCCGCCTCATGTACATGGGCGGCAACGGCTTCTATTGGCGGATCGCGCACCATCCGAGCCGTCCGGGGGTGATCGAGGTGCGCCGCGCCGAGGGTGGGGTGCGGGCCTGGGACGCCGAGCCCGGCGAATCCTACCACGCCTTCACGGGCGAATACGGGGGGTTGTGGCGGCGCAACGGGCGAGCTCCGCAGCGCCTCGTGGGCGTCGGCTTCATCAGCCAGGGGTTCGACGCCTGCTCCTACTATCGGCGGACCGCGGCCGCCGCCGATGCCCGCGTGGCCTGGATGTTCGAGGGGATCACCGCGGAGATCCTGGGCGATTTCGGGATCCTGCAAGGTGGTGCCGCGGGGCTCGAGATCGACGCCGTCGATCCGAAGCTCGGCACACCGCCGCACGCCCTCGTCGTCGCCCGCTCCGAGAACCACTCGAACACCTACGAACTCGTGGCCGAGGAGGTGTTGATCCCGCACGGCTCGACGGATGCCACGATCAACCGCGACATCCGGGCCGACATGACCTTCTTCGAGACCCCGGGCGGCGGTGCGGTCTGGTCGACCGGCTCGATCGCCTATGCAGGTTCGCTCTCCTGGAACGGCTTCGACAACGACATTTGCCGGCTCACCACGAACGTGCTGCGCCGCTTCCGCGATCCCACCCCGTTCCCCTGGCCACCCCGCTGAGCGGCTCGCCCGCTCTGCCCCGGGAGGACCCGGCTCGGCAAGAGGGCGGTCCGGAAGCGGTAGCGACGCCCGAGCGCCGGGGCGCCGGGCGATGGCCCGCCACGGGCCGAAGCACGAGCGGCGGAGGAGCGCGACCACGTGCCGGAGCACGGCCTCGAGGACGAACACGATCGCGGACCATGACGGGGGACGATGCACGGGACCTCGCTCGTTGGGGCCCCCTTCTCCTCGCAGCGAAAGGTTGACGAATCGTTGATCCGCCGCGGCGCCCCGAGCCGTTGCGGGACGGCGCGCACCGCGCCAACGACGGGCGCGGACGCGAAGCGGCCCTCGGGCCCGATGTAACCGTCGAACCCGCCGGTGCCGTGGCCTCCGGACCGGCGGGCGCTCAACGATCCGTTAACCTTTCGTCGGCAGGATGGCGCTCGAGAGCGGCGGGTCGCGCCGCATCCAGCGGAGATCGCCGATGCCGGCGTTCATCGCCAGCCCTCATTGCCGTCGCCCCTGTAGCGAGGTGGCGCGGCACGGCTCGCTGCGTGCGGCGGCGGGCGCCGAGCGCGCGGCGGCGCCGGCCAAGGTGATTCTTCGCTGGCACGCGCTCTTCGGCAGCGATCACTCGACTGTCCGTCCCGAGCTCGGCACCGTGCTGCCTACCACCGACCCGCAACGCATGCGGCTCGACATCCGCGTCTGCGTGCAAGAAGGGGCGCATCGCGTGGAGGAGCTGCGTTGCCCGAGGGGCCCCTTCCACCGCCACCGCTCCCCCGGCCGAGCCGCTACCACGGCCCGGCGGACGGCGAGCCCCGGCGCTTCCTCGGCCCGGAGCGGGGCCGCCCGGGTCGCCGCCCCCACGAGGCGACGCCGCTACCCGGCTGCGATCGCGAGCGGCGCGGCGTCGACCGGGTGGTCAGGCGTTCGAGACCCCGCCGTCGACGTTGATGATCTGGCCGGTGATGTAGCTCGAAGCCTCGTCGCAGAGAAAATCGATGACGCTCGCGACCTCGCGCGGGTGGCCGCGCCGCTTGAGCGGGATCTCGGCGAGCATCCGCTCGCTGCGCGCGCGATCGGCCCAGATGTGGGCCGGCATGCCGGTTTCGATGTGCCCGGGGGCGAGGCCGTTGACCAGCACGTGCGGCGCGAGCTTGCGCGAGAGGGCGCGGACCAGGCCCACGATCCCGGCCTTGGCGGCACTGTAGCTCACATGGTCGAACGAGCCGCGGCGAAAGGCGAGCGAGCTCACGAGCACGATCCGACAGACGACCTCCTCGTCGAACCGTCGGGACACCGCGACGCACATGTCGAAGGCGTTGGTCAGGTTGGCGGCCTGGACGCGGTCCCAGACCGGCCGCGCGTCCCGCGCGAAGTCCTCGGGCTCGAACAGGCCCGCCAAGTGGACGAGCGCGTAGACCGGGCCGTCGACCGCGTCGAGCGCCTGCTCGCAGGCCGCCGGGCTCGCGATGTCGGAGACCACCGGGGTGGCCCGGGCACCGACCCCGAGCTCGTCGACCAAGGCCTCGAGCGCGGCCGCGTCGCGATCGATCAGCAGGCAGCGGGCCCGCTTGGCAAGCAAAAGACGGACCGTTTCCCGGCCGATCCCGCCGGCCGCACCGGTGACGACGAACAGCCGACCTTCGTAGGACATACCCCGGCTCCAACGGCGCCACCCCAGGTTTCGGGCCGGGCTCGGTGCTGTCAAGCCGAGTGGCGGCCCCGCCCCCTCGCCCGCGACGGCGCGATCGGGTCATCGGCGCGGACTCCGGCCGGCCGGCGTTCCTCCCCGGCCGATCGCCGACTCCACCCGGCAGGTGGACGGGGGCAGCCGCCGGGGACGGCGTGGACCGGGGGCGCGACGACGAGACGGGCCACGGAAAGGCCGCGGGCGACCCCGGGCGCTGGGCGATCCGTACGCCGAGCCGCCACGCGGAACCCTCCCCGAGGGCCCACACGGTCGGACGGGCACCGATCCACGGCAGTGCCGAGCGACCGAGGCCACCCTGCCGGGCCTCGGGCTCGGAGCCGCAACCCGGAAGCGGCGGCCGGCGGTTTTCATGGCGGGGCCCGCCGGGAGTTCGGTCTCGATGCCGCCCTGCCGGGTATCGGCGCGCGACGCGCGAGCCTCGAGCAGCCGGCCCTCGGTCGTTCGCCCCCCTCGCTCACGATGCGCCACGGCCGTCCGACCTTCGACCAGCCGTTCCACGCCGATGTCCGCGCCCGCGGCCTCGAGCCCGACGCCACCGCAGCGCCGCGGGTCTCGCGGACCGCGGCGCAGCCCCGGCGACAGCGGGCGTCCGAGCCGATCGCATCGACCTCGACGCTTCGCCCGAGAAGCCGCACGGGCTCGTCGAACTCGAGGATCTTCGGCCGCTCCCGCGACCAGCTGGCCGCCCGGTGGGCGACGGGGGCATCGCGGCTTTGCCGGGCATCGCGCGCTCGTGCCGCGTTGGCGGGCCGGCATGGGCTCGGGCCCCGAGCCCACGGCTGGAAGTTCGTGCTGCGGTGGCCGGACGTCGACCGGCACGGAACGGGCACCGGCCGGCCGGTTCGGGGGACCGCGTGAGCGTGGCGGCGCTCACCCCGTGCCGCCAGCTCGGCGGCCGCCATGCCGAACGATCCGGGCGCGCCGGAGCGCGGCTCGCTCGTCGCGTCCCGTCGCCGAGGGGTGGCCTCGGGCGCGCGGCCCGGCTAGCTTGCCGGCCGTCCTCCGCCGGACTCCCGACGGGCCGTTCCATGTCACTCCCTTTCTCCAGGTCGCCCGAGACCGAGGCCCACCTCGCCGGGCTCAACCCCGAGCAGCTCGCCGCGGTGACCGCACCCGACGGGCCCTTGCTCGTCCTCGCCGGCGCCGGCACCGGCAAGACGCGCGTGCTCACTTGCCGGCTCGCGCATCTGCTCGTGACCGGGCGAGCCCGGCCCTCCGAGGTGCTCGCGGTCACCTTCACCAACAAGGCGGCGCGCGAGATGGCCGAGCGGGTCGAGCGGCTGATCGAGCGCAGCGTGCAAGGCATGTGGCTCGGTACGTTCCACGCCATGGGTGTGCGGATGTTGCGCGCCCATGCCGAGCTGGTCGGCCTGCAGCCCTCCTTCACGATCCTCGACACCGACGACCAGCTGCGCCTCGTCCGGCAGGTGATCCAGGCGGCCGGGCTCGAGGAGCGGCGCTGGCCGGCGCGCGGTCTCCTCGCCCTGATCCAACGCTGGAAGGACAAGGGCTGGACGCCCGAGCGGGTGCCGGAGGCCGAGCTCGGCGATTTCGCGATGGGCCGCGCGCGCGAGCTCTACGCCGCCTATCAAGCACGGCTCGCCACGCTCAACGCCTGCGACTTCGGCGACCTTCTCCTGCACGCCCTCACGCTGCTCACCGCCCGGCCCGAGCTGCTCGAGCGCTATCAGCGCCGGTTCCGGGCGATCCTGGTCGACGAGTACCAGGACACCAACGTCGCCCAATATCTCTGGCTCCGGCTCCTCGCGCAGCATCACAAGAACATCACCTGCGTGGGCGACGACGATCAGTCGATCTATTCCTGGCGGGGTGCCGAGGTCGGCAACATCCTGCGGTTCGAGCAGGACTTCCCCGGTGCCGCGATCGTCCGGCTCGAGCGCAACTACCGCTCGACGGGTCACATCCTGGGGGCGGCAGCCGGCCTCATCGCCCACAACCGGGCCCGCCACGGCAAGACGCTCTGGACCGAGGGCGCCATGGGCGAGCCCGTGCGGGTCGCGGGCCTTTGGGACGAGGAAGAGGAAGCGCGCTGGATCGGCCAGGAGATCGAGGCCCTGCAGCGGCGCGGCGAGCCCCTTTCCTCGATCGCCGTGCTGGTCCGCGCGGGCTTCCAGACCCGCGCCTTCGAGGAGCGCTTCATCCAGATGGGCCTGCCCTACCGGGTCGTTGGCGGGCCGCGCTTCTACGAGCGGCAAGAGGTCCGCGACGCGATCGCCTATCTGCGGCTCGTCGTCTCGCCGGACGACGACCTGGCGTTCGAGCGGATCGTCAACCTGCCGCGCCGGGGGATCGGGGAGGCGGCGCTCAAGACCCTGCACGCCGCCGCCCGGTCGAGCGGGCAGAGCCTGGTCCGCACCGCCCGGGCCCTGGTCGCGACCGACGAGCTGCCGGTGCGCAGCCGCGGCGCGCTGCTCCGTTTCTTGGACCAGCTCGACCGCTGGCGCGGCCGCTTGTCGGAGCTGAGCCCGCGGGCGATGGCCGAGCTCGTGCTCGAAGAGTCGGGCTACGTCGCGATGTGGCAGGCCGAGCGGACGCCCGACGCGCAAGGCCGGCTCGACAATCTCGAAGAACTCGCCGAGGCGCTCGAGGAGTTCGACGGGCTCGGCTCCTTCCTCGAACACGTGGCGCTCGTGATGGAGAACACGGTCGACGCCGGTGGCGAGGTCGTGAGCGTGATGACCTTGCACGGTGCCAAGGGCCTAGAGTTCGACACGGTGTTCCTGGCCGGCTGGGAGGAGGGCCTGTTCCCGAGCCAGCGGGCCCTCGACGAGGGCGGGACGCGGGCACTCGAGGAGGAGCGCCGGCTCGCCTATGTCGGGATCACCCGGGCGCGGCGCCGCTGCGCGGTGAGCTTCGCCGCCAACCGCCGGCTCTACGGCCATTGGACCAGCGCCGTACCCTCGCGCTTCGTGGCCGAGCTGCCGGCCGAGCATGTCGAGGTGCTCCACCGGAGCCCCGCGGCCCGACCCGATTGGGAGCTGTTGGGTGACCCGCTGCCGGCGGTGCGCCCGGCCCCCTTCCGCAGCCGCCGTGCGGCGGCCGAGCGGGTGCTCGAGGGTCGCGCCGAGATCCTCGCCAGCCGGCCACCAGCCGGCAGCCGGAGCTTCCGGGTGGGCGAGCGGATCTTCCACGACAAGTTCGGCTACGGCCGGATCGAGGCGATCGACGGCGACAAGCTCGAGATCGCCTTCGAGAAGGCCGGCCGGAAGAAGGTCGTCGACAGTTTCGTGGACCCGGCATGAGCGGGCCTCCCGCGGCGCCGGCCGGGCCGCCCGACGGGCCGCGGCTGCACCGGGTCCGACTGGTCGCACCGGCCGCGTCGATGCCCACCCTCCTCGAGCGGCTCGAGCCCCTGGCCGATGCCGTCTCGGTGTTCGAGCGGGAGGTCGACGAGGCGCTCGAGCCCGTCTCCTTCGAGGTCGACCTCTGGCTCGCCGAGCGACCCGACCCCGACCTGCTGCGCGCCCGGCTCGCGGAGAGCCTGGACGGGCTCGGGGTCGTCCTGCCCGAGCGGCTCGAGGTCGAGGAGCAGCCGCCCGAGACCTGGCTCGAGGCGGCGAGCCTCCGCGGGCCGCCCCAGCGGATCGGCCGCTTCTTCCTCCGCTCCGAGCCGGGCGGCCCCGCTCCACCCGAGACGATCCCCATCTGGATGGAGGCCGGCCTCGCCTTCGGCTCGGGCGAGCACGCCACCACCCGCGCCTGCCTCGAGGCGCTCGACCGGCTGGTGGTTCGACGGCCGCGGAAGGTCCTCGACCTGGGCTGCGGCTCGGGCATCCTCGCCATCGCCGCGGCCAAGGCCTGCCGCTGCCGGGTCTGGGCGGTCGACAACGATCCCATCGCGGTGCGGGTCGCGCGCGAGAACGTCCGGCGCAACGGCGTGGCCGACCGGGTCCGGGTGCTGCTCGGCGACGGGCTCGGCCGGGGCGCGCTACGCCGCGCCGCCCCCTTCGACCTCGTCCTCGCCAACATCCTGGCCGACCCGCTGATCGAGCTCGCCCCGGCGGTCAGGGGTGCGCTGACGTCCTCCGGCCGGCTCGTCCTCTCGGGCTTCCTCGATCGGCAGGTGGCGGCGGTCGAGGCCGCCTATCGGCGCGCGGGTCTGCGCCGCCTCGCCCGGCTCGGCGATCCGCCTTGGGCCGCGCTCGTGCTCGGCCGCCCGGGCGGCCGGCGGCCGGGCCGAGCGCGACGAGCGTGAACCGGTCCCGACCGGCTTTCCCACCGTCCGCGACCCTGCTATGCGGCCGCGCGAGAGGTCGGGGAGGATCACCATGCGTCGTTGGCTCGCCGCCGCGTTCGCCGTGGCGTTCATCGGGACGGCCGAGGCCGCCCCGGACAAGCTCGAATGCTTGGCGCCGGCCAAGCCGGGCGGCGGCTTCGACCTCACCTGCCAGCTCCTGCGCCTGTCGCTGCAGAACGCCAAGCTGGTCCCGCAGCCGGTCGCCGTGAACTACATGGAAGGCGGGGTGGGCGCGGTCGCCTACAACCACGTGATCGGCAGCCGTCCGGCCGATCCGGGCCTGGTCGTCGCGGCCTCTTCGGGCTCGGCGCTGCTTTTGGCGCAGAAGAAGTTCGGCGCGCACGACGAGAACGCGGTGCGCTGGCTCGCCGCGCTCGGCGCCGACTACGGGGTCCTCGCGGTGAGCGCCGACTCTCCCTACAAATCGTTGAAAGAGCTCGGCCAAGCCTTCAAGGCCAACCCCGGCTCGCTGCCGGTCGGCGGCGGCGGTGCGGTCGGCTCGCAGGACTGGATGAAGGCCGCGATCTTCGCCAAGGCCGTGGGCGTCGACCCGAAGAGCATGCGCTACGCCGCCCTCGAGGGTGGCGGCGCCGTGCTCACGGCACTCCAGGGCGGCCACGTCAAGATCGGCTCGGGCGACGCTGCCGAGATGAGCGCGCTGCACAAGGCCGGCAAGGTCCGGATCCTCGCGGTCATGAGCGAGGAGCGGCTGCCCGGCGACCTCGCGGACGTGCCGACCGCCAAGGAACAGGGGCTGGATCTCGTCTGGACGATCTGGCGCGGCTACTACATGGGTCCCAAGGTCTCCGACGCCGATTACGGCTGGTGGGTCGACCTCCTCACCAAGCTCACCGCGACCCCGGAGTTCGCGGCCGAGCGGCAGGCCCGCGGTCTCTTTCCCTTCACCAAGATCGGTGCCGACTTCGTCCAGCAGGTGAAGGCCGACGTGGCGCGCTTCCGTGAGCTCGCCAAAGAGGCCGGGCTCATGTGAGCGGGCCGGGAGCGGCAGGCACGGCCGTGGTCGACCCGGTGGTGCGCGCCGGGGGCGGTCTCGCGGCACGGCTTCCGGCGTTCGTCCTCCTCCTCCTGGCGCTGGCCTACGGCTTCGAGGCCTCCCGCATCACCTACGCCTTCGCCTCCGACCCGCTCGGCCCGCGCGCCTTCCCGCTCGGCCTCTCGGCCGTGCTCGTCCTCCTCGCGATCGCCTGGGCGATCCGCCCCGGGCGGGCGGAGCCCTGGCCGCAGGGGGCGCTGCTGTTCGAGGTCGTGGGCCTCGTGGCCCTCGCCTTCCTCACGGCATGGCTCTTCGATCGCGCCGGCTTCCTGATCGCCACGGCCCTTTTTTGTGCCGGCGTCGCGGCGATGTTCCGTGCCACGCTCGTCCAGGCGATCGCCACCGGCGTCGGGCAGGCGCTCCTCTGGTGGCTCGTCTTCGCGAAGGGCCTGCGGATCGCGCTGCCCACGGGCAGCTGGTTCACCGGCTCTTGAGCCCGTGTCGCTCGACTATCTCTGGACCGGCTTCGCGGTCGCGCTGCAGGGCCACAATCTCCTCTTCGGGCTTTTGGGCTGCTTCCTCGGCACGATGGTGGGCGCTTTGCCGGCGATCGGCCCGATCAACGGGATCGCGCTGCTCCTGCCCCTCGCCTACACGCTGGGCGTGCCGGCCGAGAGCACGATGATCCTCCTGGCCGGTGTTTATTACGGCGCCGAATATGGCGGGCGGATCTCCTCGATCCTGTTGAACGTGCCGGGCGACGCCGGTGCGGTGATGACCGCCCTCGACGGCAACCCGATGGCCCGCCAGGGCCGGGGGGCCGAGGCCCTCGCGCTTTCGGGTATCGCCTCCTTCGTGGGGGGGATGCTGTCCGTCCTGGGTCTCACGCTCTTCGCCCCACTCCTCGGCCGGCTCGCGATCGGCTTCGGCCCGGCCGAATATTTCGTCTTGATGGTGTTCGCCTTCGCCACCCTCACCTCGATGGTCGGCGATCAGCCGATCAAGACGATGATCGGTGCCGCACTCGGATTGGCGCTCACGACGATCGGCCTCGACCCCACGAGCGGGGCCTACCGCTTCACCTTCGACGAGCCCGAACTCCACGACGGGATCGAGTTCATCATCCTGGTGATCGGCCTCTTCTCGATCAGCGAGGTGCTCCTCCTCCTGGAGCAGCAGCATCGGGGCACGCTCCAGCTCCTGTCGATCGGCCGCGGCTTCCCGAGCCTCGCGACGCTGCGCGATTGTCTCGGCGCCGTCCTGCGCGGCACCGGCATCGGCTTCGTGATCGGCGTGCTGCCGGGCACCGGCGCCTCGGTCGCGAGTGCCGTGGCTTACACGACCGAGAAGCGGATCTCCGATCGCAGCGGGACCTTCGGCAAGGGCGATCCGCGCGGGCTCGCGGCCCCGGAGGCGGCCAACAACGCCGCGGCCGGCGGGGCCTTCGTGCCGATGCTCACGCTCGGCGTGCCGGGCAGCGGGACCACCGCGGTCATGCTCGGCGCACTGCTGCTCTACGACATCCAGCCCGGCCCGCAGCTCTTCACCGAGCGGCCGGAGATCGCGGGCGGGCTCGTCGCCTCGATGTACATCGGCAACATCCTCCTCCTCGCCCTCAATTTGCCGCTCGTCCAGCTCTTCGTGCGGATGCTGCTGTTGCCGAATTGGATCCTTTTGCCGGGGATCCTGACCCTCGCCTTCTTGGGCGTCTACAGCACGTATGCGAGCACGCTTTCGATCATGATCATGCTGGCGATCGGTGTGGTGGGCTATCTCTTGCGCAAGCTCGGCTTCGACCTCGCGCCCGTGATCTTGGGCTTCGTCCTCGGCAAGGTCATGGAAACCAACCTCAGGAACGCGCTCGCGATCAGCGGCGGCGAGCTCGGGATCCTCTTCGGGAGCACGATCTGCCTCGTGCTCTGGGCGCTCGCCGGCCTCGTGCTGCTCGCCCCGTTCCTGCTGCGACGGCGGGCCGCCACCGCTTAGGACCGCCCGGCGGCGCGGCGCTGTTGCCGAGCCCGGGCGGCTCTGCTAAGAGCCGCGGGCTCGCGGGCGGAGCCGCCGGTCGCCCGCCACTCCCCCGGTTCGCCCTGGAGTCCGCATCCGATGCCCAAGATGAAGAGCAAGCGGAGTGCCGCCAAGCGCTTCAGCTTCACCGCGACCGGCAAGGTCAAGCGGGCGCAGGCGTTCCACCGCCACAACTTCACCGGCAAGCCGAAGTCGGCCAAGATGCGGCACCGCAAGGCGGCCTATCTCCAGGCTGGCGACGCGGCGCTCGTCCGGCCGATGCTGCCCTACGGCTGAGCGCCGCTCCGGCGCCGGTTCCATCCGAGGCACTGTTCGAGGCTCGACGACCATGGCTCGTGTCAAGCGCGGTACCACCTCGCACGCCCGGCACAAGAAGATCCTCGCCCAGGTCAAAGGGCACCGTGGCCGGCGTTCGACCTGCATCAAGACGGCGCGGCTGTCGTTGGAGAAGGCGCTGCAATACGCCTACCGCGATCGACGGCAGCGCAAGCGCGACTTCCGCTCGCTCTGGATCCAGCGGATCAACGCCGCGGTCCGCGAGGCCGGGATGACCTATTCGCGCTTCATCCACGGGCTCGAGCGGGCGGGCATCGAGGTCGACCGCAAGATCCTGGCCGATCTCGCGGTCCGCGATCGGGCGGGCTTCGGCCTGTTCGTCGAGCGGGCGCAGGCGGCCCTCCGCGCCTGAGCCCGGGAGCTCGGGTGGCATCCGGGGGGCCGCGAGGCCCCCTCTTCGTTCGTAGGGGCGTCGCCGACGCCCGGTCCCTTGCGACGGGGGAAGGTCGACCATGGAGCTGGGCGCGCTCAAGGCGGAGATCGAGGCGGCGATCGCGGCAGCCGGCAGCCCCGAGGCCCTGGAGGCCGTGCGGGTCGCAGAGCTCGGCCGCAAAGGGCGGATCACCGAGCTCGTCAAGAGCCTGGGCGCGCTGCCGCCCGAGGAGCGGCCGCGCGCCGGCCAGGCCTACAACGCCCTCAAGCGCGAGATCGAGGCGGCGATCGCCGCCCGCCGGGCGGCGCTCGAGGCGGCGGCCCTCGAGGCCCGGCTCGCCCGCGAGCGTACGGATGTCACCCTGCCGGCCCGCGAGCGGCCGGAAGGACGGATCCACCCGGTCTCGCAGGTCACCGAGGAGATCGTGGCGATCTTCGCCGACATGGGCTTCACGGTCGCCGAAGGGCCGGACGTCGAGGACGACTGGCACAATTTCGAGGCGCTCAACATCCCGCCCGAGCATCCGGCGCGGCAGATGCAGGACACTTTCTACCTCGAGTCGCGCGACGCCCAGGGCCAGCCCCTCCTCCTGCGCACCCACACGAGCCCGGTCCAGATCCGCACCATGCGGGCCGGCAAGCCGCCGTTCCGGATCGTCGCCCCCGGCCGGGTCTACCGGCGCGACTACGACATGACCCACACGCCCATGTTCCACCAGGTCGAGGGTCTCGTGATCGACCGGCGGACCCACATGGGTCACCTCAAGGGCTGCCTCACCGAGTTCGTCCGCGCCTTCTTCGAGCGCGACGACGTCCCGGTCCGCTTCCGCCCCTCCTACTTCCCGTTCACCGAGCCCTCGGCCGAGATGGACGTCGGCTGTCGCCGCTCGAAGGACGAGCTCGTGGTCGGCGAGGGCTCGGACTGGCTCGAGATCCTGGGCTGCGGGATGGTCCACCCGAAGGTGCTCGAAGCGGTCGGGCTCGACCCCGAGGTGTGGCAGGGCTTCGCCTTCGGCATGGGGATCGACCGGGTGGCGATGCTCAAATACGGCATCCCCGATCTGCGCACCTTCTTCGAGGGCGATTTGCGCTGGCTCGAGCATTACGGCTTCCGGCCGCTCGAGGTGCCCACGACCTTCGGGGGGCTGTCGCGATGAAGCTCACCCTTCCATGGCTCGCGGAGCATCTCGAGACCACCGCCACGGTCGAGGAGATCTGTGCGAAGCTCACCGCCCTCGGGCTCGAGGTCGAGGAGGTGACCGACCCCGGCCGGGCGCTCGCCGGCTTCACCGTGGCCGAGGTGCTCGAGGTCGAGCCGCATCCGCACGCCGACCGGCTCAAGGTCTGCACGGTCGCGACCAAGGACGGGATCCGCCGCATCGTCTGCGGGGCGCCCAACGCGCGCGCCGGGCTCTGGGGCATCCTCGCCACCGAAGGGCTCACCATCCCGGCCACCGGCAAGGTCCTCGAGCGCGCGACGATCCGCGGCGTCGAGAGCCAGGGGATGCTCTGCAGCGCCCGCGAACTCGGCCTCGGCGACGACCACACGGGCATCATCGAGCTCGAGCCCGCGGGGCTCGAGGTCGGGATGCCGGCCGCCCGCGCCCTCGGCCTTGAGGGCCCGGTCCTGACCTTGAAGCTGACCCCCGATCGCGCCGATTGCTACGGCGTGGCGGGCATCGCCCGCGACCTCGCGGCAGCCGGCCTCGGTCGGCTCGTGCCCCGCGACTTCCGCCCGGTGCCGAGCGTCGGTCTCCCCGGGCCGGCGATCCGGCTCGACTTTCCCGAAGGTGAGGAGAAGGCCTGCCCGCTCTTCGTCGGGCGCATCGTGCGCGGGGTGCGCAACGGTCCCTCGCCCGCCTGGCTGCGCCACCGGCTCGAGGCCGTGGGCATCCGGCCGATCTCGGCCCTGGTCGACATCACCAACTACGTGACCTTCGACCTCGGCCGGCCCTTGCACGTGTTCGATGCCGACAAGCTCGAAGGCGATCTCGTGATCCGCTTCGCCCGACCGGGCGAGCGGCTCTTGGCCCTCGACGGCCGGGAGTACGAACTCGACCCCTCGATGACGGTGATCGCCGATGCGAGCGGCCCGGTGAGCCTCGGTGGCATCATGGGGGGCGAGCGGACCGGCGTGTCCGAAACGACCCGCGACGTCCTGCTCGAGGTGGCGCTGTTCGATCCGCTGCGCACCGCCGCGACCGGCCGCCGGCTCGGCATCGAGAGCGATGCCCGCACCCGCTTCGAGCGCGGCCTCGACCCCGAGCTCGTGCTGCCCGCGACCGAGTACGCCACCCGGCTGATCCTCGAGCTGTGCGGTGGCGAGCCCGGGCCCGCGGTCGTGGCGGGTGCCGTCCCGCCCCGCCGGCCACCGCTCCTCTTCCGCACCGCCCAGCTCGTGCGGCTCGCCGGCATCACCCTGCCACCCGACGAGATCCGGGCGATCCTCGAAGCCCTCGGCTTCGGGGTCGAAGGAGGCCCCGAGACCTGGCGGCTCGAGATCCCCTCCTGGCGCCAGGACGTGACGAGCGAGGCCTGCATCGTCGAGGAACTCACCCGGCTCCACGGCTACGAGCGGATCCCGCCCGTGCCGGTCAGACGCTGCGAGGCGGTGGCGGCGCCCTCGCTCAACCCCGAGCAACGGCGCCGGGCGGCGGTCCGCCGGGCGGTCGCGGCCCAGGGCCTGGCCGAGGCGGTCACCTGGTCGTTCGTGCCACCGCCGCACGCCGACCTTTTCGGCGGCGCGCCCGTGCGGATGGAGAACCCGCTGAGCTCGGAGCTGTCGGCGCTGCGGCCTTCGCTCTTGCCGGGCCTGCTCGCGGTCGCCGCCCGCAACCTCGCGCGCAAGCGGGAGGAGGGCGCGGTCTTCGAGCTCGGCCCGCGCTTCACGGGCGGCCGGCCGGGCGAGCAGGTCTGGGCGGTGGCCGGGCTGCGCTGGGGTCGGGCAGCACCCCGCCACTGGGCGGTCGCCGAGCGAGCGGTCGACGCCCTCGACGCCAAGGCCGACGCGCTCGCCGCGCTCGCCGCGGCAGGTGTGCGGGTCGAGGCCGTGACCACGGCCGGCGAGCCGCCCGCCTGGTATCATCCGGGGAAGGCCGGCCGGCTCGTGCTCGGGCCGAGTACGCTCGCCACCTTCGGCGAGCTGCACCCCCGCATCCTCGCGGCCTTCGACGTCGATGCACCGGTGGTGGCCTTCGAGGTCGATCTCGACACGCTGCCCAAGCCCAAGCCGCGGATCGGCAAGAACCGGCCGCCGCTCGAAGCCCTCCCCTACCCGCCGGTCGACCGCGACTTCGCCTTCCTCGTGCCGGAGGATCTGCCGGCGCAGAAGCTCTTGGAGGCGGTGCGCGGTGCCGAGAAGCGGCTCGTGCGCGAGGTCCGGCTGTTCGACGTCTACACCGGCAAGGGGCTGCCGCCGGGCAGCAAGTCGCTCGCCGTCGCGGTCCGCCTGCAATCGCCCGACCGCACGCTCGGCGAAGCGGAGATCGAGGCGGTGGCGCGCAAGATCGTGGCGGCGGCCGAGAAGGCCTGCGGCGCCCAGCTCCGCCGCTGAGCCCCCCGCAGCGCTCGAACCCCCTCGGCAAGGGGCAGCGGCGAGCGGCAGCCATTCTCGGGCGCGAGCGCCGCGTGGCTTCACAGGCGCCCGCGATCCCCCTTCAATTGCGGGCCGCGCGCGACGAGAGGCGAAACCATGCGGTCGGCGAGCCGCACGATCGAGGGAACGCGGCCGCGAGCCGCTCTCCGGGCGATGGCTCCGTTCGTGCTGCTCGTGGCCCTCTCGCAGGCCCTGGTCCAGACCTTCGAGGTCTCGCCGCTCGTCTTCCCGAGCGTGCCGGCCGTCTTGCGCGCCGGACTCGCCGGGCTCGCGGACGGCAGCCTCTTCGCCCACGTGGGCGCGAGCCTGCTGCGGGTCGCAACCGGCACCTTCCTCGCCCTCCTCCTGGCCGTGCCCCTCGGCATGGCGATGGGGGTGAGCCGCGCGGTCGCCGCCTTCTTCACGCCCCTCCTGCGCTTCTTCTCGGTCCTGGCGGGCGTCGCTTGGATCCCGATCGCCACGCTCTGGTTCGGCTACGGCTTCGGCGCGATCGTGTTCGTGATCTTCAACGCGGTCTTCTTCGTCGTCGCCTACAACACGCTTCTGGGGGTAGCGACCATCCCGATGGAACTGCGCCGTGCCGCCGCCTCGCTCGGTGCCAGTCGCCTCGCGATCGTCCGCGAGGTCCTCTTGCCGGGCGCTCTCCCGAACATCGTGACCGGGATCCGCACCGGCCTCGGCTTCGCCTGGCGCGGGCTGATCGCCGCCGAGATGATCGCGACCTCGACCGGGCTCGGCTACATGCTCTTCTTGGCGCGCGACTTCTATCGCACCGAGGTGATCGTGCTCGGCATGATCCTGATCGGCGCCATCTAGCTCGCGCTCGACCGCCTCTTCCTCGCTCCGCTCGAGCGCCGCACGATCGAGCGCTGGGGCCTGGTCCGCGCCGCATGACCGCCGTCGAGCGTCTCGCGGGCCTGTGGGTCCGGTCGGTCGAGCGCTGGCCGGTCCTCGCCACGCTCGGGCCTTTCGTCCCGCTCCTCCTCCTCTGGTGGGCGGTCGCCGCGGTGGAGGTCTTCCCGCCCGTCTTCTTCCCGGGCCCGCTCGAGGTCGTCTGCCGCGGGATCGAACTCGCCGCCAAGGGGATCCTCGGCGCCTATCTCGAGGACAGCCTCCTTCGCCTCGCCGTCGGCGCGGCGGCGGGGATCGCCGTCGGCCTGCCGCTCGGGCTCCTCTTGGGCCTGAGCGACCGGGCGCACCGGGCGCTCTGGCCGCTCGTCCTCTTCTTCCAGGCGATCGGCGACATCGCCTGGCTGCCGATCCTGATCGTCTGGTTCGGCTTCGGGCTCGGGACGATGACCTTCGTCATCGTCTACACCGTGATGTTCCCGGTGCTCATGAACACCGCGCTCGGCGTCCGCTCGATCCCGGAGCTCCTGCCGCGGGCCGCGGCCAGCCTCGGCGCCTCGCGGCCGCGCATCCTGCTCGAGGTCGTGCTGCCCGGGGCACTGCCGAACATCGTCACCGGGCTGCGCAACGGCCTCGGCTTCGGCTGGCGGGCGCTGGTTGCGGCCGAGATCATCGTCGGCACGAGCGGCATCGGCTTCATGATGTTCGACGCGCGCCGCGCCGGCTCGGTGACCGAAGTCGTGGTCGGCCTCGTGGTGCTCGGGATCGTCTGGTCGATCGTCGATTCCTGGATCCTCGCCCCGCTCGAAAAGGCCACGGGCGAGCGCTGGGGGCTCGTGGTCCGATGAAGGAGCTCGTGGTCGAGAACCTGTCCAAGGTCTATTTCGACCCGCGGCTCGGCGAGCGCGTCACGGCCCTCGAGGGGGTGAGCCTGCGGATCACCCCGGGCGAGTTCGTGGCCGTGGTCGGCCCCTCGGGCTGCGGCAAGACCACGCTTTTGAACCTGATCGCGGGCTTCCTCGAGCCCACGAGCGGCCGCATCCTCCTGGACGGGCGGCAGATCGACGGCCCCGGGCCGGATCGCGGGGTGGTCTTCCAGTCCTACGCGCTGTTCCCCTGGAAGACGGTGCTCGAGAACGTGGCCTTCGGGCCGCGGATGCGTGGTCTGCCGCGCGCCGAGTGCGAGGCCCGCGCCCGCCGCTATCTGGAGCTCGTGGGGCTCGGCCACGTCGCCGACCGCTACCCGCGCGAGCTCTCGGGCGGCATGCAGCAGCGCGTCGGCGTCGTCCGGGCGCTCGCCAACGAGCCCGAGATCCTGCTCATGGACGAGCCGTTCGCCGCGGTCGACGCGCAGACGCGGATGACCCTCCAAGAAGAGCTCGCGCGGATCTTCGAGGAGCGGAGGCCCACGATCTTCTTCATCACCCACGACGTCAACGAGGCGGTCTTCTTGGCCGACCGGGTGTTGGTGCTCTCGAGGGGCCAGCTGCGCGAGGAGATCGCCGTGCCGATCGGCCGGCCGCGGCGCTGGGCGGCGCTGGTCGAGGACGACGCGTTCAAGGCGCTCGTCGCCCGCGTGCTGCAAGCGGTACGCTCGGCATGAGCCTGTGGCGCGAGCTCGCCGGATCGCGGCAGGCCCGAGCGCTCGCGGCGATCGCCGTTGCGTGGGTGTTGGCCGAGCTCGGCCTGTCCTTGGCCGCGCCCGGCAAGATCGACCCGGACGTCCCGCGGGATCGCCGGCGCGTCGACGTCACGCCGGTCTTGCGCTTCCCGCCGGAACGTTTCCACATCGAGCACTTCCAAAAGCTCGGGCGCGTCTCGGGCACGGAGGGACCGCGGGTCGAGGTCCGCGGCGTTCGCCCGGACGATCTCGAAAGGCTCGCACGGCCCTTCTGGGTCGTGCGGGTGGAACCCTTGCGCAGCCGGGGAGGCTAGGATGGACCGCAGAACCTTGTTGGCTTCGGTCGCGGTGAGCGTGCTCGCGGCACCGGCGGTGGCCCGCGATCCCGTCAAGCTCCGCGCCGGGATGGTCACCGGCATCGACCAGGTGGGGCTGCCGATCGCCCTCGAGCGAGGCTTCTTCGAGGAGGAAGGCCTCGAGGTGACGATCGCCCGCCCCTACGCCACGGGCGTCGACGCGCTCAACGCGCTCCAGGCGGGCGAGGTCGACACCGTGCAGGTGGGCGTGCCGATGATCGGCGCGGTGGTGCGCGGCATGGACCTCGTGGCCCTCGGCAACTACTCGGGGAGCGCCACCCGGATGGGGTCGGATGCGACCATGGCGGTGGTCGCGCGGGCCGGCTCGGGGATCGATCCCGCCAACCTCGCCTCGCTCAAGGGCAAGAAGATCGCCGCCTCCTTCGGCACGATCAACCACCTCTACATCTTGGCCTTGCTCGAGAAGGCGGGATTGACCCCGGCCGACGTCACGCTCGTCAACACGCCGCCGCCGGACATGACGGTGGCGCTGTTGACCGGCGGGGTCGATGCGATGTCGTGCTGGGACCCCTGGCCGATCATCGCGCTGCGCGACGTGCCGGGCGCCGTGCTCGTCCAGCGCGGCGGCGACATCATCGCCTATCTCGGCTTCAACGTGACCACGCGCCGCTATGCCGAGGCGAACCGGCCGACGCTGGTCAAGTTCCTCGCCGCACTCGCCAAGGCCGACCAGTGGATGCGCAAGAACCCGGACGGCGCCGCGGAGGTCGCGACCCGCTGGATCCCGGGCCTCGCTCTCCCCGTCGCCAAAGAAGCGATGAAGTTCAACATCGAGCAGAACGACCGCCGGCTGTCGGCCGCCAACTACATGGCGCTGCACAAGGCGATGACGACCTTGCACCGGCTCGGCTTCCTGCCGACGACCTTCGACGTCAACCGGCACATCGACCCGCGGCCGATCCTCGAGGTCATGGCGAGCCGGCCCGAGCTGTTCGCCGACCTGCCGCCGATCCCGGAGGCCTTGCGGATCCGCGAGGGCTGGCGCTTCGAGCCCTGAGCGACAGGCGCTGCGCCCCGCGGCTCAGCCGGCCGCGGGGTGCCCCGCTTCGCTGCTCGGCGCGAGCACCCGCTTCGCGGCCGCGAGGCCGCTTTCGGCGAGCCGCACGCCGGAAAGCTCGAGTCCCATCTCGATCGCGGCGAGGCTGCCCAGGAGCCACGGCTCGTTCAGATCGCCCAGATGGCCGATCCGGAAGGCCCGGCGGGCGAGCTTGCCGAGCCCCGCGCCGAGCGCGACGTCGAACCGCTCGAGGATCACCGCGCGGACCGAATCGGCATCGATGCCGTCGGGGACGAACACGCCCGTGAGCGTGCTCGAAAAGGAGGCGGGGTCGCGGGCGACGAGTTCGAGCCCCCAGGCCCCGACCGCCGCGCGCGTGGCGGCCGCGAGCCGGTCGTGGCGCGCGAAGACGCGCTCGAGCCCCTCCTCTTCCAGCATCGCGATCGCCTCGGCGAGGCCGTAGAGGAGGTTGGTCGCCGGGGTGTAGGGGAAGAAGCCCCTGGCATTGGCCTCGAGCATCGCCGACCAGTCCCAATAGCTGCGCGGCAGCCGGGCGGTGCGATGGGCGGCGAGCGCCTTCTGCGAGACCGCGTTGAAGCCGAGGCCGGGGGGCAGCATCAGCCCCTTCTGCGAAGCACCGACGGTGACGTCGACACCCCATTCCTCGTGGCGATAGTCCATCGAGGCCAAGGAGCTGATCGTGTCGACCATGAAGAGCGCGGGGTGGCCCGCCCGGTCGATCGCCCGCCGCACCGCCGCGACGTCGCTTCTGACCCCGGTCGAGGTCTCGTTGTGGACGATACAGACCGCCGCGATCCGCCGTGCCCGGTCCTCGGCGAGCACGGCCTCGACCCGGGCCGGGTCGACCGGCGAGCGCCAATCGCCCTCGAGGAAGACGACCTCGAGCCCGAGCCGGCCGGCCATCTCCTTCCAGAGCGTGGCGAAGTGACCGGTCTCGACCATGAGCACGCGATCGCCCGGCGAAAATGTGTTGACGAGCGCGGCTTCCCAGGCCCCCGTGCCCGAGGAGGGGTAGACGATCACCGGCCCGCTCGTGCGGAAGATCCGCTTCAACCCGTCCAGGACCGAACGGGCGAGCTTCTGGAACGTGGGCCCGCGATGGTCGATCGTCGGGCGGTCCATGGCGCGCAGGATGCGGTCGGGGACGTTGGTCGGCCCCGGGATCTGCAGGAAATGGCGCCCGGCGCGGTGCGGCTTCGTCATCGCGGACCTTCCTCGTGCGGCATGGCGGAACCGGTTCGGCCGGCCTCGCCCGAGCGTCAAGCCGTCCGGGCGCGCGGGGCGGTTGCCGAGGCGCGCGGCCGCGTGCGAATCTGCCCGGAGAAGTGGGGGCCGACCGGCAAGGGCAACGCTTGGCTGCGATCACGCTGCGACCACCCGCGAGCCGGATCGGCGATCCGCGGCTCGCCGAGAAGCTGCGCCGCAACCTCCGCGGCGAGGTCCTCTTCTCCCCGGCCGATCGCGCGCGCTACGCCACCGACGCCTCGATCTACCACATCGAGCCCGTCGGCGTCGTTTGCCCGCGCGACCTCGACGATCTGGCCACCGCGCTCGCGATCGCGCGCGAGGAAGGCGTGTCGGTGATCGCCCGGGGTGCCGGGACGTCGCAGGCCGGCCAGACGGTCGGCCGCTCGCTCGTCCTCGATTGCTCGCGCTGGCTCACCGGCATCCACGACCTCGATCCCGAGGCGCGCACGGTGTGGGTCGAGCCCGGGCTCGTGCTCGACGAGCTCAACCGTTTCCTGAAGCCGCACGGGCTCTTCTACCCGGTCGACGTGTCGACCGCCTCCCGTGCGACCCTCGGCGGCATGACCGCGAACAATGCCTGCGGCGCCCGCTCCCTCGCCTACGGTGTGTCGATCGACAATGTCCAGGCCATCGAAGCGCTTCTGGCCGACGGCACGGTCTGCCGGCTCGGACCTCTCGACCCTTCATCGGACATCGCAGCTCCGGGCCCCGCGCGACGCCTCGTCGGGGGCTTA
>Ga0209809_1001167_pt1 | contig 22033 bp, 16 predicted proteins | sample YNPMSTMetaG_FD_186172 | JGI IMG/M metagenome (GOLD analysis project Ga0209809, IMG submission 186172) | Anoxygenic and chlorotrophic microbial mat microbial communities from Yellowstone National Park, USA - YNP MS-T MetaG (SPAdes) (version 2) ...
GCCCCGCGGGCGCGTGTTGTAGTAGTAGCGGCGCTGCTCGATGCCGAGCTTGAAGTTGTGCCTCCCGCGAATGATAGTCAGGTCGTTCTGGTAGATTGTGGAACCGTTATAGCTGCCGCCGGCCAGATGCGAACCCAAGCGCCCTCCGGCGCCGATACCGCGGCCCTGATAAACGGCGCCGGCCGTGAACCAGAGCGCCGGGAAGTGCGTGCCTGGCACATTCTGAAGGCCGATCTTCTGGGGCCAGCCCTGATCCACGAACACGCTCTGGTTCTTGTTGCCGAAGCGGTTGTAGCCGGCCGCCAGGTGGTTGAGCACAGTGGGGCTGATGGTCCAGTCGTAGGCCACGCGGCCTAAGGTTCCCGGCGTTTCCTGCCACTGGTAGACTCCGGTCGGAGTCCCCGGAGGCTTGCCCCAGCGGCCGCCGGGCGAATTGTTCCGCGCGCGGAAGTTGCGGTTGAAGGTCACCGCGAGGCGGTGGCTTGCTGAGAAGTTATGGTCACCGCGAATGGTGAGCATCTTCTCGCCGAACACCGGCGACCCGGTGGCGATGTTCGGTATGTTGTTTAACATAGTGTCAAAGGCCGGATCGGTGATCGGCGCCAGCTCCAGGATCTTCTGCGAGACCGGGCTCCAGCGGTTCTTCGGAACGATGTTGCCCGGGAACGGATCCCGCACCCACGTGTTGCCGACCTGTCGAGAGGTCGTGGGGTCGTAGATGGCGCCGAAGACCACGGGGCGGCCCAACGCGTCGGTTCCAATCACCTTGCCTGAATTCGCGTTGCCTGTGAAGTTGGGATCGAACAGGCGCGCGAAGTTGCCCTCTTTGAAATCCTTGGTCGGCAGCGTGCTGAAGGCCGTCGAGGTGAAGTTGCGCACCCGCGTGTACTCGAAGTTGTGGAAAAAGAAGGTCTTGTTGCGCCCATCATAAAGTCGGCCCAGCCAGATCGGACCGCCGACCGAATAGCCGAAGTTGTGCTGCTTGTAAGGGGTACGCTTGATGCCGGCGGCGTTGTTGGACCAACTGTTGGCGCGCAACGCGTCGTTCTGCACGTAGTAATACGCGCTGCCGTGCAGCTCGTTGGTCCCGCTCTTGGTGGCGAAGTTGGCCACCGCGGTCTGCCCGCCGGTGTACTGGGCGCTCACCATGCCGGTCTGGAGTTTGAACTCGCTAATGGCTTCCGCGCTGGGCGAAAACTCGTTGTTGGAGCCGCCCGTGATGTCCATGCGGCCCAGCGAGATGCCGTCAATCAGGATCTCGTGGGAGAACAACTGGCCGCCGCTGATCGAACCTTCCCAGGTGCCGCCCACGGTGCCCGGCAGCGCCGTGAAGATGAACTGCTGGATCTGGCGGCGACCGTCGCCCACCGTGATGGGCCAGGTGTCGAACTCGTTCTTGGTGACGTAGTAGCCAATTTCGGCCGTGCCGGTTTCAAGCAGCGGTGGCTCGGCCGAAACGGTGATCTGGTCGGTGACGGCGCCCACCTCGAGCGCGAAGTCAACGGTCAGGGTCTGAGCCACGCCCAGGATCACGTTTTCCCGCACCGCGGTCTTGAACCCCGCCGCGGTGACGGTGATCTTGTAGGTCCCGGGGGGCAGGTATGGTACGCGATAAACGCCTGCGGTGGTCGTTTGCACGGAAGTTTCGACCCCCGTGGCGACGTTGAGCACCTTGACGGTAGCGCCGGGCACGACGGCCCCGGTCGGGTCGGTGATGGTGCCGTTGAGCGTTCCGCGTTCGCCCTGCGCCGGCAGGAGCGCAGAGGCGAGCAGCAAGAGCAACACGATTCGGGCTTTCACGTTTACCCCCTTTGCATCGGACTCCACACCGGGCAGCACCGAGGCCGTTCTGCACAGTAGAACGACTCCGGCTGCCGCCTCACGTCCCGAAGGTACCGCCCCACCCCGGAAGCTGTCAACAAGATTGGGCGACTAAAGTCGGCGCCCTCCCCGGCCGATACGGCCCTCAAGCCGACCTCTTTATGCTTCATTCACCCGCACGTCTGCTCCCGGATGCCGCTCGAGGCGCTTGGTCGGCTGCCTCTGCCGAACAGTTGCTCGACCTGATCGCCCGCTCCCTGCCCGCGGTCATCTGGACCGCCGACACCGAGTTGCGCTTCACCGCCAGCTTTGGCCGTGGGCTGGCCGGACTCGGCCTGGCGCCCGGCCAGGTCCTCGGCCAGAGCCTGTTCGATTATTTCGGGACCGCCGATCCCGCATTCCCGCCCATCGCGGCCCATCTGGCTGCGCTCCGAGGTCAAAGCCAGCAATATGAATTCGCATGGCGCGACCGACTCTTCCAGGTTTACCTGGAGCCGCTGCGCCAGACGGATGGAACCATCCGCGGCGTGCTCGGGCTGGCCGTGGACATCACGGAGCGCTACCAGGCCGAGCAGGCGCGGCTGGCCAGCGAGCAGCAATACCGACGGTTGTTCGAAAACGCCTACGACGTGATTTTCGTGCTCGATCTGGCGGGCAACTTCGTCGCCGTCAACAAGGCTGCCGAGAGGATCAGCGGCTACAGGCGCTCCGAGCTGCTGGGGATGAACATCGCCGAATTGCTCGATCCCCCGCAGGCCGCGTATGTGTTCGAGCGCATCCAGCGCGCCCTGGGGGGCGAAACGCGCGCCGAGTTCGAGCTGCCTCTCCGCGCCAGAGACGGTCGCCAGCTTTATCTCGACGTCAGCGCCCAACTGGAATTCCGCCACGGCCGTCCTGCCGCCATCCAGGGGATCGCTCGCGATATCACCGAGCGCAAGCAGCTCGAGGAGCGCCTCCGTCAGGCGCAGAAAATGGAGGCGATCGGAGAACTGGCCAGCGGCGTAGCGCACGACTTCAACAATCTGCTGACCGCCATCCTGGGCTACACCGATCTGTTGCGCAGCGCCGCCCGGCCCGGGGAACTCGCCTACGAGGCGGCGGAAGTCATTCAGAAGGCGGGCGAGCGGGCCCAGCAACTGGCGACGCGGCTGCTGGGGTTCGCCCGCCGCGGCAAAGCGCAGGACGCTCCGGTGGATTTGCACGCCCTGCTTCGCGAGGTCTGCGAGCTGTTGCAACGCACGCTGCCAAAAAACATTTCGTTGCTGGAACGTTACGATGCGGAACGGGCCGTCACCCGCGGCGATCCCGGCCAGCTCCACCAAGTCCTCTTGAATCTGGCCCTGAACGCGCGCGACGCCATGCCCGAGGGCGGAGTGCTCATGCTCCGCACCGAAACGGTCAACATCGAGCCGGAATCGTTCCGCGAGCTGGGAACCTCAGGGCCGGGACCGCACCTGAAAGTCTCGGTCGCCGACACGGGCGTGGGCATCGCGCCCGAACACTTGCCCCATCTTTTCAAACCGTTCTTCACGACCAAGCACGCGGCGGGCGGAACCGGAATGGGCCTGGCCATGGTGTATGGGATCGTCAAAAATCACGGGGGCGCAGTGCGTGTGAGCAGTCGCCCGGGACAGGGCAGCGTCTTCGAAGTGTACCTGCCCCTGGCGGACGAGGCACCTGCGGTTGCGGCGCCGGCCAACCAGCGAACCGGACGCGGGGAAGGAACCATCCTGGTGGTGGACGACGAAGCGGTGGTGGCCCGAACCACGGCTCGCTTGCTGGAAAGCCTGGGCTATCGAGCCATTTTCGCGGATGATCCTGGGCAGGCCCTGTCCATGCTGCGGCAGGACCCGGAACTCTTCGAGCTGGTCATCCTGGACATGGTGATGCCGGGAGTCAGCGGCCCCCAATGCCTGGCGGCCATGCGCGAGATTCGTCCCGACCTGCCCGTCCTCGTCACCAGTGGCTACCCGGGCGAGGGCGCCATCGCCCGGATACAGGAGGCGGGAGCGGCCGGATTCCTGCCCAAGCCCTATACGCTGGCCCAGCTTGCCGAAGCGGTGCGCCGGGCCCTGGGGACCTAAGCGACCCGGAAGCACCAGGCAGTGTGCAGTTGCTCGCCTCGGCAGGCCCGCAGCCGGGGCGCGTTGCATAGTACGGCTCCGATCCAGGATCCGCGGGTAGCCCAGTTCGTCAGGGATTACCTGCCCCGGCTCGTGGCGGAGTGGCGCCCGTTGCACGTTATCCTGTTCGGGTCGCGCGCCCGCGGTGACGCGCTGCGCGATCGCAGTGACCTCGACTTGCTCATCGTCTCCGAGGCTTTTGCCGGCATGCCCTTTTTGGAACGGGCTTATCGGGTCATTTGGGGCCTTCAAACGCCGTTTCCCATCGAGGTCCTCTGCTACACTCCCGAAGAGTTCGCCCGCAAGAAACAGGAGCTGGGCATCGTCCAAATAGCCTGCCGCGAAGGCTACGACCTGCTTGCGCTGCCGCCCGCTTGACCGCCTCCTGGCCTCGCTCCTGCCCGGTTTTCCGGATGCCATTCCCTTGTGGCATAATGGCGCCGGAGGTTTAGTCTCTCATGCCCCGACGTCTGTGCTCGATTGCCCTGCTGCTGGCCATCCTGGCGTCAGCGGCATACTCGCAAGTCATCAGCGCCACGCTGAGCGGCACGGTGCGCGATCCGGCCGGCTCGGTGATCCCCAATGCCCAGATCACCCTGACGAACCAGGCCACGGGAGTAAGCCAGAGGTCAGCCACCAACGAAGCTGGCCTTTTCGTTTTCTCGAGCGTGCTCCCGGGCACGTATTCGCTGGAAGTCGGCGCCAGCGGATTCCGAACGTATCAGGTGCGCGACATTGCCCTGACCGCCAACGAGCGGCGCTCGCTGGGCGACATCACGCTGCAAGTGGGTCAGCTCACCGAACGCATCGAGGTAACGGCCGAGGTGACCCCGATTCAGACCGCCTCGAGCGAACGGGCGGGACTGATCAGCGGCGATCAGATCCTCAACCTGGCGGTCAAGGGCAGGGACTTTCTGGCCCTGCTTTCGACGCTGCCGGGCGTGGTGGACACCAACCTGGCGTCGCGCGAGGTCGTCATGACCGGCAACGTGCTGTCGGGCCTGCACATCAACGGCGGCCGGTCCACTTCCATCATGTACGCGCTGGACGGGATTTCGGCGGTGGACACCGGGTCCAACTCGAGCGTGCAGAACGCTCCCAACATGGACGCCATCGGCGAGGTCAAGGTCCTGACCACCAACTATCAGGCGGAATACGGACGCAACAGCGCCGGCACCATCAACGTGATCATCAAGAGCGGCACGCGCGACTTCCACGGCAGCGCCTATTGGTATTACCGCCACGAAACGCTCAACGCCAACGGCTTCTTCCAGAACCGCACGGGCACGCCCAAGCCGATTTATCGCTTCAACAGCGGCGGCTACTCGTTCGGCGGTCCCTTCTACATTCCGGGCAAGTTCAACACCAACCGCGACAAGCTCTTCTTCTTCTTCTCGCAGGAGTACGTGCGGCGCCGCCTGTATCCCGGCATACGTTTCGTGACCACGCCCACGGCGATACAGCGCAACGGTGACTTCTCGGAAACCCGCGATTTGAACGGCGCGCTCATCCCCATCCGCGACCCGCTCACCGCGCAGCCCTTCCCGGGCAACATTGTTCCCAGGGCCCGCATCAATGCCCTGGGCCAGGCCATCCTCAACTTCTATCCCTTGCCCAACTACGTGGAGACCGATCCTGCGTTGCGCTACGCACGCAATTACCGCTCCAATGTCAGCGGGCGCAACCCGCGGCGGCAGGACGTCTACCGGGTGGACTACAGCATTACGCCCACGCTCAGCATGTACGTGCGCGGCATCACGGACCACGATCACGAATACTGGCCTTACGGCTCGTGGGTGGCGGGCAGCGTGAACTACGATCTGGTGGAGATCTTCCGGCCGCAGCGCGGCCGCGGCGGCGTGCTGAACCTGACCAAAGTTTTCGGTCCTTCGACGGTGAACGAGTTCACCATGGGCGCCACCACCCGCGGGCAGACCTTCGATCCGGTGGACAAAAGCAAAGTGGCGCGCAGCCGCATGGGCAACATCCCGCAGTGGTTCCCCGCTGCCAACGAATCGGGCGCCATTCCCAACGTCACCTTCGGCGGAGTGCCCAACGCCATCAATGCCTCCCTGGGTAACATTCCCTATACCAATGAGAACCCGGTCTTTACCTTCGCGAATAACCTGAGCAAGGTCGTCGGAAGGCATGCGCTGAAGTTCGGCGTTTACATCGAGCGCATGCGCAAGGATGAGGTAGGCAGTCCCAACACGCGCGGGGCCTTCAGCTTCGGGCGCAACGTCAACAATCCGTTCGACGCCAACTACGCCTTTGCCAACGCGCTGCTGGGTAACTTCGAAAGTTATTCGGAGGGCACCCTCCGGCCTTACTCGCACTACCGTTACACCCAGCTGGAGTGGTACGGACAAACTTCCTGGAAAGCGACGCGCCGGCTGACTTTCGAAATCGGCGTCCGCTTCTATAACATGCCGTCGGCGCACGACGAGCGCTTCGCCATCACCACCTTCGATCCCTCGCGCTATGATCTGGCGAGCGTGGCCGCGCTGATCTGGCCCGGCCGTGACGCCGGCGGCCGCCGCGTGGGAGTGGATCTGCGCACCGGTCAGATCTACCCGGTGCCTTACATCGGTTTGTTCGTCGCGGGCTCGGGCAATACGGCGCCCGGCATGGTGGTGGGCGGCAAGGGTTACAACCCCAAGCTGTTCGACGTTCCGCATGTACTGGTCGGGCCGCGCTTCGGCTTCGCCTGGGATCCGCGGGGCAACGGCAAAATGGCGGTGCGGGGCGGCTTCGGCATCTTCTATGACCGGCCGCAGGGCAACCTGTACTCGGGTACCAACGGCCAGCCGCCCGTCGCTTACACTCCCACCCTCTTTTTCGGTAACCTCGCTACCTTCCTGCAATCCCAGGGAACCTACGGCCCGAGCAGCGTGAACGCCCCGCAGGTCGGCCGTCAACCTCTGCCCAGGGTGATGAACTACAGCTTCGGGATCCAGCGCCACGTCGGGTTCAACACGGTGCTCGACGCCGCTTACGTGGGCAGCCTCGGCCGCAACCTGCTCTACGTGCGCAACATCAACGCCATCCCGATGTATTCACGCTTCGACCCGGCCAATCTCGATCGCACCACGAACAGCCCGCTGCCGGATAACTTCTTCCGGCCCTACCTGGGCATCAGCACCATCAACGTGCGCGGCTTCGGGGCGACGATCAATTACCACTCCCTTCAAGTGACGGCCAACCGTCGCATGTCGCGCGGGATTCAGTTTGGCGTCGCCTACACCTTCTCGAAGACGCTGGGCGTGGGCGCGGGTGATTTCGACGGCGTCAGCCCGTATTTCTCCATGCGGCAGCGCAACTACGGGCTGCTCAGTTACGACGCCCCTCACGTGCTCACCATCAACTATACTTGGAACCTGCCCAAACCGGCGCCGCACATCAAACCGGTGAGCCTGATTCTGGGCCATTGGATCGTCTCCGGCATCACCTCGTTCCAGTCGGGCTTCCCGTTCACGCCCGGTTTTTCGACCACCGATTCGGTGGATCTGACCGGCTCCAACGAAGGCGCCCGCATCACGGTGCTGGGCGATCCGCGCCTGCCCAAGAGCGAGCGCGACTTCTTCCGCAACTTCAAGACCGAGATGTTCGCCCGCACCCCCGTACGCGACTTCGGCAACGCGGGCATCGGCCTGCTGCGCGGTCCGGGCATCAACAACTGGGACCTTGCGGTCTCCAAGCGCGTGCCCTTGGCGGGCGAGCAACGCTATTTCCAGTTCCGCGCCGAGTTTTACAATGCCTGGAACCACACGCAGTTTTCCAGCATTGACAGCGGGGCGCGCTTCAACCCGCAGGGCCAGCAGATCAACGCCAACTTCGGCGCTTACAATGGCGCCCGCGATCCGCGCCGCATCCAGCTCTCGTTGCGCTTGATGTTCTGAGGCCGTTGGCGCCGCAACGACACCCGGTCTGGTAATCTCGGTTTCTTGGCGCCGATGGATAAGGAGCCCCGAGAGAGCGGGGTGCTGCCCAACAGTACCCAGACGCCCGCCGGCGCGTTGCTCGCGAGGAGGGCCGAGGCGATTGTGGGTCGGCTGAGAGCATCGCGCCGGCGGCGCTGCTTGCCCGCTTTTCTGGCGATTCAGCTCGCTCTGCTCGTGTTCGGCTTGGACCTGTTGCCGGCCTGGACGGACGAGTATTCTACTCTTGAAACGGCTCCGCGCTCCCTGTCGGAAAATTGCCGCGTGGGCCCGCGGTGACGTACACCCGCCGCTGTACTTCTTTCTCCTGCACTTCTGGTACCGGTTGCCGCTGCCCGGCAGTCCTCTCACTCGGTTACGGGCCGTGTCCGTGCTTTTCACCCTTTTGGCCACATGGCTGCTCGACCGTCTGTGGCTTCGTCGCCTGCCGACCACAACTCGCTTGTGGTTTCTGGCCCTGTGGGTTACCTCCCCCTGCCTCATCCTTTACGCCCGTATGGCCCGTTCTTACACCGCTCAGGTGGCGGTAGCCGCGGTGGCCTTCTACGCCTCATCGCGCTGGCTGGAGCGGGCTGGCGACTGGCGTCGCTTCCTGTTGTGCGCAGGCACACTGGTTCTGACGCTTTATGTGCACTACATTCCGGGTGGCGCGATCCTGGTCGCGCTGAACGTGTGCCTGGCCTGGCGAGCCCTGCGTGAAGGCAAGCGGCTGTGGGTGCGCGCCCTGCTGGCTCTGGACGCCGCAGTCGCAATCGGCACGTTGCCTTGGTGGTACGGGATCTGGGCATCCCTGCACCGGTGGAGCGGCGGGGGCTTCCCGTACAGGGTCGGCGACAACGTCTTTCTCGACACGCTGGCGAAGCTGGCCTACTGGTTGGTGTCGTTCAGTTTTGGAGAAGCTCTTCCAGTTCCGACGCTTCTCGCTGCCGCAGCATTGACTCCCCTGATGCTTTACTTCGCATGGCGGGGCCTGCAAACGCGGCCGGATTGGTTGCCGCTGGTGATCGTCGCCGCAATCGTAGGATTTGTGGGCGTGGCGCGCTGGGTTTCTTTCCCCCTCGTCCCCGCGCGATTGATGTTCCTGCTGCCCTTTTATCTGTTACTCGTGCTGGAAGGATGCGCACGCCACCGGAGGGCGAGAACGGTATTTTGCCTCACCTTGCTGCTGACTTACATCACCGGGCTGTACAGTTACTTTACTCGCGCCGCCTTCCTCAACAAAGGCTACGCCGCTCCCTTCGACGAGATCGCATCTTTGGTGAAGAACAACAGTCCGCCGGCCACGCTGGTAGTGATTGACCCTTACAACACCGACGCCTTCCCGCTCCGGGACCGAATTCCGCAACCCAGCTTGCTTTTGGACAGCCAAGCCACCCTGGATCGCATCCTCGCGGAACTCAGGCGCGGTGATTACCAGAAAATTTGGCATTTGCGGACCACCCACGACCTGTCGCCCGGCGGGCTCAACCGCCGCCTGGAGCAGGAACTGGCCGCTCGTTGCTCCGTGCGACGCCATTTCTTCCTGCCCTATTCGGCCCCTGAGCGCTGGTTGATTAGCTTGCTCGGCTGGCCGGAGCAGCCGACGCACTTCTACCAGGCGCTCGAGGCCGCGCGCTGTCGGGCGGACTGAACAGAGTGGCAAGCTCGGGCTTCCGAAGCTGAGCCGCAGCCCCAGGCGGAACTCGCGCGGGCGGCCCATCAGGTGTGAGGTTGGCGTGGCGAAGACGCGTCTCGCTTGTGCGCACCGGCGAACCGGATTATCAACCTCCGGCCACGTCACCACCTGGAAGCACCCCAGTGGACATTCACTTCTTGATCAACCACACTTCCGAAACCTGGCAGCCGCGGCCGTTGCCGCCCAGGCCGGGCTCCTGATACCAAGTCAGCCACAGCTCGCCGTCGGCGGTAGCTTCGGGCGGGATGTCGAACTCGAGCGGGCGGAAGGGGAAGGGTTTTTCGATCAGCGGATGGACCTCGTACTTGTCGTCGGCCACCAGCCGGATCCGCCGCTTGATTGCGTCGCCGGCGTAAACCACGCGGATCCGGTACCGGGCCGTCCGATCCAGGTTTGTGTAATGCATGCGCAGCGGCGCGTCGAAGAGGGCCTCGGCGTGATCCCGCCAGGACGTGCGCAGGGAAGCGCGCGGGGAAAAGCCCACCAGCGCCGAGCGCCGAAAATCAGGATCCTCATCGAAGCCTGGACCCCGGACCAGGTGAGGCTGCGCCGTCAAGTTGCCCAGATCGTCATAGAAGCCGCCCGGCCCGGGGTTCGTCCAATTCACGATCTCTTCGATCGCGCGCAGCCGCTCGGCCTCGCTGGCCAGCTTGCGAATCTCCGCGAACCGCTCTTTCAACCACGGGCGGTTGTTCAGCGGAACGTCAATGGAATCCAGGTTGGCGCCGCGCTCCACAGCGATGGCCTGGTAACGCGGAACGCTCAACTGCATCCGCACGCTCTGAAACAGCGCCTCGGCCAGCTCGAAGACGCGGGCGCGCCAGGCGGAATGCGGACCCGGCAGATCGGCGCGATCGAGAATCCGTTCGGCCTCGGCCATCGCTTCCATCGAGCCGCGTTGCGGCGCCTCGCGCAGCACGGCCATGGCCTGTTCTTCCAAGGCCGTTTCGCGGATCAGCCGACTGCGCAAACAGGCGTCATAGTAGGCACGGTAAAGCGCCATCTGAAGGCGCCAGTTGGCCAGCTCCTGCGGCGTGGCGGCCTGCTCGATGGCGCGGAACTGCGCCAGCGTCGTGTAAACGCCGGTATTGGTCGCCAGCGGACCCTGCCAGTTGCGTTCCAGAGCCAGCAAGCCTTGCGCGAACGCGTCCTCCCAGCGCTCGCCGATGAAGTAGCGCGCATACTCGCGCAAAATCCGGACCACGTCCGCATCGGGGTCCCAACCCAGCGCGCTCCAGATGATCTTGTTGACGTCGTCGTTGCAGCCTTCCGAATACGTGACGAAGCCATCGGTGTGGGGGCGGGCCAGCCGGAAGATACGCGCGTGGCCCAGAGGCCGCGGGTTGATCACTTCGCGACCCTCGGTCAGAGCGAACGCGGCGTCCCAGTCGGGGACAGGATACTGGCAGTGCCGGCTGTGGGTGATGTCCGGGTAATCGCGGATGGGATAGCGTTTGGGGACGCGAGCGCGCAGCTCGGCCAGGCTGATGCGAATCTGCGGGCCGGCCGCGATGCCCGTCAGCCACGCCGGCTCGGTCTTCAGCATGGCGAAGAACTCGTCCAGCCAGGCCTGGCTGAAACTCTGGGGCGAGACCCACATGCCCGCGCGCGGATGGTATTTGCGCAGGTTCGCCGCCTGCTTTTCCAGCAAAGCCATCAGATACTTCGGTTGGGTATGACCGGGGTCGCCCCCGGGCACAAACACGTGATCAATGCGCGGAAGCTGCCGGAAAACCTCGCCCCACTCCTTCAAGGCGAACTCGACGGTGGCCGGGTCCGAGTAGTCCTTGTCGAGCGCGGGATACCAGATCCAGACGTCCAGCCCGTATTCGTTGGCCAGCCGCGACATTTCGATCATCATGCGCATCGGCGGCAGCGGGAAGTGCGGGCTGTCCGCGGCATCGTCCGAGCGTGGCGGGATCAGCTCGATGGCGTTCGTGCCAAAGACGGCCAGGTCGCGGATGTACTGCTCCCACATGGCCACGTTCCAGCCGTCGTAGGAATTGGTCTTCGGGCGATAACCGAGCTGGTGACCCCGCAACTTGACGGCCGGTGCGGTGGCGATCCGCAGCGGCGCGTCCAGAGTGACGGAACCCTTCCTCATACGAAGCGAGCGCAGCAGCCGGCCCACGCCGAAAAGCACGCCGCGCGCGTCATTGCCCACCACGAAAACGGCGGGCGCACCGGACGTTTCCTGGGTCCAGATCCGGTAACCTTCCGCGCCCGCGGGCGGCGCCGGCTCGTTCTGATACCGCCCGCGGAACTCGCCCAAGGATCCCGCCGGCGTCACCACCACCGCCACGCTGCCCGCGGCGGGCCATTGGGTGGCCACAGGCCAGCGAATCGTGGTGCGCTTCTCGACCTCCTCGACCAATACAGTGACAGCTTTCTGTTCGACAGGCGAGAGACGGGCAGGCGTGACGACGACCGCCTGCGTCAGATTCCAGGCCGCCAGCAACAAAGCGAGCATGATTTTCCCCTCACGCGGAATATTTCGCCGCCAGCTCACGCAGCCGAACGAGCAGGCGGGGGACAGCCGTCTCGGGCGGCTCCTTGGCTTCGTACTCCAGCGCCAGGTAGCCGCGATAGCCGCTTCGGGCGAACATCGAGAAGATTCGATCCCAATCCGATTGGACGACGCGTCCGGAGTCGTCCCGCATCTGGCTCTTGACCTGAGCATTCACCGCGTAGGGCAGGCACATTTCGATCTGCCGATAGGCGTCCTGGCTGAAATTGCCCGTGTCGAGGTTGATGCCGACCCACGGCGAATTGACCTGCTTGACGATCCTGACGATGGTCTCAGCGCGTTCGGTGACGCCCCCATGGTTTTCCAGGCCGAGAATCACGCCTTTGCGTCCCGCATACTCGGCCCCCTGAGCCAGGACCTCGGCCGCCCAGCCCGCCGCCTGATCCTCGGTGGCGCCGGCAGGCACGCGTCCCCCGAAGACCCGGATGTGGCCTGCGCCCAGCAAGGCAGCGACATCCACCCATTTCCTGATTTCTTCCACCTCCTGGCGCCGGAGGTCGGGCGTGGGACGGGTCATCTCGGTGCGCACGGAGATGCTGTAGATCTCGACCGCGTTGTGGTAGGCCAGCCGCTTCAACTCCAAGAGCCAGGATTCGGTAAGCGGCTCGGGGAACCAGTACACGGTGAGGTCCAGCCCGTCGAGTTTGTGCTCGACGGCGTAGCGGACCAGGTCCGGGTACGTCATGGCGCCGGTCCTGAGGGCATCGCGAAAGCTGTAGGCGCACAGGGCGCTTCGCAAGCGAGCCTTCGGGACGGGGGGCCGGCCCGCCGGCCGCGAGGCCGCAACCGCCGGCGCCAGCTTCAACAGGTTTCGACGTGTCATGGGGCTCTCCTTGTCCGAATCCCCGATTATAGTTCCGCCACAGGAGGCTCCGAACCACCGGGTCCTGTGGTATCCTAAGAAACGGCAAGACGGAGAGAGAGGAAGAGAGGTAAGGAGTATCTATCCGAGGATGGCCCTGGCGACAGAAGTCAAGCAAGAGATCGTTACGCAGTATCGTCGTCACCGCAGTGATACGGGTTCTCCCGAAGTGCAGGTGGCGATCCTGAGCCGACGCATCGCGGACCTGACCGAGCATCTGAAAACGCACCGCAAGGATCACCACTCGCGTCGGGGCCTGATCATGTTGGTTGCCCAGCGCCGGCGGCTTCTGAATTATCTGAGGCGATGCAGTCCGGAACGCTATCAGAAGCTCATCCAGCAGTTGGGCCTTCGCCGCTAGAGCCGTACTCGCCGACACCGCGAACGTCCGCAGGTCTGGCCTGGACAGCCGGCCGGGGCGCTGCCAGGCGAGCCGGCGGGCCGGGCGCTCTTTATTGCTCCACCCACTCCAGTCTCTGCTCCGGGCATGGAACCATGTGCCTGGAATTCGAGCCGGTCGGCAGACCGAGATTGGAGGTTCCCCCAGATGGCGATCCACTGTTGTGAAATTGACCTGGGGACCAGCCGGATTACGCTGGAGACGGGCCGGGTGGCCAAACAGGCCAATGGCGCTGTGCTGGTGCGCAGCGGCGACAGCGTGGTGCTGGTCAGCGCCTGCGCGTCGTCCGAGCCCAAACAGGGCGCCAGCTTTTTCCCGCTCACGGTGGACTACCGTGAATACACCTACGCTGCGGGCAAGATTCCCGGCGGCTTCATCAAACGCGAAGGACGGCCCTCGGAAAAGGAGATTCTCACCAGCCGGTTGATCGACCGCCCCATCCGCCCTCTGTTCCCGGAGGGCTACACCCACGAAGTTCAGATCATCGGCATGGTGCTGTCCGCGGATCCCAAGCGCGATCCCGACACCCTGGCCATCGCGGGCGCGGCTGCGGCGCTGGCGGTCTCCGACATCCCTTTTCCCGAGGTGCTCGGGGCGGTCCGGGTGGCGCTGGTGGATGGCAAGCTGATCGCCAACCCCCTCTACGAAGAATCCAAGGACGCCAAACTGAACATCGTCGTGGCCGCCACCGAAGCAGGGATCGTGATGGTGGAGGCGGGCGGGCAAGCAGCCACCGAAGACGAGGTGATCCGCGCCATCGAATTCGGTCACGACTGCTGCCGCAAGATCATCGCCGGCATCCGCGAGCTGGCCGAGCGGGCGGGCAAGCCCAAACGCCCGTTCACGCCGCCGCCCTTCAACCAGGAACTTTACGACCAGTTGACCGCCCAGTACCGCGAGTCGCTCCTTGACGCCATGGATGCCGCCAGGTACGGCAAGGTGGAGAGCTACGCGCGCATGGAGGCCCTGCGCAAGCAGGTCGTCGAAGCGGCGCCCGAGGAACTCAAGGAAGAAACCGGGCGGCTGTTCGACCGCCTGAAGGAGCGCGTCTTCCGTGACCAGGTGCTCATCGAGCGGCGGCGGCCCGACGGACGCGCCTTCGACGAGATCCGACCGATTGACATCGAGGTTGGCGTGCTGCCACGCGTGCACGGCTCGGCGCTGTTCACCCGCGGCGAGACGCAGGCCTTGGTGACGGTGACCCTAGGGACCAAGGAGGACCAGCAAAAGCTCGAGCTGCTCGATCCCTCGGAGACCTACAAGCGCTTCATGCTCCATTACAACTTCCCGCCGTTCAGCGTAGGCGAGGTTGCTTTCCTGCGCGGACCCAGCCGGCGGGAGATCGGCCACGGCGCTTTGGCGGAGCGCGCCCTGAGCGCCGTGATCCCGGACGAAAGCGTGTTCCCATACACGCTGCGGGTGGTGAGCGACATCCTGGAATCCAACGGCTCCAGCTCCATGGCCACGGTTTGCGGCGCCAGCCTGGCGCTGATGGACGCCGGCGTGCCGACCGTCGCGGCCGTGGCGGGCGTGGCGATGGGTCTGGTCAAGGAGGATGATCGCCATGCGATCCTGACCGACATCGCCGGCGCCGAGGACCATTACGGCGATATGGATTTCAAGGTGGCGGGCACCAAAGAGGGCATCACCGCCTTGCAAATGGACATCAAGATCCCCAACATCAGCCTCGCTCTGATGCGCGAAGCCCTCGAGCAGGCCCGCCGCGCCCGCCTTCAGATCCTCATGAAGATGCAATCTGTGCTGGCGGCGCCGCGCTCGGCCCTGTCGCCCTACGCCCCGCGCATCTTCACCATGACCATCCCCCAGGAAAAGATCCGCGAAGTCATCGGGCCGGGTGGCAAGGTCATCCGGGGCATCATTGACCAGACCGGCGTTAAGATTGACGTCGAAGACAACGGCACCGTGAACATCTACTCGGCCGACGAAGCCGCGGCCGAGAAGGCGCGCCAGATGGTGGCCGAAATCGCAGCCGTCGCCGAGGTGGGCAAGACCTACCTGGGCAAGGTCGTCCGCCTGGTGGATTTCGGCGCCTTCGTGGAGATCTTCCCCGGCACCGACGGCCTGCTGCACATCAGCGAGATCTCCGAGCACCGCATCCGCAACGTGCGTGACGAGCTGCGCGAGGGCGATCAGATCCTGGTCAAAGTGCTCGCCATCGAGGGCAACAAGATCAAGCTCAGCCGCAAGGCGGTGTTGCGCGAGCAGCGCGAGAAACTGCTCAAGCTCGGCAAGAACTGAAGCGGCGCCGGCTCAGGCGCTCATGGCCGCCAGCACGCCGCGCATGTAGGCGAAGGATTTGGCCATTCCCAGGAACGGATCGTCCGCCTCAATCTCGTATTCGAGGTTGACGCTGCCCCGGTAGTTGATTCGCCGCAGCGCGCGGAAAATTCCCGGAATGGGCAGCACGCCCTCGCCCACCGGGCAATCCGAACCGCGCTTGCGCGTGTCGCGCAGATCCTTGATGTGCACGTCGAGCACCCGCGGACCGGCGCGCAGGATGGACTCCACCGGATCCGCGCCGGTGCGCGCCGTATGGCCCACGTCCACGCACAGGCCCACCCGCGGGTCCATGTCGCGGATCACTTCCAGGGCCGACTCCGGCGTGGGGAAGTGCTTGTCTTCCGGCCCGTGATTGTGCACCGCGACCTTGATGTCGTACTCCTTCACAAAGCGCTCGATGCGAGGCAGCGTCTGTCGCGTGGGTGCGATCACCATCAACGGCATGCCGCAATCGCGCGCGTAGTCGAAGTAGAAGCGGATGTCGGCGTCGTCGTCTTTCTGAAGGGTGATCGTGCCGCCGCCGACGATGACCAGGCCGGCATCCTGGAATTCCTTGCGGCCGGCGGCCCGGGCCTCGGGCGAGTCCGCATAACGCAGATGGAACTCCTTGATGCAAACGTAGCGCACGCCCAGGCGCTTGATGATGTCTATAGCCTGGCTGCGTGAGAACTTGCGCAGCGAGTAACTGGCCACGCCGAGGGTGAAATCGCCGGCGGGAGCGGCCGCCAGGCGGGCGGCTCCCAACACCGCGGCGGTGGAAGGCAGGAAAACGCGTCGCGTAATCATGGGTGAGACTCCGAAACTAGTAGTGTACGCGCACGCCGCGGGCCTGTGCTTCAGATCGGTGGCTCGGGCATCAACCGGACCGTGCGGCCTGCCACGCTGAGCGCGCCGCCAGCTTCCAGCGCCTCCCTGCGCAAGTACGCCAGCGCCACCACCTGGGCCAGAGCCGGCGAAAATGCGGCGGAAGTGATCTCGCCGACCTCCTGTCCGCCGGACGAGACACGCGCGCCCGGGGAGGGCGGCTCAGTGCCTTCCAACAGAAGCCGCACGAGCAGACGATGAACCTGGCCGCGCGCCCGGATCCGCTCGACGATCTCCTGGCCGATGTAACAGCCCTTGGTGAAATGAACCGCATGCAAGAGCTGCGTCTCCTGCGGCAAGCGCTGATCCGTAATATCTTCGCCGTAGCGCGGCCGGCCCTGCTCCAGACGCACCGTGCGCACCGCCTCCCCGTCCGCTTCAGGCACGCCCGCCTGCGCGATTCGCGCAAGCAGCACGTCCCGCATTGCAACGGGAGCAAAAATGCGGAAGCCAGGCAGGCCCGTGGCGCTCACGCGGGCCACACGGAACGGTTCGCGCTCCTCGTGCGCGAATTCCGTTTGGGGAAGCGGCAGGCCCATCTTGCCGAGCGCCTCCGCGCTCTGCGGCCCCTCGACGGCGATCACGCAAAGCCGGCCGCTCCGATCCTCCAGGACCACGTCGTCGGCGATGATGTGCCTGTCCAAGTGAGCGAAAGCCCCCTCGCGCACCTCGGGTTCCAGATCCAGCAGGAACTGGTCGCGCAGGCAGAGAATGTTGGCGTCGGCCAGGATCCGGCCCTGTGCGTTCAACAGGAAGGCGTAGCAACCCTGTCCGGGCTCGAGCCGCGCCACGTGGTTGGTGACCATGGCGTGCAGCCAGCGTACGCGGTCCTCCCCGCGGACAGTAAACACGGTACGCCCGACCAGATCCAGCCACGCGGCGGCCTGCCGCAGCGCTTCGTAGCCTTTCATCGGTTCAGTAGATGCGGCGCAGGTAGGCGGCGATAGCGATGACCACAAGACCGGAGATGGCCGCGCTGGCCGCCCTGCGCTGGCGCGGATCGTCATCGCGCGCAGCCATGGCCAGCCCCGCCGAAACGAACACATGCACGGCGAGCAGCAGCTTGATGAACATCCAGATCCAGTAATAGCGGCTATGGCCCGTGGCGGCGTGCAGATTATAAAGACCCGACACCGCCAGCCCCGCCACCGTTCCCCAGATCCAGAAGCGAAGCTTGCCCCGAGCCGCCTCCAGGGGCTGATCCGCGACAAAACGCGCGTAAAACATACCCCCGACCAGCAGCGCGGCGCAGCCCACGTGCACCCATCGCATCAGGATGCGCAGCAGCTCGGCGAGACCTTCAGCCATAATGAAAGTTTAGCTCATGATCCACGAGATCCTCGCCGTAGGCCCGCTGGCCTGCAATTGTTCGATTTTCGGGGACGAGGCGACCCAGGAGGCCATCGTCGTGGATCCCGGCGACGACGTGGACGAGATCGAGCGTATCCTTCGGCGGCACGGCCTGCGGGTGACCGCGATCCTGATCACGCACGCCCACATTGACCACATCGGCGGGGCGCATCGCCTGCGCACCCTGACGGGCGCTCCCGTCTGCCTTCACCCCGACGATCTGGTCATCTACGACCAGCTCGAAATGCAGGCGGCCTGGCTGGGCATGACGCCGCCCCCTCGCGTCTCCATTGACCGCGCGCTGCGCGAAGGCGACAAGTTCGTTCTGGGCCCCGCCGGCTTTCAGGTGCTCCACACGCCCGGGCACACCCCCGGCAGCCTCTGCCTTTGGATTCCCGAGGAAAACAAACTCATCGCCGGGGACACCCTGTTTCGCGACTCCATCGGGCGGACCGATTTGCCCGGCGGCGACGGCCGCCGGATCCTGCGCTCCATCCGCGACAAGCTTCTGCCGCTGCCGGAGGAAACCTTCGTCATCCCCGGCCACGGGCCCGCCACCACGCTCGGCCGCGAACGCGAGCGCAACTTCTTCTTGCAGCACTTGTGAGGTCGCTCGCCCTCACTCCTCCATGAACCGGTAGGCGATCATGTGGCAGACGACCAGGTGCGCGTCCTCGATGCGGCCCATGTGAGGCTCGGGGACGTGGATGGTGAGCTGGGCCAGCGGCGCCAGCCGGCCTCCGTCGCGTCCCGTGAGCGCCAGCGTGCGGCAGCCGATGGAGTTGGCGTACTCGATGGCACGGAGCACATTGGGCGAGTTGCCCGAGCCGCTGATGCCCATCACCAGATCGCCCGGCCGGGCGAAGTTCTTCAGTTGCTCGACGAAGACCGCGTCGTAGCTGACGTCGTTGGCATAGGCGGTGAGGGTGGAGACGGAATCAGTCAACGCCAGGATGCGGAAGCGCACGGGCCGGCCGTAGCTGGCGCCCTTCACCATGTCGGTGACGAAATGGGAGGCGGTGGCGGCGCTGCCGCCGTTGCCGCAGACGAAAATCTGCCGGTCCTCATCCCGCGCCTGGCGGAACCACCGGACGGCCTCTTCCACCGCTTTCACATCAATGGCAGCCAGCGTTTGAAACAAAAGTTGACGATATTGTTCCGAATAGCTCATGCCTTCCTCGTCAGGGCCAGCGCGCCGTAAAGCACGCTGTCATCTGCCAGGGCCGCCGGCACGACGTCAATGCGCGCCCGCGACCACGCCGTGATTTGCCGCCGCAGCTCGGCCCGCAGCGGGACGAACAGGGCGTCGCCCGCCTTGCTGATCCCTCCCCCGATCACGATCCGCGCTGGGTTGAGCAGCATGATGCAGGCCTTCAGCCCCAGCGCCAGATCCACCGCGTAGCGGCGCACGAATTCCGGGTCCTTCATCAGCTCGTGGGCCGGCCGACCGTGATCGAGCTCCATCCAAATACCGGCGCACATGCGCTCCAGACACCCACAGGCGCCGCACAGGCACTGCGGGCCGTCCGGGCGAACCGTGAGGTGACCGATCTCGCCCGCGTACGAATCGGCGCCGCGATAGATCTCGCCGCCGATGATGACGCCGCCGCCGATGCCGGTGGAAAGCGTCATGTAAAAGAGCGGATCGAAACCGGCGCCCGCGCCATAGACCGCCTCGCCCAGGGCGCCCACGTTGGCGTCGTTGTCCATCACGGCAGGCAGGCCCAGCTCCTGGCGAACCCAGTCCACCAGCGGGAAATCCTGCCAGCCGCCCACGTGGGTGGACAGCGCCACGCGCTGCCCGGCAAAATTCACCGGCCCTCCGAAGCCGATGCCGCAGCGGTCCAGGCGCCGGTGCCGGCGCCACTCGCCCGCGACGGCCCGGATTTGCGCGAGCATCCAGTCGCGGCCTCCCTCGCGATCCGTGGCGCGCGTGGCCCGCTCGACCATGCGGTCGTCCTCGAAAACCGCGATCGAAAACTTGGTGCCCCCGATATCAATGGCCAGCGTGTTCATGAGCGCGCCGCTGCCTCCGCCGCCAGCACTTCTTCGGGGGAAGCCGTCCCGGTTCCCTTCTTCATGATGGTGACGGAAGCCACCAGGTTGCCGAAGCGCGCCGCGGCGACGGGATCCCGCGTTACCGCCAGAGCGAGGGCGGCGCCCGCCGAAAAGCTGTCGCCGGCGCCGCAGATATCCACGGGTTTTTCGACTTTTCGAGTGGGCACGGGCGTCTGGCCGGTTGGGGTGACGACCACCACGCCCTCGCCGCCGCGCGTGACGATGAGCAAAGGGCTTTCCAGCGCGGCCCGCAGTCGCCGGTAGTCCACCTCGCCGAACAGGCGCCGGCAGGCCGCCTCGGCTTCCTGCTGATTGGGCTTGAGAATCAGGCGCCGGAACTCGTGGATGCGAAGCCGTGAGTCCGCCCAGACGACCTTTTCGGGAAATTTTTGAGCCAGCTCGGCCAGCAAGGAGCGCATGGCAGGGGTCACCACTGCGGCCTGCCCGGTTTCGGCCTGGTCCGAAACCAGGATGACGTCGAACTGGGGGAAAGCTTCTTCCAGGGCCGCCAGCAACTTGCGCTCGACAGCCTCGGGCAGCGGGCGTTCGTTGATGAAATCCACGCGCGGCCGGTCCTCGATGCCGCTCTGCCGGTTGATGAGCTTGGTGTACGTGAAGGTCGGCAGCCCCGGCTCGCACAGCAACCGCTGCGTTCCGACTCCGCGCTCGCGCAAGGCCCGTAAAAGTTCGTGACCGAAACCGTCCTCGCCCACCACGCCGATTGCCTCGATGCGCCCGCAGCCCAGGGCGGCCAGGTTGTTGCAGACTGTGCCACCCGCTCCCGGCGTCACCTCGGTGGCCACCACGGCGATGCGCGGGATCCCGGTTTCGCGCGAAGGCTCGGAAGCCGCCGGATCGTAGGTGCACCAGCGATCCAGACAGATGTCGCCCACGACCAGCGCCGACAGACCAGGCAAGCCGGCGAGGATCTGCGCCGTCGTCATGGCAAGGTCTCCGCCAGAGCAGCCAGAGTCATCCGAACAGAGCGGCCGTCAATTCATCCAGACAGAGATAGTTCGGGATGATGAGGTCGGCGCCCACCCCGATCAGCCGCCGGCGTTTCCACTCGTCCACCCTGCGACAATCCGGCTCGTCGGTGGCCACGCCCACAGCCACGCCGTTCACAGCCTTCACGTTCTCGATCTCGACGTAGCCGTCGCCGAAGCCCAGCAGCTCCTCGCCGCGGCATTCGGCGGCCTCGATCATCCGGCGGATGAGGATCTGTTTGTCGAAGCTCTTGTAGTCGTCCACGGCGCCCCAGACGCCGCCGTCGAAGTAGCGATCAATGTCGAGCAGGCGCGCCTCCTCGCGCGCGTACTCCTGATCGGTTCCGCTGGCAAGATACATTTTCAGGCCGCGTTGTTTCAGTGCTTCCAGCAAGGCGCGCGCCCCGGGCACCAGGAACTCATCGGGGGCGGCCTTGCCCGTGCGCAGGGCCTCCCGCCGATCCTTGATCTTCTCGTGCAGCCGCTCCAGGTACATCTTCTTGTAGACCAGCGGGTCCAGCGGCTTGCCTCCGCGCAGCTCCACCTGCCGCGCCAGCTCGATCATCTGGTAGATGGTCTGCTGTCCCGTCAACCGCGCCACGAAGTCCTCCACGATGGCGCGCAATTCCTCCCGGCTCTCGCCGGTCTTCAGCTCGAGCAGGATGTCCACCATCATGGGCACCATGACGTTGACCCACCCGGTGCGGATCAGCGACAGCGTGCCGTCGAAATCGAAGAGGACCACGCGGGCGTTGCGGGCCGAGACGCCCGGGCGAATGAATTCGATCATGAGTTTCTTATTGTGCCACGCAGCCGGCGGCGCGCGCCTGTTATGCTCAGTGAGTTCGCATGGGCAAGGCCGTAACCGACCGCGAAGTGGAAATCAAGCTGGCGGTCCCTGGCGCCGGTTGGGCGCGGCGGCTTCTGGCCCGGCACGGTTTTCTTGTCGTGCGGAGGCGGGTCTTGCAGGACGACGTGATCTTCGACGACGCGCAGGGCACGCTGGCCGGCGCGGGTGCGCTCCTGCGATTGCGGCGCAGCGGGCACGCGGCCGCACTCACCTACAAGGGGCCGGCGGCGCAGGGCCGGCACAAGGAGCGCGAGGAACTCGAAATCGCACTCCACCTG
>Ga0209809_1001170_pt1 | contig 22018 bp, 20 predicted proteins | sample YNPMSTMetaG_FD_186172 | JGI IMG/M metagenome (GOLD analysis project Ga0209809, IMG submission 186172) | Anoxygenic and chlorotrophic microbial mat microbial communities from Yellowstone National Park, USA - YNP MS-T MetaG (SPAdes) (version 2) ...
TTCTCATAGATAGTAAATGCATTTAATATAAATCCAAATCAGTTAATAAAATTTTTTCCTTAAATTAATTTGGTTTCAGTAAGATAAACCTTCACAGATAATTTTTGTAATTTCAAATTAAAAATGATTGAAAATGCGGATTACATTTATTGGTGCAACTAAAACTGTTACTGGTTCAATGCATTATCTTCAGATAAATAAAAGAAAAATTTTACTTGACTGTGGTTTGTATCAGGGAAAACGAAAAGACTACTTTGAAATTAACTCCCGATTTGAATTTTTTAATCCAGCTGAAATTGATTACTTAATTGTATCTCATTCACATATTGACCATATTGGTAATATTCCAAATCTTGTTAAGCAAGGATTCGCAGGCGAAATAATTTGCACCAATCCTACAAAAGACCTTGGCAAAGTAATGTTGCTTGATAGTGGTTATATACAAGAGAGAGATATTGAGTATGTTAACAAGAAAAGGAAGAAGAAAGGTGAACCTCCAATTGAACCTTTATACACTCAAAAAGATGCGGAGAATTCTTTTCCTTTGTTTAAGGGCATCAAACTTTATGATACGATTAATCTTGATGAAAATATTGAATTAACTTTTTTTAACGCTGGTCACATTCTTGGTTCAGCCATAACTCAGTTGAAAATTAAATCAAATGGAAAACCATTCATTCTAATTTTTACGGGAGACCTTGGAAGACCTAATCTTCCAATAATCAAAGACCCTGATATAGTTGAAACTCCCGACATTTTAATTTCTGAAGCTACTTATGGCGCAAGAATTCATCAGCCAGTTGAAGACACAAAACAAATTTTAACTGAAAAAATTTTTTATGCTTTAGACCATAAAGGTAAAATAATAATTCCTGCTTTTAGCGAAAGCAGAACTCAGCAAATAATTCTTCTGCTTCACGAAATTTTCGAAACTCATAATTTCCAAATTCCAATTTATATTGATAGTCCTTTGGCAACAGCAATTACAAAAATCTACCAAAACCATATTGAAGAATACGACGAGGACACATATCGATACATCAAAGAAGGAAAAGACCCATTTCAATTTGAGTTTGTTAACTTCACAGAATCAGTCGAAGAGTCTAAGAAATTAAATGATTTGAAAGAACCTGCAATCATAATTTCAGCATCGGGGATGTGTGAAACTGGTCGCATCCTTCACCATCTCGCAAATAACATAGAAAATCCAATCAATCAAATTTTAATTGTAGGATACAATGCTGCTGAAACCTTAGGTAGAAAAATCGCAGATGGTCAAAAAATTGTAAAAATCTTTGGCGAAGAATATAATGTAAAAGCTAAAGTGACAGTATTAGATTCTTTAAGTGCTCACGCAGACCAAAAAGAGCTGATAGAGTATTTTCAAAATTTCGAAAAACAAAAGCTAAATAAAATTTTTCTTATTCATGGCGAAGAAATTGAATTACAAACTTTTGCTTCCTTATTAAATCAAAATGGATTTAAAAAAATTATTATCCCTGAAAGAGGCGATGTATTTGAAAATTAAATTATCAATTATCTTTTTGCTCCATACGCTGAATTTTTTGGTCGCTCAATCTACGCTCGGTTACATCGATTCGATTGAAATTCCAGACGCAATAACTCTTTTTACATCCTACAACAAAATTTTAAATGTCCATAGTTTTAATTCAACGATTAGACTAAATCAAAACTTTGATAAGATTGAATTTAAATTAACAAATAGATTTAACTCAAATATTGTATTCACTTCTATTAAAAATATTCGTGATGAAAATTATTTGAATTCGAATCTGACTTATTCATTTTCAAAGTATCTTAAGCCTACAATAGCAATTGAATCAAAAAGAATAAATGATAATCGAAAAATTGGAATTAGTCGATTTAAGGATTTATCAATTAAGGGAGTGATTAGCACTAATCCTTATGCTTCGATTAATATTTCCCCTTTTTATGGTTACAAAATGGAAGAACAATTTGTTAAAGAGGAAACTGGAAAAACATTTGGACTGGAGGGCTTGTTCGATGAAATGTTTTCAAATTCAAAATTTGCCGGAAACTTAAGATTACAAAACGATAACCTATCCATAAGAAAAAACAATCTTCTTAATTCAGAACTTTTAATTGAAAATTTGTTTTCGAATTACTTACATTCACAAACAAGATTTTATTTCAACAGAATTAGTAGAGATTATTTTATTCAAATAGACTCGATTACGGCACAATTATTCAGTACAGATTTCAATATTGAAAATCGAGAAGATAACATTATTGATTTCACCCAAAGATTTGAATTGATAAACATCGCTGATTTCAGTCTAAACATTGCTGGAAATTTTTATTCTAGATTAGTCGATAAAGATGTTAGATACAAAAACTTAATTGAACCAACGAAAAACATTTTTGATACAAGAGTAAATGAATTTCGATTCAATCTTCAAAGTGAAAGTAATCTTCGAATTGGTAGATTATTAAATTCATTCAAAATAAATTACAGCGAAAGGTCTGAAAAACATTCAGTTAAAAGACTCCAAAACATTCCAGATTATTTATATTATCAGCGATTGGATGAAGAACTTCAAAAGAATAATTTCTCTACTCGAATAATTTTTGGCATACAGAACAAGTTAAACATTTACAAAAAAGATACACTTTCTATCGAAGGTTCTATTTCGAAATTAAAATATGATACTCCTCCACTTGAAAATTATCTTAATCCTCTTATAATAATTCGTGACGATAGAGATGAATTGCTTTATATAATTAGAATTCAATATTTAAAATTCTTTACTACCCGACTTCAGGTTAACTTTTTGATTGAGTCATTTAACAATCATCTGGTTTATTTATACAAAGAAAGAAGCTCAAACAATAACTGGAATCGAGTTATTAGATTAGCAACATTAACTAATTATTCAAGTCCAAGATTTTCAACAAAAAATCAATTCGAAGTTCTTGCCAATTACACCGTCTACGATTTCGAAGATTTGTTTCAAGGTTCTCAAAGTTTTGCCTTCAGACAATTTATTTTTAACGATTCTACAAAATTTAACCTCTCTCCTAAGTTCTTTGTCGACATTGTTTTCAATTTAAGATTATCTGAACAGGGAACATTGAATTGGAGAAGATTTTCCTCATTTCCAGGAAGATTTCTAAATGAGCAATTTGGCGAATTCAAAATTGGTAACTCTCTTTCAAGTAAGAGTTTTATATCGTCTGGGATTCGTTATACTTCACTTACAGAATTTAACTTTAAAGGAAAGGAGAAAAATGTTGTTCTTGAGTTAAAAAGTATTGGGCCTTTGATTGAAATGTTTCTTTTTATTAGAAATGATTTTTATATGAACTTGAAAGGATGGATTGAATATATTTCACAGACAAATATGTCTAAGAGAAGAAATATCAACTTTAGTTTTAATTCATACTTACTTTTTTGATTGCCTCTCTTTATTTTTTTTATAATTTTGTAGTGCAATGTTTAGACAATTAAAATACAATCTTAAAACTTCAATTTTCGAAATAGATAATATTCCAAATTATTTAGATGAAGCTTTAGATGGAATAAATATCCCCTCGGAAAAATACAACAATATTTTACTTGCCATCACTGAGGCTGTAAATAATGCAATAATCCATGGCAATAAAAACGACATCAATAAAACAATCGAATTAGAATTTATTCTTGCTGATGAATTTTTGAAGGTTATCGTTACAGACGAGGGCGAAGGTTTTGATTTAGAAAAAGTTCCAGACCCAACCTTACCAGAAAATTTACTCAATGAACACGGAAGAGGCATTTATATTATAAAACATTTTGTTGATGAAATTAAAGTCGAAAAATCAACAAAAGGGAGTAGCCTCATTCTAAAAATCAAACTAAATTCATAAAAAAATTATAGAGGAGGAATCAAAATGCCGAGGAAAAAAATCGCATTAATTGGTGGTGGACAAATCGGTGGTGTCCTCACTCAATTAATTGCAAAACGCCAACTTGGTGATGTCGTTCTTTTCGACATTATCCAAGATATGCCTCAAGGTAAAGCCTTAGACATCGCAGAAGCTTCAAGAGTTGATGGTTTCGACCTTAAAGTCATTGGAACAAATTCCTATGAAGACACAAAAGATTCTGACATAGTAATTATCACTGCTGGACTTCCAAGAAAACCTGGAATGAGCAGAGACGATTTGTTGACCACTAATGCTGAGATAATGAAAGTTGTCGCTGAAAATGTTAAAACCACTTCTCCAAATGCAATTGTAATTGTGGTTTCAAATCCACTTGATGCAATGGTCACTCTATTCAAGAATATTAGCGGATTTGAACCTAATCGAGTAATGGGACAATCGGGAATTTTGGATTCCTCAAGATTTGCAACTTTCATCTCATGGGAACTTGGAGTTTCTGTTAAAGACATTAACGCATTAGTTTTGGGCGGACATGGCGACACAATGGTTCCATTGAAAAGATACGCAAATGTTAATGGAATACCTGTGATGGAATTACTTGAAAAGAAATACGGCAGTAAAGAAAAAGCTGACGAAGTGATGAATGCAATTATTGAAAGAACTAAAATGGCTGGTGGTGAAGTCGTTAAACTTCTCAAAACAGGTTCAGCTTTCTATTCACCCGCAAGTTCAACTATTGCAATGGTTGAAGCAATCATTTATGATGAGAAAAGAGTTCTTCCAGTTTGTGCTTACCTGCAAGGTGAATATGGAGTGAATGGTTATTATGTTGGAGTTCCTGTTATCTTAGGAGAAAATGGAGTTGAAAAAGTTATCGAAATTGATTTGAACGAAGAAGAAAAAGCTTTGTTTGATAATTCCGTTAATGCTGTCAAAAATTTAGTTGAAGATATGAAAAGACTTGGTTACTGAGATTGTAAATTTTGATTTTAAAACAAAAAAACCGCGGCAAATGCCTCGGTTTTTTTATTTTTGGTTGATTTAATCAATTCAAGGGGATTACATTAACAACTTTTTTATTTGCCTTGGTTACAAACTGAACTTTGCCCGTAACCTTTGCAAATAAAGTATCATCACCGCCGATTCCAACATTCAGACCGGGATGAAATTTCGTTCCTCTTTGTCTGACTAATATGCTTCCAGCAGTAACAAGTTCACCACCGAAGGCCTTAACTCCCAAACGCTGGGCATTGGAATCACGACCATTTTTAGTTGAGCCTTGTCCTTTTTTATGAGCCATATTTCACCTCTAATTTATCTTTTCAATTAATAATCTCGTCAGTTGCTGACGATGTCCTCTCAATTTTTTATAATCTTTTCGTCTTTTTTTCTTGAATACAAGGATTTTATCGTCTTTTGTATGTTCTAGAACTTTTGCAATAACCGTTTTTCCTTCGATGTAAGGTTGACCAATTTGAACATTATCTTTATCAATCAGCATCAAAACATTTTTTAACTCAATATTTTTCCCCGCTTCGACATCTAATTTAGGAACATAAACTTTATCATTTTCTTTAACTTTGAACTGAAATCCTGCAATATTTATTACTGCTTCCATTATATCATCCTTTCATTAATGATTAGCAAACAAAAATAAAAATTATTGCCTGGAAAATCAATTTATAGACTTAATCTAAAAAGTATAAATCTTAGAAATAAAATTATCAATTATTTAATCGAAAACCTTTTTTATTCCATTATAGATAAAGAATATTAGAGTTAAGTTAAATTCGTTTTGTTTAAAGAGAATTCAACCAAACTTTCAATCTATTTCTCATCAATAGAAAATAAATTGAGTTGATGATTTATTGTATCCATATAATCAGTATTTGTTTGCAAAGATTTATTTATTAATAAAATTTCTCCTCTTTCTAATTCTTTTGGATTTCTTGGTATATGAAAGTTATTTTTAATTTTATCCCAATCAATGTCTCGAATAGTTACTATTCTATTTAGATATATACTTACATAACATTCATTTATCATAGTTTGCATTGTATTTTCTAACTTCTTTTTCGTCAATTCAACATATTTTTTATCTAAGTCTATACCAATATACTTTCTACCTAATTTTTTCGCCGCTATAGCAGTCGTACCCGTGCCAATAAAAGGGTCAAAAACTATGTCTCCTTCGTCGCTACTCATAAGTAATAATCTTTCGATTAAATGAACTGGTAATTGGCATGGATGTTCATCTCTTCTTGTTTTGTGTCTTATTCGATGTATATCAGTCCAAACATCAGATATAATAGGCCCCAAAGGATGCATTTGCGATTTCTTTCCACCATAGTCCTGAAGCACATATTTACAATTTCTGCATCGTTTGTGTAACATTCTAATATCATAGAATTTAAAGTTTTCTGATTTAACATAGTATAAAATCCCGTAGTGATTTGGAAGAAGTGTTTTTCCAAGTGGTGAACCTAAAGCATCCCAAGCAATCCAGTGTCTAAAGTGAGCAATTTCGTTAAGGTAAGAACCAAAGTAGATTAACCATTTAGGTATATTATGAACAAAAATAGAACCAGTGGGCTTCGTAATGCGAACCATTTCATAAAGCCATTTTTTGCACCACGATAAATACTCTTCAACTTCTTGTTTATCATAATAACTGTTGTATCTTTTCTTTAAATTAAATGGGGGATCGGCGAAACTAATATCAACACTATCGTCGGGAATTTTTTTCATTACTTCAAGCGAATCACCTTGAATGATATCGTTGATAATTGACTTAAAAAAATCTTCACTTTTCATAGAAAATATTTTCCAAAAGTTTTTCAAATTTTATTATTTCATCTCTATGAAATGTAAAAACAAAATCGTAAGCATCAACCATTCTTCTTAAGTCGCCTCTTCTAACATACCATCCAATTCCATCTACAAATCCTACAAAAATTACACTTGGAAAATTTTTCTTCAAATATTCTGCTACTATTTTTTCTGTTTTTGCTTTATCACCCATTCCAGAAGCGGTTGTTACTGAGTATGAACACTCTATTAATAATTTAGGTTTATCTTTGTTAGGAATAATAAAATCCATTGTTCTCGGAATATTTCCTGTTTTGGGTATATTAAATTTACCTTTTTCGAAAGTAAGTTCATACTTTTTAAAAATGTTTTCTATAACAATTTCTGGATTACCTTCTCTAAATGCTCTATAAGCACCTTTTGTTTTATATCTAATAAGAGTATCTATTAAGGATTCTATTGTGAAATTATATTTATTTATATCAAGTTTCTTGAACTCAAATAAAGGTAATACCTTTTTAATCACAGGAACAGTTGAGCCCTTAAAAAATAAATTGACGATACCTTCTGCAAATTTTCTATTACTTTTAATTAACGATTTAATCTTACTCAATCCCCACTCGTGAAAATTTCCTTTTTCATTGTAATCCTCTTTTGGCCAAAATTCTTTATTAACCAAAGTGTTAAGTTTTTTATTTTCAACAACTCTGATAAATGTAACCAATCTTTGCAAACTCTCTTTGGAAAAACCCGTTATTGTAAGAATAGCATCTAATCCATCTTCTATTTCAGTTATATGTTCAACTAAAGTCTTTTCTTTTAATCCTTCTCGTTCAATTCGATTTTTAAGAAGAAAAATATTTTGGGCAATTGATGAAATTTGTCCTTCATAATATTCCTCAAACTCTTCATTGTAAAAGTAAAAAGTGTTTTTGGAGATAACTAAATTAAATTTTTCATCTTGTGATGGATAATTTATTTTCATTAAACCTTCCTTAAAAACAATATATATTCTTCTTTCAAGGTATTTTGTATTCCTTTAATTGGCTTAAGAATTTTTTGGTCGAGAACAAATCCAATTTTAGATGCTAATTCTTCAACCTTTGATTCTAATCGTATTCCTCCAGTTTGAATATCATTAGAACCTATGATGATTACTGCATATTTATCTTTTTTTAAGACTCTGTGCATCTCTAACAAAACTTTATTTATATCTTCAAAGTAATTGTTAAGTTTTTCTTTTTTAGTCTTCCCTTTAAGCCCTATCATTTCATCTCTTAATTCATCTACATCATAACCTAAATATTCTAATTGTGGTTTATCATTCTCAGCATAATCAATTGCAAAAGAATATGGTGGTGAAGTTATAATTCCATCTATTGAATTATCTACAACAGGAAGATTTTTTGCATCACCGATTTCAAGTCTTACATTACCAATTTTAAGATTAAGTTCATCTCTTATTTTAATGAAAGAATTAATTTGACTTATATATCTTTTAAGCACAGAAGGAAAAAGAACATCTAAACTCTTTGTAGTTCTTCTTGCATAACCCATAGCATCTAAAAAAGCAAGTAGAGTTATTGCTTTTCCAATTTCAATTCCATTTTGAAGAGCATATTCTTTTGGTAATTTTTTATTTTTATTAAGAATTTTGAAACTATGCTCAGAGTTTGTATTTATCGATGACAATAAAGATTCTTTACCTTTCAATGTTTCATACTTCACTTTGCTCATTAAAATGCAAAATGGGCTTTTATCGATACCAATAGAATCAATTCCTAAAATGCTTGCTTCCAAGTTTAATGTCCCACTTCCACACATAGGGTCAAGAACAATATCACCTGGCATAATCTTTAAGATATTTAATAGACTCTTAATCAATTGCGGATGAAATTTCCCTCTATATGGAAAAAGACCATGCGTTGCATAACCTGTTGAAAAATTTCCTTCCTTGAAATAGATTTTAGTTGATTTTGATTTTCCCTGCCAAATAGCAGGACTATTATTTGAACATATTAAGTAATGATAAGTTAGTTGACCATTAACGCTTTTGAAGAATGCTCCTCTTTTAATAATCTCTTCAGTAGTTAAACTTTTATACTCATAAAAAGCAAATTCTAATTCAAATACTTCAGATACATTTGGCATGAGTTCAAAATTATCAGGAAATAAAAAAGAAGGTATGCTTGATAATTTTATCATTTAATAATCTTTTAAATTTTAGTAACTTCTCTAAATCAATTATCTAACTAAGTCCGTTTTTATATTTTCTTTAGTTAATATTTTGATAAAGGTCCAATGCTAATTAAACTTTATCTCTTTATTCAACTTAGCTGATTTATAAATCCCCTCAATTAATTTCATTCTTAAGGCTGCTTCATTAATTGTAGATACCCAGTTACCGAGTCCGTTTACTGCAGCAAAGAAATGTTTTAATTCATTTTCATAAGATTTCAAATAAAGACTTGGTGCTGAAGTTCGATGAGTATTTGTCAATTCCATTTGAGATGTACCAACTTGCTTAAAAATTCTAAGTGGGTTTAATAAGCCAACTCCATCAACTCCAAACAAATTAAAATAGAATAGTTCATTTTCACTACTCAAAATCCAGCTAACTTCAAAATTTACAATTTCGTCATTTTTAGTTTTAATCATTGCTACAGCTGAATCTTCTACATTTTTTGTTGTATGATAAAAATTATAAGCAGTAACAGAATAGACTTCAGGATAATTTAACATCCACATTGCAAGGTCTAGAATATTAATTGCAAGGTCCATAATTACACCACCACCTGCATAAGCCCGATTTATAAACCAAGATTGAGATGAACTCCTCGGTCTAAACCATCCTGTTCTAACTAAATAAGGTTTACCAAATTCATTAGCTTCAACCAAACTTTTTAAGAGCATTGCATCTGGTCGAAATCTAGTGTTAAAGCCAACCATTAGCTTGGCGTGATTTTTTTCTAAAACTTTTCTAAGTTCTTCTGTCTCCTTATAAGTTCGAGCGACTGGTTTTTCAACAAATAAGTTTTTACAGTAATGACTTGCAAGCTCGGCAATTTCTTTATGCGTATTTGTAGGTGTAAATATCAACACAGCATCAAATTTATTCTCTTCAAAGAATTTATGAATATCACTGTAAGTTTTTTCAATATTGTATTTTTCTTTGATGCTGTTAAGTTTTCTCTTATCAATATCACATATAGCTTGAATTACAATATTTTGCATTTTTTTAAGAATTGGAAGATGAATGATTTGAGCAACTGCTCCACAACCAATGATTCCAATGTTAAGTTCTTTTTTCATAAAAGACCTTAATTATTTTCTGAAAAATGTTTATGAAGTGAGTGTAGTTCCGCTCTAACTTTATCGGCAATTCCCTTTGGGTCAATTCCAAGCATTGCATGAAGTTCTTGCTGTGTTCCATGTTCAACGAATTGGTCTGGTAAACCAACTAATTCAATATCATTCTTTGCATCGACCTTAGCAGCAAACTCCAAAACTGCTGAGCCAAGTCCGCCAATTATCGTGTTTTCTTCAAGCACAAAAATTTTGTCAAATCGTTTGAAGATATCTAATAACAATTCTTCATCAAGTGGTTTAACAAATCTCATATTCACAACTTCACAGGATATTTCATCTTTTGATAAATTTTCAGCTGCAATGCTCGCATAATTAACCATAATACCAATTGCAAGTAGAGCAACATCAGTCCCTTTTCTTAAAATTTCACCTTTGCCAATCGGAATTTTATCAAATCCATTCTTGAGTGGAACTCCAAGTGCATTCCCTCTTGGGTATCTCAAAGCAATTGGTCCCTTACGATATTCAATTGCTGTATATAGCATATCTCGAAGTTCTGATTCATCTTTTGGAGCCATTAACACCATCCCTGGAACTAAACGCAAATAAGTTAAATCAAACGCTCCGTGATGTGTGGGACCATCCGCACCGACTAGCCCTGCTCGGTCAAGAACAAATACAACTGGTAATTTTTGAATGCCTACATCGTGAATGATTTGGTCAAAAGCTCTCTGTAAAAATGTAGAATAAATTGCGACAACTGGAATAATTCCTTCAGTTGCTAAACCTGCAGCGAAAGTAACCGCGTGTTGTTCTGCAATCCCGACATCAAAAAATCTTTCCGGAATTTTTCGTTGAAGAATATCGAGTCCAGTTCCATCTGGCATTGCTGCGGTTATTCCAACAACCTTTTCATTCATCCTTGCAATTTCAACTAAGGCTTCACCAAAGATTTTAGTGTAAGTTGGAACATTCGATTTTTTAATCGCCTTGCCAGTTATTTTATCAAATGGAGTTACACCATGCAACCTTTGAACATCTTCTTCGGCCGGTTTATAACCTTTTCCTTTTTGAGTAACCACATGGACTAAGATTGGTCCTTTCAGTTCTTTTACATGAACAAAAATTTTAATCAATTGTTGCACATTGTGACCATTGAAAGGGCCAAAATATCTAAAACCGAGTGCCTCAAACAAAGCTCCTGGAGTGATGATTGCTTTAATTCCACCTTCAACTCTTCCAATTACTTTTCGAATTCTGTCACCTATTTCATCAAACTTATGAGTTAAATCCCACACCTGAGCCTTAAAGCGATTAAATTGTGGTGATGATGTTATTTGCGTAAAATATTTTGAAATCTGCCATACATTATCTGGAGCGATTGACATATTGTTATCATTCAAAACAACAATTAAATCTCTTTTTTGAATCCCTGCATTATTCATTGCTTCGTAGACCATTCCACCTGTCATCGCACCATCACCTACAATTGCAATAACTTTAAACTTTTCTTTGAGAAAATCTCGAGCAGTTGCAATTCCAAGTGCAGCTGATATTGCAGTGCTTGCATGACCTGCACCAAATACATCATACTCACTTTCTGTTCTTTTTAGGAATCCACTTATTCCACCAAATTGACGAATTGTTTTGAGTGCTTCTCTTCTACCAGTGATAATCTTATGTGGATAAGCTTGATGTCCAGTATCCCAAACAAGTTTATCATAAGGAGCATTGAAGACATAATGTAGAGCAACTGTCAATTCAACCGAGCCTAGATTAGCTCCAAAATGTCCGCCTATCTGAGAAATAACATCAATCAAATAATTCCGAATTTCTTCACAAACGATTTTTAGTTCAGTGACAGGAATTTTTTTCAAGTCAGCAGGCGAATCGATTTTTGGGAGATATTTATATTCGCTCATCTTTCCTCTTCATCATTGTTTTCTAATTTTGTTTTTTTAATCATTCCATTGAGTTCACGCTTGAGCTGATTAACTTTCAACTCAGCTTGATTCAAAGTTTCGATTAATCTTTTTGAGATAATTACTCCTTCTTCAAAGAGTTTCAATGACTCTTCGAGAGTAATATCGCCCGATTCAAGTTTGAGTGCAATTTCTTCAAGTCTTTCGAAATCTTTTTCAAACGATGATTTTGATTTAACCATTAATTTTCACCTTTCCATCATAAAATTCTATTTCAGTTGAATATTCTTTCGAAAATAAAGTTTTTCTTGAAATCACTTTATCATTTTGTCGAACAATTGCAAAACCTTTAGATAGCGTAAGTTTTGGGTCAGACATATTAATTGTATTTGATAGTTTAGTCAGAATTTGTTTTTTGTCATTTAAAAATTTTTGAATTGATTGATTAAATCTAAATATAGCAAAATCAAATTTCTGTTGATTATTATTTAAGAGCGATTCAGGCAAAACAAATGAATAACTTCTTAATTGATGAATCAAATTCTCTTTTCTTCTCTTCAAGAAATCTATAATCAGTTTATAGAGAGAGTCATCATATTTACTTAATTGTTCTATTAGTTGCTCAATCCTTGGAGTAACAATCTCAGCGGCAGCAGTAGGAGTTGCTGCTCTCAAATCAGCGACAAAATCTGCAATTGTGAAATCAACTTCATGTCCAATTCCAGTAACAATTGGAATTTTGGACCTGAAAATTGCTCTAGCGGTTACTTCTTCATTAAAAGCCCATAAGTCTTCGAGAGAACCACCACCACGACAAAGAATAATTACATCAACTTCACCATATTCATTCATCAAATCTAAAGCATTAGAAATCTCTTGAGAAGCTCCTTCACCTTGTACAGAAGTATGAGCTAAAACAATTTCAACAACAGGAAATCTTCTTCTAATCACCGCAAGAACATCTCTCAAAGCTGCACTATCTATACTTGTAACAATACCAATACTAGAAGGTATTTTCGGAATTGGTTTTTTAAATCTCTCATCGAACAAACCTTCAGCGGCTAATTTTCTTTTTAAGGCTTCAAATGCAATTTGCAACTCACCAACTCCGAGCGGTTTCATAGTCGATATTTCTATTTGATAACTTCCTCTCGGTTCATATACATTAATTCGACCAGTGACAATCACTTTCATTCCGTCCTGTGGAGTAAAAAAGACAAAAGCATTTAATCCACGCCACATTACACAACTAATCTGAGAGTTTTCATCTTTGAGTGTAAAATACCAGTGACCAGATTGATATGCTTTGAAATTTGAAATTTCCCCCACAACAGTAATGTTATCAAAAGTTGATTCTAAATGAATCTTTATTTCTCGATTTATTTCTGAAACTGAATAGATTTTAGTTTTATCAACCATCTAAAATTTGCTTTTTGTAAAATCAAGTTACGAAAAATGATTTTGTTAAGAAAACATTAAAAACTCTTTGAGAAAAATTAAAATCTAACACTCACACCAATGGTAGGAAAGATTGGCAGTTGATAAGTTTCTCTTTTCTTTAAATTCAAATTTTCATCAATGAAATAATCATAACCAATAACATTCTTTCGATTGTAAACATTAATCACATCTAAATAGAATAACCAGTCCAATTTCCAGAAGTTTGCATAGTAAGATAATCTTAAATCTAATCTATGATAATCAGGTCGCCTTGCATTATAAAAGCTCGGGTCAATACCATAATCAATGTTGAACAAAACTTCTTTAGGTGCATTAGGATTGAAATTGAACTTTGTAGCAATTTCAGGTGTCTCTGGTGAGCCATCACCATCCAAATCTTTAAGTAGAATTCTTGGCTTAATACCAAGTGGTTCTGTATATGGTAAGCCACTTGAGTAATTCCATCTCAATCCAAGTTCAATACTTTCTGAAAATTTATAATTCATAACAAAGTTAAAATTATGCCTTCGCTCAAATCTAAATGGAATCGTTTTTCCCATTTCCTCCCTGGTCGAATAAGATAATGAATACGAAATCCATCCGTCAATTTTTTCTTTAATCCCTTTATTAACCTTTGCAACAAAAATTTCCCATCCATAAGATTTACCTTTCGAATTATTTACAGGAATTGCCGTTGCTGAATCAGATTGAATTGCGATTGGTTGTGTCCACGATGTTAAATATCTTGGATTAGAACCAGGAATTTGTTGAGTTACGAATTGAGTGCCTTTGACTTTTAGTGGAACAATTAAATTATTGAAATCTTTCAAATAAACTTCTGTTTTAAATTGCCATTGTGAAGTTAAAAATCTCTCAAAACTTAAAATGTAGTGTGTTGCTTTTTCTGCATTAAGGTAGTCTGTGTATTTTCTAGAAAAATCAAAAAGAACATTTTGGTCTCTCAATTTTTCATAACCAGGCGATTGATAAAAATGACCATAGAAAGCTCGTAAAGTAGTTATATCATCAATTGGTAGAGATAATCCAATTCGTGGTGATATGTAATATTTTCTCAAAATGTCATAATAATCAAACCTTAGTCCTGGAGAAAGAAAAATTTTATCTGAAGAAAAGATTGGCAAATTTGATTGAACATAAGTCCTAAAACGCCAGTAATTAAGATTGGACTTAAACTTTTCAAGTATACTTCTAAAATTCGCAAATGAATTGAGAATAGCTTTGAGTTGCGGGTCAAGCTGTAGGTCGAATTTTATATCTGTCGTCATCACATCCAAACCTGCACCAAATTCTAAATTACTTTTACCAAAATAAATAAAGAGTCTATCTTCAATTGAATATTTTCTGAAATCAAACAGAGAATTAAAAGAAAAGTTCAACAAGAAAGGATATAAAGTATCGCTTATTCCACCACGAAAATCTTCACGATTAAGAGTTGGGTCCAAAAATTTTGAATCAAAATCTGTTTCACCTTTGTTGTTATAAAAGGACAAGATAAGCCTGTTACTAAAACTTTCTGACGCATATTGATAAGAAATTGCATAGATATTATTAAAAGATTGGTCATTAATTCCAAGACTATCAGGAGAAACTCGCTTCCCGTTTGTAATTAACGATACTCCATCTCTCGAATGAACAGCAGTAAACGAAATTCTATGTCCTGCCAACGGAAATATTGAAGTCTTAAATTGAAAATCATAAAAATTAGGGAAAGAGAAATCTCCCTTAATTAAGCCTGCTCGTTTTACAAATGGTTCGAGTAGTAAATCATAATAAGTTCTTCTCGAATTAAAAATCCAGCTACCATTTATGCCAAATGGATTTTTGCCTTCAAGAACAACATTAGCATTTGTTAAATTGACATTCACATTTCCGGAGAAAAATTTGTTTCGAATTCCGTCTCGATTAGTCACTTCAAGAACAGCTGAAAGCCTATCTCCATAACGAGCTGGAAAACCACCAGTAATTAAATTTATATCTTCAACAGTTTCTGGATTAAACATACTTATTGCACCATACAATCGATAAGGATTGAAAACTTCTACATCATCGAAAACTATTAGATTTTGGTCAGGACCGCTTCCACGAATGATTAACTGCGAAGAAAAATCATTTATGGACGAGACACCCGGTAAAGCTTGAAGTGTTCGTAAGATATCTTCACCAGCGCCAGGCAACATTTTAGCGGATTTAGGTTCAACACTAATTAAACTTGTTCGTGTATCTTCCTGTGATTGAATTTTTGAAGCACTAACAATTACAGATTGTATCTCAACCGCAACTTGTTTAAGGATAATTTTTATTTCAACTACTTTCGATTGAAGAAGATTCACTTCAATTACTTTTGTCTCATAACCGATTGCACTTGCTTGTAGTTTGTATTTTGCGGAAGGAATATCTTTAAGAATAAATTGACCATCCAAATCCGAGCTAGTTCCATATTTTGTTCCAAGTAAAATTAAATTCACATTAGGAATCGGTGAGCCATCTTCACTAGATACTCTTCCCTTAATTTCTCCGGCAAATGCTAAGTTATTACAAACCAATAAGGCAATTAAGATTATAATATTTTTCATTTTCATTTTCATTCCAACTTTTCTACACAAACAAATTAAACTCAAAAAAAATTTGAAAAAATTTGACTTATTAACTATTGAAGTTTATTTTTGCTCCAACTTAAAACAAAATAACCTTTAATTCTATCCAGCGAGATAGAAAAGGAAATTAAATGAAGAAAGAAAATAACTTATCAATAACAAAAATAAAGGACCCGATTGGCTGAATAAGTCAATCGGGATTTTTTTTATATGAAAGTAAAAGCAAAAATTTTAGATGAAGTCGCAATACAGCGAACAATTACGCGCCTTGCCCACGAAATTCTAGAGAGAAACAAAGGCGCCGAAAATATTGCCTTGGTCGGTATTCAAACTCGTGGAGAATTTCTTGCAAATCGCATTAAAAACAAATTGCTTGAAATTGAAGGAGTTGATGTCCCAAGCGGTGTTCTAAATATCACTCTTTATCGTGATGATGTTCGCGTAAAATTAAAACAACCTGAAGTCAAAGCAACAAATATTCTATTCGACATAAATGATAAAGACATAATTCTTATTGATGATGTACTTTATACTGGTAGAACTGTCCGTTCAGCAATGGATGCTTTGACAGACCTTGGTCGTTATTCATCAATTCAATTGTTAGTCTTAATAGATAGAGGGCATCGCGAGCTTCCAATTAAAGCAGATTTTGTTGGCAAAAATGTCCCGACTTCAATTGATGAGGAAGTAAGAGTTAAGTTAAAGGAAGTTGACGGTGAAGATGCCGTCTACTTAATTCAAATTGAAAAATAAAAGGAGTGTTTAATGTTAAGCTCAAGGCATTTACTTGGTCTGTATGGTGTACCAAAAAAGGATATTGAACTAATTCTGGATACAGCAAAAACATTTCGAGAAATTATTGAAAGACCAATTAAAAAAGTCCCAACTCTGCAAGGAAAAACTGTCGTAAATCTTTTCTTTGAAAGTTCAACTCGAACAAGAATTTCATTTGAACTGGCAGAAAAAAGATTATCAGCAGATGTTTTGAATTTTTCTGCATCAACCAGTTCGCTTACTAAAGGCGAAACTCTGAAAGACACAGTCCGAAATATCGAAGCTATGAAAATTGATATGGTTGTAATTAGACACTCTGCTGCTGGTTCTCCACACTATTTAACTCAACTAATTGCTGCAAATGTGATTAATGCTGGTGATGGAACACACGAACATCCAACTCAAGCATTGTTGGATATGTATACAATCAAAGAGAAAATGGGGAAAATAGCGGGATTAAATGTTTGCATTGTAGGTGATATTTCCCATAGTAGAGTTGCAATGTCAAACATCTTCGGTCTCTTAACTATGGGAGCTAATGTTGCTGTTTGTGGACCAAAGACAATGATTCCACGAGATTTGGAAAAATTAGGAGTCGCCATCTTCACCAAAATTGATGATGCAATAAAATTTGCTGATGTATTAAACATTCTAAGAATTCAACTTGAAAGAGGTGCCGCTTCCAACTTCCCTTCTTTAAGAGAATATCATCGACTTTTTGGAATAACAAAAGAAAGATTGATGAAACACAATAAAGATATTTTAATAATGCATCCTGGTCCTATTAATCGTGGTGTTGAATTATCATCAGATGTTGCTGATGGTTCAAACTCGGTCATTTTAGAGCAAGTAACAAATGGTGTTGCTGTTCGGATGGCAGTCCTCTATTTGATTGGAACAAGAACTGAAGAAAATTAAATCAAAGGAATTAAAATGAAAATACTTATTAAGAATGCTTTCCTAGTCGACCCACAGGTTAATTTAAATACTCAAGGTGATTTATTAATTGAAGACGGAAAAATTTCAAAAATCGATTCAACAATAAAAGAAAATGTAGACGAAGTTTTTGATTTCAAAAATTGTGTGATTGTTCCCGGACTTGCCGATGTGCATGTGCATTTGAGAGAACCAGGGCGAGAAGATGAAGAGACGGTTCAAACGGGAATTGAAGCAGGAATGAGTGGTGGATTTACAGCATTATGTTGTATGCCAAATACAGAACCAGCAATTGATTGTGCGGAAGTTGTAACTTTCGTTAAAGATAGAGCAGCCAATTCGCTCGTTGATGTTTATCCAATTGGTGCTGTTACAAAAAAGAGAGAGGGAAAAGAACTTGCTTTGCTGGGCGAAATGTATGAAGCTGGAGTTGTTGCTTTTTCCGATGATGGCGAGCCTGTCTCATCATCAAAAATTATGAAATATGCTCTTGAATATTCTTCAATGTTTGATTTACCAATTATCGAACATTGTGAAGATAAATCATTAACTGAAAATGGTGTAATGAATGAAAGTGTAAACTCAACAAAATTTGGTTTGCCACCTCATCCAGCACTCGCCGAAGTCATAATTGCATTAAGAGATATTGCAATCTTAAGATACACTGGAGGCAAACTTCATCTAGCTCACATCAGTTCAAAAGAAACTGTTGAAGTTTTGAGACAAGCAAAAAAAGAAGGATTGAACATTACCGGTGAAGTTACTCCTCATCATTTCACACTCACAGACGATGCGGTAGCTGGTTATGATACAAATACAAAGGTCAATCCCCCACTTAGAACTAATTCAGATGTAGATGCATTAATTTCAGCCTTAAAGGATGGAACAATTGATGTAATTGCAAGTGACCACGCACCGCATTCAATTGAAGAAAAAGAATGGGAATATATCTACGCACCATTTGGAATGATTGGACTTGAAACTTCCATTGGACTTACTTTAACAAAACTCTACCAAGATAGGATTTTATCTCTGGAAGAAATAATATTTAAAATGTCCATCAATCCGAGAAGAATATTCAAACTCAAAGAAGCAATATTAAAAACGGGCGCATTGGCAAATCTCACAATTTTAAATTTAGATAAAGAATGGATTGTTGATAAATTTTCATTCAAATCGAAGAGCATCAATACACCTTTTCACGGATGGAAATTGAAGGGAAAATCAGTCGGTGTCCTAAATAATTCTAAATTTTTCTTTGATGATAAATTGATAGACTTGGTATAAAAATTTGCAATTGAATTAAGGTTAATTTTAAGTTGAAAAAACATAAAAATAATATTGCATTAGTCCTTGGTAGTGGTGGGGCAAGGGGCTTAGCTCATATTGGTGTAATTAAGGCTCTTACAAAATTTAAAATTCCAATTGACCTCGTAATTGGAACAAGTATGGGGGCATTTGTTGGTGGATTTTTTTGTAAAGGATATTCACCAGTAGAGATGATTAAAATTGCATTAAGTGTCGATAAAATTTTCACATTAAAAATGTTAGTCCCCTCTTTCCCTAAATTTGGAATTATTGACCCCGAAAAAATTAAAGTCTTCCTAAAGCAATATCTTGATGATATAAAAATTGAAGAACTCAAAATACCATTCTTTGCAGTCTCAACCGATTTAATTTCTGGAGGAGAAATAATTTTTAATTCTGATTCACTTGTAGATGCAATTGTATCTTCAATTGCAGTACCTGGTTTAATCAAGCCTCATTTCTATCAGAAAAGATATTTTGTTGATGGTGGTCTAGTTAATCCCCTTCCTGTGAGCGTTGCTTATAAATTAAAAGCTAAATACATCATTGCAGTTAATGTAACAAAGTCACCAATCAAGATTAAGCTAAACTATATTAAAGGTAATGACCGGATTGACTTATTAATAAAAAAACTAAAACAAAGTGAATTCATCAATAAGATTTCTGATATTTTGCCTGATAAAATCCTATCAAATTTTTTGGAAGAAAGACAAAGAGTTTCTGAACCAGAATATCCGAGTATGATTCAAACTTTGCTTCAAAGTTTTTCAATAATGGAAAATCAACTTGTGAATTTATATTTAAGATATTTTCCACCACACATTTTGATTAATCCACCAATCCAAAACTTCAATATGCTAGAGTTCTATCGTGCAAAAGAATTGATTGAATTAGGTGAAAAAAGTACTTATTCCAAAATCCCGCAAATCAAAAGAGAATTAAAGAAACTTCAAGTGACATAACTTATTAATTCATCATATTGGCAAGATTAAAAATTATTTAAAGGAAGTTTTAATGAAAAAAAGAAGAGAGGGAGGTAATCTTTTTATTGGGGGGTTAAGGCTATATTGGGCAAGTTTTAGGTGGGCTTCCTCCCTCTCTCTTATTCATTTAAGGGCTCAACTCAATAATAGTTTTTATCAACTTATTTTCAAAAACCCTCTACAGATTCAATTACAAATTATTTGTAATTTTATTCTGTCGAACAAATTTTTGGAGAACTAATGTCTATTCAAACTTATATCGAATTATTTTTAAAAGCAAGTAAGACCATACAAGATTATAGGAATTCTTTTCCAAATTATAACCCATTTATAAAGTTTCAACTAAACAAAAAACAAGAAAAAATTTTAATGAAACTTTGTAAAAGACTTTTCAATACTTATCCAACATTTCATCCAAACTACATCGGACAGATGATAAAGCCACCTATTGATTTAGCAGGTTTAAGTTATTCAATCGCTCTATTTTATAATTCTAACAATCACGCTCTTGATGGTGGACCCGAAACAAGTTATCTAGAGAAAGAAGCAATTGAACAATTAGCCAAAATGATTGGTTACAAAAAATATTTAGGTCACCTTACTTCAGGTGGAACAGTAGCAAATCTTGAAGGGCTTTGGATTTCAAAACTTTTGTCGCAGAATAAAAAATTCGCAATTTGTGAGAATGCTCACTATAATAATATAAGGCTCTCTCAAGTTCTTGATTTTAAATACAAGCTTATCCCAATGGATGATAAAGGGAAAATGGATTTGAATTACTTGCAAGATTCACTAACAAAAGAAAAAATAGGAACTGTAATTGCAACATTAGGAACAACTGGTTTTGGTGCTCTTGATGATATTTATGAAATTTTGAAGCTCAAAAAAGAATTTAATTTTAGATTGCATATTGATGCAGCTTATGGTGGATATTTCAAAATTCTTGCAAACAATAACTCAAATTTAATTGACAAAAAAATTTTTAATTCAATTAATAAATCAGAAAGTATTGTAATCGACCCACACAAACACGGACTTCAACCATACGGATGTGGATGCATTATTTTCAGTGACCCATCAGTTGGAAAATTTTATAAACACGATTCGCCATTTACTTATTTTACTTCTAAGGAATTACACCTTGGTGAAATAACTCTTGAATGTTCAAGACCCGGTGCATCAGCTGCAAGTTTATGGGCAACACTTCAAGCTTTCCCTTTGGATGGCAAAAAAGGAATGTATGAAATTTTAAAGCTCACACGAATGGCCGCCTTAAAGTTTTTTGAACTCCTTAACAAAAGCGAATTTTTCTCACCTGTCCTTCAACCAGAACTTGATATTATCAATTATTTTCCAAAAGCTAAGTCAACATTAGAGATAAGCAAGTTAAGCGAAATTTTATTTAATAAATGGATGCACAATAAAGATTATCCAATTTATGTTTCAAAGTATCGAATAAAATCGGACTTCTTCAAAAAACTATTCCCTGAAATAAAGCAAAATTCAAGTGAAGTTATAGTTTTAAGGTCGGTCTTAATGAAACCTGAACATTATTTTTATATTTCAGAAATTTTTAATGAAATGGAAAAAAGTTGCAAGGAGATTTTTAATTAATAAAAATTTAGCCAGTTTTAATTGTCATTGCGAACGCAGTGAATCCATATTGTTACATTTTTAATTGTCATTGCGAACGCAGTGAAGCAATCCTTCCACATCTCAACCGTCATTGCGAACGCAGTGAAGCAATTCTTCCACATCTCAACAGTCATTGCGAACGCAGTGAATCCATATTGTTACATTTTTAATTGTCATTGCGAACGCAGTGAAGCAATTCATCCACATCTCAACAGTCATTGCGAACGCAGTGAAGCAATCCCTCCACATCTCAACAGTCATTGCGAACGCAGTGAAGCAATCCTTCCACATCTCAACAGTCATTGCGAACGCAGTGAAGCAATCCAACTCATAATGTTAGATTTTTAGATTTTTAGATTTCTAGATTTTATGATTTGATTGT
>Ga0209809_1001172_pt1 | contig 22008 bp, 28 predicted proteins | sample YNPMSTMetaG_FD_186172 | JGI IMG/M metagenome (GOLD analysis project Ga0209809, IMG submission 186172) | Anoxygenic and chlorotrophic microbial mat microbial communities from Yellowstone National Park, USA - YNP MS-T MetaG (SPAdes) (version 2) ...
GTCCTCCTCAACCCGCAGGGACTTGAAGGCGATGTAACTCGCCAGGGGTGCGCTACTCATGGTGGTCAATCACCCCCAACTCCATCGCCTCGTGGTACTCGAGGACTTCGGCCAGCACGTCTCTGGGGCGCTTACCGCAGCGCCTTCCGCTTTGAGCGAGACCGATACTCTCATCGAACACCACCCACTTGTCGAAGACCTTGGCCACGCCGAGCCTTGGGGCGTGGTGGGCCAGCACGCGCCGGACTTTCTCAGCCGTCCACGGCGGTCGCTGGGTGAACGCCCTGGCCCAGGCCAGGATTCCCTCGACCTGGGGGTAGCCGGCCTGGTGGCTGGCGAGCACCAGGCGGGCGGCTTCGCGCATGGGGGCCGCCTTGCCGATCACGATGGCGCAGGTGGTGCGCCAGCCGTGGGTGCCGAGCTCGGTCTCGGTGTCCGGGTCGGGGCTGGGCGCGACCAGGAACAGGCAACAACCCTTGAACAGGTACTTTTTAGCTTCCCTGTAGGTTGCGCCGTATATGCCTCCCTTCCCCTCGAGCGAGGGGGCGCGCAGGGCGTAGGTCATCCTGCCGAGTGCTGGGACGTAGGCTATGTCCCAGCGCGTACCTTCTACCGGGGAATATAGCCCGTCCTCCTCAACCTGCAGGGCCTTGAAGGCGATGTAGCTCACCATCACCGCGTCTTCCTCCTGTCCGGCTTTGCCGGGACGGGGACGGGGACGGGGGCGGGGGCTGGGGCAGTGACGGGCGTTTTATTTGGCAGCGCGATGGGGATTGGGCGCGGGGCGCCCTTGACGCGCCTGATCACTTTTCCTATCTCCATGGCGACCTCCTTTTGTATTTATTATACCACAAGCTCACTCATATTCCACCTCCCACTGGCCGTTGCCTTGTTCCGGGTCGGGCAGCGGGGGGGTGGTGGGTGGCGGGGGTGGAAGTGGTATCTGGGTGAGCTCGGGCTGGCCTCGTTCGGCGCGCGCGGCGAGCAGGCGGTGGGTCTCGCCGATGTGGGCGCGCAGTTGTTCGATCATGGCGGCCTGCTGGCGGGCGATGAGGACGAGGGCGGAGAGGGCGATGACGGCGATCAGCAGGCTGCCGGCGAGCAGGCCGACCAGGAGGCTGCGGGTTTCGGCGGCCAGGCTGAGGATGGTCTGCCAGGCGATCCAGCCGACGAGGATCATGCTGGCGATGATGACGAGCGTCCAGTTCACGCGGCGCATAGTTGTTCCCTCAGGCGTTTGACGGTGGTGGTGGCGGCCCCGCCGGTGTAGCCGAAGAGGGCGAGTTCGAGCTTACGGTTTGACGCGGTGGGGTCTTCGGCGAGCAGGGCGCGCATTTTCTCGACGAGCTCCAGTTCGATCGGCGGGGGTTGGAGGGGGATTTCCGCCGGTTTTGGAGGTGGTGGAGGCGGGGGTGGGGATGGGGCTCGGCGGAGGCTGGCGATGGCGTCTGGGCGGCTGAGGGCGACTTGGAGGCGGCGTGGGCCGGCGTCGTCGATGAGGAGGAAGTCGCCGTAGCCGAGCAGGCGGTGGGCGTCGCAGCCTTCGCGGCCTGTGGCGAGGGCGCTGGCCTGGGCGGAGTCCACGCGCCCGACCAGTCGGGCGGGCATGTTGGCGCGGATGAAGGGGCTGCCGAGGGTCTCGCGGCTGGCGTATTGTGTGGCGAGGATGGCGTGGACGTTGACCAGGCGTCCGAGCTGGGTGATGGTTTCGAGGGCGCGGCGGGCGCGTTCGGCGGCCTCGCGGCTGGCGCCGAAGAGGCTGGCCATTTCGTCCACCACGACGAGCAGGCGGGGGCTGGGGTTTGTGCGTCCGGCGTTGCGGCGGCGGACGATTTCGGCGGCCCATTCCAGGGTGCGGATGGCGGCGTCGAGGTCGGCGCGGGCGATGGGCAGGGCGAGGTGGGCGGAGTTGTCCCAGGCCGGGTGGATGCGGTTGCCGGCGGGGTCGATCAGGGCGAAGCTGACCTGGCTGGGTCGGTTCTGGCGGGCGAGCTGGTAGAGGATGGTGTGGATGGCCTCGGTCTTGCCCCCGCCGGTGGCGGCGACGATCAGCAGGTGTGGGTGGGCGGGCGTGGCGAAGTCGATGATGGCGTCGCCGCGGTTGCTGATGAGTCGTCCGATGGCGATGCGTGCGCCGCTGAGCTTGGGGGCGCCGGCGCCGGCGATCAGGCGTTGGCGGCGCGGGGCGGGGAGCTGGGCGAAGACCATGCCGGTGGCCGGGTCTTGGGTGATCGTGACCGGGGCGTAGGCGAGCCTGGAGAGGTCGTCCTGCCGGCTTTTCAGCTCGCGCAGGGTGGTGCGCGGGTTGAAGGCGAGGGCGAAGCAGGCGACGCTGCCGACCTGCCAGGCGGCGGTGATGTGCAGGTCTCGGAAGCCTGCGGCGTGGGCGGCCCAGCGCAGGCGTTCGGCGAGGGCGTTGAGTTCACTCGTCATCTCGCTTGTCCTCCACGATTTGCACGATGGTGGTTTTGCGCCGGCTGATGGCGCGGGCGAGGGCGAACAGGCCGTCGATCAGCGGGCCGGCGATGGCGAGGATGAAGAGGGCGGCGGCGACGGCGAGGGGCAACAGGTCGGCGATCTGCCAGGTGCGGGCGAGGCGGGCCTGGCGGTCGGCTTCGGCCTGTCGGCTGATCTCGGCTTCGGCGGCCTCGCGGGTGGCTTGTGCGGCGGCGGCTTGCTGGGTGGCTTGGGCGGCGATGGCGAGCTGGGTGGCTTGGGCTTCGGCGGCCAGGCGGGTGGCCTGGGCCTGAGCCGTCTGCGCCTCGTCGGTGGCGCGTGCTTCGGCGGTGAGGCGGGCGGCGGCGCGGGTGGCGAGGGCGTCGGCGGCTTGTTGGGTGGCTTGGGCGGCGATGGCGAGTTGGGTGGCTTGGGCGGCGATGGCGAGCTGGGTGGCTTGGGCCTGGATGGCCTCGGCGGTGGCGGTGGCGCGCAGGCGCGCTTGTTCAGCCTGTGCGGTGAGGGCGATGGCGGCGCGGGTGGCGGCGGCGCGCTCGGCCTCGACGCGCTCGGCCTCGCGGACGACGGCGGTGAGCTGGGCGCTGAGTGCGGCGGCGGTGAGGCGGAGGGCGGTGGGGTCTGGGGCTTGGGCGCGCGCGGCGATGGCGACCATCGCGCTGATGGCAGCCAGGCTGACGATGGCGATTGTCAGGGCGCGCGCGGGCATGGTTTACGGGGATCGGATCAGCCTGAGGATGGCGAGGTTGGCGATGGCGGCGCGCGCGAGGGCGCTGGCCTCCGGCTCTTCGGGGTGGTTGGCGAGGGCGTCGGCGAGCTGGCGGGCGGCGGCTTCGACCTCGCCGGGCTGGGTGGCGGTGAGGGCGCGGACGGCGAGGGTGATGCGCTGGGGGTAGGCGCTGTCGTTGGCCAGGCGCAGCAGCTTGAGCAGCCACATCAGCTCATCGGCGCGGGCGCTTAGGCTGCGCAGGATGCTCACGGCGTCCGTCTGGTGGTTTTCTGCGGCTTGGGTGAGCGCGACGTGGTCGGCTTCGCGGATGCGGATTTGCTTTGGCCTCACGGCGCGCGATTATATCACCTGTCACGCTCTTGTGCAAATGTCAGCACGGTTGGAAGTGCAGCAGGTATTCGTATGTCGTCCCCATGGTGATGTAATTGCTGGGATAGCCGAAGATGCCTATCCTGTTCACGACGTTCGCTCTATCCCAGATGATGATGTTCTTCAGCTCGTAGCCGCGCGCGCTCAGCGCCGCGATCAGCGTGGCATGGAGCACGATCCGTCGCCCCTCCCACCACATATCCGCCACGTTGACGACGCAGTGGCCGTTGGGCTTCAGCAGCGGCAGCAGGGCGGCGAACAGGTCGCCGATTGCCCCGGCGTATTCCTCCGGCGTCAGCGTGCCGAGGTCTCGCGGGTCTTGCGAGTACTGCTCCACTTTTCCGAGCTGTTCGTTTTTCCGCTCCCTTCTTGATTTATTACGTCTAGCCCGGTTGAGCAGGTTGGCATAGGGGGGCGAGGTCCAGATCAAGCTCACCGTGTGTGGGTATAGGTACAGCGGGATGTTCCGCGCGTCGTCGTGGACGGCGACCTGCTGGGCGAACAGCCCGTTGCGCACCAGCCGGCTGGCGCACAGGTCGATGTATTTCTCCTGGAGGTCGAAGCCCACGGCGTTCCGCCCCAGGTCTTGCGCCGCCACGAGCGTGGTGCCGCTGCCGACGAAGGGGTCGAGCACCAGTTCGCCCTCGTGGGTGAACAGCGCGATCACGCGCTTGGCGAGCGCGATGGGGAACGCGGCGGGGTGGAGGGCCTTGTCGCGGATGTCCCTGCCCTCGTAGGCGACCCGCCAGACGCCCACCTGATGTTGCAGCCACTCTTTTGGTGACAGGCAGTTTAGGTGGTTTGGCGGGCAGCCGCAGGTTCGCGTGTGGCCGATGGGCAGCTTAGCCCGGTAGTACGGGCTGTCCTGCTTGACGGCGATGGGGAGCATCGTTCATGCCCGGTGCTGGGCATATAAAAAGCCCCGGTTGACCGGGGCGATGATCTCCTGGGCGCGTTTTGGATACTCACTGTTCCGTTATTGCTGTTAGCGCCCAACGTCTTCATCATACCACAATCTCCGTGTTTGTCAAGCCCAGCGCCTGGGCGACCGGTGCGTAGCGCGCGTCCAGCAGCGTGCGCAGCATCGCCTCGCGCGGGGTGATCGTCCGGTTCTCCAGCGCGGCCTGGAAGGCCGACGGGCTGAAGCCGCTGACCAGCGCCACCCCTGGCTCGTTCGCCGTCGCAGGCGTCTGAAGCCCGCGGCTGGCGACGTTCCAGAACACCAACGTCGGCATCGGGTAGCCGGCCTTGGCGTATTGCTCCCGCACCGCCGCCAGGTTGGTCGTGCCCGGGCCCGCCTCGTCGAACTCCATGTCCGACACTACCCACACGGCGGCGGGCATCTGCTCCGGCAGGACGCCGTTCTCCTGGGCCAGGCTGAGGATGAGCCTGAAGACAGCCTGGAAGTCGGTGTTGTAACCGACCCGGAGGGTCATCCGCCGCCTGGCCTCGCCCAGTGGCAGGTCTGGGGGGATCGCGATGACCGACGGGCGGTCGGTGAAGGTGATCGCCATGCCCGCCCACGGGCCCTTGTTGCGCTGGGCGTAGTAGATCGCCAGCGCGATCGACACGTCTATTGGCCGGGCGCGCGAGCCGGGCAGGTTGCAATCGCGCATCGACCCCGAGACGTCGGCGACGACCAGCCCCACCCTGCCCTGGGTGTAGTCTGGCAGGGCGTCCCACAGGGCCTGGATGGACGGGTCGTCGTCGTCCTCCACGGCGCGGACGAGCTCGTATGGATAGAGCGTCCCAGCGTTGATCTTCGCCTCGCCCCGCTGGACGGCGGCGAGGAAGGCGCGGTAGCGCTCGGCGTCGTGGCGCCTGAAGGCGCGCCGGTAGATCATGGCGGCGCGCGAGGGCACGCGCGGGTAGTCGATCTCGCCCCAGCGCCCTGCCGACATGTCGCGCTCGACGACGCGCAGGCGCGCGCGCAGGGTGCTGAGGGTGCGGCGGTAGTCCTCCTCGCGCATGCCGAGCGCCTTGCGCCAGGCGTGGGCCAGGGCGCGGGTTTGCGCCGAGCTCGTCTTCAGGCTCGGCATCCACTTGGCCAGCAGCGACGGGTGCGCGCTGGCGCAATCGGCGCGCAGTTGCTCGGCGACCAGGGCGCGCACGGTTGGGTGCGCGCTGAAGGCGAGCAGGTCGTCCCAGCGCCCGTACTCCGGGACGAACTGGGCGATCAGCTCAAACGCCTGCGGGTCGTGCTCGGCCAGCCAGGCCAGGCAGGCGCGGAAGCTGTCGCGCTCGCCCTTCCCGCCGCGCACGTCGCGCAGGTTGAACAGGGCGAGGATGGCGAGCGCGGGCTGCTCGGCGTAGGCGCGCTCGAACAGCGCGCGCACCTCTTCGACGCGCCCGCGCTTGGCAGGTGCGTGGTAGTAGAAGTCGAGCACGGGGTCGAGCGTCGAGCGGAAGGTCAGCGCCCCGTTCTCGGTGTACGTCGTGTTCATTAATAGTTCCTTCAACATATCGCCCTCCTTGTACTAATTATACCACAGCGGGGGCTACCCCTTGCGGAGCGGCGCGCCGGCGGCCCTGCTTGTTCTGCGCGCCGGCGCGCGATGCGCTAGCGCCCACCTGGTCGTTGCGCCGAGCGGCAGGTGCGCGACGCGGTTGGGCGCGGCCTATGCCCTCCGCCCGTTCACATACCGCACCCACTGCACGACCATCACCCGGACGATCTCCTTTCGCTCCGGCCACACCTCGCAGGCCGGGCAACCCAGGTGGTAGGCCAGTTGCATCGCGGCCTGGGCGAGCGCCTCGTCCGTGCTGTTGACCACGACCAACGGTCTGAACAGCAATTCGCGGCTTGGCATCTCCGCGAGCGTCCCGTCGCGTCGCACGAGGAGGTAGGCGTCGGTGGGGACATCTCGAGTGCGGGTGATGGCGATGGCATTGCACCGCCCCCACACCGATGCACACATCACCACCTTGCGGATAAAATCCCTGTCGTAAGGGATGAAGACCTCCCCTGGGCTACCGCCGTCCTCCCACCATAGCAAATCATCCATTTTCATCCTCCTCTTCCCGTCCTGGGCTGGTGGTCTCTTCGTCGTCCGGCCCGCAGCTCTCCGCGACCAGCTTGCGCCAGGCCTCGGTTTGCTTAATTGGTGGTAGTGGTTCTTGTTCGGCCATAGTTTCCTCCTCCGGAGCTAATCGCCCCGCGCCTGCCGCCGAGTTACCTCAACGGCAGGGGCAGGCGACTAGGCAACATCGCTACTCAGTGGGGTCGTGCTCCACCAGCTCCTCCGGGAGCTCATAGTCGTTGAGTATCAGCCAAGCCGCCGCTTGCTGCGGTGACACAAAGCGGGCCGTTGGGCGAGTGCCTTGCCAGGCTGATCGCTCGACGATGTAGTAGCGGCCACGCCGCGAGCGGTAGAGCGTCTCCCACTCCCACTCGCTACCGGTTGACCGGTAGATCCAGTTCCGGCCATCCCAATCCCTCGCCGGCTCCCAGACCCGGGTAGCGCGGCTGGTGTCCACCACCACGTAGCTCTCGAGCGGGCCATGCTCATCGTGTACTTTTATCTTCATCGTCCTTCTCCTTGGCGTCGATAATTGCCAGGGCCTCCCTCACCGCTCGCTCTGCAGCCCAGCGCGGGACGCGGTACTGCAGTGAGATCAGGCTTCCTATGACCGAGTTGTTCACCTGCGCCCCCTTGCGGGCGTCAGCAATGATGCGCTCGGGCGCCTGCCTGAGCATTCTCAGTGCGATCTGTGTCACTCTGTCCATGGCTGTCCTCCTCTGTATTTACTATACCACAACCGTTGCGGTTTGTCAACAAGCCCGCGCGGCGGCCAACCTGCGCAGGGTGGTCGCGGCGCTCGACCATCCCTCATCGCTGTAGCCCAGCGCGGCCTGCGCCCTCTGCGGGTCGGCGCGGTAGATCGCCAGCGCCGCCGTCCAGCGTATATCCTGGTAGTGCACGCGCGGCCTGATCCCCGCCCGATCCGACACCTCATACACGTCGGTGCGGATGGTGTACTGCACGGCGTCGATCAGCGTGGTCGTCTTGTGATGGCGGGTGGGCAGGTAGGCGTCGAGCGCCTGCGCGGTTTCCTCGCTGATCGGGATGGTTCGCCGGCGGAACGGCTCTTCGGCGTTGATGCGCAGCGCGGGCGGGTGGCGCAGGTATTCCTCCGGGGTGAGGGCGGCCAGCTCGGGGAGGCGGATGGCGGTGTCGCGGGCGATCAGGTAGACCACGGCGGGGCGCATGCGCCCTTCGCCGATCAGGGCGTGGGCGGCCTGGTTGAGGGCGCGCAGCTCCTGGGCGCTGAGCGTGCGCGGCAGCTTGCTGGGTGGGGGAGGGTAGGGGATATCGGCGGCGGGGTTGTCCTTCAGCGCGCCCTGGACGACGAGGAAGCTGCACAGGCTCTTGATCGCGCCGAGGCGATTGCGCACGTCCTCGGCGCTGTGCTTCTTTGCGACCTCGGCGAGGTAGTCGCGGATGGCCTGGGGGGTGATGGCGGTGATGGGGAGGTCGGGGATGGTGATGTGGCTCTGGGTGGGGTAGGGGGGGAGGAAGAGAGGGGGCTGGGGTTGGTGGACGGCGAGGTAATGGGCGAAGCAGGCGAGCTTGTAGTGTCGGTTGGCGACGGTGCTGGGTTTTGCGCGGCGGGCCTGCATGTAGCGGATGTAGAGTTCAACGGCGGCGGGGATCGTCCTGGGCACTGAACTGAACTCCCGCCTCAAGCTCCTCACTTGCCTCTGCATAGCTCTATTTTCGCCGCTGCTGCTACTACTACTACTGTCACCCTCGTTTTTCCGCCGTCGCGGGGCTTTTGCGGGGCGCGTGCGCTGTCGTAGTCGCGGGGGCTATCCGAACGTTTGTTCTGCTCGCCCGCGCCTTGCGCGCGCTGCGCTTCGCTTGGCCTGCGCGGTCGCTTCCGCGCGCGCCTGCCGTCATCGCCGGCTTCGCCGCAGATCGCCCGCCGCCCGGCGCAGCTTGCGCCCGCCGAGCCTGTCGCGCGTGTGTCGCTGACCCGTCGCCCTGCCGCTATCGCCGGCTTCTCGCTGCGCACCGCGCCGGCTTCGCCGTCCCGCTGCTTGCGCCTGCCGCTTCACCCCTGCATCGCGCCCCTCGCCCGACGCGCCAACGCAAGCGCGCCTGCCGGCGCGCTGCCGGCCCGGGCAATCGGCTCGCCCTGTCACGCGCGCCCCTCTTTTCCCTCATCGTTGTCTCGCTCGCTCTTGCCGCGCCCTGCCGCCGCTGCTGCAGGCGCGTCCGGTGCGCCGGCCCTGTCCGCCGGCTCGCTCGCCGCGTGCGGCCCAGGCCCAGGCGCGGGCGCAGGCGAGAGCAAGGGGCGCGAGGGGGTGAGCAGGGTGGGAAAGGGCCGATGACCGTTGGGTTTAATGTAGTAAGAAACAGGGCGGCTCATTCTTTGCTACAAAAATAAAGCAGCCCCACGCTCACCACCTCTATCACCACCACCCCCACCACCCCCGCCCAATACGCCACCCCATCCTCAACCATCACCACCACGCTCCCCACCATCGCCACAAACCCCAGCCCCACCGCCATCCGCTTCAGAGCACCACAATCCATAGCACCACCCCCAGCCACGCAAACGGGCCGTGCGGCGCGCGCAGCCCGCGCCCGCGCGCCACCACCGCCTCCACCCCCTCCCGACTCGCTACCCCAAGCGCCCAAAAGAACATCCACACCACCCGCACCAGCCACTCCATCACAAATGCCCACCCCACCGCCACTATCCCCCCCAGCACCGCTCCATACTGCATCATCAGCTTGATGTCACCCGCCGCTGCCACCTTCAGCGCTGCTACCCCAAACACCATCGCCCCATAACAAAACGCCTGCGCCAGCGCCGCATCCGCAGCCGCACGCAGCCCGCCGGCTACACCCCATACGCCCACCATCCCCACCGCACCCCCAATCGTGTACCAATCCGGCGGCACATGCCAAGACTCCAGATCGCAGCCGGCAATCACCCCGAACAGTGCCACGCCGATCATCCGCGCATACGCCTCCGCCGGCTCGCTTGCCATCACCGCAACAACACAACCCAGAATCAGCGCCAACCACCGCCCCACCCGCAGCCATACCCCACGCCGGCTCAAGCGCGCCCACGGATGGCCCAAGTCGGCCAGGAACTCGTCGCACACCACGTTCGCCAGCGCCCCGCTCAGGCAGGCTAGCCCGTACGCGGCAAAACCGAGGCTTTGGGGGGGAGGCTGCACAAAAAAAGCGATCACTTCGCCGTTTCCCACAGCGCCCTCCTCACCTTATCAAGCTGCTCGTTCACTGCCTGCAGCGCCTGCATCACCGCCGCCTCAATCTCCCTCAGCTCCGCCTCGCTCAGCTTCGCCAGCCGCTCCAACCGCTCGGCCTCACAGACCCGCTTCACTCCCTCCGCCCACTTCTTCCACCGCGCGGCCTTGCGCCCGACGCGCCGCAGCGCCTGGCCTCGCTTGTCCTTCTCCTCGCCTCTCCCGTCCTCCCCCTTCATCCGCTGTGACGCGATCAGCCGCGCCACCGCCACCTGCTGTTCTCCGCTCAGGCGCGCCAGCTTACCCAGCTCGCGCCAGCTAAACCGCCACGCCGCCGCCAGCTCGCGCGCCTCATCACACAGCGCCCCAGCTATCTGCAGGCAGAAATACATGGTACTCCGCGCTATCACCTTCCCCGTCCGCTCGCGCACCACCTCGATCACCCGCTCGGCTAACCGCTGCTGGTCGCCACCTACCTCCTGGCGCACCTCCTGGTACACCTCGGCGACCAACTCGGCCAAGCGCACCAGCGGCACCTCCTCCCGCTGCATGTTCTCCGCCCACTGCGCCCGCCGCAGCGCGCGCGCCTCCAGCTCATCCACCCGCACGCGGCAGGCCAGCCCATCCCCCCACGCCCCTCGCGCCCGCAGCCACCACGCCGCCCAATACCGCCGCTCCCCCCAGATCAGCCGGTATCGCCCTTCCTCAAGCTGCGTCACGCCGACCGGCTCAAGCTGCCCTTCCTGGCTCATGCTCTCGGCCAGCTCGCTGATGCTGGCCAAGTATCCCTGCGCCGTCCGCTCGCCCTGCTGCGCCTGTTGCACCAGCGCAGCCAGCGCCTCGCTCGGCTTCAGCTCCCCCCGCGCCACCTTTCCCCTCAGCGCAGGGGGCAAATATCCGCGCGGCTGCTCCGCATCGATCTCGATCAGCTCAAGCGGGATCACCGCGGGCACATATCGCCCATCCCCTCCATATCGCACTTCTGGACGCACCTCTGCCGGCGCACTCGCCAGCGCATCCCTCTCCGCCACCTCTGCCGCGCTCGTTTCCTCCTGGACGCGCTCGGCGCGCGACACCTCCGAGCGCGACGCTAACTGTTGCAGTGTATCTCTCAGCCCCATACTCCCCATCGTACGCCGCTGCGCCGGTGAAGATTTGTAGGAATCGTTCCTAGTCCAGCGCGCTGGACGCGCCCTCCTGTCTAGCGCGCTGGACTCAGCCCGTTGTCTAGCGCGCTGGACTCAGCCCTGTCTAGCGCGCTGGACGCGCCTTTGTCTAGCGCGCTGGACGCGCCCCCCTGTCTAGCGCGCTGGACTCAGCCCGTTGTCCAGCGCGCTGGACGCGCCCTCCTGTCTAGCGCGCTGGACTCAGCCCGTTGTCTAGCGCGCTGGACTCAGCCCTGTCTAGCGCGCTGGACTCAGCCGTTGTCTAGCGCGCTGGACGCGCCCCTGTCTAGCGCGCTGGACTCAGCCCGTTGTCTAGCGCGCTGGACTCAGCCCTGTCTAGCGCGCTGGACACACCCTTGTCTAGCGCGCTGGACTCACCCCTGTCTAGCGCGCTGGACGCACCCCTGTCTAGCGCGCTGGACTCAGCCCGTTGTCTAGCGCGCTGGACGTGCCCCCCTGTCTAGCGCGCTGGACTCAGCCCGTTGTCTAGCGCGCTGGACGCACCTTTGTCTAGCGCGCTGCGTACCCCCTTGACATTAAGCGCCAACGTAAGTACAATCCCGCTTGCTACTTCTTCAAACAAAAATCTGACCAAAAAACGCCTCGCCCTGCGAGGCTTGCGCTGTTTCAGGGCGCTCGCCCTGCCGCAAGCCTTGGGCGAGGCTTTGCTTTGGGGCGGCACGGGGACGCCTCGATTGCGAAAGCAGTCGAGGGAATGCGGGTTCGACTCCCGCCCGCTCCACTTGCCTGCGCCCCCACCGCAGGCAAATCCAGGGTGCGCGGAACAGGCCGTGCGAGGTCTCCTGAGAGACTCACGCGCACCCTGGACAAAATTAAATAGCCCCTCCCTCCTGCGCGGGGCTTCGGACGCCGCGCGCAAATACGCTCCGAGGGGCAGGCGAGGCCGACCGGTTACCCTCTGCGCCGGCGGCTGTTCGCCGACGACAAAGCAGGGGAATCCCCCATCGCGCGCCAAGCCTCCCCGCCGTGCGCTTGGGGGACGAAACGCGGGGAGGACGCGGCAGCGACGACGCCTCTGGTCGCCGCCGTGCAACGCGAGAGGCAAATCCGCGCGCGGGGCATTCAACCCCGCCCACCTGCGCGCAGGGTAAGCCAAAGGGCGGGGGAAAGGAGAAGAGATGCTGGTTTACGAAGGTTGTCCACATCAGTTGTTCGTGTTGAGCAAGAATGGAGAAACTTTCTGTACTTCCGTATGGGCGTCGAAAGACGTACATATGGAATCAGAAGAGTTTATAGCGCTCCATGACGGCGTGTGCGCCATGATAACCCTCATAGGGGGTGGCGAACACCTGTGGGGGCTGCACAAAGTGGGCCCCCACCTCATGTTTCCAGGGGCTAAATATGGGGTTTATCTAGACCTTGAAAAGAGGACATTCTACCCGATAAGGGTGGACGACATTTGGAACCCGTACATTCTTCCATATTGGCCAACGCTCCCCGCGCGGCCAATCTATCCGCCGTTCGCGGGGATAAGATTCCTCTACCCTAATCTTAGATAGGGAGGACGATATATGTACCAGCTTGTTCAAGTGAATGACGATCTGTACGTGTTACCTAAGTCAGCCTTAGGTATCGGTTGTCTCTCGAAGACAACCGAAGAAATTGCCCTAGTAAAGTTTCCACTCTGGGAAGAGTGGAAACAGGGGAGACTGAGACACCTGCTCTCGGAGAGCAGGAAACTCTTCCCGTGGAACCAACCGGAAGACGAAAAATTCGTCCTTCTCGAGGGCATCCCCAGAATAGTGGGGTGCCGAGCCGGGGATGTCATATCCCTCGTCGAGCAGGACTCCTCAGGCGAGAGACCTCTCTCGCCTTGGAAGAAGGGGCAAAAATGCCCCGTTGCCCTGACGCCTAACGAGATATTCGCTTTATGGGAGCAGACGAGGATCATTCTCAGATTCCAGCTTATCGAAAAAAAGGTTGACAAGCTTGGAAAGAGAGAGAGAGACCTCGTCCTCTCCCTTGCAAGAGAGGGGAGAGACAAGGAACTCTATCAGTTTGTCAGCCAGCTAACCCCGGCTGACACAGTAGAGTTAAGACTCTTCCTTATCTGAGTGGGGCTTCAGCCCCCACGCAATCCGAGGGTCACCGCTCGCGGGTAGCCGCCTGACCCGTCCGCGAGCGGCTGAGACAGGGTTGGGCACGGTGCGCACGGGGACATACGCCCTCACCCCGCGCGCGCCGCCGCAAAAGAGGGCATCTAGCCCCCGCGCGAAACCCCTGGACGCTCAGGGTCATAAGCGCGGGAAAGGGGAAGAAAAAAATGGTCATTCTTTCCTCCCCCCTGGGTTTCGCCGGGGCGACGATCTCCTTCGAGGAGATCGCCTTCCCGGAGAACCTCGAGGGGTGCACCCACTACGTGGGTCACCCCTCGACCAAGGCGCTGCTGGAGGCGCTGGGCGCTGAGCCCGCGCCGACCGGCGCGAAGTGGCAGGGGCCGGCGGTGGGCGAGGTGTACCTCGCCGTCCCTCTCGCCGCGGCGAATAGCCGCAGCGAGGGCTGGACGAAGGACACCGCGATCAGCTCCGTGAAGGAGCTGAAGGCGATTCGCTGCACGCGGGTGGCCTAACCGCGGGTCGCCGCCCTGCCCGCCTTGGCAGGATGAGCGCCGCCCGTCCTGGATCGCACTGCCCCAGGATGAGGTCGCCGTCCTGCCCGCCTTGGAGGAGCGCCGCCCTGCGCTCCATCACTCAGCCGACGCGCCGGAGCTTCCCGGCCTCCGTCGGCATGGGCCTGTTACGCATCCACCGGCACGCGCGCTGCTGCCGGTGGATGCCTGTCGCCTCAGCAGCGCACCCCCTCCGGCGCGGCTCAATCCACCCGCCCAACCCGCGCCGGAGGGACAGCTAAGCAGGGCGGGGAAGGAGTGAAATGTTCGAAATTTTTATGGTTGAGAGTACGGGCCTGATCGCTCGGCCGTACAGGAAATTCTTGGTGCCAATCGCGCAGCTACCCGATGAATCATTCCTGATCCCGAACTACCGCATGATTTCCGTCCTAGAGTTTTCAACCGCGCGCTTCGGGGCGCGCGACCGCGTGCGCGCGCGGCGCTTATGCTGCACTCTGTGCCTGTCGGGCGTTCCAGTGTTCGATGAGCGCGGGCGAATAAGGATTTATTGCCCCCGCTTTGGCGCCCGAGTCATCCTCGAGGCGTTCCAGTTCAACAGCGCCGTCTCCCCTGCCGGAGAGCTTTTCCGCAATTATGCGGAAAGCGGAAAACTCGCCACCGTGGCGAAACTATGCGGGGAGGTGGAGTATAAGCTCATCAGGGGGGATATCGTCATAGAGAAGGTTGCAAGGTACCCCCTACCAGAGGGGGCTACCCTCCTATAAGCCCATCACGCATCCACCGCCACGTGCGCTGCTGCCGGTGGATGCCCGCCGTCTCAGCAGCGCACCCCTCCGGCGCGGCTCAGCCCACCCGCCCAACCCGCGCCGGAGGGACAGCTAAGCAGGGCGGGGAGAAAGGAGAGAGATGAACGTACAGCTCATAGACACGCTCTTTACAATGTTGCAGACGACAAACGAATCAATCGCGCGCCTCGGCGAGATTAACATCGCCGACCACATTAAGCCAGCTTGGTTTTTGCAAATGCCCAACGCTGAATCGCTGGCGGCACTCGGCGACGCTGCTGAGCGCTTTCGTGACAGTGATGGCGATCTGTTACTACAGATTGCCACCGCCTTCAGCCCAGACGAGCTAGGCGCCGGTGTACGCGCCGGCGGCCAGCTAGTGCCTGGCTACAAATTCCCATATCCACGAAGAGTGGTTGTCGGAATGTCGGGCTGGTGCGGGTACCACTCTATCGGTGTCGGCTACGCCCGACATCTTGAGGTCGCCGTCGCCGTCTGCGCGTTCTCTCTCGCCGCGCAGGCGAAGGAGGAAGAGGAAGCGGCCTCCCTCGCCGCGCAGACGAAGGAGGAAGAGGAAGACTGAGCAACCGCCTCCGCATCCACCGGCACGCGCGCTGCTGCCGGTGGATGCCCGTTGCCTCAGCAGCTCCCCTGCGACGACTACCACCGCACGCAGCTACACGCCCAACCCGGCTGCGTGCGGTAAGGCAGGGTTGGGCGCGGCGCGCGCGAGGTCACGCTCTCACCACGCGCGCGCTGTAGCAAACGAGGGCACTTACGCCCCGCGCGAAACCCCTGGACGCTCAGGGACATAAGCGCGGGAAAGGAGAGAAAATGGTCATTCTTTCTTCTCCCTTGGGTTTTCCGGGGGCAACCATCTCCTACGAGGAGATCGCGTTCCCGGAGGACCTCGCCGGGTGCACCCACTACGTGGGTCACCCCGCGACCAAGGCGCTGCTGGAGGCGCTCGGCGCTGAGCCGGCGCCGACCGGCGCGAAGTGGCAGGGGCCAGCGGTCGGCGAGGTTTACCTCGCCGTCCCCCTCGCCGCGGCCAACAGCCGTGATGGGGGCTGGACGAAAGACGCCGCGGTCAGCTCCGTGAAGGAGCTGAAGGCTATCCGCTGCACGCGGGTGGCCTAACCGCGGGTCGCCGCCCTGCCCGCCTTGGCGGGGGCGTCGGAGCGCCGCCCTGCGCTCTGTAACTCAGCCGCCACCCCGCAGCTTCGCGGACAAGCGGCGGCAGGGGCAAGCTGACGCTCGGCACTGGTCGCGCGCTGCCGCCAGCGCCGAGCACTGCTAAAGCGCAGCGCACCCCCGACCGCGCGCTAAGCCTCCCCGCCGCGCGCTCGGGGGACGAAACGCGGGGAGGACGCGGCAGCGACGACGCCTCTAGTCGCCACCGTGCAACGCGAGAGGCAAATCCGCGCGCGGGCCATTCAACCCTGCCCACCCGCGCGCAGGGTAAGCCAAAGGGCAGGGGGGAGGAAACATGAGCTCAAAGTTCTTCTATTTCGAAATCTCGCCCCGCTCGGGGGAGAATCTGCTGGGCATCCCAGCGCAATTACGAGTCCCGCTTGTGAGAACACGGCGGGGGAATTATCTCATCCCCCGCCACCCTGCAATTGCCCGGTTGTCCTTCTGGACGGCCGAACCCGGAAAGTACTGGCGGGATGAAGCCCGCCGTCTTGGAGAGTATCTCTCCGAGGCGGGCTATCCCGCCTTCGACCAGAATGGCCACCTGCGCATCTACTGTCTGCGAGTAGATGCGCAGGATATCCTTGATGTTGTTGTCACCCTTGGCCTGGCGGCTGGGTGGGGGAGGATAAGCCTCCCCGTCCCCGACCCAGCCGGCCTCGAGGCGATCAACAATGCCCTCCAGGCCGGAGGGAAGTACTGGGAGTGGTTAGAGGGGTGGCTGGTAACCCAGCCCCCCCTCCCCTGGCACGTGGAGGGCATGGTACTCACGGTCGGGGAGCGGAAGTATCCGCTCCCCGACGGGGCTGAGCTTGTCGCCCCGGCAACAAACCACTCCTGACCCTGCGCGCGAGGCGTTCAACCCCGCCCACCCGCGCGCAGGGTAAGCCAAAGGGCGGGGAAGCAGCAAAGCGATCATCATGCAGCACGAGATTATCTGCGTAAGCTGTTGAGCTGACGCAGGTCGCTTGTGCCAACCGCTCGCGGGTAGCCGCCTGACCCGTCCGCGAGCGGCTGAGACAGGGTTGGGCACGGTGCGCACGGGGACACACGCCCTCACCCTGCGCGCACTGCCGTAAAAGAGGGTGTTTTGCGCCCGCGCACCCCGAACACGCGGGGACATACGCGCGGGAAAGGAGGTGTGACATGTTCTAGCTCACCCCTTGTCAGGTAACCCCGCCTGCACAGGGGGCAGAAGCGGTAGGGGAATACGCGCAGCGGCTCAGCCTTGTCTGCGCCTCTGTCTCGCGCGCGCGCCAGGGGTCGGCGCGATTATTAGAAGACCCCCCCTGGGTGCTCCCCAGAGGGCAACGGCCAAGCGGCGCGGCGCCGTGCCGTGTCGCGCCTTGTTCGCCACGGCGAACAGGGCAGGGCTGTTCACCAACAGCTATAGCGGCGCTCTCAGCGAGCGTACCGCCTTGACGCCGGCGGCAGGCACACAGGCCGCAAAAGACGGGTGCGCTCACGCGCAGGGGCGACTCGCCACGGAGGGGCGACGCGCCGCGTCGCCTCAACGAGGGGGCGTAGCGTTCCCCGTTCGCAAGGGTGCATTCACACATAGGCGCAACCTTCCACCAAGCAACGCTGCCAGCAGAGGCATAGAGGGTGGGCGACTGCATTACCGTCGCCCACCCAGGGTTGCGCCCCTAGCTGTGAACGCACCTTAAGAGACTCACGCGCACCCTGGACAGTTAAATAGCCCCCTCACCCTGCGCGAGGCGTCCGAAGCCTCGCGCAAATACGCTCCGAGGGGCAGGCGATGCTGACCGGCGTTCCCCTGCGCCGGCGGCTGTTTGCCGACGACAAAGGCAGGGGAATCCCCCGCGCGCGGCTGATTTACCTCCCCAGCCCGATCCGCGCGCGGGGGCCGCCAAGCAGGGCAGGGGAAGGAGGTGAAATGATTTACCCGCGTTCCATTTTCCATTCCCGTTCCCCCCCGTTTTCCCCAACCCGCGCGCCGTCGGCTCCGCAGCGGCGCGCGTGACCATCAGCGGAGCATCGCGCGCGCCGCTTCGCTCCGCCTGCGGCGCGCGCCATCCACGGCGGAGCAACCACGCGCGCATCCCCGCGCGCGTTTTGTCCCCCCCCACACACAATCACACCGCGCGGCCTAGCCGCGCAAAGGAGGATGATGATAATCTTTTCAAACCTAATCACCCCCTCGGCTCTCCCCCGGTGGCGCTACAACCGCGCTATCCGGATGTTGGAAGCGCAGGGGGTGTACGTCTGCGAAAGGGACGAGTCCGTCGTCCAAATTGAGACGGACGACGACTCTGTCCCCCCGCTCGACGTTATCAACCAAGTCGAGCGGGAGACGGGAGTAAAGCTAGCACTCAGCTTTACCTCCTAACCCCTGTCGCTCTCCCCCCGCGCCGGCTTGCCCGCCGGCGCGGGGCGCTTTTTCCCGGCGCTTGGGCAACCTATTCCCCTGCCTCTTTTTCCCTGTCTCCCCCCATTCCTTTTTCCCCTTTGCGCAGGCCCCGCGCGCCGGGGCGCCAGCCTGCTTTTTTCCGCGCCTCGCCCCGCGGCAACAGGGCGAGAAGGAGGAAATTAGGCATGCAGGTCAAGAAATACCGCCCGGGCCGGCGCTCCCCCTGGGCGGTGTATGACGAGCGAGGAGCGCTGATATGCCTCTGCGTCTATAAGAAAGGCGCAGAGGCCGTTGCCGCCCGCCTGCGCGAGGCCAGCGCGCAGGCGGAGAAGCCGCTGGCCGCGCCTCTCGCACGCCCGCGAGGTGAGGGATGAGGGAAATAATCATCGCCGGCGCAGGCGCGGGCAAAACCGAGTACCTGCGCCGGTCAATAGAAGATACTTTGGCTTCCGGCGTCCCCCCGGAAGCCATCCTCGCCCTTACGTTTAGCACCCGCGCAGCCGCAGAGCTGCGCGAGCGCGTGGCGCGCTCGACCGGCGCGCGCGTGACGGCGACGACCATCCATAGCCTTGGGCTGTCGCTGCTGCGCGCCCACGGCGACCTGCTCGGCTTTCGCACCGGGCGCCGCCAGCCGCGCGTGCTCTCCGAGAGCGCCCGCGAGGCGCTCTGGGAAAAGGCCGAGGGCGACCGGCAGCGCTTCCAGGCACTCAAGCGCGCCCACAACGTCGTCGATTTCGACGACATGTTGGCGCTCCCGCTTGAGATGCTCAGCCTGCCCGACGAGCGCGTCCAGCTCTGGCGCGCGCGCTGGGCAGCGCTGTTCGTGGACGAGGCCCAAGACCTTTCCCTTCCCCAGCTCGACCTGATCCTCGCCATCGTCCCCCACGTGCCTCGCGTAGTCGTGGCCGGCGACCCCTGCCAAGCCATCTACGGCTTCGCAGGGGCGCTGGGCGGCGAGGCCATCGAGCGGCTGCGCGCCGCCCTGCCGGACGCCCAGGTTCGTTACCTCCCCCACAATCTGCGCTCAAGCGCGCTCGTGGCGCGCTTCAGCGGCGCGATTGTGGGGCGCGCGGAAGACGCCCCGCGCCCCGGCGGGATGGTGGCCGTCTTCGCCGCCGCCGACGAGCGCGAGGAGGCCAGGATGGTGGCCGGCGAGGTCGAGCGCGTCGTCAAGCTCGGCGTCGCCCGCCCCAGCCAGGTGGCTGTGCTGTCGCGCGCCCGCGAGCGCCTGGCGCTGGTCGAGCGCGAGCTGCTCGCGCGTGGCGTGCCGTGCCTGATGCACGGGCGCGACGGCGGGCTGCTCGCCCGCGAGGAGGTGCGCGACCTTTTGGCGCACCTCGCCGTGGGGGTTGACCCCGGCGATCACCTCGCGCTGGGGCGGGTGGCGGCGACATACGGGCTTCGCCCCGAAGCCCGCATCGCCCTGCGCGGCTCGGACGCGGTGCTCACCTACGAGCACCTGCGCGACGAGGCACGCGTGAGCAAGCTGTCGGAGGGTGACCAGCAGGTGGTCGCGCGCCTGCTGAGGATCATCCAGCGCCTCGCGCAGGTCGCTGCCGAGCCAGCCGCCCAGGCCGTCCAGCGGCTGGCCGGCCCGCTTAAGCTCGCCGCGGAGGACGCCGCGGCGCTGGTTGCGCTTGCCGACGCGCACGGCTCGGTCGAGGAGTTCCTCGCCGAGCTGGACGCCATGACCGGCGCCGACCCGTTGGCTCCGGCCCTCGAGCGCGTGAATCTGATGTCAATTCACGCCGCAAAGGGGACGGAGTTCGAGGTCACCTTCCTCGTGGGGGCCGAGGAAGGCGTCCTGCCGAGCCGCTCGGCCCTCGACGAGGCGGCGCTGGCCGAGGAACAGCGCCTAGCCTATGTCGCTTGCTCGCGCCCGCGCCGGGCGCTGGTGGTATCCTTCGCGCAGCAGCGCGAGGGACGACCCACCGAGCCCTCGCGCTTCTTGCGCGGCTTGCCGCGCGAGGGCGTCCAGCGCAGGCCGGACTGGAGGACGGCATGAGCGACGTTGAGGAGATCAAGCGCCGCCTCGATGTGCGCAGCGTCGCCGCTGCGTACACCGAGGTCTTCCCGTCCGGCCCAGCGCGCCAGCGCTGCCGCTGTCTGTGCGGCCAGAACAGCGACCGAGACCCCTCGGTCATGCTCTGGCCAGACCACTGGCATTGTTTCGCCTGTGGTCGGCACGGCAGCGTGATCGACCTGGTCATGACCGTCGAGGGCTGCGACTTCCGCAGCGCGCTCGAGCTGATCAGGCGGCGCTGGCTGCGCGGCGAGGATGTCCCCCTCACGCGCCCCATCCGCCCTCTCCCCAAGAACACCGAGCTTCCTGCCGATGTCCTCTCCGCCCTCGCCGCAGCGCAGGCGTTCTACGCCGAGCTGCTGTGGAGGGACGAGGGCGCGCCGGCGCGCGAGTACCTGCGCGCCCGCGGGATCAGCGAGGACACGGCCAGGCAACTCGGCCTGGGATATGCCCCCGGCCACGGCACGTTGCGCGCGCTGTTCGAGCGCGGCGTGCACCCGACGGCGGTTGCCCAGGCCAAGCTGGTGGTCGGCGTGGCCACCGACGCGCTGAGCGAGCGCCTGGTTTTCCCCGTGCGTTCGCTCGGCGGCCAGGTGGTGTTCCTGATCGGGCGCGCCCTGCGCCCGCGCCAAAGGCCGAAGTACCTCGGCCTCAGCCTGCCCAAGGCGCCGATGGTCTTCGGCGAGCCGGTGCTGGGCACGCTGGTGGTCGAGGGCGCGGTCGATCTGGCCGCGCTCGCCCAGTGGGGCTACGGGCGGTATTACCGCCTGGTGGCCATGCTGGGGACGGGCGAGCGCGCCGTCCTGCCGTACCTGGTCGGGCCGGTGACGGTTTTGCCTGACCAGGACGGGGCGGGGTGGGGCGCAGCGCGGCGGCTGGCCGAGGCGCTGCAGCCCGGGCGGACGGTGCGCGTCCTGGTCTGCCGCCAAGCTTACGCGCGGTTGCGCGCGGCAGGCGACGCGGCAGCGCTGGCGCACGCTCAGGCGCTGCTCGACGCCGGCGTGGTCGTCGGCGTGGAGTGGGGCGGGGCGAAGGACGTAGGCGACCTGCTCCAGCGCGGCGAGTCGGGGCGCGCCGCGCTGGGGATAGGCGACTGAGGGGACGGCTGGCCTTCCGCGCCGCAAAGCGGAAGGAACCCCGCGCGCGGCTGATTCAACCCGCCCGATCCACGCGCAGGGGGCCGCCAAGCAGGGCGGGAAAGGAGGCTACCATGAGAACAATCCCACTCCTGCTTCTACCCTCCTACGAGGCGATCCGCTCCAGCTGCCTTGAGGAATACTACGAGGGCTCTTTTGGAACTGCGTGGCTTGCCCCCGCCGACGAGTTTGACGGGGCGCAGCTCCGCGCAGCCGCCGAACACGGCGGCAAAGTTATCAACGGGTTCGGGATCAGGACACCTGCCTGCGTCCCGCTGATCGGGTTAGGGTGGTGTGCCTACCCAGCCATCACCTACACCGTCCTCCCCCCTCCGCTTCCGCCTTCAATTGCAGCGGCGCGGGCACTCAGGCGATTCAATGCCTGCCCGCAGGCTGTGCTGTGGCTAGAGCAGCAGGGTGTTGCCGCCCTGCGTGAGCGATACAGCCAAGGGGAAGACATACGCTATACGTACGACGCCGAGCGCGCTTCCACGGAGTTTCCCCCCGGCACGCTGACTGGCGTGATGGTCACAGAAGATGAGTGGCCATCAGCCAGGGAGCGCGAAGCCATGTCCGCCCTCGCGGGCTTTCAAGCCCGATGCGTTAGGGTAGGGGAGGTGAAGTACGCCGAGATTCGCCTGTCGTCGTACTTCTGTCCGGTGTACATCCCCCTCTCTTACCCGGACTAAATCCGCATCCCCGCCCGTGCGCCGAAGGAGCTGGCATGGGCGGGAATCGGCTGCCGCCCCCGTCAGCGGCGGCAAAAGGAGGTCACCATGAATAGTACCACTATTTCCCTCTCCCCCGAGCGCGGCTGCGGCCGCCGCAAGCGCGGGGCAGTCTACGCCGAGCTGCTGCTCGGCCCGAACGGCCGCCCGCTCGAAGACTTCATCATTGACCCGCCCCAACTCCTCCCGCTGGCCGAGCTGGGGATCACCCCGCGGGGGGTGAAGCTCATCACCACCCC
>Ga0209809_1001173_pt1 | contig 21998 bp, 20 predicted proteins | sample YNPMSTMetaG_FD_186172 | JGI IMG/M metagenome (GOLD analysis project Ga0209809, IMG submission 186172) | Anoxygenic and chlorotrophic microbial mat microbial communities from Yellowstone National Park, USA - YNP MS-T MetaG (SPAdes) (version 2) ...
CCAGATCCGTCGTCTCGCCCGGATCGCGCGCCAGATCGTAAATCTCCACCCCCGCCCCCGGCGCCGGCCGCACCGCCTTCCAGCGACCCATCCGCAAAGCCTGCATCGGCGTCGCCTCGGGAAACGTCCCCGTTTTCGCGTCGTACCGCGGCAGCTCCCAGTACAGATACGGATGCGGCGCCTGGCGCCGGCCCAGCAGCGTGGGAAGCACTGAAATTCCGTCCAGCTTCCCCGGCGGCTCCACTCCCGCCAGCTCCGCCGCCGTGGGAAGAAAATCCTGGAACGACCACGCAAAATCGCTGACCCGGCCCGCCGGAACCCGCCCCGGCCAGCGCACGATCATCGGCACGCGGATGCCGCCCTCGTACAGATTCTGCTTGTGGCCCCGGAACGGACCCCAGCTTCGGAAAAATTCCTCACCCCACAGCCGACCGGCGCCGCCGTTGTCGCTCGTAAAAAAGACGATCGTGTCCCTTTCCAGTCCCAGCTCCGCCAACAGCCTCAGTATGCGGCCCACGTCGCGATCCATCCGCGTGATCATCGCCGCGTACGCGGCGCGCGGGTAGTCTTGCGCGGCGTAATGATTGCGCGGGTCGCGATACGGCTTGTCCTCGGGAATCTTGCCCCGGTACTCAGCCAAGGAATCCTCGGGTACGAGCAGCTCCAGGTGCGGGATCGTGAAAGCCACATAGCAGAAGAACGGGCGATCGCGGCGGCGGCGAATGAAATCCAGCGCGCGTTCGGCGATGGCGTCGTGCGAGTAAGTGGTCCGCGCTCCGTCCTGGTTGCCCGCAAGAGGGAATTTGCGGTCGTTCTCCCAAAGATAGGGAGGGTAGTAAAAATGCGCGTGAATCTGGTGCAGATAACCGAAAAACTCGTCGAAGCCCTGCTCCCAGGGAACGCCTTCCGTGCCGATATCCCCCAGGCCCCATTTGCCGAAGCAGCCCGTCGCGTAGCCGGCCTGCTTGAGTACTTCGGCGACGGTCACATCCTCCGCCGGCAAGGGGATCCCGCCTGTGTTGGCGCGGACCGAGGTGTGGCCCATGTGATATCCGGTCATGAGCACGCTGCGCGACGGCGCGCACACCGTGCAGCCGGCATAGGCATCCGTGAAACGCATGCCCTCGCGGGCCATGCGATCCAGGTTGGGCGTCCGGATCCATCGCTGACCGTAGCAGCCCAGATCTCCCCAGCCCAGATCGTCGGCCAGGATGAAAACGATGTTGGGAGGGCGTTTCGGCGCGGTCGCTGCCAGGCCGGCCCCGGCCAGCCACTGGCGTCGCGTCAGCTTCGCATGCAAAGGGGACGGCATGACGTGAACACTCTCAGCTCTCATGGTACAGGCTCGTGACCGCTCCGGATCCGCACATCCGGGAGGTCCGTCGCTGCATCTTTAAATTTCGTGCTTTGAGCGGACGAAAAACCTACTGTACCGGAGCGAATCGAGAGAGGCTGGCTGCCGGCGCAGAAGGGTATTTCGGCCGGCGCCCGAAAATCGCCGCGCCGCGACACCGGCCCGTCGCGGGTTGCGAGAGCGGGTGCGCACCGTGGCTGGGGCGGCGGAGAAGCCCGGCAGACGGCCGCACTCCTCATTCGCTCGGTACAGAAACCATCTCGAACGTCGAGGAGAAGAAGCTGTATGACTCGTTCCTTGTTACTGTTGGCAGGCATCGCGGCGCTGGCCTGTGCGCAAACCGAGGCGCCGGGCGCGCGCACCATCGGACGTCCTCGGGGACCGGCTATCGGAGCTGGGGAAAAGTACCTCTACGCCTACGCCACGCCGGATCCTCAGGGACCCACGATTCATTGCGAAGGTCCGGGCATTGATTGCGTCGCGGTTGCACGGCTGTTGCAGCCTGCGCGCGCAACCCACGCGCATGACGCTACCTTGCAAGAAGCCACGGTGAGGATCAACCAAATCCTCGTACAAGCGGAACGCGCTGCGCCACGGGGCAAGGCGCTGTGCCTGTACCGCAGCGCGCGAGGACCTGTGCTGGTGTGGCGCGCGGCCGAACCTCGTGCAGCGACCACTTCCGCCCGCCCGGCCGAAGCGGTTACCGATCCCGAAGCGATCGCCGATTTGCTGGGGATCGAACCGGCCCGCGGGCGCATGGTTGCCGGCGGCGCCGGCGGGACCCTCGAGGCGGAACTGGTCTGGAATGACCTGATGAAGCACTACCAGTGGAAGTGCACCAAGGCGGGGAACAACTGCGTGATTCACACGTCGTTCGCCTCGGTGCGTTCCGCCGGCGTTTTCGACAGCACGCTGGCCCAGGCGACCGAACAAATCAACAGCATCCTGGAGCGGACCGCAGCTCGCCCGCCCCAGCCCGGCATGCGCCTCTGTCTCATGTTTCTTCCCGCAGGTCCCGTGCTGGCGTGGACGAGCTCCGAGTCGCCTGCCCAGTCCACCGGACGCCAGCGAACGGTTACCGCGGCTGATCCGGACTTCGACCGTCTTTCCCGCGAAACTCTCGGGCTGGAGTGAGTAACTCCCATAATTTTCTGTTGACAAAGCGCCGCTGCCGGCCTTAAACTCAAGCCAACCGGCGCTCGTTGCTGCGACGGGCCCGGCTAACGTTCAATGGGAGGATCGCAAATGGCTTGCAAGACGCCCAAGAAAGCGGCCAAGAAAACCACCAAAAAGAAGTAGGATCCCTGCGGGCCCTGTCCCTGGTCTGTGGCAGGCGCAGGGCCCGCTCACCTCAGGTCGGGAGCTGCAAACGATCCCCCACCCGGCGTTGCCACTCTACGATCCTCCGCCGCAGCTCTTTCGTCTCCACAGCTCCGTAAAGGTTGCGCAGCTCCAGCGGATCCCGATTCCGATCGAAAAGCAGGCAGGCGTCGGTATCGTGCAGAACCAGCTTCCAGCCATCCGGCGTCACCACCGCCCGGGCATTGGGGCCGCCTTCCGAAGGGTCAGCCGTCCACTCCACGTACACATCGGCGGGCCGGCGCTCGCCTCTGAGATAGCCCAGGAGGCTGCGCCCGTCCAGCCCGGGATCCCGCGCCCCCATCAATTCCAGTAACGTGGGCACCAGGTCAATCTGACTCACCGGATGCGGAACCCGGTGGGGCCGCGGCAGCCGGAATGGCGCGCGCAGCAGCAGAGGCACCCTGATCGCCTCCTCGTACATCACGCTCTTGGCCATCAGGCTATGGGCGCCCATCATCTCGCCGTGATCCGATGTGTGCACCACAATTGTGTTCTCCGCCTGGCCGGAAACTTCCAGGGCCCAGAGGATGCGCGCAAATGCCTGATCCACCAGAGCACAGAGCCCGGCATAATTCCGGTGCATGCGTTTCCAACCCTCGGGGGTGCTCAGATCGAATCCCTCACCCCGGTTGCGGGCGAATTGCTCACGCCGCCGGCGATACCACTCCGGCTCCGGTCCCTCGGGGATGCCCGGGTAGTTGGGCGGCAACGGAGCCTCCTCTTCCGTGTGCAGGTCGTTCAAGGCGCTGGAAAAAGGCGTGTGCGGCTCCAGCGTGTTGACGTAGAGAATCCAAGGCTCGCGCCGGTTTTCCAAAATGAACTTCACTGCTTCCTGCGCCAGAAACGACGGCTTGGAGTGTTCCACCGGCAGCGTCGTGGCGAACTGGCGGCTGAACTGGTTGTTGCCGTCAGGCTTATATCCCAGGCTCAACAGAAAGTGATGGTAAGAGCTGCGCGTGTTGCGATCGCGCCCCGGCGAAAAGTACCGGTTATAAATGTCCTCGATCGAGACCCAGTGCTGGAAGCCGTGCTGGGCGAACAGCTCATCGCCTAGATGCCACTTGCCCATGTAGGCGGTTCGGTACGCGCTGTCGCCCAGCAACTCGGGCAGGGTCTTGATCTCGGCCGGCAAAGCAATGTTGTTGCGCACGCAGCCGGAGCGGTGCGGCCACAACCCGGTCATGACCGAGGAACGACTGGGCGTGCAGACCGGCTGCGTCACGTAACAGCGCTCGAACACCACGGACTCTTCCGCCAGTTGGTTCAGCGCCGGCACCCGGTACCGATGGTTCCCGTAGGCCGCCATGGTGTCGGCGCGTTGCTGATCGGTCCACAGCACCAGGAGGTTGGGCTTGTCGCCGGGACGACGCGAACTGCGAATCACGGCCGGCGCGGCTGCCGCCGACGCCAGGGTTTTCAGGACGCTACGACGGGTGAGATCCATCCTGCCCAGCTTACCTTGCAACGGCGCCGGCTGCCGGCTGCCCCGGTCAGCCCAACTCGGCCTTGAGCACGACCGCAATCCGCTCGGCCAACCCGTCAACCAGGGCGAGGTCCGGCCCTTCCACCATCACTCGCACCAGCGGCTCCGTTCCCGAGTAGCGAACCAACACCCGGCCCTCGGCGCCCAGCGCTCTCTCGGCCTCGCGCATCGCTTCCACCACTCGAGGCATCGTCTCCAGCGGCCTTCTTTCGCCCACCCGCACGTTCACCAGTCGCTGCGGGTGCAGCGTCAGATCGCTCACCAGGTCGTCGAGTGCCCGTCCCCGATGGAGGAGAATTTCCAGCACCCGAAGCGCGGTCAGCAAACCGTCGCCCGTCGTCGCGTACTCGCGAAAGATCACGTGCCCGGATTGCTCGCCCCCCAGCACCGCGTCGCACCGCAGCATCTCCTCCAGCACGTACTTGTCGCCTACCGCCGTCCGCATCAGTTTGATCCCTAGCGCCTTCAGCGCCAGCTCCAGTCCGAAATTCGACATCACCGTAGCCACGACGGTCGGCCCGTCTTTGCCCCTGAGCCTCCCCTGCTCGTGCAGCCAGCAGCCCGCCATCCACAGCACCGCGTCGCCATCCACCACGCGCCCGTCGCACGCCACGAAGATCGCCCGGTCCGCATCCCCATCGAAGGCCACGCCCAAATCCGCCCGCTCCGCCAACACTTGCTGGCGCAGCCCTTCCACGTGCAAGGCGCCGCATTCCTGGTTGATGTTGCGACCGTCCGGCGAGCAACCCATCAGGACCACCTGCGCCCCAAGGCGCCGGAACAGCTCCGGTCCCAGCGCATAGGCCGCCCCGTGGGCGCAATCCAAAACCACCCGCCACCCGCTCAGCGAGCCCGCAAACGTTCCCGCCAGGTATTCGCAATACGAGCGGGCAAGACTCTCATCCGCCCGCAATTCGACCGCCGCCGGCGCCGCTCCCTCCGCCACAAGCTCCAGAATACGCTGCTCGATGCGGGCTTCTTCCTCGTCGGAGAGCTTGTAGCCCGACGGCCCGAACACCTTGATCCCGTTGTCCTGGTAGGGATTGTGGGACGCCGAGATCATCACGCCCGCCGCGTACGCGCCCGTACGAGCCAGAAACGCAACCCCCGGCGTGGTAATCACGCCCGCGAACCCACACCCCACGCCCGCCCGCGCTAACCCGCCCGCCACTGCGCCTGCCAGCCACGGACCCGACTCCCGCGTGTCCATCCCCAGAACCACTTCGGGCCGCGCGCCCGCCCCGCGCACCGCCTCGCCCAACGCCACGCCCAGCGCATACGCCGTGGCCTGATCCAGCGGGAACCGGCCCGCAACCCCACGCATCCCGTCAGTCCCGAACAACCGGCGATCACAACGCCCCGCCCCGCCACGATGCGCCTCACTCACGGACAGCCCCCTCTCCGGCCGCCGACCCGCTCTGCCGCGCCAGCCTGATGCGCACCGTCAACACCCCGTTGGATTCCAACCGCAATTCGGGATCGCGCAAAAATGCGTGCGTACGCAGGACCTGCTCCCCCGCAACCGGAGCAGGCTCCACAGGATCCGTCTCCACGAACTCCACCCTCCGCACCCGGCTTTCCGGCCCCACCACCGTCACCTCCGGAGGCTCCACCTGCTGCGACTCGATGCGAAATCCCGCCGGCACTTCGCCGATCCGCGGCCGCACGGGCACCACACGCCTCATCCGCAACTCCAGTCGCAAATGCACGTGCGCCGGAACCGCGCGCACCAGCACCACCCCGGGCGGCAGCTTCACCTGCTCGGCGGTGATGCTGAACGTCCGCTCGCACGGCCCGCTCAGCCCCGCCAGATCCAGCACCACCGGCGGCGTCGCCCGCTCCACCTGGTGGATGCGAACCGCAGGGCCTCGCACCTCCAACCGCACCCGCTCCGGCGACTCCAACACCAGCTCCATGTCCGCAGGGACGTTCATATACTCGATGGGCGCCGTCACCGAGGTCACCAAGTCCGGGCTGTTCACAAACGTCAGCCACAAAATCGCCGCCACCGCCAGCGACAACAGCTTCCAGCCCAGATTCTCCACCAGCCGGCGCTTCATGGCCCGTCGGACCTGCGGCTGCCTGCCTGCTCCCGCTCTAGCGCCGGTTGACCCACTACCACCACCGGCGCCGCTCCCACTCGCCGGGGCTTGGGCCCGAAGTGACGCGCGATTCGTTCGCCCACCTGCTCCGGCGTCAGATCCAGCTCGATCTGCCCCGAGGCCGCCACCGATATCCGCCCCGTCTCCTCCGATACCACGATCGCCAGCGCGTCGCTTTCCTCCGTGATCCCGATGGCCGCCCGGTGACGGCTGCCCAGCTCCCCGCTCAGCGCCGGGTTCATGCTCAGCGGCAGAAAACACGCCGCCGCCGCAACCCGGTCCCCCTGGATGATCACCGCCCCGTCATGCAGCGGACCCCCGGGCTGAAAAATGCTGAGCAACAAATCCCGGCTCAGCACCGCGTCCAGCATCTGCCCGCTCTCGATGAACGTCCGCAATCCCATGTCACGTTCCAGCACGATCAGCGCGCCAAACCGCCGCTGGCTCAAACGTCCCAGCGCCCAGACGATCTCATCCATGGACTCCCGCCGCACCAGCGGGCTGCTCAAACCCAGCCATTGCCGCCTCCCGATCCGGGCCAGCGCCCTCCGGATTTCCGACTGAAACAGCACCAGCAGTGCAATCGCCGTGTACGGAACGATCGTCGCCAAAATGCTCCGCACCAGATCCAGCCCCAGCCAGATCGAAGCCACATACACCAGCAAAAGAACCCCGATCCCCGCCAGCACCTGCACCGCGCGCGTGCCCCGCACCACCAGGATCAGTTGGTAAATCAGGAACGCCACCACCAGAATGTCCACCACCGCCGTCACACTAAGCTTCGGCAGCGGCGAAATCAAAACCACTAGCGGCGCAGACATAGGCCGGCTTCCCTATTATCGCAGGCTCCCGCTCGGTTTACTCCGTACCTTCCGGCGGCCCCGCTCTCCACCCCACTTATGCCCCTCCCGGACCACCCGGTTGCAGCTCCGGAATCTCGATCTCCACCCGCGTCCCCTGCCCCGGCTTGCTGTCAATGCACATCCGGTAGTCCGAACCGAAAAGCACCTTCAGCCGCTCGTTCACGTTGCTCACCCCAATCCCTTCCTCCAACAACGTCGCCAGCCGCTCTTCGGAAATCCCCACCCCGTCGTCCTCCACCAGCAGGTGCAACCGTCCGTGGCGCAGCCTCGCAAGCAGCCGGATCGTCCCCCCCTCGATCTTGCGCGACAGGCCGTGCCGCACCGAGTTCTCCACCAGCGGTTGCAAAATCATGCTCGGAACCAGACGATCCAGCGCCGCCGCATCCACCTGCTTGTCGAAGCGCAGCTTCTCGCCGAACCGGACCATCTCGATGGAAAGATAGTCGTCTATGAACTCCAGCTCCTCGGCCAAAGCGTTGAAGTTATCGTGCTTGCGCAGCAACCGCCGCAGGATGTTGGACAACTTGTACAGCACCGCACGCGCCTGGTCCGGATCCGTGCGGATCAACGACGACACCGTGTTCAGCGTGTTGAACAGAAAGTGAGGATTGATCTGCCGGCTCAGCGCATCCAGACGGGCCTGGATCAGCAGCCGTTGTTGCTCCTCCAGCTTGCGCTCCGTCCGCGTGTTGTTCCAGATCTTCAGCGGAAGCGTCACCGCGAAAACCGTGGTCACGTAAACCGCCGCCTCCGCCAGCGGATGCGGATGCGACCAGCGCGGCCGGATGGCGAAAATCCAGCCCGGCGAGATGCGATCCAGCGCCAGCCGCAGGAACTCCGCCGCCAGAATGGCCAGCAGGAAGAACATCTGGAACGCGGCCCGCACGTGTTGATGATCCCGCCGAAAGTAACGGTGAATCCTCAGGTCGGGAAAGGGCGAGAATCGCCAGATCAGCTCCGGATCGGGCGCGCAGTTGCGCAGCAGACCCCCCAGCGCCCCCGCCCCCGCCAGCAACGGCAGCGTCAGATATTCGTGCTTGAGCATCGCCGGAATCGAAATCAGCGATCCCGCCAGCAGCCCGGTCACGTAGCCCCCCAGCAGACCCGCCAGCAGGCTCGCCTCCAGCCCCAGATCCACCGCCTGGTAGACGCCCCGGGTCACGATGCGAATCGCCGCGCCCGTCCCGAAAATGCTCGCCAGGCTCAGCGCCAGCAGCAGCCGCTGGTTCAGCGTGCGCTGCTCCCGCATCAGCATGCGCTGGAACGCGCCCGAGCGGGCCAGAAAGCTCGCCAGCAGCGTCACCACCCCCAGCTTCAACAACAAAACGATCAGATATTGTTCCAGCGCCATGGATCCTTCATCCCGCCCCGCGCCGCCGGCATGACTCGCTGTCCATTATAATGAATAAGTTCGGCCCCCACTTACGCCGCATGTCGCAGGACGGCTCAACACAGACATTCCGCAAAGTCGCCGAGGCCGACTTGCCCAGCCGCTTCGGACGCTTCCGCATCTTCGGCTTCGAGCAGCGCCGCGGCCGCCACGTCGAAGAGGCCGTGGTCCTCAAAATGGGCGACCTCTCCGGCGACCCCCCGCCCCTGGTCCGCATCCACTCCCAGTGCCTCACCGGCGACGTCTTCCACAGCCTCCGCTGCGATTGCCGCGCCCAGCTGGAAATGTCGCTCGACCGCATCGCCGAGGAAGGACGCGGCCTTCTCATCTATGAACACCAGGAAGGTCGCGGCATCGGCCTGCTCAACAAACTCCGCGCCTACGAGTTGCAGGATCGCGGCGCCGACACCGTCGAGGCCAACCAGAAACTCGGCTTCCGCCCCGACCACCGAAATTACCGGCTCGCCGCAAGCATCCTCGCTTACTTCGGAGTTACTCGCGTGCGGCTGCTTTCCAACAACCCGGACAAAATCCGCGCCCTCGAAGCGGCCGGCATCCGCGTGGTCGAACGCCTTCCCTGCCAGGCCCAGCCCGTGGATTCAATGACCGGCTATTTGCGCGCCAAGAAAGAAAAACTGGGACACTTCATTGAGGGTCTCTGAGCCCCTCTCGCCCCCGCAGTTCACGGGCGCCACCCGGCGACCCGCAGGAGATCCTCCGGCTGCTCCACCCAGTAATCCGGCTCGTAGCGAGCCAGCTCCGCCGGATCCCCGTAACCGTAACGCACCGCGCAGATGCGCACCCCGGCCCGCCGACCGGCCTCCATGTCGGCCGGCGAATCGCCCACCAGCAGACAATCCTCCGGACGCGCACCCAGCCCACGGAGCGCAGCGTAAATCACATCGGGCTCCGGCTTGGCCGGAAATCCGTCCGTCCCCTGCGGATGGTCAATGTACTCCAGCAAACCGAATTGTTCCAGCACCGCACGCACCGTAGCCGTGCTCTTGGTCGTGGCCGTGCCCTTGCGCCCGGGAAGACGCGCCAGGGTCTCACGCACGCCCGGAAAAACCCGCGTCAGCCGGTGCCCGCGCGCCGGGTACGCCTCGCGGTACCGACGGATCAGCTCCTGGTGTTCTTCCTCGCTGTAGTGCGGCAGCACGTGACGGAAAAACTCGATGAGATGATAGCCGATGTAGCGCCGCACCAAAGCTTCACTCAAACCGTTGACCGGATGGCCGTCCAGTACCTCCTGCAACGCACCGTAAATATCACCCGCCGAATCCAGCAGGGTCCCGTCCACGTCGAACAGATACACGGAATACTCGGGCATCGGTTGTTTCCGCAACAGGGGATCGGGCCGCTCAGGCGGGTTGTACCCGCTCGCCTTCCCGCAGCGGCGGCACCCGGCGGCCTTCCGGTTTGAGAATTTGCTGGGTCTCCTCGACGCCGGCCGCTGTCCCCGCCCGCGTCGCCGGCAGCTCCCGCCCTTCGATCAGGGCTTTGATCTCTTCCCCTTCCAGCACCTCGCGCTCCAGCAGCGCTTCGGCCACCCGCACCAGCGCCTCTGCGTGCTCCTCGATCAGCCCGGAAGCGCGATCATAGGCCTTCTTGACCAGCCGGCGCACTTCCTCGTCAATTTTGATGGCCGTGGCCTCGCTGTAATCGCGGTGCTGCGCGATCTCCCGCCCCAGGAAGATCTGCTCCTCCTTCTTGCCGAAGCTCAGCGGGCCCAGATCGCTCATGCCCCACTCGCACACCATCTTGCGCGCCAGTTCGGTGGCCCGTTCGATGTCGTTGCCGGCGCCCGTGGTCACCTGCCGGAGGAACTTCTCCTCGGCAATGCGACCGGCCATCAGGATCGTCAGTTGGGCCTCCAGATACGACTGCGTGTAGGAGTGCTTGTCATCAATCGGCAACTGCATGGTGACGCCCAGCGCCATCCCCCGCGGGATGATCGTCACCTTGTGCACCGGGTCGGCTTCCGGCAGCAAGGCCGCCACCAGCGCGTGTCCCGCCTCATGATAGGCCGTGCTGCGCTTTTCCTGCTCGCTGATGATCAGCGACTTGCGCTCCACGCCCATCAGAACCTTGTCCTTGGCCAGCTCGAAATCGTACATCGTGACCACCTTGCGATTCTGTCGCGCCGCGATCAGAGCCGCCTCATTGACAAGGTTGGCCAGGTCCGCGCCCGCGAATCCCGGCGTGCCGCGCGCAATCACCGAAAGATCCACGTCGTCGGCCAGCGGGATCTTCCGCGTGTGCACCCGCAGAATGGACTCCCGACCCTTCACGTCCGGCCGGCCCACCACCACACGACGGTCGAACCTCCCCGGCCGCAACAGCGCCGGGTCCAGCACGTCCGGGCGGTTCGTCGCCGCCATCAGAATCACGCCCTCGTTGGACTCGAAACCGTCCATCTCCACCAGCAACTGGTTCAGCGTCTGCTCGCGCTCGTCGTGGCCGCCCCCAAGCCCCGCGCCCCGATGACGCCCTACCGCGTCAATCTCGTCAATGAAAATGATGCACGGCGCGTTCTTCTTGCCCTGCTCGAACAGATCGCGCACCCGGCTGGCCCCCACGCCCACGAACATCTCCACAAAATCCGAACCCGAGATCGAAAAGAACGGAACGTTCGCCTCCCCCGCAATCGCCCGCGCCAGCAGCGTCTTGCCCGTGCCCGGAGGCCCGATCAACAGTACCCCCTTGGGTATCCTTCCGCCCAGTCTCTGGAATTTCTGCGGCTCGCGCAGAAACTCGATGATCTCCTGCAGCTCCTCCTTCGCCTCCTCCACCCCCGCCACGTCCTTGAAAGTTACTTTCTTCTGTTGCGAGGAATGCAGCCGCGCCCGGCTCTTGCCGAAACTCAGGGCCTTGTTGCCTCCCGCCTGCATCTGCCGCATCATGAAAATCCAGAATCCCAGCAGCAGCAGGAACGGTATGGCGTTCACCATCAACGCCACCCAGTTCCCCGAGCCGGATTCCCGGATCTCCACGTTCACGTTCTTGGCCCGCAGAAGGTTATAAATATCCGGATAATTGCTGGGAATCAGCGTGCGCAAACCCAGGTTGTGTTCCTTGAACTTGCCCCGCACCTCCACCCCGGTGATGGTGACTTCTTTCACCCGCTCTTCTTCTACCGCGCGCACGAATTCCGAGAACGTCAACTGCTGCTCGGGACGGACCGTGCCCTGGCGAACCACGGTCCACAAAAGCACCAGCACGCAAATCAGTACGACCCAAAAAATGGCGGTCCTGATGTTCGAGTTCATAATTTCTCCCGCCGGCTGCCCCCCGGCTTCTCTGCCCCCTCCCCCTTCACGTTAGACGTTCCCGCCCCTCTCCGTGACTCCATCATCCGCCGCCTCCTCGGCGACTGCCTCCACCGCCAGCACCACCGGGCAGTCGGCTGCCGCTGCGTACGCCGCCGCAGGACCGAACCGCAGCGTCCAGACAATTTCCCTCCCACTAGTCATGATCGGCCATTTCTTTCGTTCCCACAAGGGGATTCTTGCCCTCTGCAACAGTTCTTTCAGCTTGACCTCCTGCCCGTGACCCGCCGGACGGTACCGGTCGCCCGGCTGCCAGCTCCGCAACTCCAACGGCCAGGCCAGTCGTCGCCAGTCCAGCCAGTCGGCGCCGCCCGCACCGTCACCCGCCCCACGCCCCTCGCTCAGCCTCAGCCGGATCACCATCCCCGTGCCCGCCGGCCGGTACTCACCGGGCGCCTCAACCCTCAACCGGTACCCTCTTTCCTCAGCGGCCGGCCACGGCGCAAAACAAAGCCAGTCCAAGGACCGCCGAACCAGTAACCCGGGACCCGTCACGCATCCCGATCCGCCACCAACCTCGGCAAGCCGCAAAATCCCCTCGATGTGCCCAAACTCCCATCCCCGCAGGCTTCCCGCTACCCCCGCCACCGCCCGCCGGATCAATCGCCTCGCCGCCGCCCTGGGCAGCGAAGCCAGCGCCGAAGCCTTGACGACCCAGGCGCTCCCCCGCTCCTCGAACAATGCCTGCGCGAGCCGCCCGGTTTCCTGTTCCCAGTACTCTTCATCCTCCTGCGCCAGCAAGGCCGTCTGCGCCAGGATCTTCTCGATCGCCGGATTCCACTGGCGCCGAAACAGGCCAAGGAGTTCGTACCGAATCCGGTTCCGGGCCAGTCGCAAATCCAGATTCGTATGATCCAGCCGCCACTCCAATCCCTCCTGACGAAGGAAACCCTCGATCTCCTCGCGGCTGATCGCAATCAATGGACGAACGAACCCCTCCGGCGTCACCGGGCGGATCCCAGCCAGACCCGTCGGACCCGATCCTCGCAGGAGCCGGAACAAAACCGTCTCCGCCTGATCCGAGCGCGTGTGCCCCAGCGCCACCCGGTCCAGTTGTCCCGTGCGCAGAAATCCCATGAAAAACTCCCGCCGCGCACGCCGCCCCGCCTGCTCGAGATTGTCCCGCGCGCGCCGCGCCAGCTCGGCCACATCCGCCGAACCTGAATGAAAAGGCAAGCCGCGCCGGCGTGCCAGCTCGGCCACGAACTGCGCGTCCTGCTCGGAAGCCGCGCCCCGCAACCGGTGATCGAAGTGCAACACGGCCAGCGACAAATCCCATCGAGGCGCCAGCCGGAGAAGGGCTTCCAGCAGGCACACGGAATCCGCGCCCCCGGACACAGCAACGCCCACACGATGCCCGCGCTGAAACATCCGGTAGCGCGCAATCGTATCCGCGACCCGTTCGAGCACGCCCGCTGATTCCATTCTAGGCCCGCCGGCCCCTTGCCGAACAGGAGGGTGACAAGGCGCCAACCGGTGGTTTACAATCAAAGAGCGGTCTTGAGATCCCGCCACGGGCGCGTAGCTCAGTTGGTCAGAGCGCCTGCTTCACACGCAGGAGGTCTCAGGTTCGAGTCCTGACGCGCCCACCACCCGCGGAGCTCTCTGTGATTCACGCCCCGCCCCGCTGATGCACGCATCGGACAAGCCCGCCTCGATCCACCACAATCTATAGAAAATGTTTCGGCTCACCCGACCTCCGCTCCTGCCCGCCACCCGGCTCAACGCGCTTTGCGTGCCCCAATGAATGCGCTCAGCAAACCACCCTCCACTTCCGGTAGGACCCTCCCCGCATCCAGCCCCGCCGCCGCCAAAAACTCGCGGGCGTCCGCGGCGCCATACAAGCGCATCCGCTCGATCCGGATCTCATCGAACCCCGCCGCCGCCAGTTTCCGCGCGTACTCGCCCTCCTCCAGCGCCCCGGCAATGCAGCCGACCCAAAGCTCCATGCTCCGCCGGATCTCGCGCGACAGTTCGCCCCGCACCACGATGTCCGTGACGGCAAGCCTGCCGCCGGGCTTCAGCACCCGGTACGCTTCGCGCAGCACCCGGTCCTTGTCCGGCGCCAGGTTGATCACGCAGTTGGAGATCACCACATCCACGGATTCGTCCGCCAGCGGCAACGCTTCCATGTCGCCCTGCACGAACTCCACGTTGCCCACACCCGCCTTGTGCTTGTTCTGGCGCGCCAGCGCCAGCATCTCGGCGGTCATGTCCAACCCGAAGACCTTCCCCGAAGCTCCCACGCGCTCCGCCGCCAGAAAAACGTCAATCCCCCCTCCGCAGCCCAGATCCAGGACAATTTCGCCCGGCCTCAGCTCCGCCAGGGTCGTAGGATTGCCGCAACCCAGCGATGCTGCCAGCGCCTCCCGCGGCGCAACCGCCGCCTCCGCCTCGCTGTACAGGTTGCCGCAAACCGGATCGGCCGCAACACCGCCGCAGCAACTTGCCACGCCCCCGTCCAACACGCGAAGCGCAGCCTCCCCGTAACGGTCGCGCACACGCCCTTTGATGTTCTCCTCGCCGCCCACATTGCCCATTTTACGCGGCCGGCCTCGGCATCAGTTCAGCCGTTCCCCCCGATGCCCGGTGCGAAACTCCTCGTCAATCGGCTTGCGCCCCCGATACCCCTCTTCCGCCTCGTGCCAGAATTCGATCGCGGGCTCACCCAGCCGCCAGCACATCAAAACCTCGCGCCCCTGATACCAGGTGGGAAAATCAATCAGCCCCACATCCAAGTCCTTCACGAGGCAACCGTACCGCTGGATCGCCTCGATCAGCTCCCGCAACCGCGAAGCCAGAGCGTCGCGCCGTCCCTGGCGCGCCAGGACCTGCCGCCGGTCCACCTGCGCCCCGCCCAGCAGGGCGATCCGCGACGACGCTGCCTCCAGCTCGGATTGCGCCTGATCGAAGCGGCGCTTCGCCTCGACCGCGTCCCGCACCAGCACCTCCAGCTCCGGCAACAGGCTTTCCGCTTCCTCCAGGCGAAACCGTCGAGCCAACGCCGATCCCTCGACCGAGTTCATACTCCCAGGACCTGCACCGCCACCTGCCGCGAACGCGGCCCGTCCAGCTCGGCCAGAATGATGCTCTGCCAGGACCCCAACAACACCGCCGCGTTCCGCACTTGCAGGCACAACGTCTGCCCCAGCAACATCCCCCGCAAATGCGCGTCCGCATTGCCCCGCTCGCAGTCGGAATGCCGCGGATCGTTGTGCCGCCAGTCACGGTCGCCGCCCACCAGCTCCTCCAGAAGCCGCTTGATGTCCGCCAGCAGCGCCTCCTGCCACTCGTTCACCAGCAGCCCCGTCGTCGTGTGCAACGACTGGATGTGGACCAGACCCTCGCGAATCCCGCTCCGACGCACCACATCCTGGACGCGCTCGGTGATGTTCAGCAACTGGAAGCGCTCGCTGGTCAGCCAGTCGAGCACACGGTGGAACACGCGGACCGGCGCCCCGTTACCCGCTTCGCCGGCCTCCGTCGCCGAACCAGTCCCTCTCTGAGTTTCGCTGATTGCCATCTTTCAACCCCAGCGACAAATCCGATTATAGCAGCCGGCCCTCACTGCCCCCCGAAACGCGACCCCACGTACTCCTCCAACATGCGCAGGAATCGCTCCGTCATCTGCTCGCCTTCCAGCGTCGCCACGCGCCGGCCATCCACAAACACCGGCGCCCGCGGTTCCTCCATGTTCCCCGGCAGCGATATCCCGATGTCGGCGTGACGCGATTCGCCGGGACCGTTCACCACGCACCCCATCACCGCCACCTTCAGGTTCTCGATCCCGGGATACTTGCTGCGCCACTCCGGCATCTTGCGGGCCAGATACTCCTCCACTTCCGCCGCCATCTGCTGAAAGCGCGTGCTCGTCGTGCGACCGCAGCCCGGGCAGGCGGCCACCTGCGGAAGAAAGCTCCGCAGCTCCAGCGCCTGAAGAATCTGCTGGCACACACGCACTTCCTCGGCGCGGTCCCCACCCGGCGCCGGCGTCAGCGACACCCGGATCGTATCCCCGATGCCTTCTTCCAAAAGCACCGCCAGCGCCGCCGTGCTGGCCGCGATCCCCTTCGTCCCCAGCCCCGCCTCCGTCAGCCCCAGATGCAGCGGATAGTCGCACCGCGCCGCCAGCTCCCGGTAAATCGCAATCAAATCCACCGGCGAGCTGACCTTCGCGCTCAAAATGATGCGATCGTGCGGCAGCCCGTAACTCTCCGCCGCAGCCGCCGATTCCAGCGCGCTCGCCACCATCGCTTCCCGCATCACGCTGCGCGCATCCCGCGGCGCCGGCCGCCGCGCATTCTCGTCCATCAAACGCGCCAGCAGCGCCTGATCCAGCGATCCCCAGTTCACCCCGATCCGCACCGGCTTGCCGTATTCCAGCGCCGTCTCAATGATCGCCCGGAAATTCTCGTCCGCGCGACGACCGATGTTCACGTTGCCCGGATTGATCCGGTACTTGGCCAGCGCCCGCGCACACTCGCGGTAGCGCTTCAGCAGAATGTGCCCGTTGTAATGAAAATCCCCCACCAGCGGCACGCGCACCCCGCGTTTCTCCAGCTCCTCCGCGATCCGCGGCACCGCCGCCGCCGCCTCCTCGTTGTTCACCGTCACCCGCACCAGCTCCGACCCGGCCGCCGCCAGCTCCGCCGCCTGCCGCACCGTCGCCTCTACGTCCGCCGTGTCCGTGTTGGTCATGGATTGCACGACGATGGGATGGGGCCAGCCGATCTTCACTCCCCCCACGTCCACCACCGTCGTCCGTCGCCGCCCAGTGGTCTCCATCACCACCAGTTTACCCGTTGCCCTCGCGCCCGCTGCTGCCGCATCCGGGCCCCATCCCCCGGTTAAATTAACGCTGTGACCCCGCGCCAGAAGTGACTCGCCCTGCTCGACGGCTCGCCTGGCCCCTTCCGGTCGGTGATTACCGGGCCAGCCCCGAAGTTAGTCGCCGCCTGCTTGCCGAGTTAGACTGCACGGACGAAAGATCCCTCTGGATCGAACTCGGCGTGGATAAGTGCATCTTTCTTGCTCCCCGCCATCCTCGCGCCCGCGAAGATACCTGGCAGATACCCTCCTTGTTCAGCATCCGGGGCGTACTTACCCGCGAAGTGCCCTGTCTGGACGGCCTCGGCACTTACGACGAAGCGATTGATCCGCCCCTCGCCCACGCCGCCTCCGTCCACGACATCGAAACCTATCCGTGGCCCCAACCCTCGGAATGCGAGACCGCCGACCTGCGCCGCCAATGCCTTCAGTGGACCGGTTACCCCATCGTCGGCGCCGCCGACGAACTCTTCTGCCCCTACTGCCGACTGCCGCGGCATGGACCACCGCCGACTGGCCGCCGAGTTCGGCCACCGCGTCCTCTTTTACGGCCCGTTGGACAACCAGATCACCCTGCCCTTCGGAACGTCCGAGGACGTCAAACGCGAGGTCCGCGAAAACCTGGCGATCTTCTCCCAGGGCCGCGGCTGTATCGTTGCCCCTTGCCACAACCCTCGGGCGAATCCCTCGCAGCACGATTTCATCGGACACTGATTTGCAATAGAAGGACTGAAAGCTGTCCAACACGAATCCTTCGATTCCCGGGCCCCTTGAGGGAGCCCGGAGGGCGACCGGCGCGGGCCGGGAAATCGGCCGCGGCGGCAAGGGCCGCTGGTCAGCCAAACGCAAGGCGAGCGTCGTTCTGGAGCTGCTTCGTGGCGCCGATCTGCAGTCTACAAGCCGCCAGTATGGCGTCCCTGCCGCCGCTCTCAGCCAGTGGCGTGACGCCTTCATGGCTGGTGGCGCTGAGGCACTCGAGATCCGACGGGAGGACCTGGTTGACGAGCCAGGCCGACGCATGAAGTCGCTCATCGCCGAGCCGGCCATGGAAAAGGAACTCCTGCGCGAGCGTATCCGGCGCATGGAGGACGAGAAACCTTTTCTGCGGTGCAGGTCGAAGAGATGAGCCGTACCCGGTCGGCCTCTTCAGGACGATCCTACGGGCGGGCTCGGATACTGAAGGCGTGGGGCCTGCCAGGGCCGACGTTCTACGAGCAACGCCGGCCGCCCCTCTGCCTGCAGCCGCCGGCCCGCCGTGGCCCTAAGACTCGCTGCAGCGATGATGATCTCCTGGCCGAAATCCGTCGCGCGATCCAGGAATCGCCCTTCCGTGGCGAAGGCCACCGCAAGGTGGGGGCCCGGCTGCGTGTGCGCCAGGTGCGCACGTCGTTGCGGCGCGTGCTGCGGCTGATGCGCGCCAACCATCTGCCGGCGCCGCAACGGCAGCCGCAGCCGGTCGAGCCGAAGCACCACGAACGCACGATTGTGGCCGAGCGGCGGCGCCTGCGTGCTGGCCGGCTTGCAAACGGATGGCGAGCCGGAATTGCGGCCGGTCAAAGGGGTGGAGGCGGTTTCCGATTCGCTCCTGCTGATGCTCGCCGCGGACAGCGAGCCGTCGGAGCCCGAAAGGCACGTGCGACTCTCGCACGCCGAGTTGGCCGCGCTCTTGGCCCGGACGGACCCGGAGGCCCGCGCCACTTTCGTCTCCCTCATCGCTCACCAGCCTCGGCCCGAAGTCTTCCCGGCCCACGACATCGCCGAGTCTGGCAGCCGGGAAAGCAACGCGCAAGACCCGCGCTGGTTGTTGCCGTTCCTGGCCCCATTGCTGGACCCAGCGGCCATCACAGCCGCGGCGCAGCAGACAGCGACCGTTTTGCAGGGTCCGGCGCCAAGGGGCTGATCGAGCCTCGTGGTTCGGGATGGGTCTGGACGCTGCCGGGCCAGTTTCCGTCCGAATCGTTCCACCGCCGCACCGTCACCGTCGCCGCAGATACGGCGGCTGCGGGCCCGGACGGTACGTCAGCTCGGCATGCCTGCTGCTTTTTGCGCCCCCGACGGGAATCCTTCCAGGATGCTTTCGCAAACGGTCCCCAGCCTTTCCGGCCCAGCGCGGCCAGCGCTTGTTCATGGCCCCCTCATTCCAGTCATCCTGGGCGGCGCCGGGCGCCCGCCAGGATGGCAGCCCCGATCCTCGCGCCCGCCCCAAAGCCGGTCCCCCGCCCGGCTCTCGCGGCAGCGCCAGCCAGAGCGCTTCAGAACAGTGCGCCGGACGATCTGCCGGCGCAGAGCTTCACGGACTGACTGCGCGATGTGGCTACTCTCCGTCGAGAACCGGATCAAGCCCAGACCGAAATCCGGCCTCGCCTTCCCCATGCTCGATCGTCCCGCCGAAACTCACCGCCGCGCCTTGGAATTGCTACAGGCCTCCCTCTGAGCGGCCACCGTGGTCAGCACCGCGCCTTGCCCTGATCCGGCAGCCCTCGACGACCGTGACACTTCTCTCAGCAACCGGATGAACTTCGGATTGGTGAACCTCGGCCCTGCCCGGCTCCCGCAGGTCCGGCGCACGTCATGGCCCCTAGGTACGTTCTCGCGGGAGCAGTCAGTAACTTGGCCCGCCGGCTTGCGGCTTTTCCCTGATTCCCAACCCCGTCCCATCCCGCTACCATCGGGCTGAGGCGAGCGCCGGTGCGGTGTGTCTCCTGACCTGGCGCCCCGGCCCCGCCCCAAACTCAAAACTACGGTAGAAAAATGGCGCCTGGCGCCCACCAATTCTTTGAAATGCTCTGCCAGCCTGTTCGCGAGGTCTACTTATGAGCGTCGCTCCCGATGAACCCTTTCGCTCCGCCGTGCCCTGCCCTTCCTCTCAGTCGTTCCCCGATCGCACCGTTCGCGTCCTCGCCGTCAGCTCTGCCGAAGAAGACCTCCGCTTCCTCCGTCACCTGTTCGCCCATTCCAACTGGGTCATCCACACCGCCCGTGACTGCGCCGAGGCCGCCGACTTCCTCCGCCGCGACCCCATGCCCGTCATCCTCTGCGACGCCGAACTCGCCGACGGCACCTGGCGAGACCTGCTCCGTACGCTCACCTCCCTCCGCCACAACTCCCTTCTCATCGTCACCTCCCGCGCCGCCGACGACTTCCTCTGGGCCGAGGTCCTCAACCTCGGAGGCTACGACGTGCTCATGAAGCCTCTCGACCCTAAGGAAGTCGTCCGCGTCATCAGCCTCGCCTGGTTGCACTGGAAAAACTTGCGCGAGCGGATGAAAACCCGGGAAGTCCTGCTCGCCGGAGAGGCCTGACCCCTTACTGCCCCACGATCGCCGGCAACGGCGTGCGAAAGCGACCCGCGAAAATTTCCCCGAAAAGCTCCAGCAATTCTCCGTGTACCCGCCCGTTGTCCGCCATCACGTGCGGCGACTTCAGCGATGCCGGCCTCCCATGCATGTCCGTCACCTTGCCCCCGGCTTCCTCCACCAGAAGAATCCCGGCCGCCATATCCCACGGGTTCAAGCCGAACTCCCAGTATCCGTCCAGCCGCCCGCACGCCACGTAAGCCAGATCGAGCGCCGCCGAACCCGCCCGCCGCACGCCGTGCGATACCATCGCCGCCTGATAGTAGAAATGCACGTTGACGTTCAGGTGCCGCTTGCGGCTCGGAAAGCCCGTGGCCAGCAGGCTGTCCGCAAGCCGCCCCGTCTCCGAGACGCTGATCCGCCGCCCGTTCAGCCACGCCCCCGACCCCCGCTCGGCTTCGAACAGCTCCTGATGCAGCGGATCGTAAATTACCCCGCACGCCGGCTCCCCATCCTGCGCCAGAGCGATGCTCACGCAAAACGCCGGAAAACCGTGCGCGAAGTTGGTCGTCCCGTCCAGCGGGTCCACATACCAGCAAAACGGCGAACCCGATGACGCCCCGCGCGTTTCCTCCGCCACAATCCCGTGCGAGGGAAAGTGCGATTGCAATCGCTCGACGATCAGCGCCTCGGAGGCATGATCCGCCTCCGTCACCAGGTCGAATTCCCCTTTCAGCTCGAACCCTACTCGCCGGTGAAAGTAACTCAGCAAAAGGCCGCCCGCCTCCTGCGCAATCTCGCGGGCAATTTCAAGATAGGACGCCATGCAGCCCGGACTAACTTTCTTCGTGCAGGTACTTGATGTCGTGCTTGAAGATGAACAGATTGGGAGCGCCCTGGCGGGTCAGACGGATGAACGAAGCGTCGTAATACTCGATCGTCCCGGTTACTTCCTCGTTGTTGCGCAGCCGCACCCGCACCGGGATCTCGTCGTCAATCAGGCGCCGCAGGTAACGCACTTCTTCGAACGTCTGCTCGGGAGCCCGCGACTTGCCCGATTTCTTCTTTTTCTTCTTCTCCGCGCTCAAGCCCGACCTCGTTCTCCCCGCCGCGGCCGCTAGGGCGCCGCTCGCCACCCGCGACCCGCCGGCGCCGACTCATCATAATAGCCGCTCCGCGCCGAAACCTGCAAATCCGGCCGCCGCACCCTCACCTCCAGCCGGTGGTAGCCGTCCTTGCTACGGGGCACGCCCCGCGGGTAAAACCCCAGCAGATATTGCGTTCTCAATTCCCGCAAAATCTCGCCGAATGCCTGATCCAGTGCCGGCCCCACGCTGGGTGCGAACACCCGCCCCCCGGTGCCCAGCGCCAGGCCCGTCAGCGCGTTCTCCCCGCGAATGTTGCGTCCCGGATCGTTCTTGATGGGCATCACCAGAACCGGATAAATCACCGCATCCGCCAGGTGCGCCGACCGCAAGGCATCGTGATAACCTTTCACGCTCGTCGTGTCGCCCCCATCGGTCACCACCACCACCACCCGCCTGCCTTCTCGCCCCTCCAGCTCCTCGCACGCCAGATACAGCGCATCGTAAAGACTCGTGCCTCCCTCCGGCTTCAACCGCTTCAGCGCCGCCTCGATGCTCTCCACCCGTCGGGTGTACCCCGTCCGCCTCGTCACCTCGTAGTTGAACGTGTACAACGCGATCGCATCCCCCGGATGCCCCTCGCTGAAGAATGCCTTCAAAAACTTCCGCACCGACTCCACTTCGTAGCGCAGCTCGATCGCCGTCGAAAGACTCGTATCCAGCAACAGCGCCACCGAAAGCGGCTGCTCCGTCCGCCGTTCGAACACCGCGATCTCCTGCTCCACCCCATCCGCCAGCACCAGGAAATCTTCCTTCTCCAATGCCCCCACCAGTTCCCCCGCTACGTTCCTCGCCGTGGCTACGATCCTCACCAGGTTGACGTCCACCCGATAGACCGGCTCCTGCG
>Ga0209809_1001197_pt1 | contig 21650 bp, 14 predicted proteins | sample YNPMSTMetaG_FD_186172 | JGI IMG/M metagenome (GOLD analysis project Ga0209809, IMG submission 186172) | Anoxygenic and chlorotrophic microbial mat microbial communities from Yellowstone National Park, USA - YNP MS-T MetaG (SPAdes) (version 2) ...
GCCTTCCAAGGGGATGCTATCTCCACGGGTGGAAGCAGGGACGCTTGGGGCTGGAGCTGCAGGAGGGCCGTAGCAGGCGGGGAAACGGTGGCCCAGCGGGGTGGTCCATCTGGAGGAGCACCAGCAGCGGAGGAAGGATCGGAGTGCGCAACAGCGGCAGGAACCGCTGGGCAGCGGGGCGGTGGAGGCGGCCTGCGCGCAGTATCAGTGCCGGTTCAAGCGCACGAGCCAGTTCTGGAATCCGGCGGGGACGAAGCCCTCTTGTGTCTGGCCACTTTGGAGACTCTCTGGCGCAATGAGCGTTGGCATTGACCTTCGCGGACACCCGCCCCGCCAACCTGTCCAAAAACTGAAATGCGCCCGGAATGAGGCGCCCCATGCATAGCAATCGCATCTGACTGGCCCAATCTGCACCCTTGCCCGGGAGCTTATCGGCGTTTCGATGTGGCAGCAAAACGCGCAGCCCTTGGAGGGTCCAATTGCAAAAATTCGGCCGAATACGCATAACGTCGGTCCTCCACGGGGAGTTGCCGGGAGTCGTCGGGTCGCCCCAACGTGGCTGGTCTCGGGATCTGCAGGATCCATGGATCAACCGCCCTGCGGCCTTGCCCTTGTAACACCGCCTGTTACCGGCCACAAAATCAACGGAGTGGCTCGACAGCCTAGCCGCACCCCTTGCGTCCTGGACTTGTGTGGGTTGGCTGGGTGTTTCCAAGCTGGGCCGGTTGAAACAGGATCGAATCAGCCTTGGACTTCGTTACGGCACGGCCCTGCTGGCCGGCCTGGCCCTGGCATTGGCCTTTCCCCGCCCATCGGTGGCGGGGCTGGCCTGGGTGGCGCCTGCCCTGCTTGTGGCAGCGGCCAGAGGCGCCGGGCCGGCCCTGAGTTGGCGTCTGGGGTACGTGGCAGGACTGGTGCAGCATTTGACGGCCCTGCACTGGCTGCTGGAAATCCCCGTGCGCGGCTATCCCGTCCTCGGGTGGCTAGCCCTTAGTGCGTACCTGGCGCTGTACCCGGCCGCTTGGCTGTGGTGGGTTACAACCTCCCTAGCCCGGGCCGACCGTTGGATTTCTCGCTCGCTGGCCGCCCTGTCCGCCGCTGCAGCTTGGGTCGCCCTGGAAATGCTCCAGGCGCGCCTGCTCGGGGGGTTTCCTTGGAACCTCTTGGGAGCCTCGCAATACACGATGACCCCGCTGGTCCAACTGGCCTCTATCACCGGGGTCTACGGCCTGTCTTTCCTGATTGTGTGGGTCTCGTTGGGGTTGTTTAGCGCAGCTTATGCTATCTGGGCTCGGCCCACCCACCGGCATATTTGGATGCGGGAGATGGCGCTGCCCGGACTAGCCCTGGCCACGGTTTTTGCCTGGGGCTGGATGCAAATCAGGAACTACGAGGAAGGGCCCCGCCAGATCCGGATCACCCTGGTCCAGCCTAGCATTCCGCAAACGCTGATCTGGGACCCGGCTGAAAACAGTAATCGTTTCACCGCGCTGCTCGATTTGACGGAACGGGCTTTGCAGGTGCCCACCGACCTCCTCCTCTGGCCCGAAGCCGCCATCCCCATGCCCATCCGCTACGACCCCCCTACCCTTCAGGCGGTCACTGAGTTGGCCCGACAGCATCGCCTGTGGATGATTGTCGGCAGCGACGACGCCGAACCGCGCCCGGACGACCCCACCGGCCGGGCCGTCGATTATTTCAATGCCACCTTTCTGGTCAGTCCCCGGGGCGAATTGCTCGCGACCTACCGCAAAATGCGACTGGTCATGTTCGGCGAGTTCGTCCCTTGGTCTGACCGGCTTCCCTTCTTGCGGTGGTTCACCCCCATCACGGGTCAATACACTCCCGGCCTCGATCCGGTAACGTTCGAGTTGAATCTGCCTCCGAGGAATGTGGAAAGTCCCACCGCCTCCGCCCCAATGCATCTGCGCACGGCCACTTTGATCTGCTTCGAAGACGTCTTCCCCCACCTGACGCGACGCTTCGCGCGCGCAGGGCTCGACTTTCTCGTCAACCTCACGAACGACGGTTGGTTCGGAGCAAGCGCCGCCCAATGGCAGCATGCCGCTAACGCCGTGTTCCGAGCTGTCGAGACTGGTCGCCCCCTGATCCGTTGCACCAATAATGGTTTGAGCTGCTGGGTGGACAGTCTGGGCCGGATGCGGGCCGTGTTCCGGGACAATCGCGACAGCGTCTACGGCCCCGGTTGGATCTGCTGGACAGTACCACTGCCGCGCCACGGCGCAGAAGATCCCCCCACTTTCTACACGCGCTACGGCGATGTCTGGGGCTGGATCTGCATGGGTTGGACAGTCTGCGCTGGGTTCATACGCGTGGTCAGGACGCGAAACCATGTCCCGCCCGCCACAAGCTCGCGCGACCCAACCTCCCCCTCAGCACATTGACTCTGGCGCACCCCCCAAACTGACCACAGCGGGCAAAAGCTCTATGCACAGGGAGTCAGCCTCACCCAAGGGAAATCAGGAGGGGAAGCGGTGAACCGATCGGAAATGACCAGCCCCTGCATGAGCAGTCGGCGCCCTCGCAACCAAGAAAGCAATTGGACTACCGGGCCGATCGGTCCTTCGGGAAGCACTGCCAATGCCCCAAAGCTTGCCGCTGGTGGTGTGCACCAGGCGCATCTTGATGGCACCAGCGTGGCGCAGACGGCCAGCCCGCCGCATCGCGGCATGGCAGTCCGCAGCCACCCGAACAGGTCCGCTGCCCGCCTACTGCCCGTGTGCCACCCAGAAGGTTGCCAACCTGCGCTACCAAAGGGCGGCGCCACGAAGTGGTGGTCCCGACAAGATCCACTCGTGCGCAGCCAGAGCGAAGCACCAGCCTCTGGAGCGAGCGTTCGGCGCGCAGGAACTGGCCCGAAAACCGAGCCACTGACACCGAAGTCCGCTGAGCCCAAAATCTTGACGCAACCACTCGGGGCCGAAGGGACCAGCCCCTTGCGGCACGGACCGCTCCTCAGTCGCTGCGAGTCGTGGTCGACTGGCGCCCTTGCTGGAGCACCGTTTCCAAGAGTCGCCTTTCTTCGGGCAACATCGGATGATCTGCCGCACGCGCGGCGTAGGCTCGTGCCTCCTCCCACTGTCCCCGTGCTGCCAGCACAATGGCCAGGTACAGCGCTACGTCAGGGCGTTGCCGCTCTGACTCAGGCAGCGCCTGCAACAATTGCAAGGCCCCGGCGGAATCGCCCTGTTGGTGCAAGGCAAAGGCATAGGTGGAGACAAAAGTCGGGTTGTTGGTATCGGCCAGGTACACTTCGCGTGCCAGGCGCCGGCTGCGGTCCAGGTCCCGTTGCAACAACAGGCCCAGGGCAGCCAGGTTGTTTTTGACCTCCCGGTCATGGGGCTTAGCCTCCAGCATGGCGGAGTACACCTGATACAGGCCAACCGTGTCCCCGGCGGCGTACCGGCTCTTGATCAGGGCCTGCCAGGCCCATTCGTGCCAGGGAGCCCGTTTCACCAACGCCCAAAGCACTTCTTCCAGCTCGGATTTCCAACCCCACGTGTTGAGGATCTGGGCTACAGCAGCCAAGGATTCCCCGCGCCCACCCGGCACGTTGAGCACGCGGCGCCAGTAGGCTTCCGCCAGGTCCCGCCGACCCCGCTCCCGGGCCGCGCGCGTCAGCAGCGCCAGCCGCATCGGTTCTTGTTCCTCCCAGTGTTGGGGAGCCAACCAAGCTTCCACGGCCTCCCAGTCCTTCAAAGCAATCAAGGCATCGGCTACTCCAAGCGTGATGGGAGGATTGGTCCGGAGGCTCAGCGGAAAGGTCTCCAACCATTGGAGCGCTTCCCGGGCCCGGCCTCGGTCGGTAAGCCAACTGGCCAGTAGGGTGATGTGGGCGGCATTGGTACCCACCGCCTGCTGCAATTGATCCAGCCACGCATTCGTTTCGGGTCGGCCGGCCGCTACCAAGATCGTCAGATGCTGCAATCGATCGGGAAAGCCGGCCCCGGGCAACTGCAGCAGGCGCGTGGAAAACTGTTCGGCCGCGACCGGATCGCCTTGTTTGAGACTAACGGTCACCAGGGAGCGCAACGCCAACAACGCCAAATGCGGGTCCTGGCCCGATTCCACCAGTTCCAGCAGTTGCTGACGTGCCGCCTGCGACACTGCCGGGTCGGTGTGCTGGATCTGCAACGTGGCCAGGTTCAGTCGGTGCAGCCGGTTGGTCGGATCCAGTTCGACCGCCCGTTCCAGATGGACGATCGCTACCTCCAGACGGTGCGTGAGCAGAGCCAGTTGCGAAACCAGGGCATGGTAACCGGCCAGGTTGGTTTGTCCCAACCGCGCCATTTCGTCCAAGGTTTGCGTGGCAATCGGGTACGGTGCATTCTCCAATTGCAGCGCGGCAGCCACCAAACGCAGCCGGTGCTCGGGCGTGGGCGCCAGTTCCACCACACGCCGCCACCAGCCCAGAGCCAGCGGCGACCGCAATTCGGCTAGTAACTCTGCCAGCCGCCGAGCCGTCTCGACATTACGCGGGTTGGCCGCCAGCGCCTGACGCAGACTCAACAACCCGTTCCGCAGATCCCCTGCCGCCAGGTACTGGTCGGCCAGCTTCAGAAACCGGCGTTCCTTGTGCTGGCGATAGGCCGGCCGGCCCCACCAGAAACCGGCCGCTCCACAGCCCAGCACCAGCAAAACCATGGCCACCCAGAGCCAAAGGCAGCGTCGATGCCCGTACAGCGGTTCCATTTCCTCGCTCACAGCCCTTCTAAAGTGTCGAGAAAGCCTGCCGGTTTCCACGCGGAAATGCCGCGTGCGCTATGCCCCCACTCCTTTGCCCCGAGCGTCCGTCCTTCTCTCTGTTCAACCCTGCTGACCGGCTGTGCCCCAGCGGCTAGGCCGCGGCCTAGGCCACGCCCCCTGCAGAGCAGGACGATCCGGTGCTCGCTTCACCCGTGAGGGCTGCCAACCGTTCACCCAGAGACGGATGCGATTCGTGAACCCACCGGTACACGGGATGCGACGGCAGGCTGACCAGGTTTTCGCGGTGGAGCTTCTCCAGCGCGCGGCACAATGACTCCGCCGTGCCCAGCACGCGCGCTGCAAATGCATCCGCAGCAAATTCCCAACGGCGCGAACAGGCATGGACCAAGGGCGCTAGCCACCCGCTCAAGACACCGGACCACAGCCCGAAGAACAGCAGCACAATCGCTGGATCCGAACCCGTAAATCCGAACGCCCGAAACAGCGAAGGGGTCCGGGCCGCATAGCCCGCCAAGGCAAATCCGATCAGCAGAGCCAACGCAGTCCCCGCCATCATTTTGTGCCAGTGCCGCAGGCGATCATGCCCGATCTCATGGGCCACCACCGCCTCCAATTCCTCGGGGCTCAATTGCGCCACCAGCGTGTCGTACAACACCACGCGCCGAAACCCTCCCCAGCCAGTGAAAAACGCGTTGGAATGCCGCGTGCGCCGGCTGCCGTCCATGACCTGCACGTCCCGCAGACGGAATCCGGTCCGCTGCGCCAGCGCCAACAGGCGTGTCCGCAACGGGCCCTCCGGCAATGGCGAAAACCGGTGAAACCAGGGCAGAATGAGGACCGGCGCAAACCACGCCATCAGCGCTTGGAAAACCACGACCACGGCCCAGCCCCAGAACCACCAGAGGTTCGGACTCCGCTCCATCAACCCCAGCAGCCCCAACAACAGCGGCAGTCCCAGCAGCAGCCCCAGCACCAAGCCCTTCAGCCTGTCCGCCCACCACGTCGCAGGCACCGTGGTGTTAAATCCAAACCTCTGTTCCAGGTGGAACTGCTCATACCACTGCAGCGGCCAACCCGCCACAGACACCCCGGCAAACACCGCCCAGACGAAAAGCGCATCCGCAAAAAGGCCGGGCCCCACCCCCTGCCGCCAAAGCTCCCACAGCCGTGCAAGCAACCCGGTCAACCACAAGAGCCCCAGCAGGCCCGTTTCAAACAGGAGCTCCATCTCTCGAAATCGGCTGCGCGCCACTGCATACGCCAACGCTTGCGCCCGGGCGGCCGCCTCGGACCCGGTCTCTTCCCCGGCCAACACTTGGCGGCGCAAGTATCGGCGGTTGAGCGCCTCCAACCCCAGCTCCACCAGTAGGCGGCCCCCCAACACGACCAGCGCGCCCCAAAGCCAGGCATTCATCGTTCCTCTCCTGCGCAGCCCGTTCCGACCTCCACCAACGCCCGCCCGCGGCCCGTCCTCCCCTTCCGGACATGGCCCAGGCCGATCAAAACTCGAAGCGCACCTCGGACAAACGGTCGGACAGTTCCTGCATGATTTCCCGCTCGGCCTCGGGTGTGGGCGCCTGAAAAGTCACGCTGAACCGCAGGTAAGGCCCGGCATCGTCCCAGGGCACCGTCGAGACGAGCTTGTCCATGATCAACCATTGGGCCGCTTCCTCGGCATTGGCAAATCGAATGTGCTTGGCCGAACGGGTAATTGCCGCCCGCGGAGCCGGCACATACAGGAAAAACGATCCCGCCGGCTTGCGGGCGTCAAACCCGGCCTGGCGAAGCACTGCTACCAGCAGATCCATCCGACGCGAATATTTCGCCGCGATGCGCTCGGTCAGCTCGGGATGATCGAAGCAATAGGCCGCCGCATGCTGAATGGCCAGAAACTGGCCCGAATCGGTGTTGTCCTTCACGTCCCCATAGGCCCGCACCAGCAGTTCGTTCCCGGCCACGAAGCCGCACCGCCAACCGGTCATGTTGAAGGCCTTGCTCACAGAGTGCAGTTCCACTCCCACCTCCTTGGCCCCGGGGGTGGCCAGGAAACTGAGCGGCCGACCCTCGTACACCAACGCCGCATAGGCCGCATCGGAAATCACCACCAACCGATGGCGCAGGGCAAATTCCACCACCTGCGCGTAAAACTCCGGCGTGGCGCTGGCGCCCGTCGGGTTGTTCGGATAGTTCAACACCAGCACCTTGGCCCGGGCCAGGATCTCCCATGGCACCGATTCCAGATCCGGCAAAAATCGGTTCTCCGGTTTAAGCAGCAGGTTGTAAACCTCCCCTCCATAGTAGCGCGCGTGCGTGCCAAACACGGGATAACCCGGCGCCGTCATCAAAACCACGTCGCCTGGATCAATCAGCGCAGCCGGCAAAATGGACAAGGCCGCCTTGCTACCGATGGAGTGAATCACCTCCCTCTGCGGGTCAATCCCCGGGACACCGAAGACACGGTCCAAATAGCGGGCCGCCGCCTCCTTCAGGACGTCGTCGCCATTGTCCGCGTAGCCACGATTTTCCGGCTTGGCCGCTTCCTCGCACAACTTCGCCACCACCTCCGGAAAGGCCATCTCGTCCGGTTCTCCCACCCCAAGGTCGATGAGTCGGCGACCCGGCTGGGCTGCCATGGCCGCCCGTTTGGCCCGTTTGATGCGCTCGAACTTATAAATGGCGGTGGACTGGCCGTATTGGCGACCCCCGATCCGTTGCGCAAACCGTTCCTGGATAAATGAAGCTGCCATACGAATCTCCACCGGCCCCTCGATCTGAGGGCCGAAAAACCGGCGCACACTAGCCAAAGCCGCCAGCGAGGGCAAGACCCTGGACCGCAAGGCACCCCTGCGGCCCCAATCCCCATCTCTAAAGACCTCTGCTTTGGCAGTGCCGCTCGGCCGCCTGCCGTGCCCCAGATGGGCATACTCGCAGCGCTCTGCCGTAGACAGCCTATTAGATTGGTTGACCCAGCCCACAGACCGGGCCGGCGCATCAGCGCTTTCTACAGTTCCGGAAACGCAAGGCCCCGATCCGAACTCCAAAGCGCCCAATGCCCGGAGGAGGGCTGGGTTCCACCCCGGGGGCGTCTGAGATGAGCACCGCGCACCAAAGGTAGGGACCGCGTAACTGGCGGGCGAGGGCTCCACGTCATCGGCCAGGCTGTTGGGTCAGGGCTGGCAACGGGGCCGCGCACACAGCCGCGACCAGCCATCGGAATCCCGGCGCTCCTGCCACTCTCCCCGACGCCTCCGAGCTCGCGAAGCGTTTGGACTGCGCCTGCTTGCTGACGTTTTCGGACACCCACCCAGCGCTCGAAGGACTAGAGCGCCCCGCTCCAACGGAGCCCAACTGACGGTATTGGTTCCTCACTCGAAGTCACAGCCTACTCGAGGGTTCGTTTCCACCCGAGCTGGAACCATGGCGGTAGAGCCTTCTTTACAACCCAGGCTGGCGGGACAGCGCAGAAACCGGTTCTGGTCATCAAGGCGGCGTGGAAGCTGTGTCTCCAGTGATGCCGGTACATCGCGGCAGTTCTTTAGGTGACTCCGACGGTCTTGGCGTTGGAGGGCCGAGTTCGGCTCAGGTTCCCGTTGGGGGAAACCGATGGCGATGCGCCGTGCGGGAAACACGCGCTGGTGGGGCCGAGAGGTGTAAAGCAAAAGGCGCGGAGGCTTGCAGCCCACGGCAGGGGGTACCTGGGGCCATCCTGCACCAATCTGAAGAGACTGCCTTGGGTCCGTTGTGGCGCGGAAGGAGGCAGAGTCCGGCGTCGTCAAGTTCTGGGTCGCCGCGGCGGGGAACTGGCGCTGCGGTGGCTTGTGGGGACGCGTGGCGTCCGGCTGGCACCGTGTCTTGCGCAGGTGTTCTGTGCGGTACCGAACCGCTGTTGGTGTATCAGGCCCGGGGCAGAAGTTCTGTTGGTGTAGGGCGTAAGCAGGCCGCGGAGGTTGGGAAGGCAACTTGGCACAGGGCTTGGCACCGATGGTGTGGCGGGGCCAAAGGCTCGAGGCGGGCCTGTCATGCTCCTGCCCTGGCTGGGGCGTATTTCTTACCGGCTTTGGGCTAGGGAAAGGTTCGCCCAGCGCCTCAGCTAGCCCGCTCAGGGGGGGAGCGGCTGCGGAGAAGCTCTGAAGAGTTCCCGCAAGGTTTGCACCGGGCGCAACGGGATGGTGAGGACGCGCGGGATGTGCAGAGGTTCGGCCTTCGGGTTGCTCAGGGTCCCGGTCACGCGAAATTCGAAGATCTTGCTGACGGGCCAGAGGGCCAGGCTCAGGACGCGGCCGACCAACCAAGCATCGCGCAGCAACTCGGCCTGGACGACGGCATCCACCTGACCGTCCAATTGGGCGCGGCCGCTGTAGATGAGGCGCATGGTGGGCGCGCGACATTCGAGATTGTCCGCGGCGATCACCCCGTTGGTAAGGACGAAGGTAGCGTGCCCGCTGGTCACGGGGCTGCGCCCCAGGCCCGGCACCAGGGCATCGAGCGGTTCGGATAAAATTCCGAACAGCGGGATGGACCAGATCCAGCCGTCGCGGAGGCGGACTTCGCCCTGTCCGTTCCAGCTTCTCCAATCGCCGGAGTTGCCTTCGGTGATGGCCAAGCGTCCATCCAACAGTCCTTCCAAGGGACGAGGGGATGGGCTCACATCCTGCATGAGGGCCGCCATTTGGACCTGGGTGAGTTGGACTTGAAAGCGGCAGTCAACTCCGCGGGCCGGTGAGAAGTCGAAGACTCCCCAGCCCTCTAACCGGCCACCGTAAAATTCCGCAGCCACGTTTGTCAGGATAACAAGGTGCTCCGACCACTGGAGTGCACCCGTCAGGTGGGGGGATCGAAATCGCCACCATCGGAATGGCCCGCCTTTGATCTTCACCTGCAGATTGGCACCGTCAGTCCCGTGCCACGGGATTGTGCCGTCTAGCTGAACCCACGGGGGTTGCTCGAACTGATAGGGGGCCAAATTGGTGGCGGTTTTGGGTCCGATGGCCGCCGCCACCGTGGCGGGATCGTCCCGGCCTATGGCGTTGGTCAGATGTACGCGTTGGCTGTGGAAATCGACGGCCAATCCATCGGCAGAAAGCACGGCACCGTCGCGTTCGACCCGGGGTTGTATGGCGTGCAGCCATCGGTTGCTGAAGGCAACGTAGGTGGTCAGGCCGGTTACGGGCACGCCGCGGAAGGTAAAGTTGTGCCACTCGATCCGCCCCTGTCCGGCCACGGTATCCGGTCGCAGGAACTCGCCCCAGACTTCGCCCTCCACGTGCGGTGGCTCTGTCCACCGCAAGTGTTGAAGGAGGGCCACCTGGTTGGACGGCAGAAGGGGTAGGAGGGCATCCGGGGGCAGTTGGGCTGCGAAGCGCCATCGGTAATCACGCGCCCAGGGCCGCACCTGATAGTCGGCACGGACCCAGCCGTCGCGTCGGATCACCTCTAGATCGACCAGATGCCAAGTTTCGTTGGAAAAGCGAAAATGCGCATGGGCCCGCTGGCCCTCGAATCCCCGGAAGCTGCCCTGGACCAGGGCTACTTGCCCGGTCATTGTCAGTGACGATCGGAAGGCCTGAGCCCAACCCCCGCTTCGGGGCGGCCAATCGGGGAAATGCAAGGTGCCTCCGGCCTGGACGCGCGGTGGCTGGCTCCACTGGAACTGGCCCAGCCAACGACGAGCCCGCTCGGACAGGAAAGGTTCCACCTCTCGTGGGTCAGCATCTGATTGGAATTCAAAGTGAGTCTGGTGGGACGCCGTATCCAGGCGCAACGCACCCTGGACGCTCCCAGATGCCAGCCGGGCTTCGAAGGGTTCCAGTTGCAGGGCTGGAGCTGACCAACTGATCGTGGCCCGGACCTGGCTTAAGTGCAGGGTTTCAGCCTGCAGTGCCTGGGCAGAGACCGTGCCTGTGGCGCGCCAATGGGTCCAGGCTTGCCACGGTCCGGGGCTGAGCCGAAGCGCGGGGTTTTCGACGGAAGCCTGCATTTGCGCCTGCAAACGTACAGCTTGGCCGGTGAGGTTGCCGGCGTCCATCTCGTCGCACCGAAACGCGACCTGGATCTGGTCGGGGACACGGTGGCTAGGTGCGAAGGCGATCCCGATGTCCGCCCGGTTTCCGTGGAGAGCGACGCCCTGCGATCGCAGGCTTTGGGCCGTGGCCGCGATCTCAGCCAGCCAACGTGGGTCACCGTTCTCGGCATTGCGGGACAGATCCAAGGTAGCGTGCAGTTGTACTGCATCCCCCCAAGGCGTCCAGGCGCGGTCCAAGGTGAGCTTCAGCTGCACCAGGGGGCTTGGGATGGGGCCGGGCCGGGTGCGCAGGCTGGCTTGCAGGCCATGATATGTGCCCCAGGGGGTAACCACCTCTGGCACCCGGAACTGCAGAGCCAGGTTCAGGTCCGCGGCGTGTTGGGCGTCACCTTCGAGGTGGCCCACCAATTCGGGTTGCCCAGAGAACTGCAGCCGTTCCAGCCACCGTGTCCAAGCCGGCCAGTCCAGAGAGGCGGAGGGTTTATCGGCGAGCTCTCTGCGGTCCAAGCCTCGCCATTGGCGCAGGGCTTGAGCATTGGTCAGTGTGGCTGTGAAGGAACACTGGATGGGCCCCACCTGCGCCTGCAGTTGTTCCAAGTGCCAGGTGTCCGGGTGCAGGAAACGGACCCGGGCCTGGATTTGTTCGACTGTCCAGCGGGTCTGCTCGGCTGGGGCCCACGCAGAGAAAGGGGCCAGGCGGCCGCGGACGATCTCGAGGCCTTCCAGTTCCCAACGCCCCTGCAACAGCGCGGTTGTGTTCAAATCCAGCCGGACATGCTCGGCCTGGAGTCGCGGGGCGTTGGTGGCCGCGACAGGCCGGAGCGCGACGTGGTCTGCCAGAAGGCCGCTGAACAGGCGCAATCGCAATCGGGCATATTCCAGCTCCAGTCCGTGTTGGCGGACCTGCTTGAGCAAGGGCTGACGAAACAGTTCCGGCAGACCGACCCGGTCCAAGTACAAGAGTGTTCCCAGAACCAACAGGATCAAGCACCAGGCCAGCAGTCGACCCAGGCGAAAGGCCACTCGGCAACCGCGCCAGAACGCTGGAGAGGGCAGGCCGGCCATGGGTTTAGGGGATCGATTCCCGGGGCAGGCTAAGGTAGGCCCGTGCCAATTCGCCCGCGGCCGGCGGACAGAGGAACACCCATGGTTTGCCTTCCAATCGCACCATCCCCCGCAGGTACGGCTCGGCAGGCATGGCGGCGAAGGTCACAGTAAACTCCTCGCCATCGCCGCGATGCAACGTGACGGACCAAGCGTCGGGTCCGAAGCCCAACTCGCTCAGTTTGGTCTCCCCCACACCCAACCAGGCCATGGCCACCAGGTCGCAGAGCGCGTGGACGGCCTCGCCCACGGCCAGGCTGTCAATGACCCCCTGGGAACCGGGCCCCAGCGTCCAAGAATACGGGCCCAGCCGTATCAATTCGCGCTGGCGAGAGTCCTGGCGCACGAAAACACGCTCGATCTGGGACTCGTCCAATCGCCAGACGCGTCGGTCCCGGAGCTCAAATGCCGCCACGGGCAGGCGTTCCACCTCTGATCTGCGGACGGCGTAAACGGCAGATTCGTCTGGCCGGCGCGCGTAGGTCTTGTCGTCCTGAGTGAGTCCAAAGTGCAGCTCCCCCAGCAGGCCCGAGGAATTGGGCCCGCTTTGGGCCGAGGTTCGCAACACGATCTGGCGGGACGGCGGTGCCAATCCGTAGCGGGCCAGGTCCGGCTCGATCACGACGTCCTTGACGAACTCAACGACCTCGAGTTGACGCAAGATTTGCAATACGTTTTCCACCGATTCAGCATCGGCGGGCAAATCCAGCGGCAACAGGCGCCACTGTCCCGGCAGGCGGTGCACGGCAAAGCTCTCGCTGCCTAGGATCTCGAGGGCGTTCACCGGCTGGTCCCAGCGCAACAGTTTGCGGTCGCGGAACTCGGTGTAGGCCACCTGCCAGGATGCCAAGGGTGCCGCCGGCAGGGTGACCACTGGCGAGCGAGCCCGCTGACGGGCGTAGACCAGATCGGCTCGATTGGTGGGAGAACGTCCGAAGTCGAACCGGGCCACCTCGTTGGTCCCGCGCAAGAGGCTCAAAGACAAAGCCGGCGGGAGCAAACCGAATCCTTCCAGATCCGCCTCCGGATCGTCCTCCACGAACTCGATCACTTGCATCTGCTGCAACGCGTCCCATGCGGCCCGGCTCTTGTCCGGATCCGCGCGGGCCCGCAAGGGTTCCACCAAGCTCCACTGACCGTGCTCACTTCTAGCCAGCGCAAAGCGGCCCCACTGATTGCTGACGATCAGACGATCAAAATCGCCGGGGGTAATCTCGATCCATTGGCGTTGCCGCCAGTCCTCAGGCTGGCGCGGCACCAGGCGCAACACTTCGGCACTCACCACCCACAGTCCCGCTTCTCCGACCACCTGCACGAAGACCTGGTCCCCGGGTGCGGTGGGCCTGCCGAACTGAATTTGCACCTGCCGGGTCGGGGTATGGACCCACAGCGTGGCCCTCGGGTCGGCCAGTCCGAATTCCTCCAATCCTCCGGCCCGCTGGAGCAGTTCGGCCGTGCTCAAAACCGTTTGGACTGGTTCGTCCGTGAGGGCTTCGAGCAGGGTCCGAATCCGGGACCGGTCGGCCGGATCGCGGAGGGGTTGCACCAGCCACCAACGGTCCTGGTTTCGCTCGGCCCGCAACGGGGGGTTGCCCGGCCAACGCACTTCCAGGGCCTGCACCGACTCAGGATCCAGTCCCGTCAACAGGGGGCGCGGTCCCCGTGGCGGTTCCTGCCGGTGCCGTTCCACCAACATGATGTAGGCAAATAGGCCGGCCGCCAGCAGCACCCACAGAGTAGTCCAACGCGCGTTCATGCCTGGCGCATTTGTTGCCGGCATTCCGGGCGGGTGGGCGTTCGCCCCGGCCCACAGATCTTGCGTCGGCGGGCCGGCCGCCGTTTTGGCCGGCTGACGTGTGGTGAGTGACAAGCTTGGACCATAACCAGCTGCCCTTGGCCCCGCGGCTCAGGTCCGGCGCCGCCACCAGATCAGCGCCCCGACCAGCAACAGCGATCCTGGCAAGCCCGCCAGCAGGGTCCACTGCAGGGCCCGCATCTGCACAGCGGTCAAGGTAATCCGAAATTCCCGCACCGGGCGCGGTCCCACTTGGTGCAACAAAAAACCACGGTCCAGCAACCAGTTCACCGCGTGAGCGCCAAAGTCGGCGTTGTGAACGGACTCGATCAACTGATTGGCCAGGAAGAAGGAGTCGCCCACCACCACCAGCCGGGTGTTGCCGCGCTCGGTGACCACGCCGGGCACAGCGCCTTTTTCGACAGCGGCAGCCAGTGGGAAGGGGCCCGAGGCAGCGGCACCCGTGCCCATCAGAGTGCTACGTTCCCCGCTGTAAGCCAGTTCAGTGACCCTGACCGCATCGGCTCCCGGTAAAGGTCCGGCCAAGCGTCCCACAGCTCGGGGGCGCCACAGGTGCAGTGCAGCCGGCACTCCGCCTTCTACCAGCGGCCGCACCACCGGATGCTGTCCGAATCGCAGCACCTTGATGTCCTGGCCGGTCACCGTGTTGGCCCGGTCCACCACGGGCCAGAGGCTCACCTCCACGCCCCAGCGGCTCAGCAGGCTCTCCAGGCCCGAGGATCGCGACAATCCGTAGCTGTTGAGCAGAACCAGCATGCGGCCCCCCTGCTGCAGATACTGTTCCAGCTTGGTAAGCGTCTCGGGCGGGATCGGTCGGAGCGGACCAGCCACGATGAGCAGGTGACAGTCCTCGGGCACGGTATTGGTGCCTTCCAGCAGGAGGGTGTCGGGAAGGATGCAGTTTTGCCGCAGGAGACTGGCGAATTTCTGGTAGCCCACGGTTTCGTGGGTGCTGTCGGGGTCGTGCTCTTCGTGACCGGTCAGGAAGTAAGCACGGAGGGGCTTGGTCTGGGTCACCGCCAGCAGCGCTGCAGTAAAGGCCCGTTCGCCATAAAACGCCACCGGCCGCCGCACAAATTCCGGTTCCTGCCCGCCCTTGACCTGATCGAAGGTGTACTGGGTCAATGCCCTCCCGTCCACACGCATCACGCGGCCCTGGCAATCGAAGAGCACCAGATTCTTGTTGGTCGCCCCGGCCAATTGATACTCGGCAAATACCTGTTGGGCTGCCCCGGCCTCTCGCAGGTAGTCCACTGTCCGCACCAGGACGCGTGGATTGGCCAAGTGATATTCCCGCAAAAGGGCGGTCACCGTGGGGTAGAAGGGGTCTTCACGGTCATAAAAGACCGTGACCCGCACATCATTGGTGATGGTGGCCAGCACTTCCAAGGTCTGCTTGGAAAGCCGCGTCTCGGCGTCGGCCGTCAGGAACCACCGCAGCGGATGCCGCTGCGCCAGGTAATTGACCATGACGACCAGGGCCAGCACCGAGACCGTCCCAAGGGCTACATGTACCCAGCCGGCCCAGCGTCGGCCGGCGGAGAAACTCGGGCTGGAAAACGGGCGTTTGGCCATGGTCGCGCTCATCTCCAGTGGCGGCTCTCCACCACCCGCAGGGTGAGGTACAAAAAGGCCGCGCTGAGACTTGTGTATAGCACCACCGGCCGGGAATCTACCACCCCGCGTGTGAAATCCCGCATGTGTTCCACCAGGGTGAACAATCCGGCCACACGGGTCCACCAGGGTCCTTCAGCCCCTTGGGCCGGCACGGCAAAACCGAGCAGGAACAGGCTCACGCCCAACAAGCCCGCCACCATGGCAGCCACGGTCTGCGACCGTGTCAGAGCCGAGGCGAAACATCCCATGCTCACAAACAGAAGCCCCAGCAGACCGATGCCCAGATAGGTGCTGGCCAGCAACGGCCATTGGAGCGCCTGCGCCTCGCCGGTCCAAGACCGGATGAGGACCACACAGCCCAGCAGGGGCAGCCAAACCATCAGATAAAACACCATGGCGGCGGTAAACTTGGCCATCACCACCGTGCCGTCCCGTACTGGGCTGGTCATGAGGGTTTCGTAGGTGCCCGAGGCTTTCTCCTGGGCGAACAGTCGCATGGTGATCACGGGCCCACTGAGCAACAGAATCATCCAGAAGTAGGGCGTCTGATAAAACACCTCCGTCACATGCACGGGCAAGGGAGCCTGCTGTACCGCCAGCAGCAAATCCACGAAGCTGAGTCCAATCAAGAAGGCCACCGCGGCCATGACCACCCACCCGGTCAATGACCAGAGGTAGGTCGCCAACTCGCGCCGCAACAGCGTGCCAAACGCACCCATGTCAACCTTCGTCGCCCGCTTCTTGTTCTTCCGGCTCCTCCGGTTCCGTCAGCCGCACGTAGATGTCCTCCAGGGAATAGCGGTGGCGGGTCAGTTCCCGCAAGGTCCAGCCCTGTTGCCGAGCCCAGGCAAAAACCAAGGGGCGCAGATCAGCGGGCTGGCGCGGCGACAGCAGGCACCGACAAAAGCCGCCGTCCACGGGGATGACCTCCCACCAGGCCAGCTCGGGGCACTGCGCCCAAAAGTCCCGGAGGGTCTGCTCTGGTGCGGCGATCTCGGCCACCACCTGCTGATTGCGCGTCAGTTGCTGCTCCAATTCCTCAGGTGTACCCGAGGCCAGTACCCGTCCGTCGCAGAGAATGAGCATCCGATGACAGATCATTTCCGCCTCGGGCAGGATGTGCGTGGACAACAGCACGGTGTGCCGGCCGGCCAGGCTTTTGATCAGCCGCCGGACCGACCGGATCTGATGAGGATCCAGCCCGATGGTGGGTTCGTCCAAGATGACCAGCTCGGGCTCATGCACCAGGGCATCAGCCAGGCCCACCCGCTGGCGATAGCCCTTGGACAATTGCCCGATCAGGCGGCGGTGGACCTCGGTTAGACCGCATTGTTCCAGGACCACATCGACCCGTTGACGCGCGCGGCGACGGCTGAGTCCTTTGAGCCGGGCACGGTAGCGCAAGTATTCGCGTACCCGCATCTCCGGATAGAGCGGATTGTTCTCCGGCATGTAACCGATGCGGCGACGAACCTCCAACGACTCGCGGGCCACGTCGTATCCTGCCACCCGGGCCGTCCCATGCGTGGCCGGGAGGAATCCGGTCAGGATCCGCATGGTCGTGCTTTTGCCGGCCCCGTTGGGGCCGAGCAGCCCCACGATCTCGCCCCGGGTCACGGTGAACGAGACCCCTTGGATGGCGACCCGCGTGCCATAGCGTTTGGTAAGGTCGAACACCTCGATCATCGGCTCGTCATTCATCGGTCTGGCCAGATCTACCATATTCGGAACAGAGGGGGCGGCGCGATCAAAAAACCCGCGCGTCTCAGCGCACCGGCACTTCCACACGAATCTGCCGGTATTCCACGTAGGTGGCGCCCAATCGCCGCGGCACCACCAGTGTCAGGACCACGGTCTGGCCGGCCGACTTGCGCATCAGGACATCTGCCACTTGGAAGAGGCTGCCCACCGGTTGATCATCCAGGCCCACCAGCAAACTGCCGGCCGGAACCCGGGCGCGATCGGTGGGGCCGCCCCGCTCCACCGACTCAACAAAAAGGCCTTCGCCGAGGTTGACCTGGAAGCTAGTGGCCACCTGCGGGGTCAGGTTCAAAAGCCTCAGCCCGAGCTTTTGCTGGATCAGATCTTCGAAGGAGATCATCTGCACACGGACGGTGCGCCGGGCCGTGCCATCGCGCAGTTCGAGGTTGACCGGTCGGTCCCCGGCGGTCGTAAGCCGGCGGTTGAAATCCACCAGGCCACGCACGCGCACGCCGTCGACGCTTTCGACCGTCCAGCCTTCGCGCAAGCCGGCCCGGGCGGCCGGGCTGCCGGGCTGAACGCTGACGACGGTCAGCGGGGGGCGCAATCCTTTCAGCCGGGCGCCAAACCAGAGGGCAGCCGTGACTTCGGGGGAAAAGAACTCGCTGAGGGCCTCGTTGATTTGCTTGACCGGGATGGCAAAGCCCACGCCCATGCCCTGGGCTTCGCGGTAGACCGCGACATTAATGCCAATGAGCTCCCCGCGCAGGTTGATAAGCGGGCCGCCGCTGTTGCCCGGGTTGATGCCCGCGTCGGTCTGCAACCAGTCCTGGGTCCCCAGTGGCTCCCCCTCCACCGGCGGACGCCGCGCCTTGGAACTGAGGATACCCCGGCTGGCCGAGGTGCCCAGGCCGTAGGGGTTGCCCAGGGCAATCACGGTCTCGCCCAGCAGCAGATCATCTTCCTCGGCAAAGACGATGGCCGGGAACCGTTCCCCTTCGGCCGCCCGGACTTTCAACAGCGCTACGTCCTTATGCGGCGTGTACACCAGCGGCTCGGCTTCCAACACGCGGCCATCCTGCAGTTTCACATAGACCCGAGACGCCCGGCGCAGCACATGAAAGTTGGTCAGGATGTAACCTTCCTCATCGATGATCACACCAGAGCCGATGCTGCTGGGCTCTTCACGACGTTCCACAGGGGCCCGCCGTCCATAGAACTGGTAAAACAGGTCTTGGTAGGGATCGCGATATTCCACAATCCGGGTGGTGGCAATGTTGACCACGGTGGGCAACGCCCGTTCAATGGCCAGCACCGTGGCATCTCGTCGCACATCTCCAAAATCCTGTGCGGCCGCAGCCGCGGTTCCCGCCGTCAGCAGGATCACCGCCGCCCCCAATAGTTTGCCGAGGCGAAAGGCTCGGCCGGTTCGGATGCATTCCTGCAAACGTTCGGCCTGCTGCGCCACCCCGAGTTTCCTCCCCACGGTGGTTCTCTGGTTCACGCTTGTTTATAACCCGTACCCGGGCCAGGAGTTGCGCCCCGGGCGGCTCTGTGCCCATCGCAGGGTGCCTCCTTCGCCAGGCCGCGCCCTCCGGCTCCGTGGCCCAGCCCCGTGCGGGTTGTGCCTCCGGTTTGGACGGCTCCAGGGCCCGATGTGTTCATCCTGAGCACGCTCGAGGCTTCAGAAACCAAGGGGCCGGTTTGCATAAGCTACCCCCCGGGAGGACACAGCGGCGGGGTTCCCATAGCCGCAGAGGTCCGGAAGGAGCGGTAAACCATGGCCGTCCCCAGGGATCCAGGAGCGGACGTTGCGGCGTGGTTCACCGGGACTGCGAGTTTGGCCCAGGACTGGTGTCGCGCCCGCTGGGGCCGGCTTGCCCGCAGCCTGTGGTCGCGGATGAATAACCCGCAGAGCGCTGTCGGGTCCTTTCGACCCTGAGAGGGCGGCCGGGCCGGGGCCCATTCCGCGGCTGCTCAACCTCTCGACTGAGCCTCGGCTGGGCGGTCCGGAAGCTTTACGGCGGCGCAAGCTGCTCCGGCTGGCCAGCCCGGGCTTGACAGGGCAGGAAGCTTGGGCGCACAAGCTGGGGCGTGCCCGAGTACCCACCGAGCTGGTACCTGCGCGCCCGCGAACAGGGAGGGCGTCCATGGTGTCTTCAGGATCGAGAGGGCGTGCCTGCGGAACGCCTGTTGCAGGCCATCTGGTTGCACCAGCGTTTGCTGCGGGACCGTTTGCAGACGGCGGACGGGCGCCGGGTGCAGGTGGTGCATCCCGGTTTTCCCAACCCCGAGGGCGGACCCGATTTTCGGGAGGCGCTGATCCGGTTGGGCGAGCAAGCTCTGCAACGGGGCGACGTGGAGGTGGATGTGCGAGCGCGCGGCTGGTGGGAACATGGTCATTCTCAGAATCCGCGGTTCTCGCGGGTCATCCTGCATGTGGTTTGGGAGACCTGCTCTCCGGCATCGAACGCCGTTCGCCCTTTTGCAAGGCAGACAGGGTCACCGCCAGTTTTACCGCTGAGGGAAGTCTTGGACGCTCCTCTGGCCGAGCTGGCCTTGTGGCTGGATGGCGGAGAGGCCTCCGCATGGCCGGAGGCACTGCAAGGTGCCTGTCGTGCACCACTGAGTCGATTAGGACCCGACCAACTGGAGGCCCTGCTGGAGGACGCCGCCGCGGCCCGCCTGGAATCCAAGATCCTCCAATACCAGGCGCGCGCCAGCGCCGTCGGATGGGAGCAGGCACTCTGGGAAGGCCTTTTCCGGGGCCTGGGCTACAAACATAACATCTGGCCCATGCACTGGTTGGCCGAGCGCCGGGCCCGTTGGTTTGACAGCGCCGGAAATGTCACCCTGTTGCAGGCCCGTTTACTGGGGATGAGCGGATTGTTGCCGGAGGAAGTACGCGGGTTGCCCACCGGCTCCGATCGGTTGCTGCGCCAATTTTGGGATTTGTGGTGGCGCGACCGAGTGGCATTGGAAGACTGTTGCCTGCCCCGCAGTGCGTGGCGCATGCACGGGGTGCGACCGGCCAACCATCCGGAGCGACGCCTGGCGCTGGTTGCTCACTGGCTGGCCCGACCCGATTGGGTTCGGAGTCTGGAGCTGTGGTGCACCAGAGAGCACGGGGAACAGGATCTGGTGCGCAGCCTGAAGGAGCTGTTACAGCCGGCCCTGGATCCGTTCTGGTCGTGGCATTGGACGTTGCGGTCGGTCCGCTTGCCCAAGCCGCAGCCCTTGATTGGCGAGGCGCGTGTCACCGACCTGGCCGTCAATGTGATTCTGCCATGGCTGGCAGCACGGGCACGGGCGCTGAAACATGCCGCCCTCTGGGATCGGCTACGGGCTTGGTACTTTTTGTGGCCGGCCGGCGAAGATAATGCAGCAATCCGTCTGGCGCGAAAGCGCCTGCTCGGTGGCTGCGTCCACCGGGGGTTGTTTGACCGGGCCGCCCGGCAACAAGGGCTGCTCCAGATCCTGCGCGACTTTTGCGATCAGGCCAACGCGGCTTGCGAGGGATGTACGTTCCCCTCGCACGTGCAGCAGTGGGCCGGCCAGACGGAGGGTCGCGGCGACCCCTAACTGCGGCTCAGGTCCAGGTTACCGAAGGGATTGTTGGCAAAACCGCTCTGCGGCTCGGCCTCTACTGAACTTGCGCCGCTGCCAGACGTACCCCCAGCGCCCGCTGCGGGGGCAGCCGGAGCCGAACCACCGGCTTTGGCCGCGTTACCTGGCGGGGGGACGGAACTGGAGGATCCGCTACCCGGCCGACCCGGCTGTGGGTGGGCAGTGGCCGCCTCGGCCTCGCGCGGATGCTTGGCCCGCTTGTGTCGCGGCAGCGGGCTGATCATGACCACGATGTTCCGCCCGTTCAGCTTGGGCTCGAAGTCCGGATGTCCCCAAGGGGCGACCTTCTCCAGGAACTTCTGTACCACCTGGAAGCCCAGTTCCGTGTGCGCCATCTCGCGGCCCCGGAAGCGCAAGCCCAGCTTGACCTTCATTTCATCGCAGAGGAAGTCGATGGCATGCTGCACTTTCACCCCGAGATCGTGAGGATCGATCTTGGGGCTCAGTTGCACTTCCTTGACCTTGTTGGCGTGCTGGTGTTTCCGGGCTTCCTTTTCCTTCTTGGCCTGTTCGTAGCGGAACTTCCCGTAGTCAATCAACCGGCAGACCGGCGGATTGGCATTGGGCGCCACTTCGACCAGATCCACTCCGTGCTGGCGAGCCAGCGTGAGCGCCTCGCCCAAAGGCAGGATCCCGATTTGTTTGCCATCAGTCCCTATCACGCGCACCTCGCGGGCACGGATTTTGCCGTTGACCCGAACGAAGTTGCCGTGACCCGAATTACTGCTGGAAGAATAAGGGCGGCTCAAGACACCCTCTTCAGTTGAAGCTTTGTCATTCGGTGTTGTTTTGTATGCACCATGCTTTGGCCGCCGGAGCGGCCCCAAACACTACTGGTTAAGTAATCGCCCCTCGGCCTGCACGCAACAATTTTTTGGGCCGGCGGTCCGGGGGCGGGTGCCTCTTGAGGGGCCACCATGCGGCTCTCGGTGCCGGAAGGCTGCGCAGGTTTTCAAGGTGCCGGATCGAGGATTTCCAGTCCGAGAGGCTCAGAGGGACGGCGGGCGTGGAGCGGACTAAGATGCCAGAGATCTG
>Ga0209809_1001199_pt1 | contig 21626 bp, 17 predicted proteins | sample YNPMSTMetaG_FD_186172 | JGI IMG/M metagenome (GOLD analysis project Ga0209809, IMG submission 186172) | Anoxygenic and chlorotrophic microbial mat microbial communities from Yellowstone National Park, USA - YNP MS-T MetaG (SPAdes) (version 2) ...
AACGGTCCGTTCCGTGTTCGTCTGGCTGGTTTAGCAGGCACGAGCAGTCTAAAGGTACACCGTGTGCAGGCGTATCAGTTGGCGGACCTTGTGCCGGTGGGCGCGTTGGGGCACCATGTCGACAACATGGCTATCCCTGTGCGGTTGACGAACACTCCGTTTGTGGCGTCCCCCACCAACGCCGCGCTTGGCGCTGTTCAAATAACCACTGACGTGTTCAGCGCGTTAGCAGCCGGTTCTGTGATTACCGGTTCCAACCGTGCCGGGTTTACGGAGCAGGCGCACGTGCAGGCGTACTTCAGCGGTGACCAGCCGTTCACGTGCTGGCTCGAAGCGCAGGTGGATGGCAGCAACTGGGTCGTGATTTGGTACGGTTCCAGCGCGGATGCCACGACGGATGGTGCGACCCGTTACTATGCGGTATCGCCGATACTGCAGTGCGCGGGCAGTCGCAACTATCGGGTGAAGGTGCGCAACGGCGGAGCATCTGCGGGCAACTTCCGCGGGAGTATCTCGTTTGCGATTCTGTAAGGGGGTAACGGCATGAGAGCATACGTTAAGTCGGTCGGTACGAGTGTAACGCTGGTGGACATTGACACCGGCGAGAAGTTCACGGTGTCCGCCAATTCGCTGCAGAAGCTGTTCGGCGTCGTGCCACAGGAAGGCGAAGTATGGGACTATCGCGGGGCGCGGCTAGATGAAGTCGCCGAAGTGTTCCGCAAGTGGCAGCTTGTAGAACGGGCGTAGGTGAGACAAATGGGGATTGTAGTGACACGAGATGCGGTCAAGCGGACGGCGTCGTTGTCCTCCAGCACGTACGATTCGCAGATCGATGCGCTGATCGCCGACCTCGTTCCGGTGATCGAGTATGCGCTATCGCCGGATGCCCTGTCGGATAGCACAGTGGAGGCAGTTCTCAGTCGCGGGGCGACGGAGATTATCGCGGGGGAGTTTCTGGCACAGCGGTTGCGTGAGGAGGGAGCGACGGAGTCGTTCGAGGTGGGTGGCGTGCGCGTCGGAGAAAGCCCGCAATCCCGCGCCGATTTGGGCGACCCCTATGGGCTGATTCAGCGCGGTTGGGCGCGGTTAATGCCTTTCCTGAAACCGGTCTACACCCAGTCCAGCACGCGCCACCGCGAGCGGCAGGTGACCGAGCAGGCGATGAGGGGCTGGTAGGTGAGGCAGATGGCGAAGCGGGCAGAGCGGGTGCAGTCGCTGGTGAGGCAACATGGCGAAGAGGTGGTGGTGAACGGCACGCGCACGGTGCGGATGGTGGTGTTCGTGGCGACGAGTGGACTACTGCGCACCTTCTTTACGGACGAGGACCTGCTAAACTACGACCGCCCGATGTGGGCGGGGGTGATGGCGGCAGAGGAGACGTTGAACCCGGGCGATAGCATCTCTCGGGATGGAGTGACCCACACGGTGCGGCGCGTGGCGGTGCTGAAAATCGGCAATGCGCCTGCGGTGAAACTGGCGGTGTGGAGCCAGTGAGGGCAGATCATGCCCTACTCCTCACCTCCCCCGTGGACGGGGGAGGAACCGCAACTCCCTCCCCGCGCGGGAGCGGATATTCGCCCCGCCCTCCACGGGAGACCGCCGCGTACGCGCGTTCCAGCCGTCAATCGTCGCCCACCTGTCCGAAGTGGCGCACCAGAATGCCAAAGTCGAACAGGCTGATTTCGCCGTCGCCATCGAAATCGGCGGTGGGTTCGAACCCTGGTTCTCCCTGCAGCTTGCCGAACGCGCCCACCAGCCGGGCGAAGTCAAACAGTGTGACCTCGTTGTCGCCATCGGCGTCGCCGTTGAGCAGGGTTACGGTCAGCGTTCCCGCTGGCAGGGCGATACCTGTGAACACCCGGCGTAGCGAACGGTCTGCCTTGAAGGCGATGGTGTAAGTGCCTGGCGTCAGGGTCAGCGGGTATTTCCCTTCGGCGTTCAATTCGGGCGAGAAGGTGAGCAGATTCTCGCCACCTGTGGAGCGCACCTCCACCTGCAGGGGCAGTGCCGAATAGTCGCCCGTATAATCGCTCAGCGAGATGGTCACCTCCGTTGGCACGGGCGTCAGCAGGAAGGCGCGGGTGATCCCATTGTGCGCGCCGTAACCGGTAATCTGCCCGAAGTCGTTGATGGCGCGCGCTTCGTTGAGTATCCAGTTCGTACCGGCAGGCAGGCGGGTATTGAGGTCGGTCATGACGCCGTTCACCCACAGAAAGGCGCGCAACGAGGTGTTGTCCGACAAATAGGAATGCCCGACCACATGTCCCAGATTGTTGATGCCAAAGGCGCGGGCGGCGTTGCCCCCCAGCGAGCCGAGGTTGATGACGGTATTGTCCTGCCACAAGGCGGGGCGTGTGAGGGTAGTGGTTCCGACGCGGGTGTTGGACGAGCCCACCACCTGCCCGCGGTCGTTGACGGCGAAGGCTTCCGCCGTGGTGCCGCCGGGCAAGTAGGGCAGGGCGTCGGTCAGCGGGTTGATGGGACTGTACGGCTGCGTGCGGAAAGCGCGACGGCTCCCCGACGCTCCGGAACCGCCCACCACCTGACCGCGATTGTTGATGGCGTTGGCAATGCTGATTTCGTCCGGATTGCCGCTGATGTTGCCGAGGTCGAACCAATCCCACCAGCCGCCGGCGTTGTAGCTCCAGCGGAAGGCGTGGTAGACGCCGTCGGGGTTGATGGCGGACCAGCCTGCTACGTGCCCCGCGTTATTAATGCCGTATGCCCTGCCCTGCCAGGTGCTTGGGACAGGGCGCAGGTCCACCATCTCGCCGGGGTCGGCACGACGGTTGCCGTTGAGGTCGCGCCAGATGAAGGCATGACGCGCCTGCAGGGTATCGCTCCAGCCGACCACCTGTCCAGCGTCGTTGACAGCGCGCGCTTCGCTGTTGGCTCCGCCCAGCGTGCCGAGGTCTATCATCACGCCTTGCGTCCAAAAGAAAGCGCGCCCGTCCGACCAGCCCGCGACCTCACCCTTGTTATTGATGGCATAGCCGCGGCTCTGCCCGTTGGCGGTAATCGCGCCCAGATCGTTAATGGTATACTGAGCATAGGTCGCAGAGAGACACAGTGTGAAGGAGAAAGCGCACATCAGCGTGTAAAGGACTGAAGCGCGTGGCATCAGGGTTTTCCCTCCTTTCATCCGAGTACGGGCAGCATAGCACAAGGGGAAACGGTTGTCAAATGAGGCGATGATGGGCGACGAGGTGATTCGGGCGCAAGACATCTGGGCAGGTTATGGCGCGCACACCGTGCTGAAGGGCGTTGGTCTGCGCCTGCGGCGCGGGGAGTTTGTGGGGTTGCTGGGACCAAACGGCAGCGGCAAGTCCACCCTGCTGCGCGTGTTGAGCGGGGTGCTGAAACCCACGCGGGGAGAGGTGTGGCTGGAGGGACAGCCGCTGTCGCGCTTGCGGGCGAAGGAGGTGGCGCGTCGGCTGGCGTTCGTGCCGCAGCGGGAGGAGGTCGCGTTCGGTTTCAGCGCGTGGGAGGTGGTGCTGCTGGGGCGCGCGCCTTACATCGGCTGGTGGGGCAAAGAGCGGGCGGAGGATGTGCAGGCAGCCCAACGGGCGATGGAGCGGACGGACTGTGCGCCGCTGTCGGAACGGGCGTTCAGTTCATTGAGTGGTGGCGAACGGCAGCGTGTGGTGCTGGCGCGGGGACTGGCGCAGGAGACTTCTGTGTTACTGCTGGACGAGCCGCTGACGCATCTGGATGTGGCGCATCAGGTGGGCACGCTGTCGTTGCTGCGCCAGTTAAACCGTGAGGAAGGCTTGACAGTGCTTGCCGCGCTGCACGACATCAACCTAGCGTCGGAGTTCTGCGACCGATTATTGGTACTGCGGCAGGGTCAGCTCGTGGCGGAGGGCTCACCGTCGGAGGTCATCACGCCGTCGCTGCTGGCGCGGGTGTTTGGGCTAGAGGCGTGGGTACGGGTGAACCCAGTAACAGGGCGTCCGCATGTGCTGCCCCGCACGCGCCAACATGTGGAGGCGGGAGCAGGCAACGGCAGGCGGGTGCACGTGGTGTGCGGCGGTGGCATGGGAGCGGCGTGGATGGGCGCGCTGGTGCGGGCAGGGTGGCACGTGTCGGTGGGAGTGGTGCATCTGCTGGACAGCGATGAGGAGCTGGCGCAGGAGCTGGGCGCGGAGGTCATCAGCGAGGCGCCTTTTACGCCGATTTCGGAAGAGAGCCTGCAGTTGCTGCGCGCTGCGCTGGCGAAGGCGGAGGCGATTGTGGTGGCGCCGGTGGCATTTGGGCATGGCAATCTGGCGAACCTGCAGGCGGTGGTGGATGCTCAACAGGCAGGGAAGCGGGTGCTGTTGGCGGACTGCGACCGGCAGGAGCGCGATTTCACGGGTGGACAGGCGTTGCAACTGATTGAGCAGCTGCTGGCAAACGGCGCGCAGCGGGTAGCCACTCCGGAGGAGGCAGTGGCTCAGCTTCTGTGAGGGACTGGAGGTGAAGAGATTGGGCATAGCATCCTGGTGGCGTCGCGTGCGGCGGCGCGGGCTGGATAGGGAGCAGGCGGCGGTGGAAATCGCCGCCGCTTTTCGTTCGGGCACTGCTGTGGACGAAGACGACCTGTTGCGCACGCGCGGCGAGCGGGTGTATGACGAGATGCTCACCGATGCGCAGGTGCAGTCCGCGCTGACCACCAAGAAGTTCGGCATACTGGATGCGGACTGGCAGGTGGTGCCGGGCGGCGAGGACGAGCCATCGCAGCAGGCGGCGGAGCTGGTGCGCTTCGCGCTGGGGCAGCTGCGTGGCTCGGTAACACGCATCCTGCTGAACGCACTGGACGCGCTGGCGCACGGCTACTCGGTGCAGGAGATTAACTACGCGCTGTGCGAGCAAGAGCCCTGGCGCGGCAGGGTCATCTGGCAGAGCATCAAGAGCAAGCCCCCACGCCTGTTTCGGGTGGAGACCGACGCATACCGCAACCTGAAGTCGCTGTATCTGCGGATGCCGGGAGGGCAAGAGCAGCCGCTTCCCGCCGAGAAGTTCGTGCTATACGCCTATAACAGCCGCTACGAGTCGCCGTACGGGCGCAGCGACCTGCGGTCGGCATACAAGCACTGGTGGGCGAAGCAGCTGTTGCTGAAGTTCTGGTTGCTGTCGCTGGAGAAGTTCGGCGCGCCAACGGTGAAGGGGGTGGTGCCTCGGCACGTGCCCGAAGAAGAGCGGCGCGAGCTGCTGCGGGTGTTAGACCGCATCCAGCAGGAGACGGCGGTGGTGTTGCCGGAGGACGTGCAGATCGAGCTCATGGAAGGCAGGTCGCCCATCGGGGCGGCGTATCTGCAGGCGGTGCAGTTCCACAACCGCGAAATCGCCCGCGCCATTCTGGGGCAGACGCTGGCAACGGACGAAGGGATGCGCACCGGCTCGCTCGCGCTGGGCAGAGTGCATTATCGGGTGATGCAGCTTTACTTCCGCGCCCTGCGCCGCGATTTGGCGGAGCAAGTGATGGAGGAGCAGCTGTTCCGTCGACTGGTGGAGCTGAACTTTGCGGAGGCAAAGGTACCGCGCTTCGTGTGGCTGGAGCGCGGGGACGCGGAAGACGGGTAATCATGCGGGTGTTCCGCGCCCGTCGCGTGTTTCTGGTATTTTGCACATCCCCTGTGGCACTCCTCTTGCACCTTAAAGAGGTGGAAATCTGCTCTCTAAAGGAGGAGTGTCTGATGAAACGACTGATGGTTTTGCTGGTGTTTGGGGTGTGGCTAGCTGGTAGTGCGCAGGCGGTTACCATTAGCCTACACAGCTACGACACCAGTTTCACCGCCGACGCGGTAATCGACGGTAGCACGCACTGGACATGGATCGGCGCGATGAAGCTGAATATTTCGGGCTATTCGCAGCCGAAAGAGGCGTGGTGTGTGGACTTGAAACAGGCGGTTGCCAGCGGCAGCTGGAACGCGGTACAGAAGCTCAGCACGCCCACTGCTCTGGATGACGGCAGGCGCGCCGACTGGGCGATGGGGGCTTTGTGGGTGAACCGTGCCGCTGCGACCGACGCTCGAGGCCGTGCCGCGTTGCAACTCGCCATCTGGGAAGCGTTGTATGACGGATTCGGAGCAAACCCGTTCAGCTCGGGGCGGTTTCGCGTAGACAAGGTGTTCAACGGCGCGAATCGCAATTCTGTGGAAAGCCTGACGCTCACGATAGCCCAGAACTTCCTGACGGCGTGGGGCGGATTAAGCGTGGTGAACGGCACGGTGTTCGATGCGCCGCTGCCGGGTAGCGGCACGCGCTCGCAGGATTTTCTGCTGACGCCGGAGGGTGGATTTACCCCGCAGGTAGTTCCTGAGCCGGGCACGGTGTCGCTGATGGCGCTGGGACTGCTCGGCGTGGGGGGTATACTGCGCCGGCGCAACGGCTAGCTCACCGCAAAAGTGAACGCAGGGGCGACCCACGGGGTCGCCCCTACAGGTTCAGGGAGGCGGGATGGTACCGCTTCCACACACGGAAGCCGATTTTGCCGTAAAAGTCCACCAAATCCGTCCAGTCAATTGCCATGCGCTGTGCCCCCTGCTGCTGCACGTACGCCACACCCTTGCAGAGCAGCGCCAGCCCCAGACCTTTGCCCCGCGTACTCTCGGCAAGGCCGATGGGTCCCAGTCCCCCATACGCCTCGCCCAGCAGTTTGCGCCAGTAGATGGAGGGACCGATGCGTTTGGAGCCGCGATGGAAGGTGTGGCAGAAGCCCACCACCGCGTCGCCCTGCGCGAGGATAAGGATGTCGCGCGGGGTATCCTCCACCTTCAGCCGCTTGATGGTTTCGTAGTACCACCTGCCCGCAAACTCCTTCTGCAAGAAACGGAGCAGGGCGGGCACGTCTTCCTGAGTGCAGTTGCGAATGACGTACTCCCCGCGCAGGCGATGCAGGGTTGCCTCCACCTCTTCGGGCACACGGTAGTCCGACAGGTCGCGCACCAAATCCACCGCCACGTGCTCGCTGATGGCGAAGCCCGCTTCCCGCAGCAGCTGCTGATGGAGCGTTTGTTCCGCCGGCACGCCGGGGAAAAAGTGCGCGGGGTCGGAACCATAGTTCACCCGCTTCCTGCCCTGCTTCTTCAGCCAGTCGAGCGCGGTTTGCAAGAGTTGACGCGCTGCCTGTTCACCCTGCTCATCGGGTACGAACGCCAGTGCGCCAATCCAGCCCTGTTCGGGCATCATCCCTGCCGAGCCGAGCGGCTCTTTACATACTTTCGCGTGCGTATAAGCCAGCAGGTTGCCCGCCGCGTCTTCGGCTACCCACACCGCTTCGGGATCGAAATGGGCATCTCGCAGCACGTTCTGTTCGAACAGCGGGGCATCCAGCGGGAATGCCTCTCCCATGCATTGGTTCCACAGCGTCAGAACAGCCTGCTGGTCTTCGGTGCGAAACGCGCGTATCCGCATCTCAGTGAACTGAATGCCTCGTGTACTTTTCTATCTTCGCCCGCAGATGAGCGTCATACCGCGCCACGATGTCGCGCGTGAGGATGATGCGCCCCAGCAGGTCGCCCCCGTCGCTTTCGATAACCTGCATCACGTGCGCCGGCGCGAACAGCTTCTCAAAGGGGTCTTCCTGCGGGTTGTTATCTGCCTCGGCAAGCACCTGCCGGATGACGGGAGCCATTGCGCGACGCACAGGGGCGTAGTGTTTCAACATCCAGTCCCTTACTTGCTGGTACTTCTCGTCGCAACCGTCATGCACGGTGTCACGCGCCGCCCAGCACAGCACATCGACCAGCTGCTCGTACTGTTCATAAAAGGCGAGGAACTGTTCGCGCTGGCGCTGGCACTGCGCCAGCGGGTCGGTGCGCTCCAGAACCCGATGCGCCACCAGAGACATCCCGTCCCTCAGCCATGCGGTAAACGCCCTTACCCCGCGAACCGCCCACAGATAACAGTGTCGGATGAGATAATAGCGTGTCCACTGGGCGCGTAACCAGCGAACTTCCGCGCCTTCTTGCGAACGATGCATGGTCGCCTCCTCTCTACCTCTTTTCACTTCGCAGTGCAGTGGCGCCGGCACCCAGCGCCACGGCGGGAGCCTCGCCCTCGCCAGGGTGTTCGGCTACTCTTCCGCTGCACTGCGCTGCACGAAATTGAGCCTCAAATCAGTAAGCAATCGCTCTAAATCGCGGCGCTGGGAGTCCGAGATATGCGGTTTCAGCACTTCCGCCAGCGCCGCCACGCAATCGATGGCGATTTTTGCCTGCGGCAGGTCCGTACGTAATTCCCCCAGCACAGGGTCTTTCCATAACCCCATTTTAATCCACGCCTGAGCCTGCATCTCTTCAACCATCCACAGAGCAACCGTCAATACATCCACCGGCTCCTGACGTGCCTGCTCCTGCGTGGTCTGTTCGAACTGCGACTGTTGCTGCTCCTCCATGGTAGCACCTCCCGCAGTTTCACCGATTATATCACACCTTCTGCGGGACGGCAACTATTCATCTGTCTGCGTGTAGCTTAAAATGATAGTCGCCGGAGCCAATCTCCACCACCATCCACTCGCCCTCGTCACGTGCGCTTTTCACTCCGGGCACTCTGGGTATGAATGCGCCTTTGCTCCACACTCTGCCTTCTGCCTCGATGAGGGCGGGTGTGGCGATGCCCGCTTTGGGAATGTACACCGTCGCTGAACTGTTCACAGGCACGACCACGCTGAGCAGGAAGGCATCGGGACGTTTCTCCCAGCGCACCGCTACTTTGCCGCGCACGGTGTCTGTGGAAGCCTGTGCCCAGCGCAGGTCTCCGACGGCGTGTGGGCGCACGGTGAAATGCTCCCAATCCCCCCGCACGGGGTCGGGGCGAAGCCCTGCCAGTGCCTCGTAGAACCACCCGCTGACCAGTCCAAAGGCGGGATGGTTGTGCGAGTTCATGCCAGGTCCCACCTCGTACTTCCACAGCTCCCATATCGTGGTCGCACCCATACGCACCATGTAGCCCCAGCTGGGGTAGGTATCCTGCGACGCCACCAGATACGCGATGTCTGCTCGCCCATACATGGTCAACGTGTCCAGCAGATAGCGCGTGCCGATGAAGCCCGTGCTGAGGTGCCCTTTGTGGTTCACCGTGATGTCGTGTATCACGTGCTCCAGCACTTTCTGCTGGTGCTCTTTGGGCACGATGCCCAGATACAGCGGGAAGATGTTGGAGAACTGGCTGCCGTTGCCGTAGTAACCGGTTTCCGCGCTCCAGAATCGCCGGTGGAAGGCATCGGCGATGCGTTCACACAGGGCGCGATACTCACGTTCGTCCGACCGCTTGCCCAGCACCTGCGCGATGTCCGCCAGCGTCTTCACGCTCAGGTAATAGGTGCCGGTGGAGATGAGGTCCTTGGGGGTCTCCACCACCGCCACCCAGTCACCGTAGTTGTTGCGGGTGAGGATGTGGCTGTCGCCTGCCTCGCGCCGCAGCATCTCCACGTAACGCTTCATGCCCTCGTAGTGTTGTTCCAGAAGGTGCTTTGCGCCCGTGTGGCGGTACATATCCCACGCGATGAAGAGATAGGCACCTGCCCACTGCGGGTCGCCCGGATTGGTTCCCCACACGTGCGGCACCGTGTCGGGTATCCGTCCGTCCTCGCCCTGCGCGTCCGCGATGTCACGCAGGAACTTGACGTAAGCGGACTCAGCGGTGAAGTTATACAGCCCCATGTTGGCGGTCATCTGGGCATCGCCCATCCAGCCCTGTCGCTCGTCGCGCTGGGGACAGTCGGTGGGGATGCTGTGCCAGTTCGTGCGATAGCCCCATTGGGCGTTGCGCTGGATCTGGTTGAGTAATTCGTTGGAACACTCGAACTGTCCCCGCTGTTCGAAGGCGGTGTGCACCACCCTTCCCTCGATGTCGTCTCGCGTCAAAGTGCCCGGATAGCCTTCCACCTGCACGTAGCGGAAGCCGTGGTAGGTGAAGCGGGGCTCGTAGACCTCCACATCGCCGCCTTTCAGGATGTAGGTATCGGTGGCTCGTGCGCTGCGCAGGTTCTGCTGGTTGACCAGTCCGTTCTCGAAAAGCACTTCGGCGTGTTTGAGCGTGACGGTGGTTCCGGGCGCACCCTTCACCCGCAACCGACACCAGCCGGAGAAGTTCTGCCCGAAGTCCACCACAAACACGCCGGGGCGCGGTTCGCTAATCCACTTTGGCTTGAGGGTTTGGGTGACCTTGATCGGCGGCATCATCTGGGCGGAAAGGGTCACGCCCGGCAGTTCGCCCAGCAACACTTTTTGCCATACGCCTTCCTGCATCGCAAAACCGGGCTCGCACCAGCGGGGTTGTTCCAGTCGGGCATCGACGGTCTCGCCGTGGTAGAGGCTGTTTTCTAGGATGTGGCTTTTCGCCCACCGCCACTCTCCGTCGCTGGTGATTATCTGCTCCGTGCCGTCGGTGTATTCGATATGCATCTGCAACAGGAGGTGCGGTTTGCCTTTCCACCAGCCGTTGCCCAGCAGTGCGCCCACACAGTTATCGCCGCGCCGCAGCAGGAGAGTAACATCATACGTGCTGTAGTAGATGCGCTTGTGGAAGTTGGTGTAAGGTGGGTCGAGCACGCGGTCGCCCACTTTCTGTCCATTGAGATAAAGCTCGTAGTAGCCCAGACCGGTCACGTAGGCGCGAGCGCGCCTGACTCGTGCGTCGACTCGAAACTCGCGCCGTAGCAGAGGGGCGAAGGTAGCCGATGGCGCCGACTCGCGCACGCCGTCTGTCAGCATCATTCGACCCCAATCATGTTCTTCGATGCTATCTGCGTTTTGGTCATCGGTGGTGACTGGGGCATGAAGCGCGAGGTTCCTGCCCTCTGCGTCCAGCACTTCGAGTTCCGCAAGCGCTGCCAGCGGGCGCGTATCGGCGGGATGATGCAGTTTGGTGATGACCAGTCGCACGTAGCGCGCTTGTTGATTGCCCACGTCGATGGGAAACGGATTTGCGCCCGGGTTCGGCACGTCGGCTTGTGTGTAGTCGGCAAGGAGACGCGGCTGGACAAAATCGGGTTCATCGCTGGCTTCGAGGCGGAAACGCACCGGAAAGCCGAAGCCGGGTTCGTCGCGCAACCAGTTGTGCGGTCTCGCCGGGTAAAGCACCACCCGCTGGAACTCCACTGGCTGGCGCAGGTCTATCTGAACCCACTTGGTAACGTCCACTCTATCTGCAAACTGTGAGTGCCAGCCGTTTCCACCCCCTCGTGGCACGACGACCCACTTTGCCTGCCATTCGCTGGCGTCCATCAGTGCGGTTTCGAAGGTAGCTGGCTGGCTGTAGGCACTGCTCACGCCGTGATGGTCCCACACTCGCACGCGCCAGTAGTAGGTGGTTCGGCTCTGCAGGGGTTTTCCTTCGTATCGGATGTGCAGGCTCTGCGGCGAATCCACCCTGCCACTGTCCCACATGTCCGCCTTGCCATCGCGCAGCAGCTCCGGTCTGCTGGCGACCTGTATCTGGTATGCGCTCTGGCTGACACTCCGATCGGCATGTTGTATCTGCCAGCTGAAGTGCGGTTGAGGGGTATCGATGCCCAGCGGGTTTTCCAGCCACTCCGTGAGAAGGTGGGTGACGCTTAGACGGCGTTTCGACTCGCCAGGTAGCGCGAGTGCCAGCCCAAACACAAGCACCAACAACCATTCCGTTCGCAACTCCATCCTCCCTCCTTGCACACAGATGATATGGTTATTCGCTTCTTCGGGTTGCGTTCCTCCAGTCTGCGATGGCATCGCAAGGATACTCTTGACGATTCGCCCTCAGCTCCGATATAGTCCTTGTGGAGAACCGCAAAAGGAGGTGAACGGTTGAGCGAAAAAAAGGCTCGTCCTGCCGTGTTTTTGGACAGAGACGGCGTGATTAACGTGGACCCAGTGGAGTTTGTGACGCGACCAGAGGAGCTGCAACTGATTCCCTCCTCGGCAGAGGCGATAGCCCGTTTCAATGCGGCGGGGGTGCCTGTCATCGTTTGCTCCAACCAGTCGGGGGTGGCACGAGGGCTGTACACCATGCAAACCCTGGAGCAGATTAGCGAGCGGCTCCAGCAGATGCTGGGTGAACACGGAGCACGTATTGACGCCTTCTACTACTGTCCGCACGACGACGCCGACAACTGCGACTGCCGAAAGCCCAGACCGGGGTTGCTGCTGAGAGCGGCGCAGGCACACGGCATCGCGCTGGAGCGTTCGGTGTTTGTGGGTGATTCGTGGCGTGACATTGTGGCAGGACGCGCGGCGGGAGTAAAGACGGTGCTGGTGCTGAGCGGGCATGTGAAACCAGAGATGCTGGGTTCCGCCGAGATACAGCAACATCCTCCAGACCACGTTGCGCCAGACCTGCAGGGAGCGGCGGAGTGGATTCTGCATCAGGTGAACAGCTGCGAATAGCGTGTACCTGCTGGTTTGCCGTCCTGCTTCTGCTGTGCCTTTCTGCGCTCTCCTCCGCACAGGATGAGGCTTTGCGGTTGCGGGCACAGCGGGTGGAAGCGCAGGGGTTCCAGCGTTTTATCGCCGAGGGGGATGCCGAAGTGCAGTGGGGCAACCGAAGCGTGCGAGCGCAGCGGATGGAGGGCGACCTGCAAACCGGCTGGATTACGGCGACAGGCGATGTGCAGTTTTCCGAAGAACGGGGCGTGTTCCGTGCTTCCCGCCTGCGTTTCAACCTGAAGACACTGCAAGGCGAACTGTCGGATGTTCGCGGCGAAATAGAGGGCATCTTCATCACCGCGAATGCGCTGCAATCCGATGGCAATACGCTGAACATGCAGGAGGTGACCCTGACCACCTGTGACCAGCAAACTCCCCACTTCCTGTTGTCCGCCGGGCAACTCAGCTTGAGCAGGGATCTGCGGCTGCGCGCCCGAACCGTATCGCTCATCGCTTGGGGGCGCAAGTGGGCAACATTACCCTACCTGAGCCGACGAATCGGCAGGAGGGAGCCGGGCGAGCCGTTGTTGCCGCAAATCGGCTTCTCGCGCCGACGGGGGGTGATGTTATCCTATGGGGAACTCCTGTCGCAGCGGTGGGGGCAGGTGCGCTACGGCGCAAGGTTATTCACCCGCCACGACCCCGAGATTCGGATAGACCTGCTGCGTCGGCTGGATAAAGGCGGCGACCAGGAGCCCCTGCCCCACCTGGAACCCACAGAACGACCCGGAGTATCTTTTCTGGAAACCGTCAGCGCCTCCAGCTGGCGCACACTCGTCCGCACGGAAAGCAAACAGGGTGTGTACCTCTCCCTGCGGGCGAATTCACCCGTCGAAAACCTGCAGCGTACCGACCTTTACTTGCGGGGCGTGGAGCTGGGTTACCAGACGGTGACACCCCTAGGTGGTGGTCTGCTGGAAACGGAGTGGAAGCTGGGTCGGCTTCGAGAAAGCCCCACGCTGGTAACCGCCAGTCGAGCCGTTGCACTGATGCGATGGCAATCTCCGATCTTGCGGATAGGCAGGCAGTTTGGCACCGATGTGATTCTGGATGCGAGGGCGGGTGCTTATACCGGTGCAGAGGGCTACAGCTGGGTACGGGCGCAGTGGGGTATCTACTGGAACGCCGGAGAGCGTCTGCAGGCGGGAGCGGGGCTGGCACTGGCGGCGACCAGCGGCAGCAGCCCGTTTGTGTCCGACCGACTGGAGACGCGCCGCGAAGCCCGGTTTCGCTTGCAGTGGACAGGTGATTGGGGCGTCGACGTGCTGGGGATGTGGGATGTCGAACGCCGTGGGTGGCGCGACTGGCAGGTGGCGGTAAGCCCTCCCTCGCACTGCATCCAGCCGCGTATCCTGTGGAGTTATCAGCAACGGCAGCTGCAGGTGCAGCTGAGCCTGGTCAGCCGCTAGAGGATCCCCACGAAAAGGGTAAACCTCCTCCCTTGCAGAATCGTCAGCTGGTAACGAGAGAATACAAGTGGAGGTGTTTCCATGTTTCGATGGTCGTTTGTATCCATGCTGATCGCGTTCGCAGCGCTGATGGCTTCGGCGACGCCGCTGGACGATTATGTGGCTGCCGAGGATAATACCTACGGCTGGCAGATTGTGAACACGCGCGAAATGGCTGGCATCACTGCGCTGGAGGTGAGTCTCACCTCGCAAAAATGGCGCGACATCATGTGGAAACACCGTGTGTACATCCTGAAGCCGTCCCAGCTGAAGACCCCAGAACTCGCCGTGCTGTATATCACCGGCAACAGCGGATGGCAGGAGCTGGCGGCTTTTGGGCAGGTGGCAAACAAAGTGGGCGCGCTGTGTGTGGTGCTGAACGACGTGCCCAATCAGCCCCTTTTCGGGGGTCTTACGGAAGATGCGCTCATCTCCTACACCTTCGTGGAGTTTGCCAAATCGAAAGATGTGACCTGGCCCGCCCTGTTGCCGATGACCAAAAGCGCGGTGCGGGCGATGACCGCCGTACAGGAGGTTGCCAAAAAGCAGTGGGGCATCGACGTCAAAGAGTTTCTGGTGACGGGCGGCTCGAAGCGCGGCTGGACCACCTGGCTGACCGCGGCGGTGGACAAGCGGGTGCGCGCCATCGCCCCATTGGTCTACGACATCCTGAATTTCCCCAAGCAGCTGCCCCATCAGGTGGCGACCTGGGGTAAGTACAGCGAGATGATTGCCGACTACTCCACCAAAGGGCTGACGGAGATGCTTTCCACCGCCGAGGGACAGACGTTGACCGCCATCGTCGACCCCTACTCCTACCGCGAGCGGTTCAAGATGCCCAAGATGGTGATTAACGGCGCGAACGACCGCTACTGGGTGATCGATGCCGCGCAGTTTTACTTTAACGACCTGCCCGGCGAGAAGTATCTGATGTACGTGCCCAACGCGGGACACAGCCTGCAAGAGGGCTTGCAGCGGGTGGTGAACAACCTGACGGCTTTCTATCTGGCGGCGGCATCCCGACAGCCGCTGGCGGAAATCAAGGCAGACGTGAAGCGCCAGGGCAACAAACTGCTGGTGACCGTGACCACAAAGGGGAAGGTGGACGGCGTGCAAATCTGGACGGCGCAATCCAGCACGAAAGACCTGCGCGATTCACGCTGGACGGCACAGGACGCTCAACCTGCTGGCAACGGCAAATACACCGCCGAAATCGTCCTGCCCACCGATGCCATGTCCTTCGCGCTGTTTGCCGACGCTCAGGGCACCGTGAACGGCACCGAGTATCACGTGTGCACGGTTCCAGTGGTGACGGTGCTGAAGTAGGCGAAACGCCCTCACCCCTGGCCCCTCTCCCACGCTGTGGGAGAGGGGTATAATACTTCGCGGGTGCGCAGGTGAAGGTGATGGCGATTTTCGTGCCCCAACTGGTCATCGAGCTGATGAAGGCGGAAGACATCCCGCAAATCATGGAAATCGAGCGGATGTGCTTCGTCACGCCCTGGCACGAAAACAGCTTCTACGCCGAGCTGAATCATCAGCCCGCCTGTTATCTGGTGGCGCACATCGGCGAGCGCGTGGTGGGCTACGGGGGCATGTGGGTCATCATGGACGAGGCGCACATCACCACGCTGGCAGTGCATCCCGCCTACCGACGCCAGCATATCGGCGAGAGGCTGCTGCTGGGGTTGCTGGAGGTCGCCATCGCGCGCCGCGCCCGCCGCGCCACGCTGGAGGTGCGCGCCTCCAACAGCGCCGCTCAGCGGCTCTACGCCAAATACGGCTTCTCCGCGGTCGCCATTCGCAAGGGCTACTATGCGGATACAGGCGAAGATGCGCTCGTCATGTGGTCGCCGGATATGCAAACCCCCGAATACCAGCAGCTGCTGCGGGCGAACCGCTGGAAACTGCTCCACGCCCAACCGGGAGAATCGTCCGACGACTCTTCCGATGAGCGCTAGCGCTCAGCGACGCGGTACTGGACGAACCTGCCTGCAGAAGGGGTTCACCAGCATCCTCAGCGTGCCGTCCTCCCTCTGGAACAAGATGAGCTTACCGTCAGGCGAGAGACGCAAGTTCCACGCGCCCACGTTGTCGCTGAAATACGCTCCGGGCACGCCATAATAGTAGTAAGGAGACAGGATGCGACCAATGGGTATCAAGTAGATGGTAGAACCGAGCCCGCCCATCAGCACGGCGAGCGCGGAACCATCGCGTGTCCAATGCACCTGCCGTAGACTGGATGACCATTCCGTCTGGTACACCACTCTACCCGTAGCGACCTCATAAACCGTCAATTCACGGTCGGACGCACGCCGCTGCACGCACACCAGATACTTGCCATCTGGAGAAAAGTCCGGCATGTCGCTGTCAGACCACACGGCTATCGGTAACTGCAGATGCAGGCTCCAATCGGAGACGCGGTAGATGTCCACACGCTCGCCCTGATAGACGACCGCCAGCCACCGTTCATCGGCAGAAAAGCGCACGCGCGGGAGCATAAACGATTGGGCAGACAGCCGAAACACTTCCACACCGTCCGTCGCCCGACGCACGACCTTCTGCGCATTTGAGGTACCCGGTGAGCGTGTTGAGACAAAGAACCTGCCCTGCGGCGACCAGCCAGATAGCTCCTCGTCTCTGTCCATTTGCCACACCCTCTGCCAGGTGGTCGTGCGATACAAGTCAAGCCGCCTACTCATCGGAATCAGGGCAAAACGCCCGTCCGGTGAGAAAAACACGAAGCCCTGGAAGTATAGGTCGTCGTCACGCAGGCGATGCGCTATCGCGCCATCAGGGAACCGACGCACGATAAGCTCCCTGCGGTCGTGCGAATCTTGCACCAGCCACCGCCAATCAGGCGAGAGCGTGCCCGCATGGGGCACAACCTGTAGCACTCTTCCCGTGTAGGCGTCCCAGATTTCGGTGCTTTCTCTGTAGCGCACCGCCAGCCGACGGCAATAGCGGTCAAAGCTGATGGGCTGGACCGTCCGCGCAAGCCAGCGTACCATCCTCCCCGAGGGTACCTCGTACTGCGCGATTTCGCCTCTGTCAAACCCTACCAGCAGATGCCGTCCATCCGCCATCCATGCGATGCTGGCTGGGCTGGTGTAGCCGTACTCGTTGGAGCCAATCACCGCAATCTCCGCCACGAGGGCGAAGTCAGTCGTGCGCCACAGGCGCACCGTATTCCCCCACATCGCCGCGAGCAGCGTTTCGTCTGGTGAAAAAGCCACTTGATGCAGGGTACCATATTGACCGCTGGGCGGTAATTCGAGAGTTGGCTGGCCGTCGCTGAGGCGCAGCAGGCAAATGGTACCGTCCCATTGCGCCGCCGCCAGCACGTTGGCAATGGAGGACCCTGCTAGAGAGTAGATACCTGCAGGCAGCGTCTGCTCCCACACCCGTGAACCGTCCACAACGCGCCACAGCGCCACCCTTTCGCCCGTAGCGCTTGCCAGATACTGTCCATCTGGAGTCATCCACACATAGGTGCCTTGCTCCCGGGAGCCAGTCTGCCACGTGCGCACGCTGAAGCCGCGAATGAGGCTGACCCGACCATTACCGCCGACAGCCAGCACACTGCCGTCCCGATCCGATGCGAGAGAGAAACCCCTCACGGAAAACCGCGCGATGGTGAGCCGGTTGAGAAGGTCGTAGATAGGCAACCCTCCAAACTCCCCCACCGCCGCCAGATACCGCGAATCGGACGAGAACAGCAATGCCGATGGATATAATCCTTCCGTCGTATCCCACATATACAACGAGTACAGATAGCGAGCGGCATGCGCGTCCCACAGATAGACTCCCGGCAGAGCGTCCAAATCCCAGCTTCCTCCAGAGGCTATCCACTTGCCATCCGGGGAACATGCCAGGGCAGACACCCCCCCGCTATGACTGCCCTGCGACCAGAGCAGGCGCAACGGCATCTCTTCGTACTGGGGTTCCAGTTTCACCTGCGCCGATACCCCGGCGCAAGCCCAAAGCACGACCAGCACCAGCCCGCACCGCTTCACAGCGCATCTCTCCTTTCAGCAAGGTATACTCTATCTCGAATATAGCACGACGGTCGACGTGAGTCAAATGGAGGGTTCGCCATGATTGTTCTGGGAATCGAGACCAGCTGTGATGAGACTTCGGTGGCGGTGGTGCGCGACGGGGTGGAAATCCTCTCGAACCTGATTGCCTCGCAGGTGGACATCCACGCGCTGACAGGCGGTGTCGTGCCCGAGGTGGCGGCGCGCAAGCATGTGGAACGCCTGACTCCCATTATCGAGGAGGCGCTGCGACGGGCGAACGTGAGTTTTACGGATATCGACCTCATCGCGGTGACCAACCGTCCGGGGCTCGTGGGTGCGCTGATGGTGGGGGTATCTGCGGGCAAAGCGCTGGCTTATGCGCTGGGCAAGCCGATTGTGGCAGTACACCATCTGGAAGGGCATATCGCCTCCAATTTCCTCACCGCGCCCGACCTGCAGTTTCCCTTCGTGTGCCTCATCGTGTCAGGCGGGCACACCGACCTGCATATCGTGGAGGGGCACGGGAAGCGTCGGCGTTTGGGCAGTACGCGCGACGATGCCGCGGGCGAAGCGTTTGATAAGGCGGCGCGCCTGCTGGGACTGGGCTATCCGGGTGGACCCGCGATAGACCGCAAGGCGAAGGAGGGAAACCCGCAAGCCATTGCCTTCCCACGTGCGTGGCTGGAGGAAGGCAGCTACGACTTCAGCTTCAGCGGGCTGAAGACTGCGCTGTTGCGTCTGGTGCAGCAGGCGGGCGACACGCTGAACGTCGCCGATGCCGCCGCCAGCTTTCAGGAAGCCATTGTGGACGTGCTGGTGCAGAAGACCATCCGCGCGGCGGAGGAGTATGGCATCCCGCGCATCGCGGTGTGCGGGGGAGTGGCGGCGAACTCGCGCCTGAAAGCGGCAATGAGCGAGGAAGCGGGCAAACGCGGCTACCAGCTGGTCATCCCGCCGCTGATTCTGTGCACTGACAACGCGGCGATGATCGCCTCGGCGGGCTACTTCCAGTATCTTCACGCTGGGGCAAGCCCGATAGACTTCGACACCATCGCCAGCGAAGCGCTGGCGGGATAGGGGGGTTCCCTCCGCGGCGCAATGCGCGCAATTTGCGGGTTACCGTGTTCTCGGATGCGCAGTGTCAGCCTCCAATTCCAAAGGATAACCACCACAAACACGAACCTACTCGAACAGGCGCAGCTGTTGGGCATTGGTGCGCAACACCTCCGCCTGCCGCAGCAGGGTGCGCTTACTGCCCAGTAGCTGAGCCAGCACCGTCGCCTCCTCGCTGACCTCCTCGCTACCGTGATTCTGCTCCACCTCCAGAATCGCCTGCGCCGTGCGCCACAGCGGATGGTCCTCCTCCAGCACACCCACATGCCCCAGCAACGCCGATAGCCCCTCCTGCTCGCCACGACGCCACAGATACAACGCCAGATGCAACCGGTCTATCTCCGGCAGGCGAGCCAGCGTGCCATCCTCCACCGACCGCTGCAACGCCCGCCGATACGCCTCGTTCTGCAAACGCTTCGCATACGCCGGCACCTGCACCCGGTCGCCCCGCCGCTCCACCAGCCGATACTGCGCCCCCAGCGCGTCCAGCTCCGCCCCCACCGACTTCGCCAGCTTGTTCGCCTCGTCAAACGAAAGCTCTTCGCCCCCATACGCCGCGCGATACAGCACGTAAAAGCGCGTCGGCTCGTCCAGACGCGCCAGACCCAACTGCTCCAGCGCAAAGGCGGAGACGATACCCCGCGCCTCCTCCAACAAATCGCCCACCGTCACCTCACGCCCGTCAGGGCGCATCACCTTGCGATACCTGCCGAAAACCCCCACCGCCGAGCCAATGGACGAAATGAAGAAGTCCGCCCCGCGGATGCCCGCCCTCCAGAACTCCTCCAACCGCTCGGGGATGACCCGCCGCAACTCCGCCTGCACCTGCCCATACCACCCCACCGACGCCTGCTCGGGGCGACGCCGACACGCCATCAGTATCGTGCTTTGAATCGAGCCTTTGCCCCGCTGGTGCGTGGACGCCTCCATCTCGGTATGCACAGGAAACGACGCCGTCGGGTACAGCCCCGCATCCAGCAGGCTCCGAATCAGGCTCTCCCACGCCTCGGTGGAGCGGTGCGTGAACATCACCACCGCCATCCCGTCGGGCTTCAGCACACGGTAAATCTCCTCGAAGGACTTTTGCATCAGCCGTTGGTAGTGTTTGTGGGCAATCTGCTCGCCCTGCTTTTTGCCGCCGAAGCGGGCGGGGTTGACCACCGCCTCCTCCTCTTTGGGCGTGAGCATCGTCTGGAACGCTTCGGGGTACAAATCGCCCACCACACGCCGCAGCCACACATAGAAAAAGTCCGCAAGGTCGGCATACGGCACATTATCCGCATACGGCGGGTCAATGACCACCGCGTCGAAGTGCTTGTCGGGAAAGGGCAGCGCGGCAGCGGAGCCGAGATGGACAGAGCCTACCTGCACTTTCACTTCGCCTGCTTTTTTTAGACCAGCAAGAACTGCGTCAAGGGCATTTACCCATCCACTCTCCACGGGGTTTCTTTCTGCGTAATCCCAAGTCATGTGGAGATGATGTCCGCTGAATACAGCCTCTACTTTATCGTGTCCTGCTCTCCACGCGGAGAGAAGCGCACTGTAATTCGCCATAGAATCCACCCCGAACGCCAAATAAGTCGCCACGGCTTTGGCGAAGTCGGGGTCGTTGGTCTCCTGCAGGATGCGCCGATGCGCTTCGCGCACCCACTTGCCAAAAGTGCAGAGCGCCAGCAACTGGCGGGGGTTGAAGAGTTGACCCCACTGGCGAAAGCCATAGCCGCGCCCGCTGACGATATTCGGGTTCTTCTGATCCATCGGCTCATCAGGGATCCAGCTCAGTCCGAACGCCCATGGGGATGGGGTTTGCGTAAGGTTGTGCAGGGCGGCTTCGGCGTTGTGGAAGGCGGCGTGGTCGTGGTTGGTGGCGATGCGGTAGGTGCGTCCCTGTCCTCTGCCGCGCGTGGTCACGACGGCGACCAGTCGATGCCCCATGCGTCCCGCTTGCGCCTCCGCTTTGACATACTTCTCGTCCGCGCTGGTGTGGCACACGAGGCAGACGGCGTTGCCGCGCGCGACGGTGCCCTTGGCGGGGTCGAAGTGGGGCGGGATGGGCGCGCCCTGCCCCACAATCGTGAAGTCCACCTGCTTTGTGGCGGGGTCGGGGCAGGGCATCAGCGCGACGGCTTTTTTGGCTTTGCGCGCCAGCCAGAATTGGCGAAAGAGCGGGATTTCCGCGCCGCAGGCGGGGTTGGGGCAGCGGATGGTGCGGCTCCAGAGGTAGGCAATCGGCGTCTCGCCCTCCACCTGCGGGTAGAACGGCGCGAGTGCCTCTTTAGCGCGTTCCAGCACCCATTCGCCCCAGCGTTTCACTTCGCCGATTAGCCTGTGCCCGTAGCGTTGGGGGTACTCGACGGTCGCCTTGAGGATGAGATACGCCACAGGGTTGTATTCGACGGCGTAGGCTTCGGCGCCCAGGCGCAGCGCTTCCAAGGGGATGCTGCCGCCGCCTGCGAACGAGTCCAGCACTTTGGGCGGTTGGTCGCTGAAGCGTTTGCGGATGCGGCAGCGCGCCTGCTCCAGCAGGTAGCGTCCGCCAGGGTCGCCGTCATGCACCTCCCAGCGGCACAGGTTGGCGATGAAGCGTGCGTCCACTTCCGAGTCTTCGGTAAGCAGCGCGCCCAGCACGGCGGCGCGCGCGGTCACCAGCGGTCGCC
>Ga0209809_1001202_pt1 | contig 21612 bp, 16 predicted proteins | sample YNPMSTMetaG_FD_186172 | JGI IMG/M metagenome (GOLD analysis project Ga0209809, IMG submission 186172) | Anoxygenic and chlorotrophic microbial mat microbial communities from Yellowstone National Park, USA - YNP MS-T MetaG (SPAdes) (version 2) ...
CTGCTCCGTCAGGGGACCTTCCGGAGATTCCAATTCCTATTTTAAAACAGCCCTTTGCTCCGGTCGATCCACCGGCTCCAAAACAGAATCCACAGGAAACTGCCCAAGCCCAGCCAAAGGGAAAAGGGGACGGGGGAAAATTGCTGGGTTTGGGAAGAGTCCGCCGGATGCCGAGCCAGTCCTCGGCTCACAAGGCCGCTCAGGCTCCACAGAAGCCCGCCGACCAGTCCGACGGCCAGGCCTGCCTGCCAGCCCAGATACATCCCGACCAGACCGGCAGAGCCGACTTTCGGTATCCAGAAGCCAGGGTTCCGAAACCGGTTCCAAGCAGACCGGGTGCATCCGGCTTCCATGAGAGTCCACAAAAATCCAACGGCTATCCCCCCGGCCAGGCCAACGCCGGCGTCCAGTAGGCCCAGCAGCCTGCCCGGCCAGCCCTCCGGCCCAGGACCGAAAGCCGGTATCGGATGGACCGTTGGCCAAATCCAAGGGGCAGCCAACCCCCACACCCAAGTCGGCCAAAAAAGCCGAACCCACACCCCGCCCCCAATCCGTGGATGATCATGCTCGATCAGCCCGGCAGCCAGCAGAGTGCAACAGAGCATCAGATGATAGGCATACAGGGCGGCCAACTCCTGCCCGGTGTACGGCGCCCAGAGGATGGTCGAACCCAGACGAAGGGGGCGGTTCGGCAAATGTCCGCCCCCCATCAGCTCCCAGCAACCCAAAACCACAAATAGGCCCATTGTTACCGCTTCGACGGCCGGATACCGCCAGGAAATCCTCATTCTGCAGTCCCGGCACCGGCCCCGAAGCAAAAACCAACTGAGCACCGGCAGGTTGTCATACCAGCGGATCGGATGCCCACAGCCCGGGCAATGCGAACCTGGCCAGATAATGCTCCGGCCAGCCGGAAGCCGATATATCACCACATTCAAGAAACTGCCGATCACCCCGCCCACAGCAGCTAAAAACACCAAGACTACCCAATACCAACCCACCGGCATGTTCTGGGCCACCCTATTAGAACATTCTAAACCCGTTTCCTGCAGTGCCAGTTTAATATATCCTTCGAGAAAAAACAAAAAGCCGTCCTCCGGACGAACCGGAGGACGGCTTTACGCATCATACTTGCCTCTAAGAGGGCCAAAGAATTTTCGTCCTAAAGTGGTTGGGTTTTTAATGGAGACTCGCCGTTTTAGGGCATTGCCCCCTATGGCGAGCGGACAAGAACCTGGCTACCCGAAAGGTTCGGTTTTCCAGGGGGAAAGTGCCCTCAGGGGGCGGTTATTGTTTGGATTCACCTTTTTTGGGCGGGCGGCCGGGGCCGAAGTGGCGGAGGGCCGCTTTTTGCTCATCGGTCAGGATTTCTTCCACTTTGCCGCGGATTTCCTGAAACAGTTGCATCATCTGAGTACGAAGTTCCTTCATCTTAGTTTCTTGATCTGGGGTGAGTTTGAAGGCATCTCGGATGGCCTCCAACAGTGCTCGGCCGGTTTTGCCTTGTTCTTTGGCCTTTTTGATGGCATCCTCACGAGCCTTCTTCTGCTCGGGCGTCAGAAGGGAGTCCATCTTTCCGCGGAGTTCGGCCAATTTTGGCTCGTACTCTTTCCGCAGGTCTTCGATCTTCTTTTTTTGCTCCTCGGTGAGATTGGGAATCCGTTTTACGATGGCAAACGCATCCATCCGGCCGAACTCCGGAGGACCACCTTCTGGCCGGGGGCCACGCGGCCGTTTGCCCTCGGCTGCTAAGAGCAATCCGCCCATCGCCAACACCAAACCCGCCACCAACAACACTCGGCACAGACTGCGCATCGTCTAGACCTCCTCATACTAAGGGACCGTGAAAAAACCTCCTATACCCACAAAGGATTCTAACCCAGAAGGTTGGGAAAGGTTTCGCAATTTTTTGAAATTTTGGAATCCACGTATCGGGCACACGATCCGGCGGATCATCCGAAAGAAGCCAAAAAAGAACCACAATATTTTGTGCCATTAGCAAAAAGGGCCCAATATATAGGTATCACAAAAATGGTCCACCAATTAGCTTGACTGTATCCACCGGGAACAACGACCACCATCTGTGGTGTTGGATCCGATTTTTAGCCCCTCCATCTGGTAGGGGGCCGGGCGGGTAGATACAGTCAAACAAATTAGCGTGTACCGGAAGCAGTCAACCCCCTTGCCGGAACCTTCCAGCGATGAACACCCCTAAAAAATCGGTCTTCCCCATCGGTTCGTGCCGGGAGAGGATGGACGGGAGCACCTCCGACGGCAAAATTGAGGCGCAAAATCGGGGAAGACCAGGCTGAAATTAGGAAGGGGACGCAAATTTAGGGGAAATCAGGCAAAAGGTGGCACACAGGACGGTTTCCGGCTTGTATTTTGCGAGAAGAGAGCCAAGAGGGAGCGGGGCAGCCAAACTAGAGAAAATAGATAAATTGGAAAATCTGGAAAAATTAGAGATATTCTGCTAGGAGTTCTTTCCTGGGCCTGGGGATGACCACTTCGGAGACCAGCAGTCCTCGACGGCGGGCTTCTTCGGCAGCCGCCTGCACCCCGGCCCGCACATCCGCCACTGTGCCGGTCAAAAGCAAAAATCCTTTCCCGCCCAAAGCCATCGCCACATGGATCCGAAACAGCGTTACATTGGCCGCCTTGGCGGCCGCATCCGCCGCCGCCAATATACTTACCCCCCCAAACGTTTCCACCACGCCTAAGGCGCCGTCATGATTAGCCGGTAACACCACCGATTGGCCCAGGGCCGGGAAGACCGACTCATGCACATTCGGCAGGATGAGCCAATCGATCAGGGCATCCTTGGCCTCCTGGATGCCGGCTCGAACCGCTGCTTCCACATCGCTGACCGAACCGGCCACCACGATCAGATATTTGCCGGAACAGATCGTCCGGGCGATCAGCAGTTCCACCTTGCCCGCTTTGAGCATCGTATCTTCCACCTGGTAGCCCAGGCCAATGCTGGATAGTTCTACCGCTCCAATGGATTTCGGTACCGACATGATTCTGCTCATCCTAAAGGAAATGCCTGAATTTCCGAAATACTCCATCTAAGTGAAGAAATCCGTTCTTCCCGCGGAAGTTCCCGATCCGAAGGTTTTGCACCCGGTCCCCCAAAGACCCGACCTATCCAAACAGAGACGGCATTTCCCCTTCGGATAGGGTCCATCTTTTGGATTCCCGCTTACCGGAGAATGACATCCCCCTGGTCCGGGGGACACCGAGGGTGGCTTGGGAAAGTTATTCCGCTTGGATCCAAACGACTTTCTCTTCAACGGCGATTACCCGGCCGTCGATGGAGGCATGGACCGGGGCACCCAGGGCGGGTTTGCCGTTCTGTTTGGGTAACTGACCGACCGGTTGGCCTTTGCGCACCTGTTGTCCGGGCTGAACTACCGGCATACAGGGTGCTCCGACATGTTGTTTTAACAAAATCCCCACCCGTTGGGTGGTTACAAGGTCCATTTGCAAGGGGCCTTCATTGCGGAAACCGCTCAGGCCCAATTTATGGATGAGGCGGGCCATTGGGGCTTTGCGGTTGGCCAAATGCAGTCGGGGGCGCTCCGGGTGAAACGGCGGATCCGCCCACCGCTGTTTTTCCGCCAATAGACGGCGTTTATTCTCTGCACAAACGTTCTTCGGGTCCAAGTCTTCCGGGCAGGAATACAGACTGCACAGGTTACACTCGCAGCAAAACAGGGTGCCGAGCACATTGGCCTGGCCGACTTGATTAAAACCCAGGCTTCGCATGGCCCGATGGGGTTCGATCGGGTGGCCCAAAAGCCAACGGGGGCATAGCTCAGTGCAATAGCTACACTGATCACAAGCCGACCGGCCAATCCGGGCAATCTGCGCCCAGTTTTGCAAGCGGCGTTGGACTACCGGATGCTCCTCCGGCAGCACAATGATGCCACCGGTCGTTTTATCGACCAGGGTCTGAGGGTTGGTTTCCAATCGGCCCATCATCAAGCCGCCAATCATGTAGCAGGGCTTGGCCACGGTAGGGCCACCGGCAGCCGACACACATTCGCCAATGGTAATCCCTACGGGGACTCGGAGAGTAACCGGCCGAGCCACCGCCCCACCCACGGTAAGATATTTTTCGGTAACCGGCTGCTGGCCGGCTTGGGCAATGTTGAAGGCTGTTTCTACATTGATCACCACGGCGCCGACGTGCAACGGCAAGCCCCCTGGTGGGACCACCCGGCCCAGCACATCATAGACCAGGATCATCTCATCCCCGGCCGGATAACTGTCCCGGAGCAGGGCCAACTCTATGCCCCTGCCAAGCCGGCTACGCAGACGCTCGATCACTTCGTGGTATTTTTCTTTAATGCCGATGACCGCCCGTTGGGCGCCGACCAACTGCATGGCCGCCGCCAACCCGGCCAACACCCCATCGGTCTGGTGCCGGAGCAATTCCTTATCTTTATGTAAGAGCGGTTCGCACTCAGCAGCGTTCAGCAGCACCGTATCGGCCTTGGCCGACAACTTCACATGAGTGGGAAACCCTGCTCCGCCTGCGCCGACGACGCCGGCTTGCCGAACCTGTTCCACCGTTACCGTCGCCATCATTTACCCAATCCCTTTATTTTTTCAAAACCAGTCTTTCTAATATAGCTTGCCTCGGAGGGGGAGGGTAGGTTTTCGGGGAATTTGTAAGATTGTACCATTTTAGCCGAATGGAGGGGCGTGCTTGCCAGGCCCCCAAAACGGCGATCCAAGGGAGATACTTCCCAGGGATCGGACCTCCGAAGCAGCTCCCTCCAAGAGTGTTTTCATTGGGCTAAAGTGTTACGGAGGATTTTGCTCGAATGAAAATGCCCTGGGGGAGGTATTTGTCAGGTCCGCCTGGCCGCCTCTGCCCGCCGTGGGAGAGAGCGGCCAATTGTCCGGTTGCCCGGGGGGCCGGCATCGGGCCCAAGGAGCGTGCCCATCCACTCGGCGAAAATGTTACGGGAATTGCTCTCGGCCCTGGGTGCGGAACCGCCGCCAATCAATGCCCAGTTTTCGCATCCGTCCGCGCAAGGTGTGCGGGTTGATCTGGAGGAGGGCTGCCGCTCCGAACGGCCCTTCGATCCGGCCTTTGCATAGGGCCAATGCCTTTTCGATATGCTCCCGCATGGCTTCGTCCAACGGGGCTAGGTTATGGAGGTCGCTGGAGCTCTGGGCAGCGTGCATGGGTTCGTCGTTTCCGGGACCGGGTCGTTTGGTGCCCCAGCTATCTGGGCCATATGGAGCAGCCACAGGAGCTGCCATAGGTTCACCTGGCCCAGGCGGACCAATTCCAGAAAATGCCGTCCTCCCCTGAGGGGTAGAATCCCTCGGCCCAGCCAGAGGGGGCCCTGGTAAGCCGACGGGTACCGGGGCACAAAGGGGCGATGGATAGGAGCTGGCCGGATATGCTGCTGAGCCGACGCCGGGATAGCTGCCTGCTGCCCCCGCCGGGAGGTCCCCTGTATCCCCGGTCCATGGTGAACCGGCCGCTGTTGGGCCGGGCACAGGAAACATGCCCAGCGCCCGGGCCACTTCCAGGCGTCGGCCTTCGCCCAAAATGGCGGCCCGGTCGATCACGCTGGCCAGTTCTCGGACATTGCCCGGCCAATTGTAGGATTGTAACAGAGCGATGTCCTCGTCGGTGGGCATGACCACCGGCAGGCCGAACCGTATGGCCGCCCGTTGGGCAAAATGCCGGGCCAACGGCCCAATGTCTTCTCGTCGGTCCCGAAGCGGCGGCAAAAAGATGGGAAACACAGCAATGCGATACCAGAGGTCTTCCCGGAATCGGCCCTGGGCCACCATGGCCGCCAAATCCCGATGGGTGGCCGCCACGATCCGGACATCGACATGGATCGGCTGTTGCCCGCCTACCCGTTCCAGCCAGCCATCCTGCAGAATCCGGAGGAGCCGAACCTGAGCGGCCGGCGGTAATTCGCCGATTTCGTCCAAAAGCAGCGTGCCGCCGTCGGCTCGCTCAAACCATCCTTGGTGTGTTTCTACGGCTCCGGTAAACGCGCCCCGCTCATGGCCGAACAGGTGGGAATCAATGAGTTCCGGCGGAATGGCTCCACAATTGACCCGCACAAACGGCCGATCTGCCCGGGCAGAACGTTGATGGATGGTTCGGGCGATTAGCTCCTTGCCGGTGCCGGTTTCCCCGAGCAGGAGTACCGGCACATCGCTTCGGGCGACCAATTCCACCCGCTCCATGACGGCCCGCAGACCGGATTGGGCCCCGATGATGGTGTCGGCCAGTTTTTGCCGGCCCAGCCGGGTGAGCAACGATTGGCGTTCCGCCTCGGCGGCTTCTCGAAGGCGCTGGAGTTCCCGAAGGTGTTCATGGTTTCGCAAAGCCGCGGTCAACGGTTCCACCACGCTCTGGGCGATTCGCAGATGGAAGGGCCGAAACCGCTCCCCCGCCATGGCCTGAAGAATCAGCAGGCCAAACCGATTTTCCATCCACGGCAAAGGGGCCAGGAGAAGCTCTCCGGTGATCCCCTTGGGCAAAAGGGCCTGGAGCACGGGGGGCCGGCAGCGATCTGGCCGAAACCGAACCAGCTGGCCCTGCCGACACCAATCGAAAATGGCCGGTAGCTGTTCAGAGGCCAATTCGGTTTGGGCTTCGGGCAGTTGGCCTTCGGCCGGGGCAATGGCCAATGTCTCTACCAGGCAGCGATCCTGTTCAATCCCACGCACCAAAAGCCGAGCCAAAGGCAAATACTCTTTCAATCGGCTGGCAATGGCCAGGGCGGATTCTTGAAGGGCGATATGTCGGCAGGCTTCCCGCCAGAGGTCGAGTTGGAGTTGGCCGAAGCGAACAAGGGGTGTACCCATGGGGGCCTCCTATGCCAGAATAAAAGACGGAAATTCTATCTCATATGATACCATAATCTGTATTATAACATAGAAAAACCAGCTTATTATCTAGTTTATGCTATTGCCCTTCTTCCGGTTCCTCTCCCGCCGGCCCCTTCTTCCGTTTCCCTTACTTTGGGCCAACACTGCGACATCCTAACCCTTGATCCAAAAAGCAGTTAGAAAAAATCCCCCCTTCCTCACTCCGCTTCTTGCCGAAAAGTCTTCCTCCGAGCCTCTTCCGGGAACCCGAATTGCATAAAGCAACATGCCGTCCGGTATCGGACCGGCAAACGCCTTTATCTTTTGGGAGATTCTTCATGAACTTTGCAGCCGGGATGGCCACGATGAGGAAATGCCCAGGGAATGGCCAACCAGTCCTTTCCTTGGGAACAGGCTGGGTTACGTTCAGGGGACCCCCCCTCTTGGGGATTGTCGGCTTCGGGTTGATCCTGGGCGGCTGCGGCGTCGAACCGACGGAACACGCCTCCAGACGGATCGAAACCCCGGTGATCGAATTCTTAAACGTCTCCTATGATCCGACCCGGGAGTTTTACCGGGAGCTGAATGAGGCCTTTTCGGCCATGTGGGAAGCAAAGACCGGCCAAAAAGTGCTGGTCCGGATGTCGCACGGCGGCAGCGGTAAACAGGCCCGGGCCGTCATCGACGGCCAGGAAGCTTCCGTGGTTACTCTGGCCTTGGCCTATGACATCGATGCCATCAGCCGAAAGGCTGGGCTTCTGCCGTCGGATTGGCAACGTCGGCTTCCGGAGAACAGTTGTCCCTATCGTTCGACGATTGTGTTTTTGGTTCGGCGGGGCAATCCGAAGGGGATTCGGGATTGGCCGGACTTGATCCAAGATAATGTTCAAATTATCACTCCCAATCCGAAGACCTCCGGCGGCGCCCGGTGGAACTACCTGGCCGCCTGGGGTGCGGTCCTCAAACACGAGTTGGGCGCCTGGAGAAAGCTCCGCGATCCGGCGTTTTCGGCCCAGACGGCTTCCGCCCAGCAACAGGCACGGCGGATTGTCAAAGAACTGTTTCGCCGGGTACCGGTACTGGACAGCGGCGCCCGAGGGGCCACCATGACATTCGTCCAGAGAAGAATCGGCGACGTGCTTTTGGCTTGGGAAAACGAAGCCCTCCTGGCCGTCCAACAGCTCGGCGTCGGGGAAGTGGAAATAGTAACACCATCCGTGAGCATTTTGGCCGAGCCGCCTGTTGCCCTGGTCGATGGGGTGGCCGATCGGTTGGGGACCCGGCAGGTGGCCCAGGCGTACCTGGAGTTTTTGTATTCGTCGCAGGGGCAGCAGTTGGCGGCAAAACATTTTTATCGCCCGGTTCGACCGGAGCATGTGCCGCCAGACCGCCTGGCCTATTTCCCCAAACTGGAACTTTTTACCATCGATGAGGTGTTCGGCGGCTGGGACAAAGCCCAAAGGGAGCACTTCGACGACGGCGGCGTTTTCGACCAAATCATGCAGGAGATTCAAAAAGGCCGGTAAGCCCAATCCATTCTTACCTAGGGAGGGTTCGCCCCCATGTTATTGCCGGGCCGAAGTACCCAGCGAGTGTTACCCGGTTTTGGGCTCAGTTTGGGGCTGACGCTCTTTTATTGGGGCCTGGTTGTTTTTTTGCCGGTGGTAGCACTGGTGGTGCGGGCGGCTGGAATCCCCTGGGCGGAGTTTACCCGGACGATGGCAGACCAACGGGTCTTGGCCGCCTTGGGGTTAAGTTTTGGTGGAGCGGCGTTGGCGGCCGGCCTCGACAGTGTGTTCGGATTTCTAGTAGCCTGGGTTTTAGTACGGTATCGGTTTCCAGGCCGACGGTTGCTCGATGCCCTGATCGACTTACCGTTTGCCTTGCCCACGGCCGTTTCCGGCATTGCCCTGACAAGCCTTTATGCGTCCAGCGGGTGGGTGGGCCGGTGGCTGGCACCGTTGGGCATCCAGCTGGCGTATACTCGGGTTGGGGTGGTGATGGCACTAATGTTTATTGGGTTGCCGTTTGTGGTGCGCACCTTGCAACCGGCCCTGGAGGAGTTGGACCCGGAGTTGGAGGAAGCGGCGGCCTGTTTGGGGGCGGGGCGATGGGCTACCTGGCGGCGGGTCATCCTGCCGACGCTTCGGCCCGCACTGCTTACCGGATTCACCCTGGCATTTGCCCGCGCGGTGGGTGAATACGGAACTATCGTCTTCATTTCCGGCAATTTGCCGATGAAAACGGAAATCGCACCGTTTTTGATCGTGGTGAAACTGGAGCAGTACGATTATGCCGGGGCAGCGGCTATTGCCCTGATCATGTTGGCCGTGGCCCTGATGGTATTGATGCTAATCCACCGATTGCAGACTAGCTACGGATTTTTGCGGGGATGAAAGGGCCGGGAGCGTTTCTGGGGGAGTCGGTTTTTTCCATTACGGCAACGGAAGCAGGGAGTCGGAGATGTCTGCCGCGAGGGTTTCCAAGTGCCATACCGATTTCCGGGGGCAGATGTCGGCCCGTTGTCGGACGGAACCTTGGCCGATCCGGGTGCTGCTTATTCTGGGAACGGTGCTTTTTTTAGGGATGTCCCTGGTTCTACCGCTGGTGGTGGTCTTTGTGGAGGCCCTGAGCAAAGGGTGGGGGGCGTATTGGGCGGCGCTACGAGAACCAGACACACGGAGTGCTATTTGGCTGACGCTTCTGACGACGGCCATTTGTCTCCCGGTGGGGACGTTTTTTGGGCTGACGGCGGCCTGGTGTTTGGGTAAGTTCGATTTTCCAGGCCGGAAACTGCTGCTGGCGATGTTGGATGTGCCGCTTTCGGTTTCCCCGGTGGTGGTGGGATTGATCTTTGTATTGGTTTTTGGCCGGTACGGTTGGCTGGGCAATTGGCTGGAAACGCATGGGATCAAGATCATTTTCGATGTGCCTGGGGTGGTGCTGGTAACCCTGTTTGTTACGGCTCCCTATGTGGCCCGGGAATTGATCCCCCTGATGGAAGCCCAAGGGACGGAAGCGGAAGAGGCGGCCCTGGTACTGGGAGCCACCGGTTGGCAGACCTTCTGGCGGGTGACCCTGCCCCAGGTAAAATGGGGACTACTGTACGGAATTATCCTCTGTAATGCACGCGCCATGGGCGAGTTCGGAGCAGTTTCTGTGGTGTCCGGCCATATTCGGGGCAAAACCAATACCATGCCGCTGCAAGTCGAAATTCTGTATAACGAATACGATTTTACCGGGGCCTTCGCCGTTGCCTCGTTACTGGCCGGCTTGGCCCTGGTAACGCTAGTAGTGAAGAGCTTCCTGGAATACCAGTCCGCCCGGCAGCTTGCTCTGGCCGAGTCCACCGGCCCGAAAGTCCCCGAATCCGGCCTGCGGGAGCCACCGCTAGACGGCCATGCTGCCTGCCGAACGAGGCCGATCAAAGAATCGGCTAACATTTTAGCCGAATAGAGGGCGATCTTTACCCTCTCTCCTTCCGGGAGAGGGCCAGGATGAGGGGGAACTTCTTGGAGGAGGAAGGTTGTGCAGCTCCATTTGCAGGCCGAAAGACGGCATTCCCTATGGCCCCCTCACCCGGCTTCGGCTTCGCCTCAGCTGGCCTCTCGACGGCGGGGGGAGAGGCGAGTGGCTCCATTTGGCTAACGTGTTACAAACCAGGGAGTTTGCGTCTCTACCATTTGCGAAAATCCCTAGGAGGCCGAACCGATGAGCATTGAAGTACGCCATATCAGCAAGACATTTGGCCGGTTTCTGGTGCTACGGGATGTGAGTCTCCGGGTGGAGACGGGGGAGTTGGTGGCCTTGCTGGGGCCATCCGGTTCTGGGAAAACGACGCTTTTGCGGATCATTGCCGGGCTGGAACAGCCGGATCCAGGCAGCGGTCCGATCCTGTTTCATGACGAGGAGGTGGGCGATCAGCGGGTAGGGGACCGGCGGGTGGGATTTGTGTTTCAGCACTATGCGCTGTTTCGCCACATGACGGTTTTTGAGAACGTGGCGTTTGGCCTGCGAGTGCGGCCCCGACGGCTTCGGCCCTCTGCGGCGGAGATTCGGCAAAAAGTGGAGTGGCTCCTGCGTCTGGTGCAATTGGATTTTTTGGCGGATCGGTATCCCCAGCAACTCTCCGGCGGTCAGCGGCAGCGGGTGGCCTTGGCACGCGCCTTGGCCATGGAACCCAAGGTGCTCCTGTTGGACGAGCCGTTCGGCTCCCTGGACGCCAAAGTGCGGCAAGAATTGCGGGGCTGGCTCCGTCGATTGCATGACGAAATCCATCTGACCAGCCTCTTTGTTACCCACGATCAGGAAGAAGCCCTGGAACTGGCCGACCGGGTGGTCGTCATGAACGAAGGTCGCATTGAACAAATTGGCACTCCCGATGAGGTCTTCCATCAGCCCAGGACCGAATTTGTGGCCAGTTTTTTGGGTCAGGTAAACCGGTTTCACGGTCGGCTGGAGGGGGGCAAAGTGCATTTTGCCAGTTTGCAGTGGGAATCACCGGAATGGGCCGAGGCGGAAGCCGGTCCGGTGCATGTATTTGTCCGGCCACACGAGCTTCAGGTGGCTATGTGCCCGAACGGCCAGCCTGCCCTTGCCGCCCGCATCCAGCAGATTCATTCCGCAGGTCCCAAGGTGCGTCTGGAACTGGTCTCAGAAGAAGGCGGTCAGAAACTGCTGGCCGAAATCACCCAAGATCAATACCGCAGCCAGCCGTTGAGCGTCGGAAGCCGTGTTTTCCTCTGCCCCCAAACCATCAAGGTCTTCCCTTGCCCTTCTCATGGGCCGAAAGAGGAGTTGCCGATGCCGTAATCGCCGCTTTGGCCAATTTCCGTTCGGCGGAAAGGGTATCCGACCGCTCGGATTCGGGGCCAGATCCTTCCACGGTGAGATGTTAGCCGAATGAAAAACCCCGGGAGGGACCTGCTTCGGAGGTCGGGCCCCTTGGAGGTATCTGCCTTGGACCGCCGCTTTAACGGGTCTGCCAAGTACGCCCCTCCCTGCGGCTAAAATGTTCGAATAAGTCAACCTACGCCGACACAGATCGTCGGGCGCACAGGTCGGCGCTGGTGGAAGAAGTGGCGGCAAGATATTTGCACACCAAAACCAAAAGCGTTTCACGGTCCAGCGGTTTTTCCAGATACTCATTACAGCCTACTTTCAGACAGTCCTCAAGCAAATAGCGTTGGGTTAGCGCAGTGAGGGCGATGATAGGTCCCCGGTATCCGAGTTGGCGGAGTCGTCGGGTGGCCTCGAACCCGTCCATCTTCGGCATCAGCATATCCATCAGGATTAAATCATACGGGGCCACCTCTCCGCCGGGTTGCATGGATCGTAAGACTCTTTGCACTGCCTCTTGCCCGTCGGCGACAATCTCCACTTCCAGGCCGGCTTTCCGAAGAACAAACTCGATTAGCCGCTGGGATTCCGGGCCGTCCTCGGCCAAAAGAATCCGCGCATGAAATTTCGGGAGCGATGCGAACTGAGTTCTGGGTGAGGCCTTTTGAGCAGCAAGAGTGGGGACCACAAAGGCAGGTTGGCGTTTCATCATCGGCAAACGGAAGGTGAAGACCTGGTGTTGATTGGAGCTTTGGATCTCCATGTCACCTCCCAACAGCTTCGTTAACTTTTGGCAGACATACCAACCGATGGTTTTCCCAGGCGGCCCTTCGGCCTCCTCCTGCGCTGGGCCTATGGCCAAGGCGGTTTCCTCTGTGGGTATCCGGGCAGCGGGTGAAATCAACCGAAGTTGCAGAACCACCGGTTCTCGGTCCGAAACCGTTCGCACCTGAAGCTCAATGCCGTCCAATTCCGTCTGTTCGATCAACCATGTAAGCTTGTACAAAAGGATAGTTTCCAGCCATGCCGGGTCAGAAACAAATGTTTCCGGAACCGTCCCCTCCCATTGTACTCGGAGGAAGAGGCCTTTAGCCTCGGCCTGAGACCGGATATCCTCCACCAGATTGGTTATCAGCTCCTTAGGTGAAAAAGGCTTGGGTTCCGGGCGAAGGGTCCCGGCTTCCAATTGGGACCAAAGCTGGCAGAGTTCTGCTATCATCCGGATGGATCGGGCGTTTTGCCGAATGGCCCGCACGGTCTGAAGATATTCCGGCTGAGGAAGAGTCTCGCTCAATATTTCTGCATGGGCCTGAATTTTTTTGATAGGTTCCCAAAGACGTTGGGCGCTTCGGGCGATCCACTGACTCCACGGGTGCCGCAACGGGGGCCCCGGAGAGTCGGTTTTCTCTTTGCCGGAGGGCACCTGAGCGCATTTGTCTGCCAGTCGGTTCAACTGAGCACCAAGCCAGGCTATTTCATCCGCACCGGATGAAGGGAAATGGATCGGCTCTTTTCCTTCCGCAAGCCGAGCGGCTGCCTCCATAAGCCGGCGGAGTCGCCCCACCACGTGTTTGCCCATCCATAAGGAAGCGACCCCCAGACCCACCAGGGCCGCCACCGTCCATCCGGCTGTCCAGCGCCGGTGCCGGGCCAACAAAAACCCCAGCCGATGGATCAACACTTGGCTTGCCGCTTGCAGCCGGGTCCTTTCCGTCTCCAAAGCCCGGCTAAGCTGTTCCAATGACATCTGCGCCGCGACACTCCCAGAAGAGCTGGCGGAACCTTCAGGGGTTCCGATTACCCCTCCTTCAGGAGTGCCATTCCATCCACTTAAAATTCTGTCCACATACTGCTGCGCCCATTGCTGCCAGGTTTTCCAGGGTAACCCAGAAATTTCGGACTGTTTGGAAAGGGGAAGATTTTGAATATCTTTTTCTGCCAGGGTGTCCAGCAGGGTTTTGGAGGCGGCCAGCCAGGCCTCGAAGGCTTGGCCTTGTGGACCGGATGCCGAGCCAGTCTCCCACCGTCTCCGTTCCCACTGCTGGCAGACGGCAATCTGAGTGCTCAGTCGGGAGAGAAACTTTTGATCGTTCAGGTTTTCCTCCAACTCCTGGCAACTGCGATGGATTTGGGTGAGATAAAGATGATTCATCCCCATGGCCACTAGCAAAATGGCCAACAGCACCCCTGTTCCCCAGGCCAGTTGTCGGCCCAGGGGGCTAGTAGGGAAATTACCCCGATGTTCAACTTGGCTATCAATTTCCATCCGTGCCACCTTGTATTACCCAGCATATCTAAGGGCTTTTGGCCCTGCTACAGTTTATATTGCTTCCCCCCTATGGAGGGGGTGTGCCCCAAAGATTTTCCCGTTCTTTTTGCAATCCAGGTGTCTAGACCCAACCCCCCAAAAGAATGCCAGAAGAAAAGCCACCTACCCGTGTTGGCCCACTTCTTTTGGCAACTGCCCTTCGATTCGGGAGAGTTTTTCCGAGCAAGAAACAATAATCTCTAGAAAAATTTAGCTTAAAAAAACAGCCCGATCTTGTAAAAATCGGCACAATCCTCCCGGGGAGGCAATTCCCTTGGGATTCCAGCGAAATTGGACGATTCCCTGGGCCTTTCGCCTGGGTGGACCGTCTCAAGGGCCTTGCTGGCAAGATCCTTTCTCGTTCCACCGCCTGAAGCACCCGGGGCGAAATCCTTAACCCCCTAAATGAGGGGGCGATTACCTCTCCCGCAAATGGGAGAGGCGGATTGCTTCCTTTGGCTAAAGTGTTCCATCGCTTTTCATTCTTCGGAGGTAAGGGAAGGCAGGGGGCAATTTTTAGATTTACAATAGAGTAAGAAATCTACAAAATATGCAAAAGATAAAAAAGATAAATTAGTTGAGTGAGATAGAAAGATTGGAAGAAACAGGATGTCTAGGAAAAATAATCTGAAAAATTCAAGGGGGATTCCTCCCCCCAAATGGAGGGTCTTGGGTGATCGGCCGGCACTCCCCTTAGCCCTTTGGGCCTGCTGGCTTTTCGGGCAGGTGCTTTTCGCCACCTTGGCTCTGGCGGCACCGCCTGAGGCACCGGCCAAGGGTCTGCCAGCAGAATCGGTCTTGCCGCCGGCCAATCCGCCGGTGCAAAAAAGCGTCCAATATTGGCGGTTTGGGTTTCTGGTCCAGGCGGTGGGCAATTGCTCCGGGCTGACCGGCACGCTGACCATCCCGACGGATTGGCCTGAACAAACCGTCCGGATTCTCCAAGAAGAGTTTTCTCCCGGTCTCAAGGCCCGGTATCAGATGGTCGAAGGGGCCGCCCGGCAGATGATCGTCAGCATCGCCCAACTCTCCAAAGGGGCCGAAGCCAGGGCGATCCTGACGCTGGAAATCCAGATCGGTTGGCCTGAGCCGGGCGACACCTCCCAACTCCGCCCGCCCGATCGGAAAAAACTGGCCCCTCCAATGCGTGCCTATTTGCAGCCCAGCCCCCTGATCGAAAGCAACGATCCCGAAATCCAAGCCCTGGCCCAACGGATTGCCAAAGAGCACCAGGAACCCTGGTCCCAGGTAGAGGCCTTGTATGATTGGGTTCGGCAGCACGTCCGCTACCTGAAGGATTCGCCTCTAAAGGGAGCCAGGGCGGCACTGAAAGACGGCGACGGCGACTGCGACGAACTGACCGCCCTGTTTATCGCCTTTTGCCGGGCCATTGGCGTGCCGGCCCGCACCGTGCGGGTGCCCGGCCATGTATGGGCGGAGTTCTACCTGGAAGACGCCGCCGGACGGGGCCGATGGTTCCCCTGCGAAGTGGCCGGTGCGCGTGCGTTCGGCCAAATCCTCTCGCCGAAACCCATCCTGCAAAAAGGCGATGCCCTGAAGGTGCGCAACCCCCGGACCCACCAGATGGAAGTGGTTCGGTTTTTGCCGGAAACCTTGGTGGTAAGCCATTTTGTACCGGGGGCCGAACCCCAACTGAAACTGATCTGTGAGCCGGTCGCGCCCCCCCGCAGGGCGGAAGAACCGGCCTCCCCGTAACCGAGCAAATCGTACCACGGAACAGAAATACACATATATGCATCAGGGCTGCTTCCCATGGGAGGTTTGCAGATGAACACGATAAAAGTAACTCCCCGGATTCCGGAAGGTTTGGCGGCCCATGATCCCAAGGCCGCGGGTGGGCATCTGCCGATTTGCCGGGCAGAAGGACGCCGTTGGGTGCCTTGGAGTGCTGCGGGCAAGCTGGCCGCTGCCATGCTACTCACATGGCTGGGGCCTATCCTGGGGGACTGCTCGGCCTTTGCCCAGTTCAAACAGGAGCAGACGAAAGGATGTCGGCTGGGCGAGTGGCAAACCTTCTATTGGCAGGCCGGGCTGACCATCCAGGCCACCGATGCGCCTTGCAAGGGGATCGAAGCCTATGTGCCGGTGCCTTCCGATTGGCCGGAACAGGAAGTCGTGGTGGCCAAAGAGGATGTCTCTAAATCGGTCAAGATGGACTACATCACCGCCGATGGCGATGTGCGGGTGATGGTGATCCGCATTCTCCATCTGCCGCCGGGCGAAGAAGCCAAAGCCCTGGTTACTTTTGAAATCCGCCGATGCAGCCTACTAGCGCCGGAAAACCCGGCCATCTATCGAGTGCCAAACAAAAAGAAACTGGACCGCAAAATTCTTCCCTATCTGGGGGCCAGTCCTTATATCGATCCGCGAAATGCCAAGATTCGGGCGTTGGCCCAACAGATCGGGCAGGATAAAAAGACCGCTTGGGAACAAGTGGAAGCCCTGTATGATTACGTTCGGGAGAAGATTCAGCAAGAGCGGGGGCCGCTCAAAGGACCGCTCGGAGCACTCAAAGAGGGCAAAGGAAATCATGAAGATATGATCAATACGTTCGTGGCCCTTTGCCGGGCCAAAGAAGTGCCGGCCCGCACCGTCTGGGTGCCCGGCCATGCCTACGCCGAATTTTATCTGGAGGACGACGAAGGCAAAGGGCATTGGTTTCCTTGCCAGGTGGCGGGGAACCGGGCCTTTGGGCAGATGCCCGATCGGACCCCCATCTTGCAAAAAGGCGATAGTTTCCGCCCCCCCTACAACAAGCGGGATGTGCAACGGTTTATGGCGGTCCATTTGTCCATTGTGGATGCGGACGCTCCGCCGAAATATAAATTCGTTCGCCAATTGGTTTCTGCTCCGTAATGGCCCGTGCGGGGCAATGGGGCTCTTTGTGGGGCACCCGCCTGCCCCAGTCCAAAAACCGAACCCACTTCGGAGCAATTCTTTTTGACTCTGGTGGGCTAATTCCTGGGCTAATGGAGCACCAGGCCGGCCACTCCCACCACAGCTAGCAGCGCCCCCAAGATGGCCCGGAAGCTCACCCGTTCCCGATAGACCAGGACGGTAAACGGCAGGATCAGTACGGGCATGGTGGCCAAAATAGCAGCGACGACTCCGGACGGTGCATAGCGCAGGGCCGTCATGGAAAAAACGACTCCCAAAAACGGCCCGACGAAAGAACCGGCTGCCAGAATTTTCATGGCTTTAGGATGTCGGAATGTGCGGCATACTTCTGGCCAGGCTCGGAGCAAGGTAATCAACACCAGATAGGCGCCCATGGCGCCCAGCACACGGAGGTAGGTGGCGGAGAATGCGTCGTAGGTTCCGATGCCGTCTTTGGACAGCACCAGGGAGAAGGCATGGCCAACAGCCCCGGAACAAGCCAACAAAAGCCCCCATCCGTACTGCTGCGGCCGAAGGTAGTGCAACGTTTGGGAGCGATCCGGTTGTTCATAGACCACCCAGAGGACCCCGGCCAGTGTAAGGCTCATCGCTGCCCAATCCCACCACGTCAATGGGTCGTCCAGCCAGAGCCAGGAAATCAGCGCCGCCAGCGGCGGACTGAGCGAAAGGATCAGCAACGCGATCCGAGGGCCGATGATAAGAAAAGCATGAAACATACATACATCGGTTACAAAAAATCCCATAAAACCGGACACCCCCAGCAGGCGCCACGTCCTGCCGTCGGCAGGCAGCGGAAACGGCGTGCCGTGGAAGATCATCTGAGACCCAGCCACCAATCCAAGCGTGATCACCAGACGGACGAAGCTAATCGGCAGCGCCCGGACGTATCGGCCTGCCGAGGTCCAGGCCAATGTGGAAAGGGTCCACAAAATGGCGGTGCCGAGGGCTGCCAATTCTCCGAGATGCGGTATGGGGGGCATAGAAAAGTCCAGGCGAAGATATAGTAAACAAAAATCTGTCAGACTACGGGCAATCCCTATTCGGCACGGCCCGATTCATGGCCCAGAAGATGGCCTGGACCAAAAGACGGACGAATTGTGGGCATTTGTCAAAATCGTCCGGATGGCCCAACGAGGTGTAGAAGACCCGGCCGCCGCGATAGGTGCGGGTCCAGGCCACCGGCTCTTTGTGCGGACCTGCTTGGCCCCAGAGCAGCACAACGGCTTTCGAGTCGATCGGCGAGACCAGATACAGCGAACCGTTGGACCGCCACTTTTTCGGTTCAATCCCGGCCAGGATGGGATGCTGCTGGGCCTCCGGGGCCGCCCAGATTTCGGTGATCGGGTACTGTTTGCCGGTGTGTCCGTGGTAATTGCCACCCAGCACCTGTTGGTCGAACTCCGGCCATTGCAGTTTTTCGGTCGGAGGGCTGCCGGGCCGGAGGGCAAAAGCATGGCTGGAGGTTCGCAGGGCTACCAACGGCCTGCCCGCCTCCACGTATTGGCGGATACGGTTCAACTGTTCGGCCGGAAGCGCTTTGCGGCGCACATAAAGCACCAGCACATCCGCCTGGTCTAACACGTCCAGGCCGGGCAGGTCTTTTTCCGGCTCTCCGACCAGCAAGGTGGTTCGGCAGGCGTAGCGCTGCTGAAGCAATCGGGCAAAGTCCCGCAGCGTGCGGGCCGCCTCGTACTCGTCCTCATACGCCACCAGCACCACATGCGGCGGCGCCGGCTTGGCAGGGGTGTTTTGGACCGGCTCGGCTGCCCAGCCCACCATGCTCAGGACGATAAAAACCACCGGCCAAAACCATCCCATGAGCCATTTCCACCGACTTGACCGTTGCCGGATGAGTCCCTGGTGTTTCATGGAAGCCATGCTCCATCTGTTACGGGTTGTGCTGCTGGGAGTTGGATGAACTATTAAAAGTGGTACTGGGGGAGTTGGACCAAGTTACCGTTTCTGTTTGGAAGGGAGGTACCGGAAGAACGGTTCTCCTTGGGCCACGCATCCAGGTTGCTCCAAATTGCTGGTTCTGTTCATAATTGAGGATGTCCGAAATTCCGTTTTAGCCGGGATACACATCCACCGGGCGCCCCCCAGCCTGCCCAACCCCAAGAGAACTTTTGGTGAGCCAGAACGGATTGCAAAGGGATCGGGGCCGTCTCTGGGCTGCCCATTTCGGGAGAGCCTCAGTTACTAGGTGTTACCCCCCAATTCCTCTTTCTGTTCGCACTGGGGAGGATCGGAGGATGGGGCTTGGTGGACGGCGGAGGACCGATCTTTCCATTTTTGCCACAGACGCTGGAAGTTTTCCAGGGGAAGGTCCCACCAGCGGGGCCGATGATCCTCTCGAGCCAATCGGGCCGCCTCCTCCAACAGTCCCATGGCCGGACTAACACACCCGGTAGGCACATTCCAATCGGGTAACGGGATTTTCTGTTGGATGAGAAAGGCCACCAGATCGGCCAATTCATGCGCCCAAGGGCCGGCCAGGGTGGCCCCCACAATCCGGCCGCTTCGACGCCGCACATGGAGGAGCAAAAATCCTCCGGGCGTTTGGGCAACCGAGGTTCCTATGCAAGGGGACGAAGCCTGGGCCGGCAAACCTGTGGAAGTTGCCGGGAAAAGGTCATGCTCCCTACCGGGCTCCGTGCGATAGGTTTGCACCGGCCAACCTTGTCGCTGGGCTTCGGAGGCGGTCTGGCCGATCCAAAACACCGGCGGATCGGTGGGAATGCATTGGAACCGCAAGAGCCAGTCCCGCCTGGGCGGGCGTCGGCCCAATGCCTTAGCAACCGCCCAGCGGACCATGCTCCAAGCAATCCGAGGGCACTGAAATGCCGAGCCACACACAGCCCCCGCGGCAAAAATCCGCCGATGGGTGGTTCGACATCCTGCATCGATCCGCAGACCGGTCGGCCCCCCCAAGACACCGGCCCACTCTAATTGCAATCCGGCCACGGCCGGCTTGGTTTCGGGCAGGCCGACCAGAAAATCGACCACCAGTTTTTCCTGTCGTTCTGGTCGGTCCAGCAACAAAACGGTTGCTTGGCCGGCCTGTTGAATGTGTCGGCAGACCGACCGGCAATACATCCGGACGCCATCTCGGGTCAAACAGGTTTGGACCCATTGTCGGACTTCGGGTTCATGGTGGGGAAGGATTTCCGAGTCGGCCGCTACCAGATGCACCTGGCAGCCCTGTCGGGCTAACCATTGCGCCCAGAAGCACTCTTCCGGACCGGCACCTAGGATGGCCACCCGGTGGCCCAACCGGGGGATTTCCCCCTTGGTGGAAGGAGATTTTTGCTCCTGGGCTGGTGGTCCGGGAAAACCCGGAGAATCGAGCGACGGAGGACCCGGCGGCTTTGAGCCAACGGGTCCTCCGGCTTCTGGGCCGGTTCGGACTTCTAGGCTGCCGCCGTGGGGAGGGGCAATACCAAGCCGCTGTAAAAGTTGCTCCGGGCTGAGGATCTCGGTGGCCGGTTCTGCCGCCGACATGGAAATGGGTTCCTGCTTTCGGCCCGGTGCCAAAAGAACTTTTCGGAATGGGATCGGGTGCCCCTGCACTTCCAAAACGTCCGGAGCTTGGAAGCAGATAGGCCCTCGAAACACCGCCACGCCTTGGGCGGCCAATTGGCCCAGGGCTTTGTCGGTAGGGAGCACCTGGCCTGCCCGGCCGCCCATGGGCAATCCTTCCACAAAAGGCGGACCGGGCGGCTCCCAACAAACCGAACACCCCGCGGGACCCGAACCGTTTTGGCCAGAACCGTTCTGACAACCTGCCCGGCGCAAGTTCCACCATTGGCACAACGGCCGAGGGATTTCGGTACAGGAGGTTTCCGATTCCACCAGACCGGGCACAATGGCTACCCGAGCGCCCAACGATCGGGCATACCAGGCCGCTCCCACCGCCTCCCAACCATGGCCTACCACCACCAGATCGTACCAGCCACGAGGAATATCCTGCCGATCTACCTCCACCGATTCGGATCCTTCCTGCTAAGGAGCGCTGTTTTTACCGACTAGTAAGATTTTAGCCGAATGGAGGGGGCTATGTGTCATTCCTGCGTAAGCAGCAGTCCAGGTTTATTCCCGCGCAAGCGGGAACCCAGGAAACATGAACTTTTACTTCTTTCTGGACTGCCGCTTTCGCGGGAATGAGACACTGGCTTGAACCCGCCAGCCGAGAGGCGAGTTGCTTCATTCGGCTAATTTGATTGTATCCACCGGAAGTAATTACCCCAATCTGTGGGGATCGGACCAATTTTACCCCCTATAAGTTGAGAGGCCTGGCCGGGCGGATACAGTCAAACTGAAGTGTTACGGTTATTCAAAGATCACGAGCACCAGGTGGTGTTGTTCGAAAACCCTTTTCCAAAGGGTTCGGGGAGGCGGATTTCCTCCCGGCCCAAATCCTGCAAGGATTCTCCAGGATTACCGATTCGGCAAGGCGGCCACCATCGCCAAGCCCAGCAGGCCTGCGGCAAGCATATAATAGGTGGCTGCCAAAAGCGTTTTGCGAATAAGGGAACCTTCCCGGCCGGAGATGCCCACCGTGGCCGACGCTGCCACCACGTTGTGGACACAAATCATATTTCCGGCCGCTCCGCCGACCACCTGAAGCGCCACGATCCACAGAGAGGTCATAGGATGGCCCAAAACCCCGCCAATCTGCCGACCTACCTCAA
>Ga0209809_1001204_pt1 | contig 21578 bp, 15 predicted proteins | sample YNPMSTMetaG_FD_186172 | JGI IMG/M metagenome (GOLD analysis project Ga0209809, IMG submission 186172) | Anoxygenic and chlorotrophic microbial mat microbial communities from Yellowstone National Park, USA - YNP MS-T MetaG (SPAdes) (version 2) ...
AAGATTAATGAACCAATCAAAGATAAAAAAATCCAAGTCAGAAAACAGATAATCATTTTGATTTACTCTAATCCTGTAGTTCAACAAATAAATCAATTGGTACAAGGCTATGCAGTGGCTGGCTGAAGTCTGTATCCGGCGTCCGGTTTTCACAACCATGCTCATCGTGGCCATTGCCGTCTTTGGGCTGGTTGGCTACGGAGCACTTGGCGTGGACAGATTTCCCAATGTTGATTTTCCGGTTGTCACCGTCGTCGTCACCAATCCCGGCGCATCGGCCGTCGAAATCGAGGGCGACATCACGGAGAAAGTTGAGTCAGCCGTCAATGCCATCAGCGGCGTCAAGGAAATCTGCTCCACTTCAGTTGAAGGCATTTCGCAGGTCAACATCCAGTTTTCGCTCAACAAGGACTTCGACATGGCAGTCTAGGAAGTCCGCGACAAGTTCAAACTTGTCATCCCCGAACTGCCCAAGAACATTGAGCCGCCTACGGTTCGGAAGTTTGAAACCAATGCCTCACTGGTCATCTGGCTAGCCGCGTTCACACCCCATCCGCTGGTTGGAACGACACATCTAGCACGACGCCAGGTCAAGGACAACTGGAAACCCTCGATGGCGTCGTGCGGGTGCCACTGCTTGGTGTGGCAAAACCCGAAGTGCGCGTCACACTTGACCCGCTGCGCCTGCGCGCCCACGACCTGACGCCACTCGACGCCATTGCCGCTATCGAACGCCAGAACTGCGACGCCCCAGCCGGGACGCTGGAGCAGGGCGCACGCGAAACGGCCCTGCGCGTCCCAGGCAAAGTCCAAGATGCATCCACCCTGCGCCGGTTGCCGCTTGCCTATACCACCAAGGCTATCCCATCTATCTGGCGGATGTCGCCCACGTCGAGGAAACCACGCCGCTGCCCCGTACCATCACGGCGTTGGATGGGCATTCGGCCGTCATCGTGCAGGTCTCCAAACGGGCCGGCGACAATGCCGCGGCGCTGGCTGCTGCCGTCAAGGCTAAGCTGAAGGAAATCCGTGCCAGTCTGCCCCCGGAAGTCACCGTGACCGAAGTCGGCGACAAGTCCATTTTCATCGAAGCTGCTGTCAACGATGTCAAAACCCATCTGCTCGAAGGGAGCCTGCTGGCCTGTCTCGTGGTGTTGGTGTTTCTCCGGGCCTGGGGCTGACCCTCATCGCCGCCCTTGCCATCCAAACGTCCCTCATCGGCGCGTTTGGCGTCTGGCCGGGTTGGCTACACGCTGGACACCGTTCGCTACTGGCAGTGACGCTTATGGTGGGCGTCGTCATTGACGATGCCATCATCGTGCTCGAAAACATCGAGCGGTTCGTCTGTGAAAAAGGGAATGTCGAATCACAGCCTGAACGGCATGCGGCTGAACCGCTTTGTCCTACCGACGCGCACGTTCGGGGTGCGGGTCAACGTCCGGTGTTCAACGGTGGCGCTTCGTTTGGCCGGCTGGTTGCCGAAAAGAGCCGTACCCGCCGGCGTGAGTTTGGAGGTCGCCGATGTCCGGCGGCAGATCAAGCAAGAGGGAAGGCTGGCCGTTGTCATGTCGTTGTCATGTTGTCGGCTGCGGTCATGTTGTCGGCTGCGGCGAAGCAGGTGGTCGCGGCGGAACAGGCGGTGACACTGGTGCAGCGTGAGGTCGAACTCACCGAAGAACGCCTTGCCGCCGGTGTCGCCGACAATCTAGAGGTCTTCCAGGCGCAGTCGGCGCTCAGTCAGGTCCGCGCCGCGCGGATTCAAGCGCTGGCGCAACACGTCATGGCGCGCGTCAACTGGGCTTTGGCTCTAGGCACGATTGAACAGTTTCAGTGGTGAGACCATTTTCAATCGGGTGACGCTGTACCAACGAGTGGCTTTGAAAACCTGCCTGGCATCGTGTTACTCTGATTCCCCGCACATTGCCAACCTGGTCTATTCGGTGCGTACCATTCCTACCCTGGAGGAAGGCCCGTCATGAAGTGTCCTGCTTGTGGCTTTGAAAACCTACCTGGTGCAGAAATCTGTGAGGCCTGTGGTTCTGACCTCACAGCCGTAGAGATGGATGAACCGGAGCTTCCAATTCAACAGCCCCTAGCCGAAGACACCATTGACCGTCTCTTTCCTTATCCGGCCATTACGGTCGAGGTAGGCACTTCGATTGGGGCCACCCTGCGGGCTATGCGGGAAAAGCGGTTTGGCTGCGCGATGGTTGTCCGCAGCGGGAAGCTGGTCGGCATCGTGACCGAGCGCGACATGCTCTACAAGGTCGCCAATCGCATCACCGAGCTGGATACCACACCGGTGGATACCATCATGACGCCCAACCCCGGGGTCGTACGGCACGGCGATACCCTGGCCAAAACGCTCAATCTCATGGCCGTGCACAAGTACCGCCACGTGCCGATTGTGGACGACGAGGACAAACCCATCGGTTTTCTTTCCTCGAAGGGTATTTTCAAATATCTCTGTCAGAACACGCTGCCCAAGCCCTATGCCACAGACGATGGGAATGCCTGCCGGCCGTAAGTGCTTGCCTGCTGAGGTATCATGCAGGCGGCACTGTAGTTTCGGGAAGCGACGGTTTTTCCTCCGCGACAAGAACGGCATACAGACTGGGCAAGGCCAGTAGGGTCAGAATCAGGGCCGAAAAGAGGCCACCCACGACGACGGTTGCCAGCGGACGTTGGACATCCGAGCCGATCCCGACGGCGCGCGCCGCCGGGATCATCCCCAGCAACGCCACGACAAGCATCATCAGCACCGGCCGCATCTGTTGACAGGCGCCGGTGAAGATGGCGTCCCGTACACACCGGCCCTCAACCTCGCGCAGGCGGTTGATTTCCGACACGATGAGCACGCCGCTCATGACCGCGACACCAAACAGGGAGATGAAGCCGACTGCGGCCGAAACGCTCAGGTTGATACCCCGCAGCCACAAGGCCACCAGCCCGCCCACAAGAGCGAAGGGAACACTGGCCAGCACGATGCAGGCATCTCGCGCCCGGCCAAACGTCATAAACAACAGCCCGAAAATAATGGCCAGCGTCACCGGCAGCACAACGGTCAGTCGTGCCCGCGCGCGCGTGAGATTCTCAAACTGGCCACCCCACTCGATGGCATAGCCTTCGGGGAGAGTCACCCTGGCGGCCACAGCCTGTTGGGCGTCGCGGACAAAGCCCCCCTGGTCACGTCCCCGGATGTTGGTGCGCACCGTGATCTGACGCTGGTTTTCGCGCCGGGCAATGATACTGGCTCCTTCTACAACAGTAATTTCGGCCAGTTGCGACAGCGGCACGCGCCCCCCATCGGCCGTTGGTACAAGGAGCTTGCCAATGGCAGCCGTGTTTGCACAGGCTTCCGGCAGATAGCGCACAACGATGTCAAACCGCCGCTCGCCCTCAAACACTACCCCGACCGGACGACCGCCGATGGCTAGCTCGATGAGGTCCTGCACGTCAGCAACGTTGATGCCGTAGCGCGCCACTTCTTCGCGGTTGATGCGCAGTCGCAGTTGCGGCTGGTCAGCTTCCTGTTCAATGGAGCTGTCGGCTGCTCCCGGAATCTGCCGAACAATAGCCAAGATTTGTTTGGCCAGTTCCCGCAACTGCTTCAGATCGGGGCCGCGCAGAATGATGGCCAGATCGGCACTCGATCCGGTGGCCATTTCGGTCGAGGTGTCAATGATGGGCTGGGTGAAATTGAACGTTGCTCCAGGAATGCTGGCTTCCAGCCGGCGCGACATTTCCGCCACGAGTTGGGCCTTGGTGCGTCCGGTCGTCCAGCTTTCGTAAGGATGCAGGTTAACCAGCAGCTCATTGCGGTTAGGGCCGAACGGGTCGGTGCCATCATCGTTGCGTCCACTTTGGGAGATGACACCGGAAACCTCGGGAAATTCCCGAATCAATGCGCGGATGCGATTAGCCGTGCGGGCTGATTCCGTCAGGGAAATACCGGGCGGTAGATTGGCGCGAATCCAGATGACACCCTCATCAAGTTGCGGCAGGAACTCCGTCCCAAGGCGCAGCCCGATGCCAAGTCCAACCAGCACGATGGCGCCGGCAGCCCCCACGGTGAGCCAGGGGCGCGCCAGGGTCACTTCCAGCACAGCGGCATAGCCCTGCCGCAGCCACCGGACGACCGGGTTTTCCCACACCCGTACATTGCGTGTCAGCCAGTAGCTGGCCAAAACCGGCGTCAACGTCAGGGACAGCAAAAGCGAGCCCAACAGCGCACTACACACGGTAAACGCCATAGGGCCGAACAACCGGTATTCGACGCGCTCCATGGTAAACAGCGGCAGGTAGGCCGAGATCAGAATGACCAGTGAGAAAAACACCGGCCGCTCAATGTCGAGCGCCGCCCGCCGAACGGTTTCAAACACACTTCGCCGAGAATGACGGTCGTCCGCCAGCCGGTGAACGATGTGTTCCACCATAACCAGCGTGCCATCCACAATGATGCCAAAGTCAAGCGCCCCTAGGCTGAGCAGATTGGCGGGAATACCGGCCAGCTTCAAACAGATAAAGGCAAAGAGTAGCGACATAGGGATGGTGACGGCCGTCAGCAGCGCTGCCCGCACGTCGCCTAGGAAGAAAAACAGTACCAGCGTAACGATGATGAGCCCTTCGATAAGGGTTCGTGAGACGGTACGTAGCGTATTGGAAACCAGTTCGCCCCGATCATAGACGGTCACAAGGCGGATGCCCTGGGGAGCAAGCTGGCTGTTGAGTTCGGCAATGGCTTCCTTGAGCGCGGCCAGGGTGTCGCTTGGATTTTCCCACCGGCGCAACAGAACAATGCCCTCGACGCCGCCGGAGACATCGTCGTAACCAAAAATGCCGGTTTGCGGCGCCGGGGCCACACTGACCTGGGCTACGTCACGGACAAACAGGGGAACACCGTTGAAGGCCCCGATGACAATGCGCTCGATGTCCTGCCGTGAACGGACCAACCCAACGCCACGCACAACGAGGCTCTGTTGCTGATTATCCACTACACCGCCACCGGCATTGCGATTGTTGGCGCTGATGGCATCGGCCACTTGCTTAGCCGTGAGGGCAAATTTTTCCAGCTTCAGTGGGTCAAGTTCGACTCGATAGGTCTTGACCAACCCGCCAAAGGTAGCCACGTCCGCTACACCCGGCACCTGAAGCAAGCGTGGCAGCACCACCCAGTCCTGGATTTCGCGCAGCTTCATTTCCGGGACGCCGTCCCCATCAAGTCGGTAGCGATACATTTCGCCAATGCCCGATGTGAGCGGCCCGAGACTGGGCTGGACGCCTTCCGGTAGCTCGGCATCCCGCAGACGTTCGAGTACAAGCTGGCGGGCAAAGTAATCATCCACGCCGTCGTCAAAGGTCAGCTCGACGACAGACAACCCGAAAATCGTCCGGGAACGACGGGCAATAACCTTGGGCGTGTTGTTCAGGGCGCGCTCGATGGGAATGGTGACTTGCTGCTCGACTTCTTCGGCAGCGTTGCCCGGAAACTGGGTAATGACAACGACACCCGTATCGGAAATGTCCGGGTACGCCTCAACCTTGAGGTTTTGAAATGCCCAGACACCGGCGCCAATAAGCAGCAGGGCCGCTGCTAGGACGGCAGGGCGATACCGCAGCGCCAGATTCGGAAGTTCGATCATGGTTGACCTCGCCTGATATGGTCCGTCACGGCTACCACCTAATTGCGGTACAGCAACATCGTCCCTCCGACCACAACCCGTTCTTCCGGTCGGAGCCCTTCAAGTATGGCGACCCGCTCGCCAAGTGACACGCCTACTCGCACCGGGCGCCAGTCAAACTTGCCCGCTTCCCGTTCAACAAAGACCCCGGTGACGCCTTCCCGTTCAACAATCGCTGTTTTTGGAATGACCGGCAGGGGCGTCGGCGCGTTGGAGAGCCGAAGGCGTGCAAACATGTCTGGGCGCAGACGCTCGGCGCCAGAAGTGAGTTCTACAATGACCCGCGCCGTTCGGGTCTGCGGGTCAATCGTATCGGCAATGCGGATGACCCGCCCGGTAAACCGTTCGCCGGGAAAGGCGGTCAGTTCGACTTCGACGTTCTCGCCCACCTGCACAAGATAGAGGTTGGCTTCTGGAACGTTCGCCGTCACAACCAGCCGACTCATGTCGGCGATTGTCATAAGCGACACTGAGGTATCGGTGCGGTACTCGCCAGGAACCACAGCCAGTTCAAGTACCTTACCGTTGATGGGGGCACGAACCGTAATGCGTGACTCACGTCCACTGTCATCGAGCCCAAAGGTTTCGAGTCGCCGGCGCACCTGCTCCCGTCCAGCTTCGGCCTGCGCCACGACGGCGCGGGCCTGCTCAACGGCTGCGCGGGACTGCACCACGACGTTATCGGCCGCCAGCACTTCCTTCTGAGCAATGGCCCGGTGTTCGTAGAGGTCTTTGGCACGTTCGGCATCCTGTTCGGCTTTGGCCAGCGCCGCTTCAGCCTGGGCCAGACCGGCGCGTGCCTGTACGAGGTTGGCTTCAGCCTGCCGCAGCGCCCCGATGGCTTCTGCCACGTCCGGGCTTTCCAGCGTCACCAGCGGTTGGCCGGCCCGGACAGCATCGCCCACCCGGACGCGCACTTCCGTGATGCGTCCGGGCAGCGGCAGCATGATGCGCGCAATGCGGTTGGGATCGAGTTCGACCTTACCGGGGGCGACGACTTCATCGCGCGGCACACGTTCGACGGTCACGGGTTCGACCCGGATTTCCTGTTTCCAGTCGTCTTTCCGGGCCGGATTGACCGGCGCTTCCGGCGGTTTCTGGCAGCCAATGGCCAGACTCAAGGCAAAGCCGGCCAGGGCCAGCCGGCCGGCGTGGGTTTTCAGGACATCTCTCATGGCATTCCCTGGGCGGTCAGGTTGTCGAGCGTAAAACGCAGCCGCGCATATTCGGCGCGGGCGTCAATGTAGCCCTGCATCGTTTCGTTGTAGGTTCGCTGGGCATCCAGAAATTCGACGAAACTGGCTTCGCCCCGGCGGTAGGCATATTCGGTTACGTTGAGGACATCGCGTGCCTGTTCGAGCAAGCCGCTCTCGAAGCTCAGCAAAACGGCGTTGGCGGACTGGCACTGGGCATAAGTGGTTTCGAGTTGGGAACGAATTTCCCGTTCAAGGGCCGCAATGCGCAGTTCAGTTTGGCGGATTTCGGCCCGTGCGCGAGCAATCCCACCTTGATTGCGGTCATAGATGGTCAACGGCAGAGACAGAAACAGTCCCAGCGAGTTGCCCCTTCCGGCCAGACCCTGTTGGCGGCGGTACTCTATGCCTACCGTGTACTCGATTTTGCCCTGAGCAATCTGGAGTTTGAGATCGGCTAGCGTCCGCGCCTGCTCGGCGCGTAATGCAAGCAGGTCAGGACGCTTGGCGAGCGCACGAGACAGTAACGGGGAAAGCTCTGGCGGAAGTGCATCCCGGCGCATGTCGCCGACGGCTTCAAAGGTATCTAAGGCCTCGGCCCGTCCCATGAGGACTTGAAGCCGATTTTGCGCCACACGCCAGCGGGTTTCTGCTTGGGTGACCGCTTGGTTGAGTTGGATGGCAGAAACGCGCGTTCGTACCAGTTCAATTGGGGCAAGATCGCCAGCTCGTACGCGGGCGGCATTGATGGCGACAAGTTCTTCAAAAGTCCGTTGGTTAGCGCGCGCTAGTTGCAGGCTTTCTTTGGCGGCTTGAAGTTCGACAAACGCCTGCTGAACTTCGAGCGTGAGCTGGCGCAAGGCGTCCTGCAGGCGAAATTCGGCTGCTGCCCGGGCCTGCTCGGCGACGGCAATCCGGGCGCGGCGCTTGCTCGGTCGTTCCAGCGGCCAGTCCACACGCGCCGCATATTCCGGCGGGCCGGCGTTGTTGATGGCGTCGTAACCCGTGCCGAGTAAATCCAGATGGTCGCCCCCCAGGCTCAGTACGGGATTAGGGCGCAGCCGGGCTGCAATGACTTCGGCTTCAGCCCGTGGAATTTCATAGCGCTCGGCCAGGATGCTGAGGTTGCGTTGCAGGGCCTCGGCGACGGCTTGCTCGACGGTAATCGCCATTGGGTTAGGCGTCTGGGCTGAAACGCCAACGGTCAGCCACAGCAGGGTCAAAACAGTGGCGCACCATGAGTGCATCCGAACACTAGACATAGCTAGCTTCAACTCAGAGGTGTCAATATCACCGCAACGTCAAGCCAAGCTATCGTGGAAAGAGAACGATTGACGTGGTTAAACAAACGTCCGGCCTCTTTTTGGCCGGGGCCTTATGGGCTACTCCCTACTTCGCCGACGCCATCGGAGGGCTGGACAACCCACATCCGGGCCGTGCTGCCCGTGTGCCGGGCGTAAGCCCGTGGGACTTCACGCAAAAAGGTCTCCACTGCTGCCGGCGCGACAAGGTTGACTGTACATCCACCAAACCCGCCGCCGGTCAGCCGCGCCCCGTAACAGCCGGGAATCTGCCCGGCGGCGGCCACCAGCGCATCGAGTTCCGGGCAACTCACGGCATAGTCTTCGGAAAGTGACTGGTGGGAAGCCGTCAGCAACGCCCCGGCATGGGCCCAATCGCCAGCGCGCAGCGCCTGGGCAAAGGCTGTCACCCGTTCGATTTCGGTCACGACATGCCGCGCGCGTTGCAAAAGTCGTTCTGGCAACGTCCCGGCCGCCTGCGCCAGCTCGGCTTCAGTGACATCCCGCAATGTTGTCCGGTTGGGAAACATGCGCTGGAGTGCGCCCAGTGCAGCTTCGCATTCCTGCCGGCGGGCGTTGTATTCTGAAGCCGCCAACTGGTGTTTCACGCCACTGTCGGCCACCACCACGGCGCACCGGCTCGTATCGAGCGGAATAAAGTCGAAGTCCATAGAACGGCAGTCCAGCCAGACGGCATGCCCGGCACGTCCATGCGCCACGACAAACTGATCCATCAGTCCGCAGCGCGTCCCGACAAAATCGTGCTCGGCCGCCTGTCCAGCGCGGGCAAGCGCCAGGCGGTCAACCGTATGTCCGGCCAGGCTCAGCAGGGCAAAGCCGACGGCGACTTCCAAGGCGGCTGAGGAGGACAAGCCCGCCCCGCTTGGAATGTCGCTTGTGATGAGCAGGTTTGCGCCGGTTAGGCGAAAACCGGCAGCTTCAAGGTGAAAGGCCGTCCCGGTAAGGTAATCGCGCCACGTACCCGTGCGCCGACAGGGAGCATCGAGGTCAAGAACATCCGTTTCTCCCAGGTCGTAGGCGATGATATGTAGTTGCCGGTCGGAACGAGGACTAGCCCAGACCCACAAACGCAGCCCGATCGCCATCGGCAGCACAATGCCGGCGTTGTAATCCACATGTTCGCCGATGAGGTTGACCCGTCCGGGAGCTGAAAAACACCGGCCACCGGTGCCAAACTGCTGCCGGAAGGTTTCGGCCGGTGTTGCCATTCACAGTACCCGCTGGATAAGCGCCCCGCCGTCCACGGTCAACACCTGACCGGTCATGTACGCTGCCTTGTCGGAAGCCAGAAACAGCGCGGCAAAGCCAATATCGTCTGGTTCGCCGATGCGTGGAATGGGTTGGGTAGCTTCAAGGCGGCGCATCAGATTTTCGTTCTTCCAGTAGAACTCGCTGAAATCAGTGCGAACAAGACCCGGCGCTAGGGCATTGACCCGGACACCGTAGGGGCTAAATTCCTGTGCCCAGTTGCGCGTCATCATAATGAGACCAGCCTTGGTGAAGCTGTATAGCAAACCCTGGTACTGCGGCTGGATGCCGGAGATGGACACAACGTTGATGATGGAGCCGCCTGTACCGCGCTCAATCATCTTGGGCACGGTCAACCGGATGAGCCGCAGCACAGACTTCACGTTGACATCCACCATTTTGTCGAGCATTTCATCGGTCACATCGAGCGATGGGCCCTGACCGATGTTTGTGGCACTGTTATTGACCAGAATGTCCACCGGGCCAAATACCTTTTCGGTTTCGGCAACGAGGTTTTCGAGGTCTTCTTTGCGTCCGACATGGCAAGCGACGCAGTGAATGCGCCCCGGCGCATCTGATAACTCTTTTGCCGTCGCCTGGAGAACCTCCAGTTTGCGGCTGGCAATGACAACGTTGGCGCCGGCGGCGACAAAATGCTTCGTGATGGATTTGCCGATGCCGCGGCCGCCGCCGGTGACGATGGCAACCTTGCCGGCAAGTGAAATGTCATTTAGGGCCATGAGAACTACTCTTCGTCTTAATGGTCAATCGAGATGAGCCTGTGAGTACCTCTTCAAAGGATGCCTTGAGAAGGTGCAGCAAGGTTTCTTTTTCCTTCATGACTTGTTGGAGGTTATCCGCAAGAAGGAAAACGACCACGCTTCGCCTTGGGGCCATTAGGCGACCTGGGCTGCCAGTAGCACTGCCTGGGTTACTCCCGCAGTCTGGAGGATAGCAAACGCCGTTTGTTAAGCAAAGGCAGCTCAATTCAGGATCATCAATAGGGAATTCCTCAAGCTCTACTTTCTCGTAATCCAAATAGCGATAGCAAAACCCATGGGTATTAGAGCCGCAAATTGGACATTTGTTGTCTTGTTTCTGCGTTCCCCCGCTACTTACATCTTGCGCATTGACCCATATTTTGAGCCTTTGCGACCAACGGCTTTCTTGGATCACGTTCGTGAGGAATGCTTGTAGCCTCTGGACTTCCTCTGGCGACTGAGCGATTCGGGCGGCATCTGATCTAGAGAGCGTCGCGCCCGAGACGATCGCGTCCACTACGGGCTTAAGGGTCTGGCCCAACTTCTCAGCCGTTTGGTTGTGTCGTTCATCCCAGGATATGATCGCTACGGCCCCATCAAGCACGGCCGGGCGAGCGCGTGGAGTGATGGGCCTTTGTGCTCTTTGCTGTGCAAAAGCTGAGGCCACTAAGGTGCCTAGGAGAAACCCCCAGACGGTTAGGCGCAGGAAGTATTTCATCGTACATTTTCCTCCTTTTTGAGGGAAAACCTTTCTCGTTGTAGGTTTCGATGTTGCGTTTCATACAAAGCGTTGCATCTCCGCGCGCATCTTCTAAGCTTGCTTGTGCAGATAGGTGGCTTTTTGGTCAGCAACGGCCGTAAAGTGAGAAGCACCTCTTGGATGGTCTCCATTGGATTGGGGAACCGTATGTATCGAGCAGTTGGGTATTCGCCTGCACAATGTGCTCGGCTGTACGCTTGGGCACGTTCGTACAGTGTGCTTGCTGGCTTAGGGCGATCTGGTTGCGCGCGGCTTGCGTAAGTCGCGCGGCGTGCGTAAGCGAAGTGGCACGCTGAACAGATGTGTCGAACCTTATGTGTGGATTGGCAGGTAGTCAGTTTGCCGGTTCAGTTTGCCGGTAACGAGTGTGGCGCACAACTAGCTGCCTGGAAGGCCCTTTCTCAAAAATCCGGGCTGGAGTTGCGTGCTCCCGGTGGGCGCCCCTAGGGTTACGTTGCCGTCCGTTGCCTGGCCGTTACGTTCTAGCGTACACCGTTCAAGCTGGGCAGTCGCCTGATCGAGCGCGCGGACGCCGGCCTGCCGGTTGTCTGCAATGCGGCTGTCGTACGCTCTGAGTTGGGCTTGCCCGGTAAGCCGGATGCCATCTCTGCCGTGTCCGATAATGTCACATTCGACGAGTTCCAGCCGGGCGTTGTCAGTTGCGGCAAGACCGTTGCCTGGACTGTTATGCAACCGGGTGTGGCGCAGGACGAGCTGTGTCCCAAGACCTTTTACTGTCACGCTGTCGCCTTTGTCGGTGGTGATCTGGCTGTCTTCAATCGTCAGTGCGCCGCCGTTGAGTTGCACAGCCGGGGCATTGTGGCTGTACAGCGTCAAGCCGCGCACGACTTGCGAGCCGAGGTTTTGGCGCAGGCAAGGGGCATCCTGTGTGGCAATAATGACACTACCTGCCGGGCCGTCGGCGGCGAGTTCAACGTTTTTTGTCAGGACCACGGTTTCACGGTACACGCCCGGACGCACGAGAATGCGCGCGCCTATCTGGGCTGAGTTGATAGCTTCTGAAATGGTTGCAAAGTCGCCACCTACCGGGGCGACGACGGTCTCGCGCGTGGTCATCTGCCACAGGTCTTTACTTTCAAAGTGCCGGATGGTCAGCCAGATACCGGTCACGGTTAGAAGACTCATGAGTCCGATAACTAGAAGTGCCCAGCGTCCCGTGGGGCGTCCAGACCAGGGCCCGCTCTGGGCAGCGGTAAGGGGACGCAAAGACGGCGATGACGTGCGTGCAGCACTTTCCTGAGAAATTTCCTTGGCGCATGTTGCCAGTTCTTCGGCCATCTGGTGGGCAGTAGGGTATTGCCGTCGGCGATCGCGTTCGAGGGCGCGGGAGACGATATGTCGCAGGCGCGCCGGGAGACCTTGCGGAAGTGGGTCGGGATAGAGAGTTCGGATGGCCAGGAGCAGTTCCTCGTGGTTTTGGTGGGGAAAGGGCAGATCACCGCTCAACAGCTCAAAGAGCAGTACGCCGGCAGACCAAATATCGTCCTGGGGGGTTGGCGGGGCATCGAGGGCATGCGGGGAAACATAGGGCAGTGCCTCTGCTGACCGGGGGCGGATGGAGCTGAAACCGTAGCCTCGCAGGCGGACTTGTTCGCCTTCAATTCCGACATAACTTGGAGCAAGTTGCCCATGTACATGCCCGTGTTCATGCAACACCTGGAGCGCTGCCAGAATTTGTTGGACGGTGTGAACGGCCTTTTCGGGCGCAAACGGACGCGACCGCTCGGCTAGCGACACCGGCACGTAGGGACTCACAACAAGCGTCAGGTTGGCCGTTGTTAGGACATCCAACACAGGAAGCAGGTGGGGATGTGGTGGGAGCTTGGCCAGCTCAAATGCCATGCGAGTCAGGGGACTTGTGGCCGGCGTGGCCTGGAACACATCAATGCGGACAGCAGCCTGATCCAACGTGCTTTGCCCACGCCAGGCGGCGTCGCCAACATCTGCTTTGAGCGGGGCGTCAAGGCAGTAGTCGCCAATGACCAAGCCAGGGCGCAAGGGCGGCACATCAGCGGTAGGCTGGGGCATGGGTGGTGGGTGCTACCGGCGCAGAAAAGTGGCGTAGTCTTCGTCGGTGTCAATGTCGCATGCCCCCTCGGGAAAAGGCAACGCCGTCACCTCGTGGCGGTATTCCAGCAGGTAACGTCGAGCGCCGATATCGCCGTGTGCGCTAAGTAGTCGGTGTCGCCAGAGGTACCGGAAGAGTACCGGTACACCAAGGGTGCCAGCATAAGCGCAAGCGGCTGCCGTAGCGTCAGGATGGGTGCAAAGAGCGGCCTGGAGTTGGTAGAGCTGGTTGACCGACACCAGCGGTTGGTCAGGCGCAAGAACAAAGAACGTTGTTTCTGGCGGGCGGTTCGGCGGGAGCGCTGCAACGCCACAGCGCAGTGAGGCGCCAATGCCTTCTACCCACTTTGGGTTGTCAATGATGACAACCTCGGGGCCACTGTCGGCGAGGTGATCGCGGTAGCTTCCGGCGTGGCAGCCCAATACAACAATGATGGGGTCTGCCTGGGCAGCACGCGCCAGGCGCAGGGAGCGCTGGAGAAGCGACTCGCCATCAACGGACAGCAAAAGCTTGGGACGGCCGCCCATGCGCCGTGCAGCACCACCGGCCAGCAGAATAGCAGCTGGGGGGAAGGTTGTGGACGCCGTGTTCATCGTGATAAAACGGGCGACTCTGGCAGGGGCGTATGGATAGGGCCTTGCCGACGGCGGAGAAACTGTCCGTTGCGCCGGTTGGTAACGGCCAGAATTTCAGCCACGATGGAGACTGCTACTTCCAGGGGCGTTTCAGCGCCGAGGTCGAGGCCAACCGGGAAGTGCCAACCTTCAACAATCTCTGGATCGATATGACAGCCTTCATCGGCCAGCTCGCCGAGCAGTCGTTCGGTGCGCCGCCGTGGACCCAACAAGCCGACATAGCGCGGCCGAACCTCGGCTAAGCGACGTACAATGGCTTTGTCACTTGGGTAGTGATGAGTCATCACAACAACGTAGTCATGTACCCGCAGTGGAATGTCGTGGACCGTTGGCACGGCAAGGAGCTGCCGGGCAGCGGGAAAACGTTCTGGGGTAGCTAGGGCCGGGCGCCAGTCGGCCACCGTAACATGCCAACCAAGTTGGCTGGCCAGTTGTGCCAGTGGAATGGCGTCATCGCCGGCGCCCAGAATGGTCAAGCGGAGTGGCGCCGGCAAGAATTCGATAAAGGCGCTCAGGCTGCCGTGCTCCGTTGTGTAGACCATCTGTCGCGAGCGGCGCTCAGACAGGCATGTTTGTAATTCAAGACGGAGTTGCCGAAGCCAATCGTTTGGTTTGGCCGGTGGGCAGTCAGCTTCAAGGGAAGTGGCAGTGCGTAACAGACGAAAGCCGACACAATCGGCGAACTTACCTTCGGCCTGGAAAACGTGGGCTATGGCGGCATCTTCGCCGGTGGCGCGGGCCGTAGCCAGCAATTCGAGCGGGTGGTGGTCTTGCTGCACATGGAAAGGCTCAATGTAAATGAGGGTTTTGCTTTCACAACCTAGTGCTGTTCCCCAAGTTATATCGGCGGCAACATCGTGCATGTCGTACGTTACCAACTGGGGTTTGTCACTTGCTAAAACTGCTTGCGCCCGCTCGATGAGATCGGCTTCGAGACACCCTCCGCTGATGTTACCGACTGTTTCGCCTGTTTCGGCAATGAGCATGCGTGCTCCGGGACGCCGATAAAACGAGCCGGTGACACTTACGACAGTAGCTAGCGCGAGGCGACACGGGGCTGAAGAAGCAAAGCGGTGGAGCGCCATCAGAAGCACGTCGAGTTCAGACATCGTGGTATAAACAGCTATGGCCGAGGAAAGGGTTTGTTCATAACCGGCTGAATGGCGGTAGTTGTTTATGCTTTGTACCATGCTTGGGTTGTTGCACCGAAAATTTTGAGTGCCTTCAATCTGCCAACTGGAACCTTTTTCCATCAGCAGCGACTACCAGTTTGCTGATTGCGTCGTACGTAAAGGGCCGACTATGTCATCTGCGCCTGACGACCTCGACAACCCACTGTATGGCGAATTTGAGGATTACCTTGACGGTAAGCTGCCGCCGGCACGCCGCCAAGAAGTTGCCGAATTTCTGGCGCGTTCTGCAGCAGCGCGGGAGGCGTTGGAAGAACTGCAAATGGCGCGCAAGTGGTTGGAAGGGACGCAGTGGGACGTACCAGAGCCAACTGAGTGGCCGTCGGCTAGGGCAATTCTGGCTCGCGCCGGCTGGCATCCTGCTACGTCGCCGTCGGCGGCTAAGTCTGACCAGTCGGCCGGAGAGTCTGCATGGTGGTTGGCTGGGTGGATGCCCTGGCGGTGGAATGTTCGTTCGCCGGCCTGGGCGTTTGGGGCAGCGGCATGTGCGTTGTTGCTGGTTGGGGGTAGTTTGTGGTGGGCCCTTGGCCCATCGGCGCCGGACGAAATGGCGCAGTCACGGGTGTCTGAAGATTCAGAGCTGCCGGCACGTCCGAAGCAGCCGGGATCAGCGCCGGCCCAGCCAGAGGATACTGCCCCTTCGGTCTGGCCTGGCGAAGCGGCACTGGTTGACGCTACATCACAGAAGAAGGAACCGTCTGCACCGGAGGCTGGATCACCGGAGAGGAAATCAAAGGGGTTAGGGCCGCCGGCTGGTTCGACCGATGCGATGGAAGGCGCGCAAGAGTCAAAGGTCTCATCAGCGCCCTTGCCGCTAGCTGCTCCGGCAGGAGAACAAGCGGAGCAAGCATCTGCTGTGGGTGCACCGTTAGCGGGAGATGAAGTGGCGCATGAGGTAGAAGCGATGACGGCGGAGCAGCGTAAATCCCATCCTTCGGCTACGTCCCCGTCACCAGAGATGGGTGCTACGCCGCATGTGGCTGGGCGTCTGTCCGGTGCTAGGACTGCCGAGAGGTCACGCGCCAACAGAAACCGCGATGAAATGAAGGAGCCTTCTGAGGCGCAGCCGGGCTCGGCAGCCGATGCTCAAGAGGTAGCTGCCTCGGTCAGAGCAGCGACCTTACGTCTGGTGGTAGCAGATCGGGGGATAGCGCTAGCCCAGGTAGTGACTGTGGCGCGTGAGTTTGGTGGCAGCGTGCGCCTCAATGGCGAGCATGTGACTGTGACCGTGCCGGCCGGGCAGGTATCCGCTTGTGCTGATCGGCTAAGGGCGCGGGTGTCCATTGCAACGGAAGGGGAAACATTGCAAGTGACGATACGTGCGCGTGAATAAGGAATCAGGGATGGTGGAGAGGGGATAGCAAGGGGGCAGTGATCAACGCCTTTCGGCATCAAAGATTTTTGCACAAGTAAGGCAATGACTGCCCGGTTTTCTGGCCGGGGTGATCAACGCCTTTCGGCATCAAAGATTTTTGTACGCTGACAACCACTTGCAACCCGGTGATAGGCTCACCGTGTGATCAACGCCTTTCGGCATCAAAGATTTTTGCACACGGGTAGACGTAACGTTGTCCAACCAGCGGAAAATGTGATCAACGCCTTTCGGCATCAAAGATTTTTGCACTTTGGCAGCCCAGAAGATTGATATACGTAGGCTTTGGCGTGATCAACGCCTTTCGGCATCAAAGATTTTTGCACCGCCTCCACTTGCACATGGGTCCCCCCAATTAGCTCGTGATCAACGCCTTTCGGCATCAAAGATTTTTGCACGGCAACCTGACACAACCAAGCGGGATACACTTGGAGTGATCAACGCCTTTCGGCATCAAAGATTTTTGCACACCGCGTCCAAAACCTCCTTGTCCCGGGTTTTGATGTGATCAACGCCTTTCGGCATCAAAGATTTTTGCACCGTCACTCCGGTACCGCCGCACCACCACACCGGCGAGTGATCAACGCCTTTCGGCATCAAAGATTTTTGCACTCTTCGGCGTTCTTCCTGACAACGGCCCAAGTCTGGCGTGATCAACGCCTTTCGGCATCAAAGATTTTTGCACGCGTTCGCACCCTGATCCGAACCCGCTGTTTCCCCCAGTGATCAACGCCTTTCGGCATCAAAGATTTTTGCACTTCCCGCTCTTCCATCTTTTTTTTCTCCCTTTAGGCGTGATCAACGCCTTTCGGCATCAAAGATTTTTGCACCCAACTACCCATGGCTTTAGCCAGTCACGTAACACCGGTGATCAACGCCTTTCGGCATCAAAGATTTTTGCACCTGATGCCGTTTCCCTTGATCGCCATTGTCATTGCGTGATCAACGCCTTTCGGCATCAAAGATTTTTGCACGAGTTATCCGATAAGCAAGACGAGCTACAGGAACTGTGATCAACGCCTTTCGGCATCAAAGATTTTTGCACGGTGACGTGGCTTGACGAGATTGCGGCACGCGATAAAGTGATCAACGCCTTTCGGCATCAAAGATTTTTGCACCTGCCAACCAGGTAGCGGCTGAAGGGTTGGGCGCGTGTGATCAACGCCTTTCGGCATCAAAGATTTTTGCACTTGCCGCCGCGCGCAAACTCAAACTTGATACCGTCCGTGATCAACGCCTTTCGGCATCAAAGATTTTTGCACTTCAGCAATCGCGTCAATTTGCGCTTCGCTGTGAATAGTGATCAACGCCTTTCGGCATCAAAGATTTTTGCACAAGCGCCACTTAGGAGAGCGTGACCGATGGGCTATGTGATCAACGCCTTTCGGCATCAAAGATTTTTGCACTTTGCCTAACTTCTTCGCAAGTACAGCCGCTCATATGTGATCAACGCCTTTCGGCATCAAAGATTTTTGCACTTGTCCGACATGGCTTTCCAGAAAGGCCGCTAGACTGTGATCAACGCCTTTCGGCATCAAAGATTTTTGCACGGCAAATAACTGATACCTAGCCGAAATTTGCATTGGTGATCAACGCCTTTCGGCATCAAAGATTTTTGCACACCAACCCAGATGTCGTAGTGGTTTCCGCACATCTGTGATCAACGCCTTTCGGCATCAAAGATTTTTGCACGCTTCTTTTACCGCCCCAACTTCCGCCAATCCGTTGTGATCAACGCCTTTCGGCATCAAAGATTTTTGCACCTGGGGGGGCAAGCAACAGCGATAGGGCGCAGAGCGTGATCAACGCCTTTCGGCATCAAAGATTTTTGCACCCTGCGTTGGTGGGAAAACGGTGAAGTAGTTTGGATAAGTGATCAACGCCTTTCGGCATCAAAGATTTTTGCACTACGAGTACAGCCGACTCCATCGGCTCACCATCCTGTGATCAACGCCTTTCGGCATCAAAGATTTTTGCACTTTGCGCTACGGCAGTAACAACTCTGCCGTAGCAAAATGTGATCAACGCCTTTCGGCATCAAAGATTTTTGCACACCCCCGGCAGAGGTGGAATAGAGGAGCGCCAGCAAGGGTGATCAACGCCTTTCGGCATCAAAGATTTTTGCACCAGCGAGACCCTGATGAACCTGCAAAAAATCGAGCGGTGATCAACGCCTTTCGGCATCAAAGATTTTTGCACACCAGCTTGCGCAAATGGTGAATACAAAGGATGTTGTGATCAACGCCTTTCGGCATCAAAGATTTTTGCACAACGCGCCCGCTGGAACGCCATCGCTAAAGCCAAGTGATCAACGCCTTTCGGCATCAAAGATTTTTGCACCGGCGAGTCAGTTTTTCCGCCGGTGGCACGTCAAAGTGATCAACGCCTTTCGGCATCAAAGATTTTTGCACCGCCGCCCGCCAATGACAAAGCGCGAATAAAAAAGTGATCAACGCCTTTCGGCATCAAAGATTTTTGCACCCGTCGCACCTCGCGTTGATCGCCCCACCAGATGAGTGATCAACGCCTTTCGGCATCAAAGATTTTTGCACTTGAGCGGAGCACTGCAAGTCGGGCACAGTTTGGCTAACGGTGATCAACGCCTTTCGGCATCAAAGATTTTTGCACCTTCGACAATCTGCTGAACAGACAGATTTTCACTGAAGTGTGATCAACGCCTTTCGGCATCAAAGATTTTTGCACTTCAGCCAGCCGCTCATCTCGTCCAGCCACAGCGGTGATCAACGCCTTTCGGCATCAAAGATTTTTGCACCCAACAAAAGCCGAAGTGTCCCGTTCCAACAGTACCAACGGTGATCAACGCCTTTCGGCATCAAAGATTTTTGCACCTGCAGGGTATCAATGACAGCTTGCGCTCCTGAGCGCGGTGATCAACGCCTTTCGGCATCAAAGATTTTTGCACTCAAGCTTGGCAAGGATGTATTGCGCACGCTCGAGTGATCAACGCCTTTCGGCATCAAAGATTTTTGCACACGAAACTGGCCCCCGGTGATCGACCTGCCCACCGGCAGCGGTGATCAACGCCTTTCGGCATCAAAGATTTTTGCACTGGAAACGTAGCAGGAAGAAGTGGAGTAAAGAAACGTGATCAACGCCTTTCGGCATCAAAGATTTTTGCACCGTGTAAACGCGCCCGTCAACGTCAGGCAGCAATCGCGCGTGATCAACGCCTTTCGGCATCAAAGATTTTTGCACCGAACGCGCCCGCCGGAATACCATCGCCGAACGCAAGTGATCAACGCCTTTCGGCATCAAAGATTTTTGCACTCGTCAAACTTGAAGTCGAGAAAAGACAAATCCAGTTCGGGTGATCAACGCCTTTCGGCATCAAAGATTTTTGCACAAGTGGCTGCCCATTGACGTGATTCCGCCGATTGGCGGTGATCAACGCCTTTCGGCATCAAAGATTTTTGCACCCCGGGCATACCCAGAAAAACCACACGTCGTGTAAGTGATCAACGCCTTTCGGCATCAAAGATTTTTGCACAGGTAATGCGAAAAGGCGTCAAAGAAGCCCGCTACGATGTGATCAACGCCTTTCGGCATCAAAGATTTTTGCACAAAGTCGCCCTAAAATGCTCGCAGCTACTTTTGATGTGATCAACGCCTTTCGGCATCAAAGATTTTTGCACTTTGGCGATAACCACTCCTAAGTCAGGCGGCTCCCAGAGTGATCAACGCCTTTCGGCATCAAAGATTTTTGCACCTACGGGCACACCAAAACGGCAAGGCGCGGGCAGGTGTGATCAACGCCTTTCGGCATCAAAGATTTTTGCACCCGATCAAGCTTGGCAAGGATGTATTGCGCACGCTCGAGTGATCAACGCCTTTCGGCATCAAAGATTTTTGCACGATAGCGTGTTCCCAGGCCTCTTTGAGATGACGCGGTGATCAACGCCTTTCGGCATCAAAGATTTTTGCACTTGAGTTGGAACGCTTTCCGAGTGCAATTACACCGCGTGATCAACGCCTTTCGGCATCAAAGATTTTTGCACTTCAGCCATAAGCAATTCCTAGCGGTAGATAATCGTAGTGATCAACGCCTTTCGGCATCAAAGATTTTTGCACACGACGTGTCTGGCGTTGCCAAGCGTAACGGGGATTAGTGATCAACGCCTTTCGGCATCAAAGATTTTTGCACTCTTGTGCCTTCTCCAGCTTTGCCGAGGCGTAAAGTGATCAACGCCTTTCGGCATCAAAGATTTTTGCACTCTCGCCGTCAGGAGTGACGTATTGCAGGCTTGTCAGGTGATCAACGCCTTTCGGCATCAAAGATTTTTGCACAAACACGCTACGCCCTTGGTGCGTCGGTCCCAAGATGTGATCAACGCCTTTCGGCATCAAAGATTTTTGCACTCGGACGCAAAATTTGTGCCCGGCAATTTACCGTCGTGGTGATCAACGCCTTTCGGCATCAAAGATTTTTGCACTTAATTTCCGCCGTCCTGATTTTGACGCAAGCAACGTGATCAACGCCTTTCGGCATCAAAGATTTTTGCACGAGGTTCTGCTCAATGAGTTCCTTGACGTGGGTGAGGTGATCAACGCCTTTCGGCATCAAAGATTTTTGCACGGTTGGTTTTGGTGGGATACCTGGGCGCGTGACCTAGTGATCAACGCCTTTCGGCATCAAAGATTTTTGCACCACCGCTCGGACCGACAAGCAGGTTCAGAGTCTTGTGATCAACGCCTTTCGGCATCAAAGATTTTTGCACTTGATGCGTGCGACAAATTCTCCTTGCGAAAAGTCGAAGTGATCAACGCCTTTCGGCATCAAAGATTTTTGCACGTACGGGGAAGCGGGCTGCAAGGAAACAAAAGCGGTGATCAACGCCTTTCGGCATCAAAGATTTTTGCACAAGTCGGCAAAGGAATAAGACCACACTTCGGCCGGTGACGGGTGATCAACGCCTTTCGGCATCAAAGATTTTTGCACGTTCTCTGCTTCCCCGTTGTCCGACAGCCGAACGGAAAGGTGATCAACGCCTTTCGGCATCAAAGATTTTTGCACCGCCGTCCTGTACTTGCGCTAACGCCTGCTTTAGCCGTGATCAACGCCTTTCGGCATCAAAGATTTTTGCACCGTAGTCGCCATTACGCTTGGCGACGCCAGATACGTGTGATCAACGCCTTTCGGCATCAAAGATTTTTGCACAGCGCCCCCAAACGGTAAGCACTGGCCACATAAAACTGCTTCTTGCTCAAGCACCTGAACCGGAAAGGCGGCAAGCCGCCTCCCGTCTGCCGGGTAATGCCCGTAACTCCTGCAAAATAAAGCACGCTGGCCCATTCAAGCAAGTCTTCCC
>Ga0209809_1001206_pt1 | contig 21540 bp, 13 predicted proteins | sample YNPMSTMetaG_FD_186172 | JGI IMG/M metagenome (GOLD analysis project Ga0209809, IMG submission 186172) | Anoxygenic and chlorotrophic microbial mat microbial communities from Yellowstone National Park, USA - YNP MS-T MetaG (SPAdes) (version 2) ...
GGGCTGTGTGGCGGTGCGAGCGCTTCGATGCATGCCCGGAGGATGAAAAACCTGCAGGGCAATGTCCAGCCTTCACAGTCAACTGACTCTGCCCCAATCACTTGCCACCGCAGGGGAATTGGCCGTGCCACGTCGTAAAGGGTTCGGGTGTGGGTGAAATCCGGCAGGGTAAAGTCATAAACACGCAGTTGCACGGGAACCCGAATCGGCTCGGACCAGCCCTGGGCTTCAATTTCGATCGTTCCCAGATACAGACCGGCCGGTTGCGTCTTGGGGACATAGACCGTGATCCAAAACGGTTGCTGCCGGCACGCCTCGAGTGCCAATTCCGGCGGCATAGGCAGCAGGGGATCCGGGTACAAGCCAGAAGACCCGCCGGCGTCACTTGGGAATTGGACAGGCACGTAATCCACCAAGCGCACCTCGATATTTGTGGCAGCAAGTACCACCGAGGCTTGCGAGGTGTGCACCCAAGCCTCGGGAATCCGGAGCCGCACTTGGGCAAGGGGATGCTCGGGATAAAGGACCAACTGAAACGGCTCGTACTCGTTGCGCGCCGCCTCAACGTGCACGCGGTCGGCCGTGGCTTCCGGGAGGGCGCGCTCCCGGCCCACCTTGTAAGTGCTCTCGCACCACCAGACCGCGCATTCCGGCCGGCCGGGCAAACGATAGCCGAAGGAGCTGTCGAGAATGGCCGGCACAGTCGCTGCCAGAGCCTGCCACCCGCTGAAGAAAACAACCCACCCCGTCGCTCGCTTCATGCACGGCGAATCTACAGGAGCAATGTCCCATCGACAACACCCGTCGACCGACTGCGCACCGCGTTCGCTTGGTTGGAACGGACCGAGGGTGTACCGGGGAAGAGGCTGGCGTCCAGGGGAGTTCCGCAATATGGGTCCGGATGTCAGAGCATGGACATATGGCTTGAGAGGCTTGCCGCAACTCATGCGCGGTTGCGAGGGAGGGTGGTGCTTGAGATTTGCCACCCTTGGCAATAGCAGGGCTCATCCGAATGCGGGTCCGGTAGCATGGCCGCTGGCCAATCAGGGCCACGCGCACATCGGGTGGCCCAGCTTCACGCTTCGCCAAAGGGCAGTCCGCGGGCGGTTTGGCAGCTTGGCTCGGCTGACTGCCCATGCACTCGACAGCAGGAAAGGCATGAAGCCGGTGCCCCCCAACCGCGCCCGTGGAACGGCACGGTTTGTCCCGGCTCAGGTCCCACTCCCATGGAAGCGCCGGGTCTCCTTCGGACCGTAACCCGTGGACGGCGTGCGCCGCCCAAGACGCGCGCCCCTTTCCGTCCGCCTCGGACGCCGCTGTTTCCGGCGGCAGCGCACGAAGCGCACAAAGTTCCTGCCGCTTCGAGCTGTCTTGTAGCCGGGTCGTTTCGCAACTTGCCTTCGCCCGCTCCGTTCGCTCCCGGCCACCCCCGGCTTGGCCTGTTCTGGGCCCCATGTGGGACGCTACCAGGCCAACAGGTTCGGACCGGCGGGCTGACCTTGCACGGCCGTTGGCCGCAGTTTAACGTTTGGCGGCAGGAAACCACGAAAAACACGGCGGGTCGCACACCGGCCTGCGTCGGGGCATTAGGATTGGTGATCATGAAAACGGCTTACGAGTTGGCCATGGAACGGCTCAACCGCACGGCACCCCTGACGCCGTTGACGGAGGAGCAGAAACGGGAAATTGCCGAACTGGAATCGCGATACAAAGCACGCATTGCCGAGCGCGAAATCACGCTTCAGCAACAGATTGCCGCAGCACGGGCCCAAGGGGATTGGGCCAAAGCGGCCGAGCTGGAGCAACAATGGGTCCAAGAACGCCGCAAGTTGCAGGAAGAACTGGAGGCCAGGAAGGAAAAGGTGCGCCAGGGCAAGAGCTGAACGCCCCTCGTTGGCGGAGCTTCCGGTGCGGTCCGGTGAGTCGCGCGGCCGGGTGCATCGCACGCGAGACTCCCAGCCGCGTGCAGGTGTGTGGCGCCGTCGTAAGGGCGTGGGTAGCGAGGTGTCTCGGGGCTGCCACTGTCCCCATCGAACTCCAGCGGCAAAGCAGGATCAATCATGCGCGGCCCGACGCACGGATCGAGCCGGCTGGGCGAAATGACCCGAACGTTTGAAACCACGTCAGGGCGCGCCGCATGGTAGCAGGCTGTTGAAAAATCGCTGCCTTGGCAAACTGGTCTCGAAAACATTGGGATGTTGCACGGTTCCCCCTCCGCATGACTTGGGTGACATTCCGTGAGGAAGCCGCGAGGCGGACCGGGCACAACTGAGGTCCCTGGCATTGGCCAAGTGCGAAGCGTGAAGCGGCGCTGTTTTCCAACTTTTCCAGCAGGAAAGATCATTCCGCTCGTATTTGTGTTACCGGTGCCTGTGGACTCCCGGACAGGACGCAGCTCCTGTCACGACTCCTCCGGGCGAAGTCCTCGATAGGTTCCTCCTTTGGGGGAAAGCCACTGGGTCGCTGGTGAGGGTGGAGAAGCCCGCACGGGCAGTGCCACCTACGGAAGCCAGACCTGCTGCCAAAGCGTCCCCGGAAACAGACCTCGCACAGTGCTGTGACCGGTGGAAAGCCGCAAACGTGATCCATCTCACAGCCAAGGTGTGCGGAAGAATCAGGACCGAGGAGTAGATTCTGTACCCGAGCCAAAAGCGCCCTCACCGACCCGAGCCCACAGGCTAGCGTTTGGGTTGACAGAAACCGTCCAGCCAGCCTTCGAGATTGAGGGCCCAACGATGCACAGAACCTGTTGAAGGGGCGGCCAGCCTTCGTCCGACAGCTCTCCCCGGGCCTGTTTTCCGAGACTTGAGCCGCGTGCTGGCCCGCGGCGAAAAACTCGCCCCTCCTCCCGCGCTAAATGCGGTGGCCACGCCGGCCCACTCCCTGCGCTTTGGAGATTCCAGGGCTCGTTATCTCCCGGGATCGCGGGGAATGCAGCAGTCGCTGGGACGGTGTGAACCCTGTTTTCTTCGCGCGCACTGGAAGTCCGGCTACCTTAGATCAGGTCCTGGGCCCTGCGTCCTTTTTCCCTTCTTCGTGCGGCATCCCCGTAATGGCTCAGTAGCCGAGGCCCTCGAGCTAAAGGTCGATGTCGGCTTCCAAGCCATGGCCGTGCTGCTAGCTGTTGCGGGCCCTCAGCCGAAAATCCAGGGCGCGGGCCCTGCTCCCAATCCCGAAGCAGCGAGCGCTCACTTCGATGGCTCCCTGGGAGCCCATCGCCAGGGTCGGTGTCGAGGCCAAATGCCAGTTGTGGCCGGGGGTCTCGTTTGAAATTCGTAGGCCCCCCTTCCCCGTTCGGACCGAAACGGTCCAACATCCACCCCAAATGGGCCAGGTGGAAGCCAGGCAGGGAGGATTCGGGCCCCTGCGGCCGAGTGCCTCTGGAGGGGATCACCATGCGACTACTGGTGCCGAAGACCTGCACAAGTAGGCAAGCTGCCGGATTGCCGATTGCCCTTCAGACAGGCCCGGGGGTAACGGGAGTGGAGCAAACTGAGACGCCCAAGATCGGACCGCTTGGAAGTCGGCGCTTCGGTGGTCCAACCCAGGTGCGGCCACTGTGGCTCCGGTACGTCACGGACATTTGACACGGGCCCACGGCGTGTCCAACTTTCGCGCCACTTATGCTGCAGAAGAGACCTGGTTCTGGAACGACCCCGGCACAGAGCACCCTCCTGGCGTGCGTGCTCTTGGTCGGCGCGGCCGGATTCTGGACGCCCGCCACCGCGGCGCAGTCCCAGCGACGCGAAGTCAGCAGGCTGTATGAACAGTTGTGCGCTGCTTGTCACGGGGCCGACCTGCGCGGCGGTCAGGCGCGCAGCCTTCTGGATGACGAGTGGGTTTGTGGGAACGGGGACGATGTCTCCTTGTTCCACGTGATCCGGGACGGGGATGAACCCAACGGCATGCCGGCGTGGGGAAACCTGCTCAGCGACGACGAAATCCGCGGCCTGGTCATCTACCTCCGCGAGAAAGCGACCGAGGCGCAGCATGCCACGACAAGGTATCCGCAACCTCAACCCGACCAGATCGTACAGAGCCGATGGCATCGGTTCCGATTGCGGACCGTGGTGGAAGGTCTGGCCACACCGTGGTCGCTGGCCTGGTTGCCGGACGGACGCATGTTGATTACGGAGCTGCCGGGCCGGTTGCGTGTGGTGCAGAATGGTCGCCTGTTGCCCGAGGTCGTGGCGGGCACGCCGCCAGTGCGATACCGCGGTCAGGGTGGCCTCATGGAAGTGGCGGTGCACCCCGGCTATGCCACCAACGGATGGGTGTACCTGGCGTACAGCGAGTCCGCCAGCAACGCCCAGTCCCGAGATGCAAGCATGACCACGCTGGTCCGAGGGCGGCTGCGCGGCCTGCAGTGGTCGGACCAGGAGGTGATTTGGCGCGCCCCCTTGGCGAGTTTTCGGCCCGGCAACATCCATTTCGGCTGCCGGATCGTGTTCGGCCCAGATGGTTGCCTCTACTTTTCCCATGGGGAACGGGGTCATGCCCAGGATGCCCAGGATCTAAGTCGTCCCAACGGCAAGATTCACCGCATTTTCGATGACGGCCGAATCCCGCCCGACAATCCGTTCACAGGGAGACCGGATGCGTTCCCCACCATCTGGAGCTACGGGCATCGCAATCCCCAAGGTCTGGCAGTTCATCCCGTCAGTGGGCAACTCTGGGAAACGGAACACGGTCCCCGTGGAGGGGACGAACTCAACGTGATTCACAAGGGCCGCAACTACGGGTGGCCCGTGATCACCTACGGGATGAATTACGATGGCACACCCATCACGGCATGGACCGCTCGCGAGGGAATGGAACAGCCGGTGCTCCATTGGACGCCTTCGATCGCGGTTTGTGGGATGGACTTCTATCGCGGGGACCGGTTCTCGCGATGGAGACATCACCTGTTTGTCACCGGGCTGGCCGCGCAAGAGCTGCGCCGGCTGGAGCTGGACGGACAGCGAGTGGTGGATCAAGAGATTCTGTTCAAGAACATTGGCCGGGTGCGTCACGTGGCTACCGGCCCGGACGGCTTCCTGTACGTGGTGTTGAACGGTCCGGACCGGGTGGTGAGGCTGGAGCCGGTGGAGGGCTAAGCCCGAAACGGCAGAAGCCGGCTGACACGGTCGGCTCACAGAACGAAAATGGAGCGTCGAACCTGGCCGTGCTCGAGGCAGAGAGAAACCCGCCCTCGGCTCCAAGCCCTCTCCGCCTGGGTGCGAACGGCGCCAGACCCTGATCCCTCTTGCGCCCGCAGCCGGTGGAAGCGTCCGGCTTTTTGACTGGACATCCTGCGTTTGCGACAGAGATTGGCGCCGTCATGCAGGAAACGGTTCTGACCCTGGGGCACTCGCCCGATCCGGATGATGCCTTCATGTTTTACGGGCTGGCCCGGGGGCTTTTAGCCACCCCCGGCCTGCGGTTCGAGCACATTCTCCAAGACATCCAAACCCTTAACGAGCGGGCAGTGCGAGGGGAACTGGACATTTCCGCCATCAGTTTTGCGGCCTATCCGAAAGTCTGCACCCAATACGCCCTGTTGCCCAGCGGCGCTAGCATGGGGGACGGCTACGGCCCCTTGGTGGTGGCGCGCCATCGATACGAACGGGCCGAGCTGGCGCACCTCCGTCTGGCCATCCCGGGCACACTCACCTCCGCGTTCCTGGCGTTGCAACTCTTTCTGGAGCGCTCAGCCGCGGAGCTCGATTACCTTGTGGTCCCGTTCGACCAAATTTTTGACGCACTGGCCCAAGGGCGGGCCGAGGCCGGACTGTTGATTCACGAGGGCCAATTGACGTACGCGCGCGGCGGTTGGGAAGTCTGCGTGGACCTGGGCCGCTGGTGGGCCGAAACCCAGGACGGGCTGCCCCTGCCCTTAGGCGGCAACGTCATTCACAAACGCCATCCCGAAGAACTGCGCCGGCGGGTGGCACGGATTCTGACCGACAGCATTCGCTACAGTCTGGAGCACCGGTCCGAGGCGCTCCGTTATGCCCTGCAGTTCGGCCGCGGGCTGGATCAGGACCTGGCAGATCGGTTTGTAGGGATGTACGTGAACCATTGGACGCTCGATTACGGTCCGCGGGGCCGGGAAGCTATCCGCCGCTTCCTGGGCCTGGCCCACCAGCGCGGCTATTTGCCTCACGCTCCTGAGCTGGACTTTGTCGCCGCCGGGTAAGGAGAACGCCTTCACCTTCCCCTAGGTCGGCTTATGCAGGCATGGATCCTCGCTGGCAAAGAAACGAACCCGACAGGAGTTCGCTCGCGCACGCGCACGTCTCCACGAATAAACCGCTTCAGCATTTCGCCAACGATCCAACGTCACCCCGGGCACGCTTCGGCCGCGTAGGCCCCCCCGGGCAAGAGAGGAAGGCCAAAGCCCCCGCGAACCGCTTTCAGTCGAAATGGCCTGCCTTTGCTCCATGCGGAGGCTTTTCCAACGGGTGCAAGGGTCCGAAAGTCCGCCTCGTGAGAAAGCAATCCCATGAATCGGGTCCATCGGGCAGCGAGCAAGCTTCATCGGGCGCGCGCCAAGTGGTGTTCTTCGTACCATCCGTAGCGGTCGCGACGCCAATCTTGGATGCCCTGCCAAATCCCGACAACGTTCGGCCACCGGCCCAGCAGTGCGAACAAAAACATTTTGGTTGGACAAACCAGGCCGAGATATGTCCAAAGGGACCAAGGACGCAGCGCGACCCGGTGCCGTTTGAGCACGTAAAGGTTGTTGCGGGTGCTGTAGTAGAGCTGAACCGGCCGGTTTTTGGCCAGGGTGCTGGAGGTCTTGTGCCACATCCGCGCTACAGGGAGATACACCACCCGGTATCCCGCCTCGCGAATGCGGAGGCATAGATCGGCGTCTTCGGAGTAAAAGACCAGTTTTTCCTCGAAAAGGCCCACTCGGCGAAGCGCTTCCGTGCGCAGCAGAAAACCGCAACCAGTGACGAAGGCGCAATCACGGACCTGATTGTAGCGCGGGGCATCCTTGCACATCCATCCATAGTGCCACGGGTGACCGAGGAAAAAGAATCCGCCGGCACTCCAGAGCCGGTCTGGCGGGCGATGGTAGAAGATCTTGCAGCCTGTCACACCCACATTCGGATGAGCCTCGGCGAAAGTGACCAACGCCCGCACAAGATCCGGCGCCACGAGTACGTCGTTCGTAGTGCTGAAGATGTATTTGACCTCAGGCAGTAGTGCGGCCATGCCGAGGCTTGCGGCCTTGGCATATCCCAAGCCATGATCATGCGCCAACAGCCGGACCTCGGGAAACTCCTGCCGTACCATTTCTTGCGAGCCATCGGTGGAGGCGTTGTCCGATACCACAATCCGCAAATCTGGATAATCAACCTGACGAAACGACTGCAGCGTCTCCCGCAGCGACTCCCGCAGGTTCCAGTTGACAATGACCACTCCCACCGGCGGCCAGGAAGCTAAGGGAGGGGAATTCAAGTGCATGATCCGCGCGATGGTGGGCCGTTTGCTTCAAACGATCGGGTCCGCCCGCAAACCCCACCTTGCGGACCGAACCTCTCCGCCCTGTGCCATCCGCACAGCTGGGCGCTCCTTCTGGAGCCCCTTCACATCCGAGCCCGCGGGAATCGCACAAAGGGCGCGCTGGCCTGCCTTGCTTCTTGGCCAAGGCAGCCGGTAGGGCATCGAACGGTGTTTCATAAACTTTGGCCTGAGTATCAACCTGCCGGCTGGGCGGTGACGATGATTTCCTCTCCGCGCATGGGGGAGCGGCGCAACCGGAGGTGCTCCCCATACCGCTCCAGGGCCGCAACCAGCGCTCGGAGCGGTCGGATCCTTTCGCTCACCGGCCCGCTCTGCCCGGTTCGCCGGGCTTGGCGGATAGACCGGCTGGCTCCCAGGAAAACATCGGCATGGACAGCAGTAGTGTGAAGGGTCCGTACCCGGAACCCGGTCCGTTCCAACAAGGCCTGCAGGTTGGCGGGTCGGAACAGATGCAGGTGCCGGGGGGGGTCCAAACCGAACCAATCGGCCCCATACTGCTGATGGCCGAAACTGTCGGGGTTGGGCGTGACCAGGACCAGAAGACCGCGCGGCCGGAGAACCCGTCGTATCTCCTGCAAAGTTTCCAGCGGATTGTAGAGGTGTTCGATCACATGGTTCAATGTGACGGCGTCAAAGTTTTCCGCCGGAAAGTGGGCGTCGTGCAGGTCCCCGGCAAACAGTTCCAGACCGTATCGTTGGTGGGCGGCGGCGACAGCCGCAGCGTCGAAATCCACGCCGGCGACTTCCCAGCCGCGCTGCTGCATTCGGTGCAGGAAGGCGCCGTCTCCACAGCCCACATCCAGGAGCCGGCCCGGGGGACAGTCGCCCAGGCACATCTCTTCAACAGCCCTGCAAGCCTTATGCAGGCCGATGCAAAAATCCGTCACCCGGAGGATTTGCCGGTAGCAGGCGTAAAGGCGGCTGCGAAGGTCGGCAAGGCTGCTGCCGGTTTGCGCGCTCTGCAGGTGCGTAAAGTAACGTTGATAAGCCAGGGCGATGTCCTCGGCCACGGGCGCTGGGTCGAGCCAAAGCAAACCGCACTGGGGATTGGGACAACGTCGGAATCCCCAGCGACCGGGAGCGCCATAAAGGCAATCCCTCAGATCGCGATAAAACAACGTGCCCGAGCTCCCACAGAGCGGGCAGGTAAGGCGCTCGACCGTGCGCATTTGCGGCCGCGATTCCACGGGCTCCATTGCTACGGCGGGGCGCCGCACCTGGCAAGCCGCCGAAAGCAGCCCACGCCTTGGCCCCGGACCGAATCCGGTTGCACCCGGGCGGGCCGGCACGCCGCCGGGCGACAGATCACTCCGAAGATTCGGCCGCATCACCCCAGGCCAGGTGCGCCAGCCATTGCCGGGTGACAAGATCAGCGGTGGCGTACTGGCGCGTTTGGCGATCAGCCACGAGCAGGTTTTCCTGCCGGCCCGAACGGTAAGTACGACTGCGAGGCCAATCGGGGGGGAGATAAGCGCGGCCGTCGCGCCCCACCACCACCACCTGCAGGCCCAGCCTCAGGACACGCCGAGTGAGGCTCCAGCGGCCATTCTCGAACAAATAGGCATGTCGCTTGCCGAGAATCCAGCGCGGCCAACAATGCAGGGCCAGTTGGCGTCGGATCACAAAGGCGTTGGTTCGAAGGTGCCAGTTGGGAAAGGGCGGGAAACAGATCCGGCACAACAGGCGTCGCAAAAATTGCCACGGTAGTACCCGGGCAGCGGCAGGCGCGCCAGCAGGACACGGCACAAAACAGTTCCGGTACAAGCTTTCCCAAGAACCGGTGGCACCCGCCAGCCCAACTTCGGGACGCTGGGCATGCTCAAACAACAGAGCCAGCCAGTTCGGCACAAGGGGTTCGCTGAAAGAGTTGAGGAAACAAAAGTACTCCTGCGAAAAGCGCCGCAGGGCCACTCCGTAGGCCCGGATGTCATATCCCCAGTCAGCGACCCGCAGCGAGTGCCGCACCACATCGGCGCCAGCCTTGTGATAATGTTCCACGCTCTCAGGGCGCCCAAACCCTTTCCACAAAACCACCAAATCATGCTCCAAACCGGCCGGGTTGCGACGGTAGGCCTGCAGGAACGTCTCCCAGGGCTCCAGGCCATGGGCCTCCCGTACCAGATGAACCACCGCAATACGCGCCACAACGCATGGCAATAAAGGATGGCGACCGCATTGTCCAATCTGACTTCGGCTTCAGCATCAGGCGCGCGGCCCCTTGAAACCCAGACTTCCTGCAGTTGGCTGGTAACGTTCGAGAAGCTTGGAAAACAAGAAAAGTGCTTGGGCTCGTCGGGAGAAAGGAAGCGGATATCGCGCCGCCGGCGTCTGTTCGCTGCCACGGCGTGGTCGCGAGGGCCACCAGGCCCCACTCGCAGACCGCCTCGACGATGGCCGCAGTGCAGACATCATGCGGAGATCGACCAAAATCTCTCGACGGTACGCCTCCACCCGCGTCCCACGTAACCAGGACGATGGACCGACCTCTGCCACGGGCGCCGGCCGAAACCAGCGGTGGCTCGAACGCCCCTCCTACCGCACCAGAAACCTTTTACGGCGTCCCTGTGTTTAACAGCGATCCGTGCGCAGCATGGCCACCGGATCCTTGGACTCTGGCTTCCATCTTGCCGTCTCGGATGAATTTGGGGCGCTCCGCTTTGAACGCAACAAGCGCCGCTGGTCATCGCCAACGCGGAGCTCCGGCCGAGGCTGGGCACAATCCCCAACCTTGGGCCCCTTGGCGGCAGCCTTTGTACTCCTTCCCTTGCCGCTTCCAGAAGCAAGGACCCGCTTCTGCCGGGTGCCGGCGCCAAAGGTGCACCCCTTCCGCTGGCCGGGCGGCCTGCAGGCATGACCGGCCCGGCCATGCGCCAGCGGGCCAGCCGCGGCTCCCAGCGATGCGGCACCGAATACCCGCAAGGTTCTTGGGATGTGCCGGCTTGCTGGGGCCACCACGGCAAGGTGCCCAGTTGGGGGTGCCCAACGCACAGGCTCTTGGGCGCAAAGGCCGAAAAGACGGCTCCGGGCGCGGAAAAGCGACCCAGCAGGCCTTCCCGCGGCTCTGGGATGCCCCGGCTGGCCTTGCCCCACCCCGGTTGGGCGGGCCAGGTTCCCGCGAGCCGGCCCCGCCGGGCCGTACCCAGGCTTGTCAACCGAAATGCGACCCGGATGAGTGGCAACTCAGGAGTCTTTTTCATGGCCCGCGGTCGACCAGAGCGGTAACGTGGCCAAGCAAGTATGGACCCGGAGAATCGTTGGTCATCTGCATGCGCGCGCGGGTGGGTGATAGCGGTCCTGCTGACGTTGCTGTTGGGCGGGCTGTTTTGGCAGGGATTGCTTCCCGGGCGCGTCGTCTTTTCCAACGACGGACCTTTGGGCGGCATGGTGGCGGAGCAAAACCAGGCCGCCAAGACGGTCACCGGACTGTGGCAAGATCTGAACTGGTTTGGAGGTCCGGCTCCAGCTCCAGCACCTAGTGTGTCGCTGTTGCTACGCTTGGTCACAGGGCCGGTGATTTTCTCCAAGCTTTATGCGCCGTTTTCCTTGTTGTTTGTGGGATGGGCGGCGTGGGTGTGGGCGCGGCAGATGCGCTGGTCGCCCTGGGTGGCGGTGTTGCTGGCGGTGGCCACGGCGTTGAACGGAGATTTCTTTGCCACGGCATGTTGGGGGGTTTGCGCCCAGCCGATCGCCTTTGGATGCAATTTCCTGGCCCTGGCTGCATTGGCGGAACCCAAGGCGCCCAGACCCTGGCTGCGCACGGCCCTGGCGGGCTTTGCCGTGGGGCTGGGGGTGGTGGAAGCTTACGACATCGGAGCATTGTTCAGTCTGGTGGTGGCGGCGTTTGTGCTCTTTCAAGCCTGGACGGCAGAAGGGCCGGCCCTGGCCCGCTTGGGACGAGGCGTGGGGCGTTTGGCACTGGTGGCCGGGTGTGCGGCGCTGCTGGCCGCTTCCACCTTGAGCACACTGGTGGCCACGCAATTGCGCGGAGTGGCACAACTGGAGGAGGAAAGCTGGTCGAAGGAAGCCCGCTGGGCCTGGGCCACCCAGTGGAGTCTACCCAAAATCGAAAGCCTGAGCCTCGTTGTGCCCGGGCTTTTCGGGTACCGGATGGACACTCCGGGCGGCGGCGACTACTGGGGCCGGGGCGGCAGCGACCCGGCCTGGGACGCGTACCTGGCCGGGGACCGGCAGGGCCCGCCACCTGCAGGCTTTTTCCGGTACGGGATGGGCAGCGGGTACGCCGGCCAGCTGGTTTTGGTGCTGGTGGTTTGGGCCGGGGTGCAGGCGTTGCGAAGGCAGGGATCCGTCTTGGATCCGCAAGAACGGCGTGCGGTGGGATTTTGGTTGGCGGTGGCACTGGTGGCCACGCTCCTGATGTTCGGGCGGTTTGCCCCGTTTTATCAGTTTTTTTTCGCGCTCCCGTATGCGTCGGCAATCCGGAATCCAGCCAAGTTTATGCACATTTTGGAGTGGGCCCTGCTCATTTTGTGCGGCTACGGTTTACAGGCGTTGTGGCGGGGATACGTAGCCGGCAGCGGCGCGGAGGCAACCCGTAGTCAGCGGCCGATGGGGCCGCGCACAGTTGCAGGCGGATTCGAACGGCGGTGGCTGTGGGGCAGCGCCCTGATGTTCGGATTGGCGGTGGTGGCGTGGCTGGCTTATGCGGGGGCGCGGCCCCGACTGGAAGCTTACCTGACAGAGCTGCACCTGCTGGAGGCTCGGGCCCAGGGCCTTGGCGAAGACGTGGCCGGGGCGGCGGCCCGGGCCCAAGCCCAAGCAGCTTTCAGCGTGGGGCAGGTGGGGCGGACGGTCGGGTTTCTGGGATTGGCGCTGGGTTGGATGGCGCTGGGGGTGGGCCGTCGGTGGCCCGCGCCGAAAGAGAATTGGGCAGGGCTGGCGGGCTGCGCATTGTTGGTGCTGGACTTGGGGTTGGCAAATCAGCCCTGGGTGATCACCTACAATTGGCGCGAGCGTTACCTGGAAGCGGGGGATAATCCGGTCATCGAGCTTTTGCGGCAACGGTCGTGGGAACATCGGGTGGCATTGGCCGAGCCGTTCCTGCCACCGCGGTATGGGTTGTTGGCGCAACTGTATCGGGTGGAATGGCTCCAACACCTGTTTCCCTTTTACAACATTCAGTCGCCGGACATTGTGCAAATGCCGCGCGTGCCGGTGGAGTTGGAAGCGTTTGAGCGCGCCCTGGCCCGTCGACCCCTGGGCCCGGACGACCGAACCAACTGGGTGCACCGGATCCTACGCCGGTGGGAACTGACCAGCACGCGGTATCTTCTCGGAGCTGCCGGCTTGGCCGAAGCCCTGAACGAGCAGCTCGACCCGCAAAAGCGCCGGTTCCGGGAAATCCTCAGGTTCGAGGTCCGTCCCAAAGGACAAGACGGTCCCTGGCTGATTCGCTCCAATTCTACGGGACCTTTCGCCCTGATGGAGTTCCTCGGCGCGTTGCCCAAGGCGGGACTGCACGGGCACTGGCAGGTGGTGACCAACGACAACGAGGCATTGGCGACACTGGCTCATCCCGAGTTCAACCCACATCAGACCGTTCTGGTCTCTGACCCCATTCCGGCGCCGAGCCGGTCCCCAGAAGACCAGCCCGTCGGCCCCGTAGGCACGGTTTCCTACGAACACTATGAACCCAAACGTGTGGTCTTGCGTGTACAAGCCTGGCAACCGGTCGTCTTGCGTCTGAACGACAAGTTCGACCCCAACTGGCATGTGCATGTGGACGGCCGGCCTTCGACCGTGCTGCGGTGCAATTACCTGGTGCGCGGGGTGTTTTTGGAACCCGGGGAATACATCGTGGAGTTTTGGTACCAGCCGCCTGTAGGCCCGCTGTACGTAAGCCTGGTGGCGGTGGCAGTGGCTCTGGCCCTGCTGGGATGGGTTTCCCGGGCTTCCCGGGAAGGGCTGTCCGGGATGAGCCCACGCATGGGTGCCGCAGAAGCTTCCGCTGAACGCCGTAAGCAGCGGTAAACAGGATCCCTCTCCGTGCGGGCCGGGGGGCTGTTCTCTCCAGGCCGGTCGAAGTCGTTGGCACAACGCCCGTGCCAGGTGATGGCATTGGTCTGCGCTGCTCCGCCCTTTCAAGATTCAAGGCCCCCAAACAGGGGACGAGTCCGAGGGTACAGCCCGCAGGCCCATGCGTGGGACCCGAGACAGCGGGGCAGCAGAAACCCAGGCAGAAAGCTGCTTCAAAAAAGGCTGGAAACCGCGGTAAGGCCGGTCTATGAATAGACACGCATTGACAGATCCATTGCTGTTTTAACGGTTGAGGGCACAACTTCGAAGATCGGTTCCTCTCCTCAATTGCTTGTGCTCCGACAACAACCGAACCCCAGCCTGTTGTGCATTTGCACTTTACGGACTGGGTGGGCTCTGGTTGGTTAACGCGGCGCATGTACCTGAAGAATCTGACGTTGTTGGGGTTCAAATCGTTCGCCGACAAAACCACGCTGAGTTTTCAGCCGGGTGTGACGGCCATCGTGGGACCCAACGGCTGCGGCAAGTCGAACGTAGCCGACGCCATCCGCTGGGTGCTCGGCGAACAATCAGCCCGCGCCCTCCGGGGCAGCGAGATGGCCGATGTCATTTTCAACGGCACGGATACGCGCAAGCCCCTGGGCATGGCCGAAGTGTCGCTGACGTTGGGGGATGTGGACGCCGCGCACTTGCGTGCCGCCGGCCAGGAGGTCAATTATCACGAGCTGACCGTAACGCGCCGAGTGTATCGCGACGGTACCAGCGAGTATTTTTTGAACCGGGTTCCGTGCCGGCTCCGAGACATCCAGCAGTTGTTTGCCGGCACGGGCATGGGCCGCATCAGCTACGGCATCATGGCCCAGGGCAACATCACCCAGGTGTTGTCCAGCAAACCGGAGGATCGTCGGCTGATCTTCGAAGAAGCTGCGGGCATCACGCGGTTCAAAGCCCAGAAAAAGGAAGCACTACGCAAGCTGGAGGCTACGGAGCAGAACCTCTTGCGGGTTTCGGATCTCATCCGCGAGGTCAAGCGGCAGATCGGATCGCTCCAAAGACAGGCAGGCAAGGCCCGTCGTTACAAGGCGCTGCAGGCAGAGTTGCAGCATCTGGAGACCCAATTGGCCCGGCATCATTACGACGTGCTGCTGGGCCAGATTGCGGAGCGTGAGGCTGCACTGGCTGCAATTCAGGAAGCCATTGTTGCGGCCGAAGCTTCGGTGACCAGCGGGGAAGCAGAGCTGGCCCGGCGTCGCGAACAATGCGCCGTCTTGGTCCAGGAGATGGGCAGGCGGCAACAATTGGCCACGGAACTGAAAGGGGAGGTCGAACACCAGGAAAATCAGATTGCCTTTAACCAGGAGCGCATTGGGGAGCTGACCCGGCGCGAGGAACAGGCCTTTGCCGAAATTGCCCAGATCGAAGAACAGCGCCGTGTGGCCGAAGAGGAACAGCAGGCGGCTCAAGCGCGATTGGCAGAGGCAGAAACGGCCCTCCAGCGGCATCAGCAGACCCATCAGGCCCGGCTGGAGACGGTGCGGGAACTAGAAGCAGCGCTGCGACGGGACCAGGAGGCCTTGCGTCAGGCCCAGTCGGCCGCGCTGGCGCATGCGCAGGAGCTGGCCGGCGCACGCAACGCGCTGAATCAACTGGAACTTCAGCATCAGGGGCACCGGGCCCGCCTGGAAAAACTAGCTGCCGAGCGGGTGCAGTTGGAGGCCGAGCAGGAACGGCTGAACACGCGTCTTCAAGAATTCCAGACCCAAGTTGCCTCGGCAAAACAGGACGCCGAAGCGCGCCGCCAATTGGTGGCGGAACGTCAACAACGCCTCCGGGAGTTGCAACAGGAACTGGCGACCGCCTCCACGGCTCTGGATCAACTTCTGCAGGCCCAGGCCGCTACCCGCTCCCGCCTTCGAGTACTCGAGCAGTTGGACGAAAGCCGGGAAGGCTACGATCCGGGCGCCCTGGCAGCCCTACGCCAATCCCAAGGGGTCCTGGGCTCTCTGGCAGATCGAATTCGCGTGCCCGAACCTTACGTGTTGGCCATCGAACAGGCCCTGGGGCATCACCTGCAGCTGGTGCTCACCGAACAACCCGAGGCAGCCCAGGCCATCTTGGATCATCTGGCCCGAACCAGAGCCGGCCGCGCCAGCGTGGCGGCTTTAGCCCTCCAGCCTGCAGAGGATTCGCAGCTCACCTTCCCGGGCGATATGGCCCCGCAGGCCCCCGAGCGTCCGCAGGAAACCCCGGCTCCGCCCGGCGCTGCCTCCCCCCGCATGGTCCGTGCCCTTGACGTCGTTCAGGCCGAACCCGAAGTGCAGCGGCTGGTTCGGTCCCTACTGGGGCGCACATTCATCGTGCCCGACCTGGCCACGGCCACAGCCCAGTTGTGCAACGGCCACGGAGGCTGCGACTTTGTCACCCTGCAGGGTGAACTGCTCACGCGCCATGGCATTTACACCGGCGGCGCTCTCAACGGCCAGGGCAACGGCCACGGCCCCGCTTCCATCCTTGGACGCAAAAACCAGATCGCCGAACTCCGGGCCGAGCTGACCCGCTTGGAAGAGGCCATCACAGAGGCCAGCCGGCGACGCGGCCAGCTGGCCAGCGAACACACGGCCCTTCAGGCCGGCCTCCAACAGGCCCAAGGCGAATTGCGCCAGCAGGAGGTGGCCATCGCCAGCCGCGAAGGTGAACTGCGCGCACTTCAGCAGGCCCGCCTGACCCTGGCGCAAAAGCTCGAAACCGTGGCCTACGAAACCGAGTCCTTTCAGCGCCAGATCCAAGAGGCCCAACAACGTCAGGCCGAACTGGCCACCCAGATTGCAGCCCTGGAACAACGCGAACAGGCGCTCCAGCAGCAGGTGCAGACCCTACAACTGCGCCTGGAGGACCTGCGACAGCAGCGGGACCAGGCCCAGGCAGCCCTCAGCGACGCCCGCGTGGCGCTGGCGTCCGAGGAACAACGCGCCACCGCCGCCCGCCACCAACTGACCGCGCTCGAACAACGACTGCGCGAGCTGGATCAGCGCGCCACCCGCTGTCACCAAGAGATCGCCGACTGCGCAGCCCGTAAAGCCCAGGCCGAGCGCGAAATCCACGCGGCCCAAGAGGAACTGGAGCGTCTGCGCACGCAACGGGACCGGCTCAACCAGGAACTGGCAGCCCAGCACCAGCTCCGCGCTGAACGAGAAGCTTCCATCACCCAAATGGAGGCCGAGTTGCGCGACCGACGCCGACACCTGACCGAACTGCAGGAACAGCGCAACCGACTGGAACTCGAACGCGCCCAGCGCCAGCTTCAACTGGAAAACCTCTGCCAGCGCATCCAGGAAAAGTATCAGGTCCGCCTCCCCGACGTTCGCAGCGAGTGCATCACCATCACTTACGCCGACGAAGGACCGGCCCGCGTCCAGGTCCTGACCCCGGAAGAAATGGCCCAGGCCGGCCTGGCCACCGACTGGGACGCAGTCGCCCGTCAGGTGGAAACCCTGCAAAAGCGGCTCGATGAAATGGGCGTGGTTAACCTGGTGGCCATCGAGGAATACGAAGAAGCCGAACAACGCCACCAATTCCTCAGCCAGCAATACGAAGACCTCGTCCGTGCCAAGGCCCAACTTCTCGAGGTCATCCAGCGCATCAACACCGAGACGCGCCAGATGTTTCTGGAGACCTTCGAGCAGATCCGCCGCAACTTCGCAGAGCTCTTTGCCGAGGTGTTCGGCGGAGGCACCGCCGATCTCCGGCTCGTGGACGAAAACGACGTGCTGGAAAGCGGAATCGAAATTCTAGCGCGACCCCCGGGGAAAAAGCTGCAAACGATCAGCCTCTTGTCCGGCGGCGAACAAACGATGACCGCCGTGGCGTTGCTCTTTGCCATCTATCAGGTCAAACCCAGCCCATTCTGTGTGTTGGACGAGCTGGATGCCCCGCTGGACGAGGCCAACATCGGCCGGTTCCTGCGCATCCTGCAACGGTTCCTGACCCATTCCCAATTCATCATCATTACCCACAACAAACGGACCATCAGCATGGCGGACGTGTTGTACGGCGTGACGATGGAGGAACGGGGCGTCAGCAAAATCGTCAGCGTGCGCTTCCGGCGCGAGGATGGTACCGTCACCACCGCCCAGGCTGCCACGCAGTCATCCAGCCCGGTACCCTCGCCCGGCGAGGATTCAGAGCCACTGGCCCCGGCGCCAGTCGCTGCTGCACCCGCCTGAGCCCCGCGCAAGCGGACCGGGCCTGGCCCATGGCCGCGGTGCCAGACCGTTGTTCCTGAAATCCGCACGCCGGCCGCCCACCCCATTCCGGCTCCCCAGCCCCCAAGGGGCAGCCACTGCGTCCCTGCAGGTCGGACCTTACCTTCCGGGCCTCATTTGACTTCCGTCGAAACCTTGAGTAACTACCTTTCGTAGTGGCCGCAGACAGCCCTGGCCGCAAAGAGGGCTGTCTTCGATGCCCCGTGTATGCCCGAATCTGCTTGCGTAACCCTATGATCTGGCTCATCTGGGGGATCTTGTGTGCCGCTGTTCTGGCGGCGCTGGCTTGGCCTCGCATCGGTGTCTGGGCACGTGTGCGGCAGGGACGGTCGTTGGCAGCCAGGGCCCGGCGAGAGGACGCATTGAAACATCTTTTGAAAACAGAAGCCAGCGGCCGCGAGGCCACCCTAGAAAGTGTGAGTGGGGCGCTGGAATTGTCCTCGCGCAAGACGGCGGGACTTCTGGCCGAGCTCGAGTCCGGGGGACTGATCACTTTCGAAGGCGGGCGTATGCGGTTGAGTCCGCAGGGGCGGGAGCTGGCCACGCACGTCGTCCGCGCCCATCGTTTGTGGGAAAGTTATCTGGCAGACCAGACAGGCTTGACCGAGGAACAATGGCACCGGCAGGCCGAACGGCAGGAACATTTGCTCTCGCCCCAACAGGCCGAGGCCCTGGCGGCCCGGTTGGGGCACCCCCGCACCGATCCGCATGGCGATGCCATCCCCGAGCCCGGCGGCGCTCTGCCGGCCGAGTCGGGCACCTCGCTCAACAGCCTGCCCGTGGCAGCCCCGGCGCGCATCACCCATGTGGAAGATGAACCGCAGACCCTCTACGCCCAACTGACCCGCGAGGGGCTTCGGCCAGGAGTCAAGATTTGTGTTTTGGAGCGAACCCCCCGCCAGCTGCGCCTCTGGGGGCACGGCCGGGAACATTCCCTGTCCCCTTTGCAAGCGCAGAGCATCACGGTGGAACCTTTAACCGACCAAACCCTGCAGGACCTCCAGGGCGAAACATTCCTGCACCAACTGCGACCCGGCCAAAGCGGCCGGGTCCTCGAACTGTCGCCCGCCTGCCGCGGGATGGAACGGCGCCGGCTTTTGGACCTGGGCTTCGTGCCCGGCACCGTCGTGACCGTGGACATGATCAGCCCGCTGGGAGACCCACGCGCCTATCGCGTGCGTGGAACCGTCGTGGCACTGCGGCAGGACCAGGCCCGGTGGATCCGGGTCCAACCTTGCGAGGCCAAGGCTGCATGAGTGCTCCTTCTCAGGCTTCTCCCAGCAACGCCGTGGCCATGGGCGAGGCGTGCCAAAGCTGCGCCGTGTTCCGTGCTGCACGCCTCCGGAAGCTGGGCGTTCGCATGGGTCAGGCCGACTTCGTAGTGGCCCTGGCCGGCAACCCCAACACGGGCAAAAGTACCGTGTTCAACGCCCTCACCGGCCTGCGCCAGCACACCGGCAATTGGCCGGGCAAAACAGTCACCCGCGCCGAAGGCGCCTTCGAATACAACGGCCGTCGCTACAAACTCGTGGACCTACCAGGGACCTATTCCCTGCTGTCCACCAGCCCGGACGAACAAGTCGCCCGCGATTTCCTGCTCTTCGCCCAACCGGACGTCACGGTCATCGTCACAGACGCCACCCGCCTCGAACGAAATCTCAACCTGGTTCTCCAAGTCCTCGAAGTCACCGACCGAGCCGTGGTTTGCGTCAATCTGATGGACGAAGCCGAGCGTCATGGTTTGCAGGTGGACACGCGACAACTGGCCCGCGACCTGGGGGTGCCCGTGGTGGGAACGGCGGCGCGCCGCGGTCGTGGATTGCCCGAGCTTTTGCAGGCCATCGAGGATGTGGCCACCGGACGTGTTCGTTGCCTCCCGCACCGCCTGCCCGAACCACCTCCGCCCTTGCGCGAAGCCGTCCGCGTGCTGGTCGACAAGCTGGAACGCATCTATCCCGGGCTTCCCAACGCGCGTTGGGTGGCCATGCGCTTGCTCGCCGGCGATGAGAGCATCCTCAACGCGATCCGGACCGGGACCATCGCAGAGCTGGCCGCAGCCCGATTCTCCGGACAGGCGTCACCCCAGACGGCCACGTCCTGAAAGCCCTTGCTGAATACTCCCATGAACGAAAGCGTGGCCACGCCCTCGTCCCCGGAAGTGAACGACCTGCTGCAGACGGCGCAGCAATACCGCCAGCGCCTGCAAGGAGACCTGCACGAACAGATGGTCGAGGCCATCTACTCGGAGGCTGAGAGAATCGTCGCCCGGGCGGTGTCCACCCCGGCCACTCCCGCTCGCCCCACTTTCGATCGAACCCTCGATCGCATCGTGACCAGTCGGGTTTGGGGATTCCCCATCATGTTCGGCCTGTTTGCGGTGATGTTTTGGATTACCATCAGCGGGGCCAACGTGCCTTCGGGGCTGCTGGCCGAATGGTTGGTGGAACGCGGACACCCGTGGTTGCGCGAGCTGGCGCTGGCCTGGGGGTGGCCGGAATGGTTTCGCGGACTCACGATCGACGGCATGTACCTGGCTACCGCCTGGGTGGTGAGCGTCATGCTCCCTCCCATGGCGATCTTCTTTCCCATGTTCACCCTGCTGGAGGATTTCGGCTACCTGCCCCGCGTCGCCTTCAACCTGGATGCTCTCTTTCGCAAGGCCGGTGCCCACGGCAAACAGGCCATGAGCCTGATGATGGGCTTTGGATGCAACGCCGCCGGAGTGGTTTCCACCCGGATCATCGACAGCCCGCGAGAACGGCTCATAGCCATCCTGACCAACAACTTCTCCCTCTGCAACGGCCGTTGGCCCACACAATTTTTGATGGCCGCCCTCTTCATCGGTGCCCTGGTGCCGGCCCCTTGGTCCAGCCTCATCGCCGCCGGTGCGGTCATAGGCGTGGCCGTGCTGGGAGTCCTGCTGACCTTCGCAGTGTCCTGGGCCCTCTCCCGCACCGTGCTCAAGGGCCAGCCTTCCGCCTTCAGCTTGGAACTCCCGCCCTACCGGCCGCCCCGTCTCTGGCAAACTCTGTACACCTCGCTGTTGGACCGCACGCTGTTTGTCCTGTGGCGAGCAGTAGTCTTTGCCCTGCCCGCCGGCGCGCTGATTTGGTTGAGTGCCAACGTGCACGTGGCCGGCGACAGTGTGGCCGCTCACCTGGTACGGGGATTAGACCCTGTGGCGTTCTGGCTCGGATTGAACGGTGTGATCCTCCTCGCTTACGTGTTGGCCATTCCGGCCAACGAAATCGTCATCCCTACCGTCCTCATGCTCACGGTCCTGGTCACCGGCACCCCTGAGGCGGGCGCCGGAGCCGGCGTAATGTTCGAAGTGGAAGACTCAAATCTTCTGAAACAGCTGCTGCTCCAGGGCGGTTGGACTACCCTGACCGCCATCAACCTCATGCTCTTCAGCCTGCTCCACAACCCCTGCAGCACCACTCTTTACACCATCTACAAGGAGACCGGCAGCCTGCGCTGGACGGCCTGGGCTGCTCTGCTGCCCCTGGCCCTCGGTTTTACCGTCTGTTTCTTGGTGGCCCGCCTGTGGCACTGGCTAACTTGAGGCGGCCGCCGCCCGGGGGTGAGCCCCTTCGTACTCCGCAGCCACCACAGCGGCCTCTGCTGGAGAAGCGGAGGGATCCTCCAGTCCCGCGGTCGGGGTCAGAAACGCCCCCAAACGCCTGCGCCAACGCCGTGGGCGCGCGCTGCTCGTAGAGCTCAAAGAGAGCCGGGCGCGGGTGCCGAGCCCCTTTTAGGGAAGTCAGCC
>Ga0209809_1001207_pt1 | contig 21514 bp, 10 predicted proteins | sample YNPMSTMetaG_FD_186172 | JGI IMG/M metagenome (GOLD analysis project Ga0209809, IMG submission 186172) | Anoxygenic and chlorotrophic microbial mat microbial communities from Yellowstone National Park, USA - YNP MS-T MetaG (SPAdes) (version 2) ...
TTTTCCTGAACGCGCCCGGGGGGTGGTGGAGCAGCTCCGGCCCCGTTTCGGAGACCGCATTCAGGTGACGCCGTACCGCATGTTCGGCGGGTTGCAGGGGTATCGGCAGGCCATGGACACGCTGGAGCCCGGCCAGGTGGTGTTGTTGGCGACGCCGCCGGCGTTCCGGCCGATCCATTTCGAATACGCGGTGGAACGGTGGCTGCACGTGTTCATGGAGAAGTCTTTTGCCGTGGATACTCCGGGGGTGCGCCGGGTGTTGAAGGCGGGCGCGGAGGCCGCACGGTTGGGACTGAAGGTCGGCACGGGGCTCATGAGCCGGCACTATGTGCCTTTGGAGCAGGCGATCGAACGGGTGCACCAGGGGGCCGTGGGCGAGCTGGTGACCGTGTACGCTTACCGGATGCACGGTCCGGTGGGGTTGAGCCCGCGGCCTCCGCAGATGAGCGAGCTGGCCTGGCAGATCGCCAACTACAGCGGGTTTACCTGGTTGAACGGTAGCTTCTTTGTGGACTGGTTGATCCACAACATCGATGTAAGCTGTTGGGCCAAGGGAAGCTGGCCGGTCTCTGTGCAGGGAATGGGTGGACGTCAGGTGCGGCGGGAGCCGGACCAGCTCTACGATCATTACATGGCGGAATACACTTTCGCCGATGGAACGCGTCTGGTGGTGCAGGGCCGGCACATGTTGCGGTGTTGGGACTTCTTCGGAGTGGTCCTGCATGGTACGACAGGGTGCGCAGTGCTCGGGGAGGGGCAACCCAATCCCATGCTATTTCGCGGACATCAACCTGTCCCGGATCGCCTGCTTTGGCGCTATCGGGGCGAACCGTGCGATCCTTATCAGCGCGAGATGGATCTGTTGTTCGAGGCAATTCGGAAAGACCTTCCTTGGAACGAGACGGAGCGAAGTGCGCATGCCAACCTGACGGCCATCATGGGCCGGATGGCCTGCGAATCCGGCCAGCGCATCACCTGGGACCAGGCCATGACTTCTTCGCGGGAGTTGGCTCCAGGCCTCGACCAACTTCGGGACGACAGCGAACCGCCGGTCAAGGCCGATGCACAAGGTCGCTACCCCATCGCAATGCCCGGCGAGACGGAAGTGTTGTAAGAGGCTGCTGGCTGGACGGCTGGGCCAAGACCGAAGCTACCGGCGGCGCCGTTCCACTGCGCAAAGTTGGAGCTCAGGGGATGCGGCGGTTGCACTCGATTCCTGCCGGGCAGGTATGGGGGCAATTCCCTCGGTGTCTCGCACTGGCGCACAGGGAGGGACACGGCCGGCAAGTGCCCTCACTGTCCGGCAGCTTTGCGCAGAGAGGAGGATGGGTTAGTGAGGAAAGATTAGGGTGACGGGAAGGGATGAAAGTGGTTGGAGGGGGCCCCAACAAGAGCTCTCTGTGCCCTTTGGGGCAGCGTGGGTAGAATCTTTCGAGGCACTGAGTCAGCCAACCCGGGGTTGTGGTTGTCCCAGCAGGTGGCGGCTGTGTCTGCTTAGGCTCGACGATCTTGTAACGCTCACAAGGGAGAGAAGCCGGCTGTGCCCACAGGGGGCCGTCTTTGCTGGAACAGCCTGCGAGGGACGGAGGGCAATGATTTGCACCCTGAGGCATCGGCCAGGCTTGGGAGGATCTTTTGGCCTGCCTGGCGGTAGCCAACCGCACTGGAGGGCTGTGCGGGGGATGACCGTCCGCGAGACGCCCGAAGTGTTTAGAGGGCTCCAGCTTCCTGGCGCTGTTGCTGATGCGGCGAAGGCAGAACCTTGCCGTCGGAAGCCCCAAAACTCGGCCCTAGCCTCAGAAGACCAGACCGGGACATCAGCTTCTGCAGGTCAGCCCGTCCCTTATGTCCCTTCACCCCCCAAGAAGGAATGGCGAGGGGAGCGCGCGCCACTTGGGCGAGCTATAGCGCCCTTGCGCACTAAATCCTGCCGGCACCAATAGGCACCCATTTCACTCGCTCCCCAGACCAGAGAAGAAGCTAGACACCCGGGGCGTCTGGGCGGTTGTTCAAAAAGTCCCATAAAAAGCGCAGTCGGAGCTGCATCCCAGAGGCAGGCGTGGAACCCCTCAGGCCCAACCGGAGTTTCTGACCGTGCTGAACCTGAACGCCTGCACGCCGGCTTACCATCGCTTGCGTGCCATCAAGCGCCAGATCGACCCCGCATTTCGGAAACTCTCGCCCCTGTTGGACAAGCTGTACGAGGAGCTCGGACGGACGCACGACAGCCAAGGCGGGTGACTGTCTCAACCAGAAGCTTGGCAAGCAGGTGTAGGAGATTCTGGGGTGAATGAAGACGGTGGGGGATTGGGTCGGAGTGGGTATCGGGGGGCGGGAGTGGACGGAGGCGTGGGGCTACTTTGCAGGGGGTGGCCACAATCTGCTGCGGATGGCGCGCTTGAGTCTGGAGGCTGCGCGGCGAAACGCCTATGGTGCGCCCGCCAGTGCCGCCGCAGGTTGTGAGGAGCCCCTGCGGCGGACTCCGGGGCTTCTGAGACTCGGGCCCATCAGCCCACCTTCGGCTTAGGCCAGACCCAGTCACCCGAGAGTTCAGCCTTCTGACCGGCCTTCTTCGAGAAACAGGCCCGTTTTTGCAACAGCCTGCCAGGAATCCTTTACTTCGGACGGAGCTCCCCGATTCCGTCAGGGACCCTGTGCTGGAGAACAGAGGCGGGATTTCAGGTTTGGCGATGCTGTTCGCTTTGTCAGGCATTTCCAGCTCCTTGACGCCAGCGAAGAGGCTGCGAAGTGGACGGGCCGTGGGCGTGTGGCGGCGAACAGAGAGTTCGCGCGGTGCGCCGGTGGCGGCGTTGCGGCTCTGTCAAGCCGGGGGGAGGAACCTCGGCGTCGGGTCAATAGGCTTTCGGTGCCGAGTGGCAAGGGAGCCTGCGTTGGAGAGGCGTGGGTTGCCACTCGGCTCCAGAAACTTTGGCTCGATGCATTCCATCTGAGAATGGAGCCGCTGAGAGGAACGTACACTGGGTGCGCAGTCGCGGGGCTGGGCAGAAGGGTTGTCTGCCGGATTGGACGCAGTCAAGTTACACATCACGCGGCCACGTGCGAGACTCGAATGCGCTCATCCGACACCGAAAGAGCCGGTGCTGAGCCGAGCCGAATTGGCCAAGTTGAGAGCGGCGACGCCGCGGCTCAAGTGTTCCGGGTGCGGCGGCGTTGGCGCGACGGCGTACGTGTTGCCACACAAGCCCGCCCAACCCCAGCGCCAGCAGCGCTATGCTGCCGGGTTCGGGGAGGAAGGTCACTTCCATCCCCCAGGTGTCCAGCCGGAATCGGCCACCACTGCTGACGTCTGCGATGAACAACGTCCATAATCCTTCAAGGTCCGAACCGTAGAAACTGGCCAGTGTGGCCGTGCGGGGATGTGAGCCCAGCGCCAGCAGCGGGTCCACGGCCCGGCCGTTTGGCAGCCAGAGACCGGTAAGGGGCGCGGTGAGTGGTGTTGCCTCGTCGCCCTGAAGCGTGAGCCGGTAGTGGTGAATATCCGCTGGCCCGGCGTCGCTGAGCGTGATTTGCACAGGCATGCCGTCGCTGTAACCGAACGGCCGCTCGGGGCTGCGGCCGCTTCGATTGAGCAGCACGGCGTAGCCATCGGTCGGCCGGGTCAACGTGGCGTAGAGGTCGCCGAAGAAACCGCCCTCGTCCAGGGGCGTTAGTTGCAATATCACCGCCACGGATTGGATGGGCGCCGGACCAGCAGGCAGGGTTGGCGTGTTGGCCAAGCCGGACAAGTCGCCGTCGGGTATCCCGGTCAGGACTGGGAAGGTGAAGGTTTGAGGGGGAAAACCGCCTTCGGCTTGATTGAGGGCAGGGCCAAGGACGAGCCACGCGGTGGCCAGGGCTGCCGGCAGCGAGGTGCGGGGAGGTCGCAGGTAAGGGAGGCGTAGAGTCATCGTGGGACAGTGCGATAGAAACGTATGGGGGGAGGTGGATCGGTGGCATCCACCCATTGGAGGAGCCCCCGAGGGTCGGCTTCCAGGATGGCCAGAAGTTCCCACCGGCTAGCCGGCAGCGTATCTGTCCATTCGATCGCATAGGTTCGGCCCGGGATTGCTGCGAACACCAGGTGTCTTTGACCGTTTGGCAAGAGTTGGATGCGTACGAGATTCTGCGAAGGGGTTAGATCGGGTCCGGACACTGTCACGAACACGGTTTGGGAAGTAAGGTGCCCTGCCGTATCCTCGACGGTGTAGGTAAAGCTGTCGAGGGGTGGCTGATGTTCGGATGGTTCGTAGAGGATCCACCCGTGGTCAAAGTAGATTCGCCCGCCGGCTGCACTCCGATCGGCATGGCCCGCCACACGAACCGGGTCCTCCTCGGGGTCGGTGTCGTTGCGGAGGAGTTGAAGGGTGTGGACCTTTGCGGTCAGGCCCGGGGCACGGCTGAGGGTGTCAGCTGTGGGCTCAGGGGGATCGTTCAGGGTGGGGACGAAACCTGTGGCCAGGCGGTAGGGCGGCTCGGTGGATGCGGTCCAAGCACCGGGCTGGCCGGTCGAGACGAACGCGACGTAGGAGGAAGAGCGGATCCACCCCGCTCCGGAGCTGTCCGCAGCGGTGTGCAGGGTGTAGTGCGTGGAGAAGGCGAGCGGCGAGTCGGCTTGTGCCACGTGCGCGCCTGCGAGCAGGATCATCGTCAGAACCCTGCGGGCCGGGCGTGCAGGGGCCGCAGGGCTCGGAAATGATTCTGGGGCGAACTCAGGCAGGCTCATGGAGCGACGCCGGAGGTTTGCCCACTGGGGGCTGACGGTGGCATGGCGGCGGTGTGGGGCGAAGGGCCGGGCGCGTCGGTTGACTGCACGATCCGGCCGTGTTCGAGTTGGACCTCGGTCTTGAGGGCTCCGCTGGGGTGGTAGGAGCGCGCCCAACCGTGCGGGTGTCCCCGCTGAAATTCCACTTCTTCGGCGAGAAGGCCGTTTTCGTGCCATCGCCGATAAGGTCCGTGATAATGGCCTTCGGCCAAGTGGGCGACAGATTGCGTGGTGCCGTCCGGGTACCATTTGATGCGCACGCCGTGGGCCAAACCGCGCTGATAGGTTTCGCGGATTTGGATTTGGCCGTTGGAATACCAGCCTTCTGAGAGGCCGTGCAGTCGGCCATCGACGACCGCGGAGCGGGACAGCAACGTTCCGTCCGGATAGAACTCCACCAGCCAGCCATGGAAGGGACGGTTCTGGCCCTTGCGATAAAGTTTGCCGTCTTGGAGGACGAGTTCCTGAGGAAGGACTTCCGTCTGGGGGTGCCGGAGCAAGAACCGCGCGGTGAATGCTGTAATGGCCAACAGGGCCAAGCTCAATGCCAGGGCTATCTTTATTGCGGGCCGATGCAGAGCAGCCCGACTGCTGCGAGGGGTGGAGCACCCGGTACTCATAGCACCTTGAGCCTGAAGAACCTTGGCGGGGTGGGGTCGGTGGATGGGGGGACATCGACCTGGACCCGCAACCGGCGAATGTCGGTGGCGCGGTATTCTAGCATGGGGACGGCTGGGGAATCGACGATGCGGAAGGACACGGGCGACCACCCGCGGAGGTCTTCGCCCATGAGGATTTGATAGGTGCGGCCTGTCACGACGGTGAACTCTAGGATGGCCTGTCCGGGCTGAACCTCCACGAGGTCCAGGTACAGGGCATGATTGCGGTCGTAGGCATAAGTGCCCGCCAGATACTCTTGCAGGTTGGAGAGCCCGTCGCCATCCAGGTCGTCCTCGGGCCGGATATCCCGGAGCGTGAGTTGACCGCCCAATTGTTGAATGAGGGCATATTCCCACGCATCGGGGAGGCCGTCCCCATCAGTGTCTTCACCCAAGGTTAGATCGAGGCGCGTACGTTGGGCCGGCTGGCCAAGCCGCGCGAAGTTGGCGCGCATTTCCAAGGGGAGGTAGGTGGTGGCACCGATGCGGACCTGGATGCGGAAAGGCACTAGCGGTTGCAAGGCCGTGGGGCGGTAGAGTTCCGGGGTGATGCCTGCGTCCATGGGGAGGGTGAGCCGGTAATTAAGGCCCTGGCCCATATGCGGTCGTAGCCGTGTTTCCAAAATCCGTCCGGTCGTGGTTTCAAACAGGACCCGCGCGGATGTTGAGGAGAGGGGGTGTCCGTAAGGGTCGCGGATGACCCCTTCGATGACATGGTGAGGAGCCGGAGGGTAGGCCTGCAGGCTCGCAGCCGCCCCAAGAGCGGTGGACAACGTAGCGAGCCGGGTAATGGGAATGCGGAGATGCAGTTTCATGGGAGCTGGGAGACAGACTCAGTTGCCCGCGTAGGAGTAAGTCACGAAGCGAAGTTTCACGTCGCGAACGGTACGGACAAAGCGATCCAGTCCTTCGTCGGGGTCGTGCAAAAGGGTCCGCCCGGGAATGACCAGTTTCCAGCGACTGTTCCAGACGGATCGGCCGATGAGGCGACGATTGGTATATTGGGACTGGAGCAGTCGTCCGTCTGTACCGTAAAGGTCGGGTGGGAACATGGTTGCAGAGGGTACGGGTCGGAAGGCCTGGTGTTTGCGCACGGCGAAGAGCGGCTCCGCGAGCGAATCAGCCGAGCGCCAGAAAGGAAAGGTCGAGAAGTCCGAGGCGCCGATATTGAAGGGCAGCGGCACGGCGACGTCTTCGACCGACCAGGTTCGTATGACGCTTGCATCGCCTAAGGGCGGGCTGCGCATGGAGTCTACGCCGACGGGGATAAGGTAGACGTAGGGAGTGGCGGCCAGCGCGTTGGGGTCTAGGAAGGTCAGGTTGGGGTCGCTGGGAGAGGTCCCGCCGGCGTAGGTCACGGCTCCTTGGTTGATGCTGGGAACATCCATGCCGATGTAGCCTTCTAGGGCCACGCCTACGGCGTGGATCTTGGTGGCGAAGGAGCTGGGGCTGAAGGCGTGGTCACCGGCGGCCAGAGGCAGGCCAAAGAGGTTGAAGCCATCGGCGATGGTGGTGCTGAACTCGAGCACGATGCCAGGCGCGGGGAGACCATTGCCCGGATCGATCTGGAGGCAATAACGACGGACATCGGGATCTTGAAGCAGGTCGGGGACACGCCGGCTTGCCAGGTAATCGCGCCACACCTCGTCCCCGGCGGCGCCCGGCAGGATACGGAGCAGTTCCTGGCGCAAGGAGGCGGTGGTGCCGTAGCCGTCCGGGTTATTGAAGCCGAGGCGGCCTTTGAGGACCTGCCAGTCAGCGTACATTTCGGCCAGGATGCTGGAGAGGCCCGGGTCGCCGGTATTGCTGCCGGCGAATTGGGGTTCGCCGTTGCGGATTACGCCCAAGGCGCGGGCTTGGACGGCCCGCGCGAGGAACCGACGTCCCTGATCGGTATGCAGCAGGCCGGTCTCGTAGTCGAAGGCCTGCGCGGCCATGAAGGTATACTGGGCGGCCAGGTCGTAGAGGATCTTGTAGCGTTCGAGTTTTTCGTTGCGGAAGATGCGGAACGCGGCGTCGCGGGTCCGGTAGCCTTGGATGACGGCGGCGGCGCGCTGGCGAAAGATGCGGCGTTCTTCCTGGATACGGTCGCCTTCGGCCAGGAGGGCCCGGTACTTAGCCTGGGCATCCTCCAGTTCCTGGAGGCGCGCGTTGAGGACCGGCAAGAGGTTTTGGACTCCGTAGACCTTGTCTCGCAGCTCGCTGGTCGCGTCGCGCAGGTTTTGGTTCCATTCTTCGCGTTGGATCTGGTCGAATTCGATCCAGCGTTTCTGGGTTTCGTTGGCGACTTCCATGGCCTTGATGACGGCAAAGGTGGCGACCTTTTTCCACTCGGTGACCGACTTGAAGGTAACCCCCGCAGACTCGATCGCGGCCCGAGCGGGGGCGGTAAGGTCGCCTCCTGCGGCCAGCCCGGCAATAAAGACCGTGGGGAGAGATTTGGAAGCAGTCTGGGAGATGGAACTGATCTGGTCGGAAGTCACATCGAGAACCTTATCGATGATCTCAGTGGTAGTCTTAACGGCCTCAAGGAGTTGCTCTGCAGCAAGCATGCCGGCCTGCCAGTTCCGGATTTTTTCGTGAGAATCTTTTTGGCGTTCGAATGCGGCCAGAGCCCAATCGAGGTCGCCCTTGGCCGCGTCAATATTGTAGAGGGCTAAATAAGCGGCGTTGCGGGCCTTAACGATGTCGGAGATGGCTTGTTGGATGCGACCCGGCGAGGCGCGTCGGCTTTTCCAGTGGGCGGGCTTGCCGAAGAACCCGTGCGCGGGCAGTACGAAAGAGACGTACAGATTGGTGTTGTAGTTGGAGGCCCAAGGGTTCGGGTCCAAGCCCAGGTCAATGCCGTTGACACGTGCCTTGGTGATGAAGTTGAAGTCGGAGATACCGCTGCTGGCGTCCACCCAGTTGGCCACGAAAGTCTGGGTGTCGATCCGCCACTCCGAGTCAGAGGTGGGGTCCAGCAGGGGGGTGGTCAACTCGGCCAGATCCACGTACATGTAATGCACCAGGTCGGGCCCGGTGTAGCCGGTGCGGTAAGTCTTGCCGGGACCGATGTCGTCCGGGTAGGGCGTGCCATACAATTCGATGAGCTGGTTGGTATAAGCCAGCTCTTGGCGGTTGACCAGGGTGCGGAACTCGGCCAGGGAATCCTGCTCCGAACGCATCAGGCGGGTGACGTCCTTGGCGTCGTCGAAGGCGGCCAGCGCGTTGCGGAGGGCGGCCAGGGCCCGGGCATAAATCTGCTCGAAGTGGGTTTGGGGTTCGGCGCCGACGACAAGGGTGGGATTGATGTCGAACGGCACGGCCGTTTCGGGCAGCCCCAGCGGATTCAGTCCGGCTTCTGCATTGTCCAGCGTGGTTTGGAGGCTGTGCGCGATGGCGGGTAGTTCGAGCAGTTCAACTACAGTGGTCCGGTCGACCTGCTGGATGCCCCCTTCGTGGCTGGGATCGGGGTCGCGATCGGGGAGGATGGCGTTGCCGACGACCCAGTGCAGGTAGGCGCCTTGGCCGGTGCGGGTGGCCCAGTGATCGACGCCCCAATCGCGGGAGGTGGGGAAGAAACGCCGTGCATTGATTTGGGACTTGGCCAGATGTTTCCAGCCCCGGGCTCGGCCGGGCAGGTAATCCCGGCGCCAGGTAAGATCCGTGATCTGTTTGCCGGTGCGCGCGACGGCGGCAGCAGCGGCGGCGAATTTTCGCTCGTCCTGGTAGTCCACCGAGACAGGTTGGCCCAGGACCAAGACCGCCTCGCTGCGTGGGACCCAGTCAAAGTCGTTGTTCATTAGGAGACCGTAGTAACCTTTGAGTGCGGTCAGGTAATGGCCGTAGGCGTCTCCATGTCCCTGGGGATAGAGACGGCGCGCGTCATCGGCATCCACGCGGCCGTTCTTGTCCAGGTCGACGATGTTATAATTGAGGGCGTAGATGACTTCACCGGCATCGATGCCGCGAGTGTAGTTCCAGTAAAGCCGGTTGTACACGGGCCGGATTTCCACGCCGGGCATCAGGAAGTCGTCGCGCCCGCGCAAGAGCGCCAGTTCTTCTTCGAGCAGGTTGGGCAGTTGGCCGCGGAAGGCAAAGAGGGCCGTGGCGATCTCGCCGTAGGTGCGGTCCTTGGTCCCGATCCCGATGGTAGGATTGGCGGCGTCGGCCCAGGCCTCGTTGCCGAGCATCATATAGAGGTCGTTTAGGTAGCCGGCGGCCAACAACAAGGCGTCGTTGGCCGGGCCGTAATTGATGCCTGCATCAATGCTGAGCATGCGGCCCCGACGCAGGACGGTTTCGTAGATTTCGATGAGGCCGAACTGGTTCAAGGTTTCCAGGTTGAGCGCCACGTCACCCTCCCAGCGAGGGCCAGCCTGTTGAATGATGCTGACGTCGGTGTTGACCTGGTTGGCGAACAGGTCAGTGACGCGCTGGTTGAAGGGGTTGATCCCGGCTAGTACGCGCTTGATCCAACCCTCGGCCAGTTGCGGGCGGGTCCAAGCGGACCAGACGACATTCGAGGAAGGATTGCCCGGGGCGGCTTTGAAAGACGCGTGCTCCGGATTCTTCGCCTGGTACCGCATGATGAGGTAGTTGTCGCTCAGGGCGCGCACGTCCGCCTGGCCGCCAAGCAGCGCCCGCACGCCATCGGGGAACCGGCGGGCGTCCAGCGGCACCCAGCCGGCGTCGGTCACATCCACCGTTTCACTGGCTTCCAAGCGTACGTTGAAGGCCAGCCGCTGGTCGGGCACGGAGGGGGCGAACAACTCGACGGCCACGAGGTGTTGCACGAGCCCTCCGGCCACGGGGGTTCCTCCGGCCAAAGCCGCGCCATCCAGCCGCCAAGCGCGGGGCAGCGGGTTGAAAATGCCCGGCGGCGAGGAAGCGAGCGTGTCGCCGTCGCCGAGGTTGGCCTGCACGAGGAACTGGCCGTCAATATAGACCTTCGCGCCGAGCGCCGGGTCCAGGTTCAGACTCAACCACAGTTCGTTGTAGGCCGCGTCGGCGGGCACGGTGAAGGTGCGGAAGACGATGCTCTGAGGTTGACCTTCCACAGTTTGCTCATAGACCTCGATCGGCGTGAAGGGGTCGGGCAACGCGGGCTGTCCCGCCTCGAGGTCCAAGACCAGCAACGCCGCGGTACTCAGACTGTTCACGCTGGCGCGCACTTCGCGGCCCTCGGCGTCGCGCAGGACCAGTCGCGTGCCCGTCAACAGGCGCGGCCCGGGGGCGAGGTCGAGCCGGAACTGGTTGCCGTCCCGCGAGACACCGGTGAAGGGCACGCGCTGGCGCGGCGCCACGCTGGTCAACACGTCCGCCACCAGCCGTCCGGCGTCGGTGCCGGCCACGCCGGCGGCGCGGTCAGTGGCCAGTGGGAAGGGCAGATGCTGCCAGACACCGTCGGTGAGCAATTCCACGGCGGTGGTCAGGTACACGTCGGGCGGCAGGCCGTCCACGGGCGCGGCGATTTTCCACTCGAAGTTGTAGTCTTCGCTGCGGCCGGCCAGGTCCACGACCTGTTGGAGGGTGAGCGTTTCGCTGAGCGGATTCGAGGAAGCTACGATCTTGAGTTCGCCGCGATAGAGCGTGTCCACCACCCGGATGATGTGCACGCTGACCGGGTCGGCGGGCGGGGTGAAGGCCAGGCCGTTGCCCGCGATGAGCGTCACATACCCCGTGCCGGGGCCGACGGCGGTCAGAGCATAGGAGTCCACGGCCTGGTCGTCGTCGTTCACGCGAATGAGATCGGCGGGACCGTACTGAGTGGGGTCGCGCGGATAGTAAGTGCCGGGACGCGCGGGATTCTCGACGTACAACCAGAGGTCAGCGGTCAGGCCGTCAATGGCGGCGTCCCAGCGGCCGCGGGCGGGATCGTCGGGCAGGCACAAGCTTTTGAGGTAGGCCCGGTCGCCGGCACCCAGAACGTTCAGGAGCAAGAAGTCGTCGCCGGTGGGTTCGTCCCGGAACTCTCCCTTGAAGACCAGCGCGCCGTGCTCGCCGCGGTTGGGATCGAAGAAAAATCGTTCGCTCAGGTGCGGAGGCAGGTTCGGGAAGAACGTCATGCCCCGGTAGGTCTGAGTGCGCACCGAGTCGGGAATCCTACCCAAACGACCCGGCTGGTCCGGTGGCCCCAACTCGAACATCTTCTCGGCGGTGGGATCGTGGAGGACCACGGACTCGCCGGCATCGCTGCGCGTCACTTGGGACTGGTGGTAAATCACCTGCAAGCTGGTCTGGCCGCGCACGGCGGGCAGGCCGCGCTTGGGCAGCGTCAGTGTCTCAGCCATTTGAAGCACCGGCGCATTGGGCGGCCAGACCGGCGAGTAATGGATGACCAGCGCGTTGCCGTCGCCGGCCTGCGGATCGAGCCGATTGCCGTACACCGGATCGCCCACGTAGGTGCCGTCGTCGTTCTTCGGGCGGAGATACGGGGTGATGGTGCCCACCGGCGGCTGGGCGTTCAACGGCAGCGTGGGGAAGAAAAAGCCCGGCAGCGTTTTGTAGTAAAACTGCATGGCCAGCGTGGGTTGTTCACCCGCATCGTGCGGGCCGCGATAGACCCAGAGGTTGCCCTTGCGGTCTTGGAGGGTGAAGGTGGCGTACTGCTCGCGCAGCGCGGGGTCGGTCACATTCGCGGGCAGCGGCTCGTAGCCCAGGCGCCAGTCATTGTACTGATCGTCGAAGGCCACCTCGGAAGGCACGGCCAGGAGAGTGGCCGCCGCGCCGTCATCGTAGGTTTCACTACCCGAAAACTGCAGATCCACATAGCTCTGGCCACCCTCGGTGCCGGTGCCCATGACTTCCACCTTCCAGCTCCGGCGTATGAGTGGGTCCGCCGCCACGACTGCCCGACCGGTGGTCAGACCGGCCGTCGAGGAAACGCCGTATCGGCGCCGGGCGAACTCGGCCGGTTGTGCGCCCGCCCAAGCCGACAGCGTCGCCAAGTCCCGATCGAGGATCACGCCGGTGAGGGTTTGGGCGGTGTAATCCACGCCGGTCACGAAGAAGCGCGCTGCGTGGGCGAGGTTGTCGGGATTTTGCAGGTGCAAAGTGCGGGTCTTGCCGACGCCGTGCGGTTGTTCCGTAGTCAGGGTCACCCAGCGCACGCCCTCCGAGGTTGTGACCGCGGTGTCGGCCACCTGCCAGGCGCGCACCTCGCGATTGAGGCTGCGCGGCGGCGTGCCGATGATCTTGGGCGCCAGCGGCCGTTCGAGGAGCGGCAGCGGCATGGGCGGTTGGAGAATGGTGCCCGCTTGGACGGTGTAGTCGAACGTGTCCCCGGTCTCGGGCCGCTCGCGCCGCACCTTGAAGACGGTCATGGCCGGGCGCTCATCCGCCGCCGTGTAATCCAACAGGACGTAGGGCTCGGAGGTGTAGTTCGTCCCGGAAGTGATGTTCAGGTCGTCGCGCAGGGCGTAGGCCTGTCCGCCCTGCATCAGGGCGTGTTCCTCGTTGGGATTGAAGCCGGGCAGAGACCGGTCGTTTTGGTAGTAAATCCGCCCCTTGGCTTCCAGGCTGGTAAGCGGGTCGCTGCCATCATTGCTGGCCAGGACAATTTCGCGGGCGTCCGGGGGCCACTGGAGGGTGTACCGGCCTAGGACGGAGGGCCAGTAAATCGGTTGAAATCCCTGAGCGCGCTGGGCCTGCGAAATGTCGGAGACGCGGAACCACCAGATCTCGAGCCGATTGTTGCCGGGAGCAGCATTCACCGGGATGATGGCTCCACGGTTGGCCGTTGCGAATCCTGCGACAAAGGGATTCCGATAAGCGCCCGGGTGGAACGCATTCCCGTGGTCGGTGACGATGAAGCCGGCCCAATAGTTCGTGGATGGACCCGAGCCGAGTTCGCCACTGGGTGGCTCGATTCTCCCTCCTACCCACGCCACTTGCTCCACAACACGCGGAGCAATTCTGTCCTCGGAAAGCTGCTCCGGGAAGCGGAACTGGCCGGCTTCCCAGATGTTCTGGGGCGCCCTGGTGGTGGGATGTTGGACAAGCAAGTTGGTCGCGAAGGTGTTAGCAAGCCGTGATGGCTCCTTAACTGCCGTTTCCAGCCAGGACAGGACGCGTTCGAACCGGACGTGTTCGCCCGCCCGGAAGCGGAGTAGGGTGCGGTGAACGGGATAGGCATCGTTGAGGAACGTGTAAAAGGCGAAGGTTTCAGTGAGCTTGGCACGCGGCTGGTCCAGTGGATCCTGGTAGTCGATGATCGGAGCGTTGTCAGCGGGCAGGGGTACAGCGGTGGCGCGCGCCTCTTCCTCCGTGTTGACCCGGGGACGCAAGTAATGACTGTATTTGGCGATGTCGTCGGGCCAGACTTGCTTGTACCGGACGAAGCGAAAAGGCCAGCGCAATCCTTCCAAGCCGGTTTCCAGCCAGTGCACCTGGACATCGTTCCGGTTGCGCGTTTCGCGGGTGGCATAGAGCATGGGGCGGGGCACGTCGGAGAGGAAATGCTGGTAAACAAAATCCTGGCTTCCGGCCACCAGGTCGGGATGGTAAGGCGAGTCATCGCGCTTTTCCTGGGGCGGGAATGCGGTCAGGGGCTCTCCAAGCTCGGCCGTCCCATCCACCGGTTGGGGTTCGCGGATCACGTCGACGATTTCGAAGCCCAGGGGGCGGCGGGTGCGCCCCCCGGGTTCGGCTTCCCCTAACAGCTCGACAAAGACGCGGCCTTCCACGTTGTAGGCGAGGATCTCGCGCCGGGCGGAGTCGTACCACAGGGTGCGGGTTTCCTCAAGCTGCGCGTTCGGATCCTCGATGACCGGCGTTTGTCCCAGGGCGCGATAGGGGGTGGTGACGCGCCGAGGGAAGTTATTGTTGTAAATGACGTTGACCACTGACACACGGCCAGCGGGGACGAACACTGGTTTCCCCGTCGGACGAAACACGCCCTCGGTCCAGTAAATCTTGCGCGGGGCTTTCACCGGGCTACCGGAAACCATGTACCGGGCACGGTAGAGCGTGTAGTAATTGCCGGCCTCGTCTACCCAGTAGCGAGACGGGTTGGCCTCGTAATCGGCGGGTTTGGTGCTCTGGGGCTGGGCTGTGCGCCAGATCACGTCCAGCGGGCCGGGCTGGATAGCGTAGGCGGTCCGCGCGTGCGGACTCCAGTAATAATGGACGGCCGTCCGCGCGAAGGCATCCGGAAATGCGTCTTCAAGCAGCAGGCGGTTAAGCCGGGCCGGTCGGGTCTCTGCCGCGCCGCTAGGGTCAAGAATCTGAGTCTCCACTGAAAGGGTTATGTTGCTGAAGAGCGAAAGGCTGTAGATCGACGGCCCCTCGACCAGACGGTTTAGATCCAGAAGCAGCTGAGGCAAAAGGTTCGTATTGCCGGGGGTGGGCAACAGGGCTACCGTGTTGCTCGAAAGCCGCGATTTGACCAGGGCGGCGATCGGGTCTGCGGCGGCGTGTAAGCGACTGGCCAGGGCGGAGAGGTTCACAATGTCATGGGCCGCGAATCGGGCGGGCCGGTGCGGCTCGGTCACCCAGTAATCCTGGGGCAGGGCGTTGGTGAGGGGCAGACCCTCCGCGTCCACCCGGGGCGGAGGGATGGGAGAACCAAAAAGGAAGCTGATGTTGCGGCCTAACCAAGGGGCTCCGACCAGGGCCCGGGGCATGACGACCAACACCTGCCCGCCCACTTCGCTGCGGGGCAGGTCCAGGTTCGCCCGCGTGGCGTTGCCGGCGTAAGTGAGGTTGGGATTGAGGTTGGTATTGCGCGGGGCTGCCAGCGCGCCGAAGGCAATCCAGGATTGAAACTGTCGCAACGTCGGCATTGCGTCGGTCAGGCCATGTTCGCGCTGGGTGTCGGGCGTGGGCGCGCGACCGTCGGAGCCCGGGGGTAGGCCGTTGGTGCTGGAAAGCGGCACACCCCGGAAGGACTGCAGATTGTAGCCCAACGATTCCTGCCGCAGCTCTAGCGGCAAGACAGGCACCGGATTGTGACCGGCCCGCAGGGCGGGGACTGGGCCGAGCAGACTAGAAGCGGCGAGCACTGCCGTCAGGAGCCTGAGCGTGGGTTTCATCGGCGAGACTCCGGTTCTGGGGATGGCAGCCAAACGCGAAACCGCGGACGGCTCACTGGCGACCGACGGTTACAGGAGAGGTGGGGCGGGGAAGATTCGCCTCATTGGCACCGGTGCCGTGGTGCACCAGGGCTTCCTCGCCGCGCAGCATCGACTGCACCAACGTCCGTAGGCTTCGGACTTCGTCTTCTAGTTGCTCCAGGTGCGCGAGCTTGGACTCCAGCTCGTCCAGTCGCGCCAAACGTTGTCGGATCTGTTCCATTTCCGCGTCGTGCCGGGCTTTGAGTTCTTGGATGGCCTTGATGGCGATGACGGCGAAATCGCCGTATCCCACGGTCAAGATCTTTTCGTCACCATCGAGTGAAGTGGTTTCGCCGACCAGTTCCGGGAAGCAGGATTGAAGTTCTTGGGCCACCACACCGAGCATGAGCTTGGCATCGTCCGACTGGTCCTTCCAGCGGAAGCGGCGCACCTTTATTTGCAGGGCGCGTTCAAGCATCGGTTCGGCATCTTGAATGTCCTTTTTCAAGCGAGCGTCCGACTCGAAATCCCAATTGGAGTCGCCGTCGAAGACGACCCGGCGCTCCCAGGAGCTATGAGTGGTCCGGTCTACAGCAAACACCAAAGCGGCGTCCCCCCGGACAAAGTCAGCATATTTGCCGTCCCTGTTGACCAACCGCACCCGCGGGTGGGTACTGGTGTCGCGGATGTTCAAAGCATAGGACATGTCGGTCGTGTTGATGCCCATTTTCCCGTAATTATCCAGGGTGAACAACGGGGTCCAAGTGCCCCGAGTGGTGCCAATCACCAATGCATCTCGGCCGCCGGTGCCGCCGGGATCGTCTCCAATATTGATGCGTAACTCAGACTGGTTGTGCGCGACATTATAGCGGGCAATCCACAGTGGATCAGAGTTGTCGCTGTCGTACAAGTCCGATACATCCGGGGCACCGGAGAAATTCAACCCTTTACCATAGCCCGGGAGGCCAGGGGCGGTATTAACCACCTGACCCAAACGCAAGTCCCCATTGATTTGCATGTCGGTGGCGAAGGTGTTTACGACGTCCCGCCGCGCTACGTTGCTGGACAGGCGGGCATCCGCCAAGACCCCGCTGGTTACTTGGGACGCATCGAGGCCGGTCAGGCTCGCGCCGTTCCCGACAAACGCATTGGCCGTGACGTTGCCGGCCACGACCAGGTTGTTGCCCGTGCCGGCGGCCACCAAGGGCTGCCCGTTGCCGTTCACAAGCGTGGTGGCGTAGCGCGCCAGATAAGCGTAGGGCGCGGGCAACAGACGCAGGCGGGGCTGGATCTCGGCAGGCGTTGTGCCGATTTGCACCGTGATGCCTAGGTAGCGTTCCGAGGCATTCGGCGCCAGAGGGCCGCCGCCGAAGACCTGGGACAGCGGGGGTCGACTTTCGCCACTTACTTCTGTGCCTTCGCCCAGCATGACACTGGAGTGACCCTTGTCCACAGTGACGATCTGTTGCTCGGACCAAAGGCGCGTTCCGCCAGTGGCCTGGTCATAGATCCGAAAGATGACCGGGTAATTGGCGGGGCTATTGGAGGCCAAAGGAACTCCATTGGCGTCCACCAAAAAACCCTGATAGGTCATCAGCTCGGGAGGCTGCGATTCGGCAGCTCGCAGCGGCCAGAAGGCCGGAAATACGGCCAGCAGGATGGCCCGCGCGATCCATGGCATCAGCTGCCAGGCGGTGAGGAACAGACGGGACGGCATGGGACGCATAGGTGTGGTTTTCATGGGAACGTGGTGAATAGGTGCAAACGCGCTAGTGAATTCGGGTTCTGGATCGTTTACGGTGTGGTCAACGTTTCGATGTCGCTGATGCGGGTCAGTTCAAAGGTGCCCCGCACTTCGAAGGTGCGTTGGTCGGGCTGAGGTTTGCCGGGCTTGGTCCGGCCGGTCAGGGTGATGATCTCGATGTAGTCGCCCGTGAGCGTGTTGTGGCCGCGGGTGAGGCTGTCGAAATCATTGGCTGGCGGGCGCGGCGTGAGGGTGATTTCACGGCGCACGTCGTAGGATTCCTCGCCGCGGCCCAGCCGCTGGTCGAAGGTGGCGTTAAGGTTGTCGTGGTCTGGATGGTAGACGTGCAGAAACGGATTGGCCGCGTCCTGATAGGTTAGCGTGACCACGACATGGAGCGACTCTCCGTGGCGCAAGGCGCCGGTGCAAAGCCAGGGAGCGTTGGCGGCCGACCAGGGCAAATGAACTGCACTGATGCGACGAGCATAGGCCAGTTGGGTCGGATCCAGCAGGTCCTCCTGGGTGGTTAGGCCGAGCTGTCCGTCCGGTTTGGGGCCAACGAAGACGCGTTGCAAAAGTTTGCCCTGGCCTCCGGAGGCATCGGTATGCAGGATGAGGCGCAAGGGGTAGGGACGCCCGACAGTACCAAGGTCGTCTTTGACGCTTTCGATCTGGTAGCCACCTCCGGGTTGCATAAGGGGGCGGTTATCGGGGCCTTTGCGGTACTGGGTGAGGTAGTGGCGCACATGGGTGATTGCCGCGGCCCCCACCCACAAGCCGGCTCGCGAACCCACTTGGGCGCTGATGGGTAACTCCCAGCGAGCGAGCAAGGTATCGTCGGTCACGACAAGCACGGCTGCGTAAAGGGTGTTTGGCGCACCTGTCATGGCAGTGCGGTTGATGCCAAGGACGACTTCTACTTCCGAGCCAGGCTGACCGGAAGGTTTGAGGGTCCATGCACGAGGGCTGTGGAGGTTCGTATAACCGTAGGTTAGATCCACACGGCTGCGTTCGCCGCGGAGCAGGACGGATGGCATCCCGACAATGGATGGCTGGCCTGCAGGCGGAGTCTCGGACGGGATCATGCTCAGAGTAATGGCCAAATCCCGTGCGGTCAGGTTACGAACGCGGAGGCTGGTGGCACTGCGGTCAGCTCCAAACTCGAGAGAGTCGCCCGGGGGTAGTTGCACTGCAAACGGGCCGAAGTAACGGTTGTACAATTCCCCGGCTCGCATCCAGTAGGCTTCACCCCGCCGGACCCGAGTGGTGTTGAGTGCAAAGATCGGCGTGGGATTGGCCGGGCTCAGCGGCCCGCCCACGTAGCGGAACAGCTCGAGCCGCTCGAGGAGCTCGGGAGCCGGCCGGAGGAAAGTCTCGAAATCGGGCGGGTGGGTCGGTGGCGTGGCGAAGCCCAGGAGGTTCAAACCGGTGGTGGTCCATGAATAACGCGGAACCACGGGTTTGCCTTTGAGTTGCCATCGATACGAGGGTGTATCACTGCGGACGCGGACCAGGTAGGCTCGGTTCCCTTCCAAGCGCTTCAGGACGGCCTCGGCCCCTTGGCCGCGCACCCAACTGCTCCAGGGCGAGCCGGTGTCTATCGGGATCGCCGGGGTTTGGCTGAACCGGGCTGCCGGCACTTCGGGCTGCCACTGCCAGATCTCCTCGATAGGTCGGTAGGCCGGGTCGGCCATCAAATCGTCCAAGATTGCGTGGGATGCATCCACATGCAGGAAGACGGCGTTCCATCCCGCCACTAGGTCAAAGGATTGCGTAACCCACTGGGCCTGGGCAGTTGCAATCAGGAGAAACCCAGTGCCCCACAAGATCCGCTTCAGTTGGCTGCGGGTTGTGGGAGCCGGACTTGGCGGCGTGCCTTTCCGGGCGGGCCGTGTTTCTGGCCCAGCCGATGCGTCAGGCTGGGGGGAATCGATCCAATGGTCCATGAAGGGGTAGGTTAAGGTTTGACATAGAGGTACCAAGCCTTCCGAGGCTCGATCCAGTAAAGGGCAGCCAACACCGTGGTGCCCAACCGACCTCCAAAGTGGAGCACTTGTTTACCGGTCCAAATCGCAGTGGCCTGGCTTCGGCCGGGAGGATTGCCGGCCAGCGTCAGGGGGCGCCAGGTGTCCGAAGCGGGTGCGTATGCATGCGGTGGAGGCGAATTCCCATCCGCTCCGAGCCCACTCAACACCAGCATCTCGCGGCCGGTCCACACTGCGTTGTGCAGTTGTCGGGCTGCCGGTGCTTGGTGGGAGCTCAGCGGCTCCCACACGTCTGCCGCAGGGTCGTAACGCGCGCCGTCATTTGTCAGCCCACTCTCGGTCAGTCCCCCCCAGATAATCAGAAATTGGCCGGTCCAAACGGCGGAATGGCCCGTACGAGGCGAAGGGGCATTGCTGGTGGAGAGTGGAACCCATCCTAGCGGGTCGCCTTGATCATCGAACCGAAGCCGGGCGCCGTCGCCCAGCTTGCCGCTGATTCCCTGCCCACCCCAAACGATCAGACTGTTGCCAGTCCAGAGCACAGTGGCTGCGGTACGTGGTGCCGGCGCGCCATTGGTGGGTAAGGGGCTCCACGAATCCGTGGCAGGATCGTACAGGGCACGTGGCAGGATCGTACAGGGCACCATCGTTGAGCAGGCCGGTAAAGTTGCGCCCCCCCCAGACCACCATCCGAGTTCCAGTCCATGCGATGCCGTGCCCGTCGCGCCCCGTGGGTACATTGAGTGTGGATAGAGACTGCCAAGTCGACTCGCCGGGTCGGAGACGGGCGCCGGTATTGTAAAACTGACCTTCGCCCGAGCCGCCCCAAACGATCATGGCCTGCCCGGTCCAAACCGCCCCGTGACCAGTCCGTGCGGAGGGGGCTCCAGACGAGGGCAGGGGAGCCCAAGCGTCTGCATCGGGTCGATACTGGCCTCCGGTGCTGGTAACGTGGGTCAGATCCGGCAAGGTCCCGCCAAAAATCCACATTTCGCTACCCGTCCACACGGCCGTGTGCCCGTACCGAGGGAGGGGTTCGCCGATAGTGGACCCGGCGGCCCATCCCGGCGCGGGCATTTCCATGGCCATGACGAAACCTTGTCCAAGCAGGCTCGGATCGTCGGGCCGGGAAGAGACCACCGGCACTCCTGGAGGCAGGCCCTGGCCGAGGCTGGCGACGAGCGATTCGTGCCGGTTCGACAATCCATGCAGGTCTGTCCGCAGTGCGGCCAACTGTCCTTGGAGGGGAGCCAGTGTTTCCGGCGCCAGCTTGCTTGGTGTAATGGCGCCGTCGGGCACCCCGCCAGCTGTTTGCGCATACGGGGGAACCCAGAGGCGCACATCGGGCCTCAACTGCTCAAACCCATGGGATCCGTCATCGAACCAGACGCGCAAGAATAAGCTCGGCTCAGCGAGCGTGGCGGCGTCCAAAGGAGCCATATTGACCAATCCCGTGTCGCCCAAGGACAAACTGTAAAGCCCCCGTTGGACTGTTACGAGGACTGCGGCGTCCGGCTGGCCGTCGCCGTCCAGGTCCGGCGCATTGCGCCAGTAGGTGCGCCCTCCGGAGGCGTCCATTAGGGCGAACTTGAAGCGTCCTTCGCCGTGGAAATAAACATTGCTCACGGCGATCCGTCCCTGGTGAGGGAGCAGCACAGGAAATTGCGCGAGGACAGAGGCACAACAAAAGCACGCAGCCCACAGAAAAGGCCCAATCCGGCAGCCTGGCCTGAGCGCGCAATCGTGCATCGTATTTGGCTAAGGATGGTCTCCCTTTTTGTCCTGTCAAGAACAAAAAATGTACAGGATAAATGGGCCTAAATTATTGGCGACTTTGGCTGGCGCCTGTTCCGGGCCAGGGAATGGTCGCGGGTCCTCATCAGGACGCTTTGATCCCTTGAAAAGGCTCGGCAGAGCTGCCCCATCCCGATCGTGGCAAACCTTCGCTTGCCTCGAACCCCGCCTCCCACGCCCCCAATCACCCCGCCAAGGCACACCCCTGCCTCCGCCCTCGGAGCGAGGAATGCCTCTGGGGAACAATCGGGTCATCACGAGAGGTCTGTTTTGCAGGGTGCATGAGGGGGGTGATGGAACGAGCCGGAGCCTGGTCGCGGATGCGCCGTAACTCAAAAATGGGTGTTACCCAAGCTGAGGCGGGCGGAAGGCCCGTTGACTCAAAATGGGTGTTACCCAACGACCCCTCTACATGGAAGAACGAAGCAAGCCGCCGGCACGACCCCGGCCGGCCTCCCTCGCTCCCGTTTCTTGGGGTGCCTCTTTTTCATTTTCTTTCCCCTTTGTTGCGCAAGTGCTGGATGAGCAGCGAC
>Ga0209809_1001213_pt1 | contig 21421 bp, 17 predicted proteins | sample YNPMSTMetaG_FD_186172 | JGI IMG/M metagenome (GOLD analysis project Ga0209809, IMG submission 186172) | Anoxygenic and chlorotrophic microbial mat microbial communities from Yellowstone National Park, USA - YNP MS-T MetaG (SPAdes) (version 2) ...
CCGGCTCGGCCTGGAGCAGCCGGCGCACGCCCTTCACGCGCGGGCCGAGCGCCTTCAGCGCCTCTAAGTAACTGCGGGCACAGTCGCCATCCTCCAGCGGCGCGCTGGGCACGATGGCGCGCAGGCGTGGTTCTTCATTCGCCAGCGCGTTCACCCACTGCGCTTCGAGCAAGCGGTAGCTGGGCGCGACGTCCACCTCCAGGTACACCATGGCCTCGATGGTGACGCCCTGCGTGTGTTCAGCGTATTCCTTGAGCGCGTATGTCTGATTGATCTGCGGCACGCCGTCCAGCCAGGGAATGCGAAAGCGGCGCGGATCCCAGAGGTGCACATGTGTATCTATGATGGGGAAGTCGGGCATGAGGATAAGATACCATCAAACAAAAGCTTCGCCAGGGGTGCGTTCACGGCTACTTGAGCGGGCGACGGCGATGTCATCGCCTACCCTCTCTACACAGATTTACCTTCGCTGGGCGGCGTAGCCTGTAGAGGATTGCTCCCTATTGGTGAACGTCCCCAGTAATGCCGCGACGCTGTCGTGTAAGCGAACCTGGAATCACATGCGCGACCCAGCAGTGCTAAACTCTTCAATGACGATCTCCTGGCCGACGCTGGTTACATGCTTCTCCCCATCATTCTGACTAACGACGATGTTCGTGACGAGTTCATCATCATCGGCATGCAGCGGCTGTTGCAAGGCGCCGATGCAGGCGACGTCGCCGAGCACATCGCGCGTGCCGTGGAGGATGACCCAGAAGAACACACGGTTGGCTACGGGGGCTGGCCCAACAGCCTTGGCGAGGTGGAACTCGACGCTTCCTTCATGGATGGTGCGACCCTCCAAGCCGGCGCAGTCGCAGCGCTTAAGGGATTCCGTCATCCCATCAGCATCGCGCGCGAGCTTATGATGCGCCTGCCTCATGTGCTGCTGGTGGGGGAAGGCGCCGTGCGCTTCGCGGAAGAGATAGGTGCAGAACGCCGCGATATGCTCTCGCCGGAGGCGCGCGCGGCCTGGGAAGCGCATACCGCCAAGCTTGCCGACATGCCAGACGAATCCGTGATCAATCGCACCCTGCGCATGCTGGCGCAGCAAATCGGCCACGACACAATGAATGTGATCGTGCGCGATGCAAACGGTCATCTGTGCACTGCCGTCACCACTTCGGGCATCGCTTGGAAGTACCCGGGCCGAGTCGGTGACTCGGCGATCATTGGCGCAGGCAACTACTGCGATGACCGCTACGGCGCCGCCACGTGCATGGGTCTGGGCGAAGCAGCCATGCGGGTTTGCGCTTCGGCTCAGGCGGTGACCTTACTGCGGTTGGGCCATTCACTTGAGTCAGCCGGCCAACAGGTGGTTCAGCAGCTCGCTGCGCTGCTGAGCAGGCCAGATCATCACGTTCATACTGCCTGGGTACGCTTGCTCATCATGGATGCTCAGGGCAACTTTGGCGGATTCGCCACTCGGCCAGGTTTGCATTTCAAAGTGCAAACCGCTCACGAGCAACGGCCGGTCACCTACGAAGCGACATGGGTCGCACAAGCATAGACCTGTCGTCAATCTGGCCGGTGCCGCCGGGTTGCGTGCTCCGGCCGCTGGGCCGCGGCTACAACAATCTGCTTTACCGTCTATACGCCGCCGGCGGGGAGCCTTTGCCATTCGTTTTGCGCGTCTATGGCAATCACGCCAACCCCAAGTACATTCAGCATGAAATATCCGTCCTCAAGCAACTGAGCACGCATCCCCTCCCCTTCAGCCTGCCGACGCCCATCCCTACCCACCGCGGCGAGTTCTGGGCTTTGGTTGATGAAGGCCAAGGGCTGCGGCTCATGACCCTTGTGCCGTTTCTAGCTGGTCAAAATCCGGATGTCTGCGATGTTGCCCACGCTGAGGCTGCCGGCATGGCAATGGCCCAGCTACACGCCGCGCTGCGCCAGGTTCAATTGCGCGACATCGGCTTGCCTAAGCCCTACATCGAGCTGGGCAAGGTGCATCCCCTCGTCCCTCAACCCTTTGAGGCCATGCGCATGGTGGGTTCGCTGGCGACGAAGTCTGATGTTGCCCGCGTGGAGGCAATCCTCACCCGGATTTTTGATTGCGAGAAGCGTTTTCGCATCCTGCCGCAGCAACTGATTCACGGCGACTTCATCCCAGGTAATCTATTGGCAGAAGGTATGCGCATTACCGCGATACTGGACTTTGAGAACTGCGCCCTCAACCCGCCTCTGATGGACTTTGCCATCGCAATAGACACCTGGTGCTGGGATGCGATCAGCAGCGGCCAAGAGTGGCCACGGATAGCAGCGCTGGCGCGCGGCTATCGGCGCGCCGGCTACCTGGGTGAGGCAGAGATCAGCTTGCTCCCGATTGGGATCCTACTCCGCAACGCCAGCGTGCTCATGCACCTTATCGGGCGTTTCCTGGCCAATCTCAGCCCTTACGTTGACGTAGAGCACTGGGTGGCGGCCATGCAACGCATTGATGCTTGGCTGGTCTTGTACGGCGAACGCCTGATCGCCTGTGTGCGCGAGCAGATGAATGCAGAAGCCGACTAATCAGGCTTTAGCAGCCGAGCAAAGCGTCGTTTGCCCACTTGTAATACCTGCGGGGGATGCGGCAGCTCGTTCGCATCAGTGACCGTGCGGCCGTCCAAGTACACTCCCTTGCCCGCAATGAGCCGGCGCGCGTCCCCTTTGGACGCAGCGAACTTGAGGGCCACCATCACCTCGACGATGTTCATTCCATCGCTCACTACAAATTCGGGCATCTCGTCTGGCAGCCCGCCTTTCTGGAATACCTCGCGGAAGTGTGCCTCGGCGCGCGCGGCGGCCTCTGGTCCGTGAAAGATGTCCACAATTTCGCGCGCCAGCGCCATCTTCACGTCACGCGGATTCACGCCGGCTGCCAGTTGCTGTTTGATCTCCGCGATCATCGGTGGTGTGTAGCGCGTGGCTAGCTCAAAATAAGGGATGAGGGCGCTGTCGGGGATGGACATCACCTTGCCGTACATGTCCTCTGGCGGTGACAAAATGGGGATATGGTTGCCGAGCGACTTCGACATCTTCACCACCCCATCCGTGCCGGGCAGGATGCCCAGGATGATTCCGATCTGCGGGCGCTGTCCCATCGCCTCTTGCAACTTGCGGCCGGCAGTGATGATGTTGAACAACTGATCACTGCCTCCTACCTGCACGTCGGCTTGCAACATCACCGCGTCATAGGCTTGCATGAGGGCATAGAACGTCTCGTGCAGGTAAATCGGCTCGCCCTTCTCTAGCCGCTTGGCGAAGTTCTCGCGCGTCATGAACTGTTGCACTGTAAAGTTCTGCGCGATCTTGATCAGCTCTAGAAACGAGAGCTGGCTTAGCCATTCTGCGTTATAGCGAATGCGCGTCTTCTCGCGGTCGAGAATCTTGAAGGCTTGCTCGGCGTAGGTCCGTGCGTTCTCGGCCACCTGTTCAGGAGTCAGCATCGGGCGTAGCTTGTCCTTGTCTGATGGATCGCCGAGCAAGCTGGTGTAATTGCCGATGAGGAAGGTTACTTCATGACCAAGCTCCTGGAATTGCCTGAGCTTGCGCATGGGGATGGTGTGACCCAAATGCAAGTCACTGGTGCGCGGGTCAAAACCACAATAGACCCGCAGAGGCCGGCTTTCCTTAAGCCTCTCAAGCAGCTCCGCTCTCATGTTGCGTGCAAGCGCCTCGTCTCCATAGGCCGTGCCTTGCATCAGGAGGTTGACCTGTTCATCGAGAGAGAGCGATGTAATCATCACGCGAATTATAGGCATAGGCCCCCCTTGGAAGGGATGCGGAGTGGCACAGGCGACCTGAGCGTGCAGCGAAGAATCTAAGCTCGCGGCGAACCAAGTTGCCGCGAGCTTAGATTCTTCGCTCAGAATGACAAGGTGGGGCGGGATATTTTGCGCTTCACGCCAAGCGTATGCACCCTAAACTTCGAACTCGCGTTAAGACACTATTTCTGAGATGAGTTCTAGACTCCACCGCTGCGAATGTGGCAATCCTCGCTTCAGTATTCTCACGTGAGGGGGCTTGTCTCGAATACGCCTTTGCACTGGGATGTATTCACCAACAAGGGCAACCGCTGGTGGGCTGCTCAGTGATATGGGCGACGGCAATGCTGTTGCCTACCCAGTTATCCATGAGCGCACCCTTGCATCGTCGCGCAGTGCTCAGACGGTACAATCCTCGCCGATGACATACACTCCGACCTACACCAGCGAGCAGCTCCGCTCTGAAGTCCTGTCTTTCTTGGCCGACCAGCCCAAGCGATTGTTCATCGGCGGCCAGTGGGTTGAGGGCGCGGCTGGGCGCGTGTTTGAGAAGGACGACCCGGCGACGGGCATGGTCTTTGCCCGCGTCTGCGAGGGCGACGCAGAAGACGTGCAGCGCGCAGTAGACATCGCGCGCACCATCTTCGATGACCCCCGCCATCCCTGGCGGCGCATGACCCCGCACGACCGCGAGCGCCTGATCCATCGCCTCGCCGATCTCATCGAGGCCGACCGCGAGACCCTCGCCCAGTTGATCACGCTGGAGAACGGCAAGCCACTCACAGCCAGCAAAGGCGAAGTGGAATCGAGCGTGCGCATGTTTCGCTACTACGCCGGCTGGCCCACCAAGATCGAGGGCGACGTCAAGCCGGTCTCCATCCCAGACCGCCTAAACTACACTGTGCGCGAGCCGGTCGGCGTGGTCGGCGCGATCATCCCCTGGAACTTCCCGCTCAGCATGATCGCCTGGAAGCTGGCGCCGGCGCTGGCGACCGGCAACGTGGTGATCCTTAAGCCGGCCGAGCAAACCCCGCTATCAGCCGTGCGCGTCTGCGAGCTGATCCAGCAGGCCGGCTTTCCCGATGGGGTCGTCCAGTTGATCAACGGATTCGGCGAGACCGCCGGCGCGGCACTCGTCGCTCACCCAGGCGTGGACAAGATCGCCTTCACCGGCAGCACCGAGGTCGGCAAGGTCATCATGCGCGCTGCCGCCGGCAACCTGAAGCGCCTCTCGCTGGAGCTGGGCGGCAAAAGCCCGCACATCATCTTCGACGATGCCGACCTGCCCAAAGCTGCGCTCACCGCAGCCTACGGCATCTTCAGCAACGCCGGTCAAAGCTGTAACGCCGGCTCGCGCTTGTTTGTGCATCGCAGAGTCTATGACGAAGTGCTGTCCAGGGTTGCCGAGCGCGCGACGAGCATCAAGGTCGGCCCCGGCATGGCGCAGGGCAGCGAGATGGGGCCGCTGATCTCGCGCGAGCAATTCGCGCGCGTGCAACGCTACATCGCCGCCGGTTTAGAGCAAGGGGCGCGCCTGCGGACAGGTGGGGAGCGTCCGCCGGATGTGCCGGCGGATGGCTACTTCATCACGCCGACGATCTTCGAGGACGTGCATGGCGAGATGAGCATCGTGCGCGAGGAGATCTTCGGGCCGGTCCTGGCGGCTACGCCCTTCGAGACGCTCGAGGAGGTGGCCGCCCGCGCCAACGATACGCCCTACGGCCTGGCTGCCGGCATTTGGACGCGCGACATCGGGCGCGCGCACAAGCTGGCCGGGCTGCTGCGGGCCGGCACGGTGTGGATCAACTGCTACAGCCAGTTTGACCCCGCGTCGCCCTTCGGCGGCTATAAGCAGAGCGGCTTTGGCCGCGAGATGGGGCACGAGGCGCTGGAGCTATACACTAACGTCAAATCGGTGTGGGTTGGCTTATGACGGAAGCGCAACTGGTGCATCATCCCGCCCCAGCGCGCGAATGCGTCTATGTCGTCGGGCATAAAAATCCCGATACCGACGCGGTGAGTTCGGCCATAGGCTACGCCTGGCTGCTGCGCGAGCAAGGCAGCGCCGATGCCATCGCTGCCCGCGCCGGCTCACTCAACCCACAGACCCGCTTTGCCCTGGAGACCTTCGGCTTGTCCCCGCCGCTGCTGTTGGAGGACGCAGCGCCGCGCTTCGAGTCCATCGTTAACCGCATTGAACCGCTCACACCGGATACGCCGCTCTCGGCGGCCTGGCAACTCTCGGCCAAGACGCACCGCGCTGCGCCGATCGTCGAGCCAGACGGCACGCCGGTCGGGCTGGTCACCGGCCAGTCGGTCTTCAATTACCTCTCGCAGCATCTAGACATGACCTACGCCGTGTTCGGGAAGCTGATCGCCATCCCGTGCGGCGAAGCATGCGACGTGGACGTGCCGCGTTTCGCGCTCACCGACCGCATCAGCGACCATCGCGAGCGGGTCATGCGCACGCAGCGCGACGACTTCTGGGTGGTGGATGGCAACGGCAAGTACGTTGGCATCTGCACGCGCGCAGATATGCTGCGCCCGCCGCGCATGAAGTTGGTGCTGGTGGACCACAACGAGCCGGCGCAGGCGGTGAACGGGCTGCTAGAGGCCGACTTGCTGGAGGTGCTCGATCATCACCGCCTGGGCACGGTCAATACGACGGTGCCGATCTCGTTTCACGTGGACGCGGTGGGGTCATGCTCAACGCTCGTGGCCGAGCGCCTGCACTTGGCGCGGCTTGAGCCGCCGCCGGAGATAGCGGGCATGCTCTTGGCCGGCGTGCTCAGCGACACGCTGGTATTCAAGTCGCCAACCACCACGCCGCGCGATCACGCTGCTGTGCGCTGGCTGGCCGAGCGCGCCTTTGGCGTAGAGACAGAAGCGCGCATCCAGCACTTTGGCGAAGCGCTGTTGCGCGCCGGCGCCGACGTGAGCAATCGCTCGGCCCAAGACATGGTGCAGGCCGACCTCAAGCTCTTCGAGGCCGGCACGGTGAAGTTCGGCCTGGCGCAGGTGGAGGTGACCAGCTTCAACACCATCCTGCCGCGCATGGACGAGATCCGCGCAGCGCTCAAGGCGCTTCAGGAGCAGCGCGGGCTGGACTTCGTCGCGCTGATGATCACCGACATCGTGGAGAACAACAGCCTGCTGGCCGGCGTGGGCGAGGCGCGCTTCTTCGAGCGCCTGCCCTTCTCGCGCAAGGCCGAAGGGGTGTGGGACATGCCAGGGGTGGTCTCGCGCAAAAAGCAATTGCTGCCCACCCTGCTGGGGCTACTCCAGGGATAGGGCGCTTTAGTTGCTTAGCAACGTCCCCTGGCTCGGCGTGAAGCGCTCGGTCGTCAGGATCACGGCGCTCTGCTCTGCGCCGCCGCGCAGGTCGCTCACCGCGCCCTTGCTGCGCGCCGTAGCTTCCATCGCTCGGCGCCAATCGCGCAGGCGCTCGGCTTCCTCAGCGCTGATCGCATAGCGCTCACGGTAGGTCAGCAAGTGATCAACGAGTAGCTCCAGCGCCAGCCGGCGCAGGTCATAAGCATCGGCGAACACCTGCCAGCGCGCGAAGCGGGCGACTTCGCGCACGAATGCTTGAGCTGCTTGCGTCTGGCGCGTTGATGACTTGTAGAGCAAGCTGACTTGTTTGCCGGCGCGTCGCGCGGTTGACCACTCCAACCCAACCGGCGCTTGGATGTCGCTGCCCAGGATGAGCAGATGCACATCGGCTTGAACGACAGCGTCTAGGTTGGCTTCCTGATCAGGCCCAGGGGTCTGCGTAATCGTCCAGCCAAGCGAGGTTGGGATCTCGGTGATCGCCCGCGCCAGCACGTCGCGCTCGAAGCGCAGGTCATACGCCGCGGAGATATACAACCTGAGCTTGTCAACCATATATTTAGATTAGCACATCGGGCGCGTCGGCAGTGCGTTCGCCAATCCGGGCAACCATGAGTAGGCTGTCACCTGGCGAAGTTGGATTTACAGAGGGTGGGCGACGGCAGTGCCATCGCCCACTTGGGGTTTCTGCCCCTTGGGCCGTGAATGCATCCCCGCGAACCGGCGTTATAATTCAATAGTCATTCGGGGATGACAGGCCTCGACGGATTGTGTCCTGTCCGAGTGGCGAGCCGAGATGCGACTCTCGTTAAAAAGCGCACCGCACAGAAGTGCGAAGCAGATCAACTGGAATGCGGTTCCTCTGGCTGCGTAAGCTGCTGAGGAGCGCATCCGCGGCATAGCGTCCGCGGCGCTGTCCGTTGCCCCTCGCCGGCGGGTGATGAGACGGCGTGATAAAGCCGGCGCGCGCCCCGCCGAGGTTCGTAGGCGGTTCAGCGTGGCCAAATCTACGAACTAGCGCTCGGATAACCCTGTTGCCGGGGATGCTGAGCGCAAAGCACAAACGGCAACTACGCTCGTAGGCACTCGCGACAAACACACTTCGGACCCGGGTTCGATTCCCGGCATCTCCACTCGACGCAGCGCGCTCTGCCTAGCCGCGGCAGAGCGTCTTTTCATGTCCCGCTTATTCCCCTAACTTATCTTGTCCCGGGTATCTGTGAATGGGTTTGGAGGTTTGTTGTGAAGACGGGTGTTGATATTGGCTTTGAGACGGTCTTTAACGAGGCGAAGTTCGCAACCAGCGCAGACGGGACGCAAATCGCATACTACAAGTTTGGCTCAGGCCCAGAGGTCATGTTCTGGCAGCATGGCTTTAACTCCGATGCCGAGCACTGGAAGTATATGCTCAGCTATTTCCCGGCAGATGAGTATTGCGTCATTGCGCCAGACCTGCGCGGCTGTGGGCGCTCCGGAAAGCCGGCGGACGAGAACGCCTACACGTTTGACCACCTCACGCAAGATGCGCTGGCCGTGATCCGTGCTGAGGGTCTGAAGGGATTTACCTTGGTCGGTCATTCCACCGGCGGTGCGATCGCGCAGTGGCTGGCTGCTGAGCTTGGGGCAGATGTCAAGGCGCTGGCGCTGATCGGCCCAGTGCCGGCCACCGGCGTGCCGGTCAACGACGCCGCGCGCGCCTTGTTCCTTCGCGGCGCAGATGGCGAGGACAAAGCACAAGGCCGCGCCCAAATCCTGAAGCTGGGCTGGTATGGCGAGATGCCTCAGGATGTGCTTGACGATCTATTGCCCGGCGCGCTGACCTGGTGTAGAGAAGGGTTTGTCGGCGTATTTAACACGTGGACGCGCGGGGTCAACTTCCCGGAGCGGCTGGCGCAGATCACCGCCCCAACGATCGTCATCGGCGGCCAGCATGAGCCATTTCTTCACAAGGACTTCATGATGGCCAACGTCGTCAACCCGATCCGCAATGCGCGCTATGTCACTGTGCTCAACACAGCCCACTTCATCCACATTCAGGAAGCAGCAGTGACAGCCGGCATCGTGCGCGGCTTCGTCGCTGCGCACGCTTAGCGCATGTCTGGAGGAGCAATGTCCAACATCAACGTATCTTTTCGCCTTTCGGATGGCCGCGTGTTTAGCGGTGAGATGCCGCGCGAGAAGGTTGTGCATCAAGCGCTGCACGTCTTATTGCCACAGGAGGTCACTCACTGCCGCCGATTGCGCATCACCATGCCGACCGGCGAGCTGATCTTCCCCGACATGTGGCTATATGAGATCCACGACCACTACGGGCACTGCGACTTCCTGCTGGACTCTGCGCCATTGGACGAGCAGCAGGCAGACTTCACCAACTTTGGCTTTGACCACGTCGCACTGGCCACCACCGATCGCGACGCTTGCCGGCGGTTCTTCCGAGATGGCCTGAAGATGAAGTGCGTGCGCGATGACGAGCATCTGCTGGTGCTGACCACCGGCGTGAATGCGCTGTTCTTCTTTAAGGCCGAGCCAGGGCAGCCGCTGAGCGACGGCCTGCCGTCGCGGGTGCATCACATCGGCTTCGTGGTAGACAACCTGGAAGCTGCCTATGCACACCTGAAGGCCACCTGCCCAGAATACATCAGCGACTTTATGCTCCTGGAGCGGGCCGAGCGCTTCTCGCTCTACGGCACGGTTGAGCTGGGCGGGGTGCGCTTCATGATCCAGCTCAGCCAGATTAAGCCGGAATACAAAGGGCTAAGGGGCGACAGCGCTGCGCCGGTCAAAGAGTTCTACGACTACGCAGCCCGCGACTACGGCATCCGGCTGGCGTGAATTGCGCATCAGCCAGCAATACAATGATGGCGCTTCGCATCACGCGAAGCGCCATTCTTTTATGCAGCGCCGCACCATTCCAGGCTCTGGAGATACAGCGCGCGTCTATGGGCAGATGCCCCTGCTCACAGGCATGCTGGTCGCTTTCTTTGTGCGCGTGTGGGACGCAAACCAGCAAAGCCTGTGGTACGACGAGGGCTTCTCGGTGCTGTTCGCCCAGCGCTACGACTTGGTGGCACTGTTCGCTCGGGCCGCCCAATGGGATCTCAACACGCCCCTCTACTACGTCGCCCTCAAGCTCTGGATGGGCGGCGCGGGAGATAGCGAGTTCGCCGTGCGCATGATGTCGGCCTGGGCCGGCACGGCCGGCGTCGCCCTTGCGTATCGGCTGGCCTCCCTGCTGCTGCCACGCCCATCACCGCTTGCGCTTTTGCTCGTCGCGCTCTCTCCGGTTGCGGTTTTTGTCTCCCAAGAGGCACGCATGTATGGACTCGCCAGCACGATGTGCCTAATGAGCACGCTGATGCTCTTGCTGGCCATACAGCGACGCAGGCAAATGTATTGGCTGGCTTGGGGTGGGATTGCCTTTCTGGCGTTCTTGACGCACGTCCTCTGCGCCATCATCAGCATGGCCCAGATAGTCGTTGGCATCACGGTCAGTGCTTGGCGATGGCGCACTCGAGCGGAGGGCATCCCTGCGGCGCAGCCGGCTGCCGTATTCGCACTCGTCGCTGCGCTGCTCATTTACGTGGGCGCGCTACTGTGGCCGAACCGCGCTGCGTATGGCGTGAGCTACTCGGCTTCTGCGGACTTGGGCACGCTCACTTTGCACGCGCTGGCAAGCCAGCTTTTACCCAAATTGTCGCCGGCGGGCTGGGTAGCGCCGGCTGCTACTGTCGTCTTCTCGACCCTGGCATTAAGCGCTGTCCTCGCCTGGCGACAAACACGGCATTGCCTCCCCCTGCTCACGATAACCGTGCTGTCTCTGCTGGGTCTGGTGGCTTTTGGCGCCTTGACCGGCAAGTTCGCCTTTCGACATCCAACGTTGATCAACCCGCTCTTACTCGTGACGTTCAGCGCCGCCATCGGCGGCGGCCTGCACCTAGCAGCCACACCGCCGAAGGCCTGGACGAGCACTGGCTTCGCCATTCTTCTGTGTCTCGGCCTGCGGGGTTGGCTGAGCCAACCGTTCTACGCCAATGAGGACTTTCGCGGCGCTGTCGCGCACATCCGCGCGCACCTGGCACAGGACGAACGGGTGATCCTCGTCTCCGGCCATTTTGCGCCAGTCTTTGAGTATTACTGGCGAGGCGCGCGCGATGCCTGGTTCGCCCTGCCTGCTGATCCCGTGCTCAACGTGAACAACACGCTCACTTACACCGACACCGTGCCCATCTTAAACCAACGGCTCTCTGGGCGAGGCGGCGCCTGGCTACTGGCCTGGCAAGATGACGTGATTGACCCTACCGGCATCGTGCCGGCGCTGCTCCGCCGCCAGGCGCAGGCGTTTGGCCCTTTGCCAGACACGCCGACGTTCGCTGGCCTCGGCCTGCTGCATTATCGGTTCTTCCAGCCCTACCGTCCTTTGCCGGAATCGTTGCCTACGGGTGGATTCAGCGTTGAACACAACCGTCCCGACGCTGGCTTGCGCAGCCTGGGTTGCAGACAGCCAGTCTCTGTCTATGCCGGCGACCCCTTCCTAGAAATCCACTGTTTCTGGCAGACCAAGCCGTATGTGCCGCTCTCGCCGTTGACCAAGGTCTCTTTGCGCTTGTTCAGCAGCAGCGGAGAGTTGATCGTGCAATCTGACCAGCCGATCACCTACAAGGGCTTTCCCTACACGCCCTACGAGAAGCCACTCTTTGGCTCTCACATTTTGCTGCTGCCGGCAGACGTGCGCGCGGGTGAATATATGCTGCGTGTCATCCCCTATAACGAGGAAAGCGGGGAGATCGCGCCACAGGTGAGCTTGCCCGTGCGCCTGGGCGAGCGCGCTCGCAGCGCATCAGTCAAAGCTCGGCCATCATCAGCGGGATTTCCATCTCTTCGCGGGTCAACCCGCCATGGTGCCCCCAGTAACGACTCTCAAAGCGGTCGCGCTCGTAGTAATACACGCTCTCGCCGGCGAAGGGTAGCACAACCAGGTTGCCGACCCTGGCCAAGAAGCGCTCTGAGAGGCTAGGGCCAAAGAAGCCCTCAGCAGCTAACACCGATGTCTCGACCACCAAGGCGCGACCCTTTAGATGCTCGCTTAGCTTATCGCGCAGCTCACCCAAGCGCTCTGGCTTGACGTGCAGGAAGAAATCACGCGGTGATCCAGCCGGCGTGAGCAGCTCGCCCTTACGATTGGTGATGATGTAGTCCGAGAAGTTCGGCAACGTCCGGTTGAGATAGTCCGTCGCGTTCGGATCGACCTCAACCATGCCGTGGTCAGCCGTGACGATCAGCAGAATGCGACTGCCGCGTAAACGGCTTATGAAGAGACGATCGAGAATAGTGAGGAATTGATCCAGCTCGGCTTCTACGTAATCTGAGCCTGGGCCACGGTCATGACCGATGCCATCTATTGGCTCATAGTAGGCCATGCAGTAGGTAGGCCCTTCGCGCTGCTCAAGGATGTGGCGCAGGGTCGTCAGCAATTCCGGCAAAGTCCGGTAGGCCAGCGACTGCGTTCCTGCGCTAAGTAGGCGCATCGGCGCGCCTTTCGCAATGTCTCGGTTATGGAGGAGGTAGCTCTTCACGCCGGCCTGGGCGAGCAAAGGATAGATCGTGGGCAATGGAAAGACATCTTCCGGTTTAAGGCTGCTGCCGACCAGCCTATCGCGCGCCTTGTCGCCGGCAAACGAGAAGAGCAATGGCGCGATCACGCGATCAATCTCCGGCTGATACTGAAACCACTCGTATACCCCGCTCTGCCCAGGAGGCAGGCCGGTGTGAATGCAGGTGACGTGCGCAGCGGTCGTCGAGGGAAACATCGAGGTGAGCTTTGAAACCACCCCCTCATCCAGGAAGTAGCGCAGCGCAGGATAGCGCTCGGCGATACGCTCAAAATAACGCCAGCCAAACCCATCTACAAAGAATAACACCACCGTTTCGTAGCGACGATCCAGCCCGCCAAACACATCATCAGGCAAGCTATGGTCGCTGTTGCCCATGAAGACGCGGCGAACAGTGGCCGGCAATCGGGAGAAGCAGTATGAGTGATAAAGGGGACGCACCAGCGACTCATGCCATGTCGCGGCAGCCACGTGATGCAATGAGGCTTCGTTCAACATGTCACATTGCGTGCGCGCAGGTAATTAGAGCAAGTCCATCAGCCGGCAAGTGAAGCCAGGCAAAACCCGCTCACCATCCAGCGCGCCATCGCTTTCGACGACGCCCGTCGTCCCGTCAGCGCGATAGACCGTCGCCTGCCTCAGCTTGGGGTTGATCACCCACACCAGTTGTGCGCCGTGTTCCAGGTAGAGCTGCACCTTGACTTCGGTCAACGCTGGGCTATCGTGCGGCGAGACGATTTCAACCGCCAGGTCGGGCGCGAACTGGCCGAAGGTCTCCGGCACTTCTCCCCCAGGTAAGCGCTCCGTCCGCACGAACGACACATCCGGCGAGAGCACGACGTTCTCCGCAAGTTGGTAGCCCGCGCTAGAGCCGAACACTTCACCGATAGGGGATTGTGCTAGAAAACTGTAGATGAAGTATGACAGCCTAATGCCGATTTGCTCATGCTTCAAGCCGGCAGGCGACACGATCAGCTCCCCTCTTATTAGCTCATACTTGCGTCCATCTTTGGGAACGTGATAGAGCGCTTCCGGAACGGGGGCGGCAGCGTCATGTTGCTCGGTTGCGGGGAGGGTATGGGGGAAGGTTTTAGCCATGTCGCGCTCCTAGAACAGGCTATCCAGCCGACAAATAAATCCAGGCAGGACCGCTTCCCCATCCAGCGCGCCATCGCTTTCGACGACGCCCGTCGTCCCGTCAGCGCGATAGACCGTCGCCTGCTTCAGCTTGGGGTTGAGCACCCATACCAGTTGTGCGCCGTGTTCCAAGTAGAGCTGCACCTTGGCTTCGGTCAACGCTGGGCTATCGTGCGGCGAGACGATTTCAACCGCCAGGTCGGGCGCGAACTGGCCGAAGGTCTCCGGCACTTCTCCCCCAGGTAAGCGCTCCGTCCGCACGAACGACACATCCGGCGAGAGCACGATGTTCTCCGCAAGCTGATAGCCGACGCTAGAGGCAAAAAGCTCACCGCAAGGGTGATTCCACAGGTACAGACCGAGCGCGATGAGCAATTTTGCGCCGATCTGCTCGTGTTTCATACCAGCGGGCGACATGATCAAGCGGCCCTCCAGCAACTCATATTTGTGCCCGTCGCGCGGGGCGTGATAGAGCGCCTCAGCCGCATTTGCTACGCCGGCCATGAGCGGATTGTACCTTTGGCTAAGCGCGGGCGAACTCGTCAATCAGCGCGCCGATATAGCGCATGCCGTCGTAATAGTTTTGCAAGATGATGTGCTCATTGGGCGAATGTGCTCGGCTGTCCGCGTGGCTAATGCCGGCGCAGACCACCGGCACGCCGCCGATGAACGTTGAGAGGGAATACATCGGCCCGGAGCCGGGGCTAAGCAGCACCTTCACCGGCTCTTGGTGATAGACGCGCCGGCAGGCGCGCGCTGCCGCGTGGACGATCGGCGCGTTGACATCGGAGAGCGCCGCCGGGTAGCCGCCCAGAAACTTCACCTCAATGTCGTTAAATCCGTGCTTATCCAGATGCTTGCGCAACAGGTCAAGCACGATCTCTGGGGTCAAGTTGGGGACCAATCGAAAGTCCACTTTGGCCGTGGCCAGCGCCGGCAGGACTGTTTTCACGCCTTCGCCCTGCCAGCCGCTGGAAAGCCCGCAGATGGTGGCCGTAGGCTGAAAGTACAAACGCTTCACTGCCTCAAAACCTGCGACGCCGGCGACAAACCCATCAATGCCCCACTTTGCTTTTATCTCCGCCTCGTCAAACGGCATGTCGCGCAGGATGGCCTCTTCGTCAGGCGTGAGCGACCGCACATGGTCGTAGTACCCCTCTATCAGGATGCGCTCATCTACCGACTTGATCGTGCCGAGCGCCCACACTAAGCGCCAGGCCGCGTTAGGGGCGATCGCTGCGACGGATGAGTGCAAGTCATGGCTCACGCCTCGGACGCGCAATTCGACGTAGCAAATGCCCTTCACGCCCATCGTGAGCTGGAAGCGGCCATGTTCATCGAAGCCGCCGAACTCCCATAGGCAGGCATCCATCGGCCGGCCATCAGGTTTGTGTAACCAGTCGAGATGCCGCTCAACCCAGGCGTGAATGTGAGGGCTGCCCACTTCCTCTTCGCCCTCGATCAGCCATTTGAGCTTAAAAGGCAGCGGGCCTTGCGTGGCCAGCCAAGCTTCGATGGCGTGAATCCGCGTGGCCAGCTCGCCTTTGTCATCGGACGCGCCGCGGGCAAATAGCTTGCCATCGCGGATGGTCGGTTCAAATGGGGGCGACTCCCAAAGCTCCAGCGGCTCTGCCGGCTGGACGTCGTAGTGGTTATAGATGAGCAGCTCGCGCTCGCCCTGCCCCAGCTCAGCCCAGACCACAGGCGGAGCGCTCCCCTCGGTGGGCACCACCTTGACCTCAGCGCCCAACGCCGCCAAGCGGCGCGCCACGAGCGCGGCCATCTCAGGGATGCCCTGGCCCGTGGCGGCCACACTCGGCTGGCGGAGAAAGTCCTTGTAGTCCTCTAGCAGTCGCTCGCGATGCGTGAGCAGGTAAGCGTCAAAAGCCTGGACGTCCACTTATAGCTCCACGTAAAGGTTACCTGCCTCTTCGACGACCTTGAATGTTTGGATCGGGGTCGGCTCTTTGCCCAGGGCAATGATGCGGCGCGACCACTCCGGTAGCTTCAGGCCGGCCACGCCCTGCACCCAGTCGAGGTTTTTGCCTGTGCACATGTCGAAGCGCGAGCCGTGGAATGGACAGGTGATCACGCCGTTCTCGACTTTGCCGCCAGCAATGGGAAGGGCGATGTGCGGACACTTATTGATCACGGCACAATAACCATCGCCCACCTTTGCCACCACCAAAGACGTGCCCTCTGCGTTAAAGACCTTGCTGCCGTTCGCCGGCACATCCGGAGCACGACCGATCATGACACGCTTGCTCATGAATAATGCACCTCCGAACTTGGCTATTATCGCTCAGCTAGATAAGTGAAGGGTGCGTTCACCAATAGAGTCGTGGGCTGCTCGCTCGCCTCACCGTCATGCTGACACATACTTGGTTGGGTGGGCGTTTAGATGCTTCGCGTGGGGGCGCGGCGTCGCTGTGCCCCTAAGCATGACGGGCTGACGCGGTGAGCGAGAACGAATGCGTTACGCGCTTCGTATTCGGCAACATCATGGCTTATCCGAGCTTGTATCATTCTGAAGTGGACCAATCCCCGCCCCTGAGCACCGATATAATCCCGCCCGACACTTAGTCCGAGAATCAAAAGGAGACCATCGCTATGGCCTTTGAACTTCCGCCTCTTCCCTATCCATACGAATCGCTCGAACCCCATATTGACACGCTGACGATGCAAATCCACCACGACAAGCACCACGGAGCCTACGTGACCAACCTGAATAACGCGATCAAGGACTATCCAGAACTGCAAAACAAGACCGCTGAGGATTTGATCCGCGATCTAGGCGCTCTCCCCGAAAGCATCCGCGCAGCCGTGCGCAATAACGGTGGGGGACATGTCAACCACACCATGTTCTGGGAACAGCTTAAGATCGGCGTGCCGGAGCCGACCAGCGGACCGCTGTTCGACGCCATCAACGCTGCCTTTGGCTCACTGGCTGCTTTTAAGGAGGCCTTCGAGAAGGCCGGCTTGGCGCGCTTTGGCTCCGGCTGGGCCTGGCTGGTGGTCAATAAGGATGGCAAACTGGAAATCATGTCCACGCCCAATCAAGACAACCCGATGATGAGCGAATACGGCGGCCTTAAAGCCATCCTTGGCGTGGATGTCTGGGAACACGCATACTACTTGAAGTACCAGAATCGTCGCGCGGACTACCTGAAAGCCTTTTGGAATGTGGTGAACTGGGAAGACGTGGCGCGACGCTTCGAGCAAGCGCGCGTCAACTAGCCATGCTGAAAATCGCCTAAGCGCACCCGCCAGCCTGGACAAACGCGAGAATCTCGTGTATAAATGCGTTTGCGGATTGGAGTTAACCTTAGTCAATCCGTTCGTTGAACCGAATAAAACCCGAGATTAGCAAGTAGGAGCAGTTTCAGATGACTCACATTATCACCAGCCTTTGCCTGCGCGATGGCGCATGTGCTGACGTGTGTCCGGTAGAGTGCATCGTTCCTGGCAAGCCAGAGGACGAATGGCCGTGGTTCTTCATTGACCCTGCCACTTGCATTGACTGCGGCGCGTGCGTGCCGGAATGCCCTTACGAGGCCATCTTTCCGGAGGATGAGGTGCCAGAGGCCTATGAGCTAAAGCCTGGCCAGGAAGTGCAGCCCTTCCGCGGCGAGCGCTACGCGGCTGCCGGCGGCGAGGTCATCAACCTGCGCGAGGACATTCCTTACAACTACCAATTCTTCCAAGAAGGACCGGGCTACGCGGCGCGCAACATGTAGTCGTCGAGCTGGGACATCCGCAGGTCCATACAAATCAGCCAAACGGAGTGCGTTTGGCTGATTTGCGTTTTTGTGGGATGATAGGGGACATGCGAAGCATACTAGAGGGAGAACTGCAGCACATCCGCGACAGCATCGCTGTCATGGGCGCTCAGACGGTGGACGCAACAGCGCGCGCAGTCCAAGCGCTGATCCGGCACGATCGCGCAGAGGCGAGCAGCGTCAAACATGAGGACAAGGCGTTGGATGCCGCGCGCTACAACATAGAGCAAGAGTGCTTTGTCGCGCTGGCCACACAGCAGCCGGTTGCTCGAGACCTGCGCATCCTGATCGCAGCAAGCATCATCGCTGTCGAGCTGGAGCGCTGTGGAGATTACGCCAAAGGCATCGCCAAAGCCGCGCGGCGAATTGCCCGGTGCGACGATGATATGCCCACTTTCAACCTAGCCGAGATGGATGCGCTCGCCCGCGACATGCTGAACCGCAGCATACAGGCCTTCCTCAATGCCGACGTCCAGATGGCCAATGAGGTCATCGCTGCCGATGGCCGTCTGGATCAGGCCTACAGCGCATTGCTCACACAAACCCTGATAGCAATGAGCAGCAACCCAAAGCATATCGAAAGCGGCCTTCAGCTTCTGCGCGCTGCGCACAACCTGGAACGGCTGGGCGACCGGGCGACGAACATCGCCGAGCGCGTCCTTTTCGTCGAAAGCGGTGACCTGCCAGGCAGCGTGAACCAGCCAGACCCTAGCCGGATTCCGACTGCGTAACGCAACGGCCGGCACCTATCAAGCATCAAATAACATCAGGTGGTGAGGGGCGTCCGTTCAACTCATCATCTGATACATGAGTTGGCGCTCTAGCATGGTCATTCATCTACAGATCAACGGTCAGCCCCGAGACTTTGCCGTTCAACCTCATGAGACGCTGCTGACAGCGCTGCGCCGCGCGGGCTACTTCAGCGTGAAACACGGCTGCGAGACCGGCGAGTGCGGCGCGTGCAGCGTGATCATGCGCCAAGGCCCGGACCAGCCGGCGATGGTGGTCAACGCTTGTGTTACCCTGGCAGCCCAGGCACAGGGTGCAGAGATCATCACCGTGGAAGCCCTCGGCGATCGGCGCGGGTTGAGCGTCCTTCAGCAGTGCTTCGCCGAGAACGGCGCAATTCAATGTGGCTATTGCACGCCGGCTCAGATTTTGGCCGCCAAGGTCCTGCTCGACCGCACCCTCAACCCCAGTGAGGCTGAGGTGCGAGAGGCAATCGGCGGTGTGTTGTGCCGTTGCACCGGCTACCTCAAGCCGGTACAAGCAGTGCTGAACGCTGCGGCCTGCCTACGTGGGGAGCGCCCAGACGACCTGCCGCCCGCCTTCCTGCGCGTGCTCGCGCCAGAAGGCAGCACCAGCGGAGCGGGTGCCTTTCGCCAGGACATCGGTGATGTGCGCTGGGGCGGCGAGGGACCAGGCACTGCAACTCAGATCGAAACCCGCGTGCAAACGCTCACCCTGGCGCCGTTCATGCTCGCGCCCGAGCCGCAGACCAGCGTGGTAGGCAAGCCGGAACAGAAGGTGGACGCCGCCAAGCTGGCTCAGGGCAAGCCGGCCTTTGTGGACGACGCGCCCATGCCCGGCATGCTCTACGCCGCCATGCTCACCAGCCCGCACGCCCATGCCCGCATCAAGCATATAGACACCAGCAAGGCCAAGGCGCTCCCTGGCGTGCACGCTGTGCTGACATACAAGGATGTCCCGCGCGTGATCTATGCTTCCGGTGGACAGTCCTACCCCAATCCGTTCCCCTACGACCAGGTGAGCCTAGATAGCAAGGTGAGACATGTCGGCGATCGGGTGGCCGTCGTCGCTGCTGAGACGCCGGAGATCGCTCAGCGCGCGCTTGAGCTGATCGAGGTGGAATATGAGGTGCTGCCGGCGGTATTCGACCCCGACGAGGCGATGCGCGAAGGCGCACCCGTGATCCACGATGAGCCGGACGCTATCGGGATCAAGGACCCCAAGCGCAACCTGGTGGCCGAGATCGTCGCCGAACACGGCAACGTCGAGCAAGGCTTCGCCGAGAGCGACTTCGTGATCGAGCGCGAGTATCGCGTGCCGCAGGTACAGCAGTGCAGCATCGAGCCGCACATCTGTATGACCTGGTGGGATGAAGACGATCGTTTAATCATTCGCACCAGCACCCAGGTCCCCTTTCACGTGCGTCGCATGATCGCCCCGCTGATTGGGCTGCCGGTGAAGAAGATTCGCGTGATCAAGCCGCGCGTGGGTGGGGGCTTCGGCGGCAAGCAGGAGATGCTGATCGAGGACTTATGTGCACACCTGACGATCGCCACTGGCCGGCCGGTGCGCTTTGAGTACACCCGCGCCCAGGAATTCACCAGCGCGCGTTCGCGCCACCCCCAGCGCATGGTGTTCAAGGCCGGCTTCAAGAAAGATCCCAATGGCGGCCCGCCGATCTTGCACGCCCTCAGCCACTACGTGATCGGCAACACCGGCGCGTATGGCACTCACGGCATCACCGTGCAGACCGTCAGCGGGATGCGTGGCCTGAGCACCTACCGCTGCCCCAACCTGAAGTTCCACTGCCACGTCGTCTATACCAATATCCCCACCCCTGGCGCTTTCCGTGGCTACGGCGCGCCACAGGCCGAGTTCGGCCTAGAATGCCTAATGGACGAGGCCGCTCAACTGATGGGGGTTGATCCGATTGAGCTGCGGCGCAAGAACTGGGTGCGCGTCGGCGATCCGCTGCCGCTGGCCACCGCGCTGGGCGAGGCGCGCGAGGGTTTCCCGCAATTGGTGACGAGCTGTGGGCTGGAGGAGTGCTTCCAGCAGGCAATGGCTGCGATCGGCTGGGAGAAGCGTGATGAGATCGGGGGCAAAGATCGCGTGATTGACCCCAGCCGGCCCAGCGTGCGGCGAGGGATCGGCGTGGCCACCTGTATGCACGGCACGGCCATCGCCGGCCTGGACATGGGCGCAGCCTCCATCAAAATGAACGACGACGGCTCATTCAACTGCCTGGTCGGCGGCACCGACATCGGCACCGGCAGCGACACCGTCGTCGGTCAGATCGTGGCCGAGACGCTCGGCGTGCCGCTGGAGGACGTGATCATGTATTCCAGCGACACCGACATGACTCCCTTCGACACCGGTGCGTATGCGTCCTCGACCACCTTTATCACCGGCGGCGCGGCCAAGAAAGCTGCTGAGAAGGTGCGCGCCCAGATTCAGGAAGTCGCTGCGCGCATGTTCAACAAGGGCTATGGCCAGCGCGTCCCACCGAGCGAGATAGATACGGTGGAATACCTCAAACGTCGTCCACTTGATCCTGACCCTGCGCTGGCGCGCACGCCGGTGAAGCCCGAGGAGGTGCGCCTCTATCGGCGATGCGCTTGGGCGCCGGATGGGCGCGCCATTACCATGCAACAGATCGCGCTCTTCGCCACCCATACCGAAGAGCAACACCAGATCATGGCCGTCGCCTCGCACATGAGCTATGAATCTCCCCCGCCCTTTGGCTGCCAGATGGCAGAGATCGAGGTTGACACGGAGACCGGCGAGGTCACTGTGACGCGCCTGGTGATGGCCGTGGACTGCGGCGTGGCGATCAACCCGGCAACAGCCAGCGGCCAGATCGAGGGCGGCAACCTGCAAGCTTGTGGCTACGCGCACTGCGAGGAGATGCTCTACGATGCGCAGGGCCGGCTACACAACCCACGCTTTGGCCTTTACCGCATCTACAGCGCCGACGAAGCGCCGGACCTGCAGGCCATCTTGATCCAAACCTACGAGCCATCCG